>Ga0123352_10001056_pt1 | contig 35676 bp, 27 predicted proteins | sample TergutLab28metaG_FD_89700 | JGI IMG/M metagenome (GOLD analysis project Ga0123352, IMG submission 89700) | Labiotermes labralis P1 segment gut microbial communities from Petit-Saut dam, French Guiana - Lab288 P1 | ecosystem: Host-associated > Arthropoda: Insects > Digestive system > Gut ...
CTGGTATACAAACATTAACCACACGTTTATGGCGAATGCACAAATACAGGCCATGACATATAGTAATGATATTCCATCTCCGGGGCCAGTGCAAACCACAACAATGAAACAACACTGGATTTATGACTGTGCCCAGGAATTTGAATGTATCAGCCCGGAAATGTTTAATGAGTTTCTTATAGCGTATCAGAAACCCATTTATGAAAAATTTGCTTTTACCGCTTATGGCTGCTGCGAGAATTTAACGGATAAAATAAAATATTTGAAGCGGATTAACAACCTGCGCAGGGTTGCCGTTACGCCATGGGCTAATACAGCCGCCTGTGCGGAACAGTTGGAAGATAAGTATATCGTTTCTTATCGTCCACACCCTATGGAAATGGTGGGGCAGGGCTGGGATCCAGCTAATGTAAAAAAAGAAATTGCTCGTGCCAAAGAAATATTTGACCGCCACAATTGCTACTGGGAGGTTAACTTGAAGGATTTTTTGACAGTCCAAAAGGACAAGAACCGCTTGCGTGAATGGGTGCAGGTAGTGAGGGAGGCGCTTTCGTGAAAAAAATTTTATTTAAAGCTGAAAATATGTACAAGGCAAATCTACATTGTCATACTACTATTTCTGACGGAGCGCTAACAGTGGAGGAAATTAAAGAAGCATATAAAAACAGAGACTATAGCATTGTGGCATTTACGGACCACAGGGTGCTTAAAGTCCATTCCAACCTAAACGATGATTCTTTTTTGGCTATAAACGCACTAGAAGTAGATATCAACGAAAAATACGAAGAGGGAAAAGCGGGTAAATCATGGAGCAACTTTAAAACATATCACTTGAATCTATATGCGACAAAAACAGATATGACAGAAACGCCGCCTTTACCAACAATGGATTATTTTAATCTTGACGCTATCAATAAATATATACAAGATAGGCGTAATGAAGGCTTTTTGGTGTGCTACAACCACCCATATTGGTCTATGCAGGATTTTAGCGACTATGGTGGGCTAAAGGGCTTGTTTGCGATGGAAATTTACAATCATGGTTGTGAGATGGCAGGGTATGATGGATACCACCCCCGGGCATATGATGAGATGCTTAGAGTATTGGCTCAAAGTAAGGATATAGGTAGGCCTAGCCTATACTGTGTTTCGGCGGATGATAACCACAACAAAAATTCATTAGACAGCCCTAATTCTGACTCGTTTGGCGGTTTTGTTATGATAAACAGCCCAAAGCTTGAATATGAATGTGTAATGCAGGCGCTAAAGCAAGGTGATTTTTATTCCAGCCAAGGGCCGCAGATTTATGAAATTGCCATCCTGCGTGATAATAAGGGGAAAGATAGATTAAACGTCAAGTGTTCAGACGCGAAACTAATTATTGTATATACAGAAGGCCGCAAGCGTTATATAAAACATGCGGAGGGTGAAAACCTGATGCAAGAAGCTGAATTTACATTAACAGGGGATAAGTATATTCGAGTGACCGTTCGTGATAGGGATGGCAAGGATGCGAATTCTAACGCATTTTGGATTGATAGGATTAATGAAGAATCCATGGTCTCGAGTGAAATGTGTTGACAACGGGGTTTTTTAATAGGATCTGTTTTGTATTTGAAACCCACATGATTAATACGCCTGGTAAGAGAAGGTGAGGGATAGAGTGGATTTTACGATTAAAAATGTCTCTTCCGGTCATGAACTTGAAAAGACGCTCAATTTATTCAGGAAGATTTTTTCTGGAATGCCTGTCATTGATAATCCAGAATATTCCTATAACAAATGGTTTGAGCGAATGCAACACCATGGGGAATTAATGCTTTACGCAACTTCTGGCCATGGTGTTGTTGGACTTGCTTTCGGAAGAATTGAAAGCGATGATATAGTTATAGCCGGGCCAATAGCTGTTCATGAAGAATTCAGGGGACTGGGAATAGCTAGGGAAATGATGCGCTTGTTAGAAGCGCGCGCTTTACGTTGTGGCGCAAAATCTATTCGGTTAGGTGCAATAGCGTCTGCCGAGAATTTTTATAGCAAATTAGGATATGTTGGCTTTTTATTAGTGCAATCTCAAAACCATAGCGTAGAACAGTTACTCTTTTTCAATAAAAAAATAGGGTTGAGTTTACAAAAGTGTATGGCGGGGTAGTTAGTCAAGTATGCTTACAACTCTCTAACACAGATATTGATCTAGGCAAAGAGTATGAGGCTGCGCTGCCGGGTTGTTATACTCAAATGCTATATGTGAAAAATATAATTTAGCAAGATGCGTTTAAATCAAGGGGAGTGATTTGCTGTTATGAAGGAAATGCGATATATCTTTCATGAGGATTGTGAGGAAACAAAACGATAGCAAAGTCTTAACTGCTCGATCGATAATCACTTACTTGATGTTCATAAGCTTGTCAATTAAGCGTATACTATTCAATTCGCTGTTGCCAACAAACAGTTTATGGATAGAATAGGTTATGCAATCCTTACTCGTCATTTTGGTGAAGAGATTTATGGCTACAACCAATGCAATGTAATAGTAATAACAATAGCCTGGGCTAGAAAAGATATGTGTTTGGGTGAGCCACATTCTATTATAATATGCGTGTCCATCGTAGGAACCGGTGAAATTTTCAATTAAGCAATCAGTGAAAAAACTGTGCCTACTTGCTGTTTCTGTATAGAGCTTGCATTCAAAATCTGAAAGTGCTTTAAACCAACACGCTTGCCACGAATAATGCGCGTGTACACTGCTGCTATTTCCTAAATAATGTGCACAACTTAGCATTTCAAATAGAACGGCAAATATTTCACTAATGATTACGGAGCCAATCTTAGATGATTTAAAAGTGGAGTTTCCAATTATGCGATGATGTATGTAGTGGCCAAATTCGTGAAATGCGGAGGAGATATCCGATGTTTCACAAAGATAAAGTGATGTCGTGTTGTCCTTTATATGATATATAAACCTAGGGGGTCCATTTGAGGACACTATTACATTACATTCTGAAAGGTCAATAGGGATTTTGTATTTATACAATATGTTGGCTAAAAGCGTCTTAATAGTGCTGATGGGTACCATATCGAGATTAATTGTGTTTTGTGATAGATAGTTCGCCCCTCGTAATTCGCGGATATATAAAGCATTAATTTGATCGTTGTTGTAACCACACTCACTATTTTGCACAAATGCAAGAAGTTCTGTAAAATTATTATGTGAGTAAGACTTTGCGAACTGATTGCGCTTAAATATCATTTTATTAATTTCATGGTCATAATAGCTGAAGTCAAATGTCATAAAAAGTGTATCCATTTTCTTTAACCATGTAGTGTAGTTAGATATTTTCTCTTGCTTGTAATCTTTAGCACTAGAAAAAACTGCGGTTAGTTCATTAAATAAAGCCTTATTAAAATGTGCGCCAACTTCCCTTCCGTAAAAACCTGCTCGCCTTAGCATATTTATTATCCTAACTGAGTTAAAGATGTCTAATAGTGCGGGTTCATTGGCATTTAATACAATGTCTTTTAATTTTGCCTCCGAGCAAGCTTCTCCAAGCACCATAGAGACAAATAAACTGTCAATTTCAGTTGTCATATACATATATAGATACACCTCCATATCAAAGATGGTGTGAGACATGTTTTAGTTTATATAATGCGTTGACCAGAAAATCACTCGTTGACTATAGATACCGATTTATCCTCATCTTCCTGTGCCTTGGCTCTAACATTGATGGGGATAAGAACAAAATAGATAAGAATAAATAGCGAAGCCAGTATCATGAATATATTTCTTAATCCAAAAAAATTAGCAAGAATCCCAAATAGGCCAATGAATGCAGCATAAACAATTCGATCAGTAGCATTTATAATGGATAAAACAGTTGCGCGGATACTATCATCCTGCAAATTACTGTTTATTTTAAAATTAATATATGGAGAGTAAATTCCGTTTAGCATTATATATATGACGAAAAAAACTAAAGACATCCATCCGGTAGCAATAACTGCAGCCAGCATAGCGATTGGCAAAATCAGATAGGATAAATATTTCTTATCCTTTTTTAGAAAGCCGGCCATTTTTTTTGAAAGCAAAAATGAGAAAGCAAAAATTAAATTCAGAAAAGCAATAATAACAGCCAGCTGTTGAATTTCAAGATTTAATTTTTCATCAAGCACAATTGATTTGTACTCCCATAAAATCCCTGGGGCTTCAATTAACAGAGCACCAAAAATGGCATAGTACAAGAACATTGTATTGCCTTTTATTACGCGCAACCCTTTTATTATGTTGGTAGGTTTGATCTTAACTTTCTGGTTAGACGTGCTTACATTATCTGGCTTTAAGTGTGGGGAAAATAAAAACATGAGTAATAATGATATTAGCTTTGATGCCAGTGTGATAATCAATGCCAGGTCAAAGGAAATAATTATTACAATACCGCTAATAAGCGTAGCAATAAAGACTGACATTCTTGATAAAAATGATATGTTTGATGCGACTTTGTGATACTCTTCTGCACTATTATTCGCTTTTAGATACTCAAATACTAGCGCCGAATCGGCACCGCTTATTAGGGATATACCAATGGCTTGTATAACAGCCCAGATAACAAAGGATGAAAATGTTTTACTAAACAAAATTATAAAAAGTAATCCGATACAGTTAATTATGATGCCGATAAGGACAGACTTCTTCTTGCCAATTCTATCTGCAATAAAACCTGCGGGTATTTCAAGGCAAAAAATTGCCATATTAGCTATTATGGTAATTATAGAGATTTGTTGTAGCGATAATCCTTGGTTCGCATAAATTAGTGGAAGTAGAGATAGGTAAAGTATAAATCGATTTGTAAATGTAAACCCATAAATAAATGCTTTATTGCGCTTGACTGCCATATGACCAGTTGAATGTTTCATTTCGCCGATTCCTTTCAGTCAACGATTGTTGCAGTTTCTTTATCGCTTGACAAAAAATAGTACATCATTTTTATATATTCCTTTGCTTCCTCTAGAGATACAAATTTGCATTTGTTTTTTCCACTAACAATGAATGCATATGCGCAACCGCCATGACACTTTGGCACAAAAATGCAGTTGGTACACTTTTTTGTTTTAGCCTCATATGCGTTGTGCCATACTTCATGATATATATCGTTCATCTCTATTGTACCATTATTGTTGAGAGATCCGTATGCGAGTTTGTTTTCAAACTCAACATTGCATTTAAATACTTCACCGTTTGTGCCGATAAGGTAATGATTGCTTATGTCAGACTTGCAATAAAATGGTTGTCTGTGAAATAGTGGGTTTCGTATTTCGTATCCTTTTTTTATGGCTTTCCAATTTAGTTCAACTAACTTGCTGCTTGCCATTTTATTATATTGTTCAAGTTCATCTGTATTATAGAAGGTCTTCCATTCATCAATGGGAGGGAATACCCATCTATAGTAAAGAGTGATTTTTCTTTTTAGAGGTGTCAAGTCGTCAAGGAGGACATCAATATGTTCAACATTCTTTTCATCGCAATTTACAGCGATGTCAATTCTGTCAATGAAGTCAATGTTTTTGATGTTATTAAGAATTACATCAAAGGTTTCTCCGCCACTTGATAAAAATCGTCTTTGATTATGAATATCACGTGGACCATCAAGTGTAACAACAAGACTACTCAGCCCAGATTTCTTGAGGATCTCGAGGTTTGTTGGTGTTAACAAGTATCCATTTGTTGCAATTTTTTGTCTAAGAGCGATGTCACTTTCTGCACATATTGGTCTTAGCTTTTCGCTCATAGCTTTGATTAACTCTGTTTGCAGTAATGGTTCGCCTCCAAACCAGCTAATCTCAAGGTATTTTATCGTTTCTTTTCTTTTTTCTATCAGTTGCACAATGTTATTAATAACATCCGTATCCATGTTTGCGCTGCTATTAAAGGATTCCCAGCAATATTCACACCTAAAGTTGCAATCGTATGTTGGGATTATCGTGAGAAATAGAAACCTTCCATCGTCAATATTATCAAAACAATTTGTAAATTGCTCATCGTTATCATCTAGGACATAGAATCCCTCATCAAACAAGCGGGGCATTGGTTCATCCTTGCGCAAATTATCGTTATGCACTCGTACCATTTTATTTCTTAACAGATTAAATATCAATGAGGTTGAATCGTTACAATCTACAATAATATTGAACTTAGATGCTTTCATATTTGCCTTGACCCCTTCGATGATCTAATTTTTTCTGTACCTTGCGATAAGTCCGCTGACTATTGACTCTTTTCCAACCATGGATTTTTGAAAATCTGTTAATTGTGAATATGTTTGAATAGCACTGTTCACTATGAGTAATTGGACACTGAATTTATAATCCATATTTGCAAGCATAGTCAAATAGTCAGACAGCCGCCATCTATTTATATACTCACTCTGATAGATTTGTTTACATATTTCACCTGAATTAGTAATTCCCTGCTCTTTCAAGAAAATGTTCATGCTATCTTCGTTCATATATAAATGTCCCCACGGTGGAATAATGGGATTGTCTCCTGTGTGAATATTGTAGTGGTGGCCATTTGGCGCAGTCCAAACTGGTGCAAAGCGAATATACATTTCTCCGTTTGGCTTTAGTACACGATGTATTTCATTCATTGCATTTAATGGATTAGCTATATGCTCAAACGTTGAAACAGAAAACACAAAATCAAACACTTCATCTTCAAATAACATTTTTTCGGCACTCATTTGCAGTATATTTTTATGATTATACACTGGAGCCACATCGACCCCTATTACATTGTTTGGATTGACGCCATTAAGCATTTTGAACAAATCTCCACAACCACAGCCTATCTCTAAAATGTCCTTCCCAGATAATTCATATAAAGATAAAATATTGTTATAGTAATCCACTAAGTACTTATACACGATTCAGTGCCCTCAAGATATATTCTCTCATTTCCGAATGATTCAACTCTGGATGTTCCCTGCAATAGCTGGCTGCTGATAGTGTGACAGGCTTAGCACTGACTTGAATTTTATGGTCTATTAGCCCTGGAAAGTTGTCGTTAACAGCTTCAGTAATTGTGGTTTGCATTCTCCTATAGGATGTATCTGCATATGGACACTCTTCATCATAGTGCCTTCCGTAGTCTATTCCAAGACATTTTAAGAACAATGCTGTATCATAATCTCTTAGATTCAGTATTGGTGAAATAACAGTGCAAAAATCTGGAATCTCGCTTAATGGTGCAAAACTCTCCAAATTTGTATCCAGCAAAGTGCTAAAAAATTTATGCCGTATTTTATCACTATAATTTTTACCGCTTGAGACTTTGTTTGCTTGAAGTTCTTCTATAAAAATTTTTTCGACATAGCGCCTAGCCGATGAACATATATAACAATTATAATTTTTATGGATAGGCATAAACTTGCTAATATCTATAATACGATGTTTGATTTGGTTAGACTGACAGAATAAAACGGCATTTTTTACGTTATTATATTCATAATCTGTGTTAAACATTGTAACAGTATATGCTTCTACTTGTGCGGATATTGATTTCATGTGGACATATTTGTGAATAAAATAGGCTTCAGCAATGCTGTCCTTTCCACCAGAAATGGGAATCAATACCTGATCCCCATCATTTATAAGGTGGTTTGCATCAATTGCTTTAAAAACTGCATGTTCTACACTGTTAATAAAACATGCTGTGCAGAAATATTTTTTCAGAATACGTTTAGGTCCACCATATGTTCCTTTATAAGTAATTGCATCATTTACAAGGCAAAGATCGCACTTTGTTAAAGGTTTTGTTCTGATACTGACATTGTTACAATGTTCATCTGAACTGCAAAGTCCTAAAACATCATCAATAAGCTTTGTGATTCGAATAGGAATGAGTGTTACTTCTTCATACTCGTCCAAAAGACAATCGTTGGGTACTATTTGATTGTTGTGAAGCAAATAATAAGAATAGCATGAAATGTAAAAGCACGATAGGAAGTCTTCGATGTTTGCATATCCTTTTATATACCTCGACTTACCTCTATAGTTAACTTTCATTGATATCACCTTTGCTTAGGTAGCAGAATGTGGGAGCTCCATTAATTTTACCTGTTAAATTATAGACACATGCCCTACACCAATATTTGCAAGTATCGCAATCAGTACAGCCTTTTGTACTAGAGATGCGTACATCTCTAAATTCTTTTAATAAAGGTGAGTCATGCCAGATTGCAACATGATCCTCTCCATCAAACATATTATATAATTTAAAATTATGCTGTGCAAAAAAAGGACATGGAAAAACGTCATAGTCTGTGCTGATATACAAAAAAGCTTTGCCTGCGCTACATGAAAACTCAAGGGGTAGCTTTTCGTAGAATTGGTAGCCTTCTTTTCTGTTGGTTGTCTCAACATTGTTTTTTTCATAAAATTCTGATACGAATATTTGCAGTTTCCTATATTTCTCGACTGTATAGTCAATGTCTTTTGCATTTCCAATAGGCACAGGAACGCCGCATACGAAGGAGTCAACACCGAGACTAACTAATAGATCATGCGCTTCCTGTACATATTTCATATTATCTTCAACAAGGCTATAGCTGATTTTAACTTTTGCGCCTAGCTTTAATACTTGCTTTGTGTTTTCAAGTGTTTTGGCGTATGCACCCTTTAAACTTCTGAATTTATCGTGAAATTCTTCATCACCATCAAGGCTTATAATAAATTCCATTACTTTGCCAACAAAATCATGTGTAAGATAGTTGTCAAGAAAGTTTGCATTCGTAAATATTTGCACTGCCATATGCTTATCATATATATAATCTACGATTTTGCCAATATCAGGATGTAAGAATGGCTCACCTCCTGATAGTTGAATGACAAATACTCCTTGTTCGCTAAACTCATCAATCATTTTTTTGATCATTTCTAAATCCATCATTTCTTGTTGCGAATCGGTTCCTGGATGATAGCAATGATCACATTTCATGTTGCAGCTTCGTGTAATCTCAAGCTGAACCCTATCAGGCGCATAAAAATAATAGTTGTCAGATAAAGCGTTCGTTCTCGTGAAGTCAATATATTGCTTTAATGGCTTCTCTTTGGTAAGATGTCCTTTTTGCACTAATTTATTAAAATAATTGACAACATCATTTATACATGTTTCTCCATACTTTTCCTTGAAAATTTCTACTATACTATCTAATGTATACCCCTTATGAATCAGCTGGAGAATTGCAACGGACGAATTACCTAGCACATTTGGACGAAAGTCCTCCGTTGTCCCAATCAAGAATTTTTGCAAAAATGGTTCAAATCGTATTCGGCATTTGTCTATGAAATATAAATCACTCATGCGTCTCTTCCTTTCACTTACTTGTAGTCATTAGATACTATATTCAATTTTTCAACCGAATCCCTTGCAATACTTTATTAGGATTCTACGTTCATCTTACTTTTTGAGGCTTAATTTACCAGATTTGCAAGTTAAATGTAGCTTCTGAACTTTGCCCATATGAGCCACTTGCTCATGTGCAACTTTTAGTGCTTACAGTGAGTTGCTTTAGGCAGTCGATGCTGCCTGACGAAAATAGCATATTATAAGAGATGGGGCGAGGCAATCATCGCCACCACTTTAAGGTTACTCTGTCCAGGCTAGGTACTTGTCAAGATAGACGATGCCCTCGATGCCAGGATCTGTAAATCCATCGTCGAAAATGATATCAATAAGGTCTTCAGGATGCTGTTCCATTTTTTTGTTTTCCATGCTCCAACGCTCCTTTCTTTCAAAGGCTGTATTCAACTTTACAAATCTGGTAAAGTAAACCACAAAAATAGTGATGAATGGGATAGGGTCGAAAAATCTATGAATTTAGCACATTAAATATCAAAATTGAAGCAATATATATAGTTTCATAGTAATTTAGGTTAAACTCTCTTATGTGTATGTAAAAATTTTTTTCGCTTTATCTATCAAAGTAAACTCACGTATATTGCTTAAAGGTGTAGCTAGATTTAATGAATTTAATATGCACGAAAACTTTGGAACTTTGTGCGCACAGAATAACCCCGCCCAAACTAAAAGTCACGTCAAATCATGCACATATTTTTAGTGCATGATTTGACGTGACTCTTTTGAATTCTACAAGTATATTCCAAACATGACAAATTTTGAAAAGAGAGGTGTTTACTGATATGATAAAAATGAAGAAATTATTTGCCGTGGCTATATGCTGTTTGTTGTTGGGGCAAGTTCAATTGCCTGTTGCTGAGTGCATATATGACATAACGCCGGCAGGAAAACTTGGTCCAAAAGAATAATGTTATTTAACCAATATGTCAATCCCCATCTTCTTTATGGATTCTTTTGAGGCGTTGATATGTTTTTCAATTCTGAGTAGCCTAAGTCCATGGTATGCCATGGCGAAATAAGGTCTGCTCTTTTCTTTTTCACCTTTCTCAAACAAAGCCTCTCCACATACTGATGCAAAATAGGGTGCTATGTCAAAAAGTCTGTGTTTCAACTCTAACTTGCGTCCTTCATCAGCTATTGCTATCACTTCGTCAAAAAGCCCCATCTCTACAATAGCGTCAGCATAATTATACTGTAAGACCATATACATACGTACTTTTTCGTATTCGTCTACATAGTGCTTATCCATGGATTTTATGAGACTCTTAAAAATATTGGCTGCCTCAAAAAATTTGCCTATCTTAGTGTAATAGCTTCCAAGTCTATTTAATAGTTGTAGCTCATCAAAACACAGGCGATAGTCCTCTATTTTATTTGCATTGAAATTTGGTATTGCAATATTAATAGCCTCTTCCAGTAGATTTAAAGCCTCTTCGCCAGTAGATATAGCGGCTTTTGAACTGAGAATAAATACCTTTCCCATTTTCTCTCTAAAATAATTAAAAGTTTTACTAACTTTCTCAGTATCGCTTTTTTCCAGTTCATTTATTAAGCTTTTTGCCTTATCCAACTCCGCCCTGGATATAGCGGTTACAATTGCTTTTTTCTTTTTATTTACCTCAAATTCTTCCATGCTTAAAAAATTGTAAGTATAGTAATATGGGTAGCGCCCCAGCCGTTGTAGTATGTGTTCTTTTGGGTAAATACCTGGCTCTATGGTGCCACTTTCTATTCGGCCGTAATTACTTCTATCGCATATGCCTCTGGCCAGATCTTTTTGGGATAACCCTGCTTCTGTTCGCAATAACCCAAGCAACTCTCCAAAGTTTTTGCACTTTGGTACATGACCTCTTTTTAGGGGGCTAAAATTTCTTGGTTTTATGTTTAGCTTATCAACCCCATAGGTATTTAGGTCAGTGTTATAGGCGGTTCTAAACTTTTTCAAAACTCCGTTGGCTTCATCTTTCATGCCAGCCAGCATATATCCAAAATATGCGAGTTCAAAAAGTTCTGCGCTTTCTCCCATATCTCCCAGCTTTAATAATGCGATTGCCTTCAAAAATGCGATATCATAGGCTCTGTAGCCCCTACCGTATTCTAGAGAATGTACATATGCTTTTTGGGAAAAACTATTGGCTTTACTATTTTGCTCTTTCTCTAATAAACACTGAACCAAGCTTATTGTTATATCAATGTAGTCTATGTCCTGGCCTATAGCCTCCATGGGCATTTGAGTAAGAGATATCTCTAGCTTAGTCAAAATGTCAATTGCTTTTTCCAAATCCCCAGAGTTTCTGTAGGCCAATGCAATAGTATGGACTACTGCTATTTCCAACGGCAGTAACAATTCATTTTCTATGTTATTATAGTCAATATTTTTGTAGCTAATATTCATGGCAGAGTACAGCTTTGGCAATATCGCATCTATGTGATTTCCTTGCAGCGCCATCATTCTCGCCTCACAGTTCTCCAAAAACTGTAACTTTGCACCTTTATTAAAGCCCACACGGTTTTTTAAAAATATTATGTCTTCATTAGCTGGGTCTACATTTAGGTTTTCTAAGTTATATAGCAACTTTTCTGCTACAGTGTCTGCTTCTGCATCAGGGAATTCTTCATATACATTTAAATGCGTATCAACCCTGTAACCCATGTGGGTAAGAAAGGCTTTGACCGTATCGAATCGTGATTTGTTTTTATTTGCTTCGATGCGGTATATTGCTCTGGGTACGTCTTCCCTGTCGGTGGTAAGATTGTTTGGAGTCATTTTGCAGCGGGCGCGATATGCCTGTACAAAATATCCAACACTATAATTTGCAACTATGCCTGATATATAAGACAATTATGACCCCTCCAGATTCTTTTAAATAGTTCTACCTGTTATTATCTGCGATAGTTCTTTATGTGTCAATATTTTCAAAATTATGAAAAAGTGATAAACTGACTTATCGTAAATGAGGAGGAGGGGTTTTAGGTTTGATTGATATTGCTGTACAAGAACTAAGCAAGTACTATGGCGCTAACCATGTGTTAAAAGGTATATCTTTTGAAATTTACAGCGGAGAAAAAGTTGGGTTGCTGGGCAAAAATGGTTCTGGGAAAACAACGCTGTTTAAAGTAATTACAGAAGAAGAGCCTTATGAAAGTGGGGATATTTTTAAGGCAAGGGGCAAAAAAGTAGAAATACTATCCCAAATTCCCACTTCTGACGAACACACTACTGTGGAACACATTTTGCGTTCGTCTTTTAATGAGGCCATGGAAATTTATGAATCCATGAAAAAAATTGAAGGAGACTCCGATCCTGCAGCTTTAAAACGCTACGGAAAATTAATGGAAGCATACGAGCGCCTAGGCGGTTATGATGCAGATTATAAAATCGAAAAAATATGCACCGGAATGAATATTAGCGAAAAAATGAGACAAAGCCTGTTCAGTTTATTAAGCGGCGGAGAAAAATCTCGCGTAAATTTAGCAAGTATTCTCCTGCGAGACTGTGACATTCTTTTGCTGGACGAGCCTACAAACCACCTTGATTTGGCTTCTATTGAATGGCTAGAAAAGTTTTTGCGAGAATATCCGGGAACGGTTGTAACCGTTTCTCATGACAGGGTTTTCTTGGATAATGTGGTTACGCGCATTATTGAAATTAGTGCGGGCCGTGCACATTTTTATTCGGGCAATTATACATTTTATGCAAAAGAACGTGAACAGCGATATCTTGCCCAGGTGGAGCAGTACAACAGGCAGCAGAAGGAAATTAAGCGGATTGAAGATAGGGCAAAATGGTTTGTTGAGAACAACCGTTTTACTACAAAACATCATGCTATCTTATCCCGGATCGACCACATGGATAAGGTTGACAGGCCTACTACATCGAAAAAGCTGACGGAAGATTTTAAATATGAAAATCACGATCACGTTGCAAAAGAGTTTTTGACGTTGGATTCTGTACACAAAAGTTATGGAGACAAGAAACTGCTAGATGATGTGAGTCTGGTTATGATTAGAAGCGATGATGGTAACAGAATTGCCTTAATCGGTAAAAATGGCTGCGGAAAAACAACCCTTATTAAAATGTTAACAGGTGAAGAAATTTGCGACAGTGGAATTGTTAAGATTGCTGACAATGTAAAAGTTGCATATATGCCCCAAGTTATCGTGTTTGATGATGAAAATGCCACAGTGCTTGAAACCTTTCGCAATGCAAGTGGTTTGTTGGAAGGGGATGCACGAAACATTTTAGCCGGTTTTCGTTTTAAAGCCCCGGATGTATTAAAAACCGTATGTAGTTTATCTGGTGGAGAACGAAGCCGCTTAAAGTTGTGCTTATTGATGCAAAATAAGACATTCTTGTTAATACTTGATGAACCTACGAACCACCTAGATATTGAATCAAGAGAGTGGATAGAAGAGGCCTTGTCAAATTTTCCATTCGCAATATTATTTATATCTCATGACCGATATTTTATAAATAAATTTGCTACAAGAATATGGAGTATGAAGGCCGGTAAAATAACAGATTTTTATGGCGGTTATGATGATTATATTGCGGAAATTAGTAAGCAATCTGACGAAGCCGCCTCTGCTCATAAAAAGAAAAAACCGTCTATTAAAACAAAAAGCCCGGCAAAAATTAAAGCAACAGTTTCGCCGGAAGTTTTAATTAGCGAGACTGAAACAGAACTGGAAAAAATTAATCAGTTACTGGAGACAGATTTACAATCGCCGGATTATCAGGAAATGGGCAGACTATATCAAGAAAAACTTAAGCTTGAAGCGCATTTGGAGCTTTTGTATGGTGAATGGCTTGGTAGTAATGAAGAAGAATATAATAATTGACACAGCCTTCAATTATGTATATATTTCTACATACAAGCGATTCCCCAAAAATAAAAGGAGGAAAATTATGCAAGGATTTGGACGTATGTTTTTAGGCAAGTGGAACACCCTAACGCTGGTTAGCGTAGCTGTTGGTGCGGCACTGTTTGGTGTACTTATGGTATATGGAAGTATACCTATATTCGCTAACACATTTTTGACCACCGCAATGATCGTACCTGTTTTTGTTGGTGCGTTGTTTGGCCCTGTGCCTGCATTTGTTACAATGGGCGTTGGTAATATTATTGCTGATGCCATTGGCGGATGGGGCTTTTGGTTTGACTGGGCTGTTGGTAATGCTGTGCTTGGGTTATTTATTGGCGCACTGCCACTTTACGGCGCACGTATCGATGAAGGTATATTTGCGTTAAAACATGCAATCATTTATGCAATTTTGGTAGTTGTTGGCTGCGGTATTGCATTTGGTGTTGTTACTCCAATTTTTACCTCCATTTTTTATGCAGCAGATTTAGAGCTTACAATTATTCAATCTGCATTTGCATCTGTTGCCAACATCATTGTACTCACCATAGCTGGTATTCCGCTATTGTTCCTATTAGCCAGCCGCTACAAAAAGCGCAGCAATTTAAAGGCGGAAGACTAATACATGGACAGTAAGATACCTATAATAGAATTTGCAGACTTTGGTTTTAAGTATAAAGTGCAAAATGCGCCCACCCTTCATAATATAAACCTTACTCTTTATGCTGGTGAAAAGGTTCTTATTTTAGGGGCGTCTGGAAGCGGAAAATCTACATTAGCAAATTGTATTAACGGAATAGTGCCCTTCTCTTACAAGGGCACTATTTCTGGTTCTTTAAAAGTAAATGGTAAGGAAACCAGCGATCTTTCCATTTTTGAGTTAAGCAAGCATGTGGGAACAGTGCTTCAAGATTCGGATGCACAGTTTGTAGGGCTTTCTGTTGGGGAGGATATTGCATTTGCAATGGAAAATGACAATACTCCTCGCGTAGAAATGCTGCCAAAGGTGCTAGAAAACAGTAAAAAAGTTGGAATGGATGATTTCTTAGCTGCCCTGCCCTTTAACCTTTCTGGCGGGCAAAAGCAGAAGGTGGCCCTTGGAGGCGTACTCGGTGAGGAAATGAATATTCTAATATTTGATGAGCCCTTAGCGTCACTTGACCCTAAAGCAGGAACAGCCGCAATAGATTTAATAGATCGCATTGCAAGCATAAAAGATCGCACGGTTATAATAATTGAACACCGCCTAGAGGATGTATTGTATCGCCCTATAGATAGGGTTATTGTAATGGACGAAGGGCAAATTGTTGCAGATACTACGCCATTAGAACTTTTGTGCAGTACAACTTTGGCCCAGTATGGCATTCGCGAGCCATTATATGTTACTGCGTTAAAGTATGCGGGCTGCAAATTAGAAAATATAAAACAATTAGATGATATAGAAAATATAGAGCTAGAGGATGAACATCGGGCAAAATTGTTTGCTTTTTTTGAGAGCGCAACAAACGAGGTTAAGCCTGAGCCAAAAGAAGAAGTGATAGGTTTAAGCGACATAACCTATGCATATGAGCAAGAAGCAAACCCAAGAAATGTGTTGCGCAACATATCCTTTTCTATAAAAAAAGGTGAAAGGGTTGCTTTAATAGGCAAAAATGGCGCGGGAAAATCTACTGTAGCAAGGCTTATATGCGGTATTAGCCGCCCAAAAACCGGAGCCATTTACATTGGCGGCGAAGATTATAAAAAGCTAAGTATTAAAGAAATTGGCGAAAATATCGGTTTCGTTATGCAAAACCCGAACCAAATGCTAGTAAAAGACACCATAAAAGCAGAAGTTGAGCTTGCACTACAAATTCGCAAAATGTCTGATGAAGAAGTGGCTGCCCAAAGCGAAAAAGCCATGCGTACCTGCGAAATTTACCGTATGCGCAATTGGCCTGTGGATGCTGTAAGTTATGGGCAAAAAAAGCGTGTAACCATTGCGGCAATTTTGGCTTTAGAGCCGGAAGTGCTTATATTGGACGAGCCAACCGCCGGGCAAGATTACCGCCATTATATGGAGATTATTACTTTTATAAATAAACTAAACGCCGAATTTGGCAAGACAATTATTTTTATTACCCACGATATGCACCTGGCAATAGAAAATACCGACCGTGCCATTGTGCTTGCGGATGGGGAGCTGGTAGCAGATTCTAATGTTTTTTCGGTTTTGTCTAACAATGATATAATAGAAAAAGCAAATTTAAAGCAGACTTCTTTGTATACGCTTGCACGCAAGCTTGATATCCCGCCGGAAAAATTTATTGAGCATTATATCCGCTACGAGAGGATGGTGAGAGTGAATGAATAGACGTTTTATGATTAGTTATTCCCCTGGCACCACTCCAATTCAGCGGCTAAACGGCACAACAAAAATGCTTGGTTTTATCGCCATCACAGTTTACATAATAATGACCTTTGATGTGCGAATGCTGCTGCCTATGTTTATTCTATGTACAATTGGTGTAATTTCTATGAAACCAAACTGGAAAATTGTATTTTTTATGTTTATGTTCATGTTTATTATGGCGGGCGTTATTGGCAGTGTAATGATCATTTTAGTACGCCCTACATCGGGGCTTACGCGCGTAGGTGGCGAGACAATTCTTTGGCAGTTAAATGACAGATTTTTTATATCACGAGAACTTTTATGGTATGTGGGCATGATGTATTTTAAGCGGGTTTGCTCTTTTGCGTCTGCAATACTTTTTATTGTTGCGGTAACTCCATCGGAAATGGCGTCGGGGCTTAATAGGCTTCGGCTGCCTTATAAAGTTTGTACAATAATGGCGCTTGCATTCCGCACGATACCGGATATTGCCCGGGATTTTACCAATATAAAAAACTCATTAATGATGCGCGGTATTGAAATGGATTCAAAAAAAGCAGGGATTAGGCAAAAACTGAAACAAACAATTTTTATGCTTGTACCGCTTATTATGACTTCCTTTGGTAAGGTAAATAATATTGCAAATGCGATGGATTTGCGTGGTTTTGGCAAGCATAAAAAACGTACTTGGTACAGCGAAAAAGAACCAACGCGTGCCGATTGGATTGCACGCGTATTTATATTGCTGTTAGGGATATTTTGTGTTTTGTATATAATTCAGTTCCGCATAATAGACCCGCCTATATATGACTACTGGTCGCCATGGGTAGATCAAAGATGACGGATTATGGGTTTGTGGTTGTGCATGTGCCCCATGCATCTCTTTTGATACCTGAAGAATACCGGAAAACTATGCTGCTTACTGAAAAAGACCTTGATGCAGAACTTTTAACCATGACCGACGCTTTTTGTGATGAGCTTTACTTTTTTGTGGAAGCCGGCAGCCATATAATAGCACCGGTAAGCCGTCTTGTGTGTGATATGGAGCGGTTTAGAGACGATAAAGATGAGCCCTGTGCCAAAAAAGGCCAGGGCTTAATGTATACCCATACACATGACGGCAGGCAATTGCGAGCATATGATAACCTGCTTAGAGATAAAATTTTAAAGAAATTTTACGATCCTCACCACGCGCGTTTAACCGCTGCGGTTGATACTGCGTTAGCGAACTATGGAAAGTGCCTTATAATAGACGGTCATTCTTTTTATGATGCGGATATGCCTGACTTTGATATTGGCACAGACGATTTTCATACGCCGCCAGCTTTAAGCGATGCCTTATGTAAAAAGTTAGATGCATTAGGTTATAGCCACATAAAAAATATCCCATATAGCGGCACAATCACACCAATGAAGCATTACGGAAAAGACAAGGGAGTTATGTCTGTTATGATTGAAACAAATCGAAAGTTATATCAGAAAACTGGCGAAATTAGTAAAAATACCGAATTTGAGAAAATTCGTGAAGTTTGCCATGGGTTGATTTGTTGCGCGGCAGAAGTGAAAGTTTGAAAATAAACCAGTTGGTAACAAAACGTTACCAACTGAAATTTTACACCAGTTGCATTATGAAGGGATGATTGTAAATGATTGCATATGTAAAAGGTACACTAGATATTGTAAATGACCAATCTGTAGTGGTGGATGTAAACGGTGTCGGATATCTTGTCAATGTATCCGTGGCAACCCTTAGCCGCCTGCCTGCAAAAAATAGCGGCATTCAGCTTTTTACTTACTTGCAAACAACGGAAAGCGGTCAATCCTTACATGGTTTTTTAACCCAAGAAGAACTGCGCATGTTTACCTTGCTCATTTCTGTTTCGGGTATTGGCCCTAAGGTAGCGTCTGGAATTTTAGGGGCAATGTCACCCCAGGATATAATAATGGCTATTATTGCAGAAGATGTGATGGCATTAGGTAAAGCCCCCGGTGTTGGTAAAAAAACCGCAGGACGGTTACTGCTGGAACTTCGTGATAAAATAAAAACCACAGATGCCTGGGAAGAATCCGGCGGCATGGCGGCTGGGCAAGTAGTTGCCGGACCGGCAGGAGAAAAGCAAGATGCAATGGATGCACTGCTTGCATTAGGGTATGGCCGGGCAGAGGCAATGCAGGTTGTGCTTGAGGTTGCGGAAGAAGGTATGGCGGCGGATACACTTATAAGGCTTGCATTACGAAAACTGGCGAGGTAAAGTATTATGGATGAGCGACGTTTAAACACCACAGGCTTTAACCCTGAAGAAGATGCAGAAATTGAATTAAAGTTACGCCCTGCCAGCTTTGACGAATATATTGGTCAAACAAAAGTGAAAGAAAATATGAAAATATTTGTGCAGGCAGCAAAAAACCGTGGCGAAACTTTAGATCATGTGCTGTTTTATGGCCAACCGGGCCTTGGTAAAACTTGCCTATCAGCAATTATAGCATCGGAAATGAATGCAAAACTAAAAATAACTGCCGGTCCCGCAATAGAGCGCCCTGGTGACATGGCGGCCATTTTAAATGACTTAAACGAAGGGGATTTTCTTTTTATTGATGAAATTCACCGACTAAGCCGTAATGTGGAAGAAATTTTGTACTCCGCAATGGAGGACTTTGTGCTTGATATCGTCATTGGCAAAGGGCCCGGTGCCAGAAGCATTCGCCTGGATTTGCCACGGTTTACACTGGTTGGGGCAACCACACGCATAGGGCTTTTAACTGCTCCACTCCGTGACCGTTTTGGCATGGTAAACCACTTAGAACCCTACAGTGTGGAGGATTTAACAAGAATAGTAACACGTTCTGCATCTGTTTTGGATGTGGAAATTGAGCCTGAGGGTGCGAAAGAAATAGCCCGCCGTGCCCGGGGGACGCCGCGTATTGCCAATCGTTTGTTAAAGCGCGTGCGTGACTTTGCGGAGGTGCAGTATGATGGTGTAATTACAGGGGATGTTTCAAATGCATCTTTAAACAGACTTGAAATTGACCTTGTAGGCCTTGATACCGTAGATAAAAAAATATTACGTGCAATTATAGAAAAATTTGGCGGCGGTCCGGTAGGGTTGGACACCTTGGCTGCAAGCATAGATGAGGAATCTGGTACATTAGAAGACGTTGCAGAACCATATCTACTGCAATTAGGCTTTATTCAACGTACACCTCGTGGACGTATGGTAACCAGACTTGGTTATGCGCATATGGGACTTGATGCACCACTTGCAGACGAGCAGCTTACAATTTTTAGTTAAACATGCCTCAAAGCTGCCTCAAAAATGCATTAAAATCGCCTCAAATTTAAGGCAAAAATGAGGCAGTGCAACATGCGAAAAATGCAGTAATTTCGGGCATATTTCGTATAAATAATCGTTGACATGTTAGCCATAAAATGATAAATTATGTACACGAAAAGATGTTGCCAATTTTTGTGTAAAGTTTACGCAAACGACATAGATCGGCAGGTGGGGGAAATGTTGCTAACAAAGAAAACAGCAAATAAAATTGTTGCTTTGGTAGTTACAGCAGTTTTATTTTTAAGCTCGGCACTTTCAAGTGCACTTGTTGGCAATGGTGATGCACGTCCTTTTGCTAATTTTAGCAATAGCATAGTTATGCCTGGGATTCAATCCCTATTACAGCCTGGGTCTTTACCTCGGCAGCCTGCGTTGCCGATAATAGAGCGTGTGCAGGGAGATGTGCTTGTTTACCGTGTCTCGTTAAGTGATAATTGTGGATTTTTAGGGGAGAGCGAAATTGTTCGAACCGGCTATAATGGTATTATGCATCTTGCTTTTGATGGCGCAAATGTAACTATTGCGCCTAATTCCCATTTAAAGCTGGTGAGTTCTGACACTGGAAATGGTACGCTTGATGTTGAATTATTTGTGTATGAGGGCAATGTATTTTCATATGTGTATCGACCACTTGCACAAAATGAGCGCTTCGAGGTACACACCCCCGCAACAAGAGCTTATGTGCTTGGCACAGCAATACATGTAAGTCATAGTGCTGAAATAGGTATTAGTGAAATTGGCCTTTTAAAAGGTGCTATAGCCGTTACTTGCGTGGCTTCAAGCCAAACTGTGCGGCATAGTGTGCCGGCCGGTATGAATGGCCTTTTGGTACGTGTATCCAATGATGGTTCGTTGGATGTTTCGCAAACTGCTGTTCTTGAGCCAAATCATATTCCTGCTGCGGTAATCGCGTCTTTATTGCCGGGTAATACAGAGATAAACGGCCTTATTAATGAAAGTGTACAAGCCGTGTTGCTACCGACAGATTATCAAATATCACAGGATACACCGAGAGACGAAAGCATTGCAGAAATAATTTTAGATAATAATATGCTTAATCAAGACATGTTAAATTTGGATCATATTTTAGATAATTTGGATTTTGATCTATCCCAATATGATTTGATTATACCAACCACTGTACTAGTTGATTCCGGTGATTCCGATGATACGGCTGATACTGAATTAATGACAGAACCCATAGAGCCGCCGGATCAATTAGAAGTTTATGATACGCATGAAGATGAAGATGAAGATGTACCGGAGCCGGAAAATGTTCCTGAAAATGAATCCGAGTCTCAAACAGAGGCTGAAGGCACTGTACCAGAAGTTCAACCGGAACCTTCATTACCGCCGCCGGATTTGATACCTCCAACAGAACCGGAAACTACAGATCCAACAGAGCCGGAAACTACGGAAACAGAACCAGAGACTACAGACCCGACAGAATCGGAAACTGAACCAGAAACTACGGACCCGACAGCGCCAGAGACTACAGACCCGACGGAGCCGGAAACTACAGATCCTGGATGTTCAATTCCACAGCCAACGGATCCGGTAGATGAATGCTATTTTGAAGTGTTGATGCTAGAATTAATTAGTTTAGCGGACAGCAGGCCGATAGACTTTATTATAATTACAGAAAATATTCAACAGTTGTTGGAAGATTATGCTCGTGCGCATATGAATGGGCAAATACGCGAGTTAGTTCTTGATATTCTATATCTTCTACATGAACAAGGATTTGACGGTTCAAATTTGGGATCACCTGAAAATAGACTAATTTGGCATCTTGTATTTATTTTACACAACTTACCGGATATAGTAGACCCAACAGACCCAACCGATCCTGAACTGCCCATATATACGCGCAGATTGCTGGAGTTTTATGAATACGATTTGCGGTTTATAAGATTGCCACATTCTACTAGTGGTGGATTTTATCGCGATGTAATTTTTACAAATACAAGCAACAGAACACTTTATAATTGGTCTATAGAGTTTGATGTGGGCAGTGGTGTGTATGTGTTAGGTGCGAATGGTGCAAGCGTGCGCCAAGTGGGTAATCGCGTTATGATTTTAGGCAATTATGCATTACATCCGGGTGAAAGTATATGGTTTGAATTGTATGGTAGACGGCCTGGAACAATATTCTCGGTAGAGTTTACTAATATTGCGGTATATTCAATTGAAAGGGATTATAGTTCCGATAACAATTACGATAATGGCGGCGGCGGATGTGGTGCAATAAATGACGACGACACCGATGATGACGAGAAAATACCGGATTTAGTGGATGAATATCCGGATTATTGCCCGGATGATAATGATACTAATTATGAATTACCCTGCGATGATAATTTATATGAATACAGACCAGATATTGATTTAAATGGGCAGGACAATGATTCAAAAGAATGTGAGTCTGATAGTGACAACGTGATTTATGATTATCATGTAAAAGAGAATGACCCCATTGGTGATGTGGCTATAGATGAAGAGGATATAATCAATTCAGACGAGGATATTGTTTCTGATAGGGATGACTCTTCTCATGTAGTGAAATGATAAATTTAAAGGTATAATTTTCTATAGGAAAATAAAGTTCGCTGGTGCGGCATTCACATCAGCGAATTTTTTAATATTTTTTTATGATGGTGATAAAACAATGGATAAATCTAAATTTTCAAATAATTTGCGAGGATATATACCTCCAATACTTATAAAAAAAGGCTTTACGGATATTACATGTATATCGCCGTCAAGTATTGGTATCCGTAGTGTTTACAAGGCTGTGAAGCCAGATGTGGGATACTGGATTATAAAACGGATAGAGAAGGAACATGTGGTTTTATATAAAACCGAAAAAGATATATTAACCGCTCTTAGGCATGACTTTTTACCCATTGTTTTTGATGTATTTGAAGATGAATTGGCTTTATATATTGCTATGGAGTATATTCCCGGTAAAAATTTTAGACAAGTAATAAATAGCGATGAAGTTGTTGGGGAAGAAGCCGCAAAAAAATACATGATTCAATTATGTAAACTTTTTGAATATCTACATGGCGAGGGTGTAATACATAAGGATTGCCAACCTTCTAATATTATGCTAAGCGACCAGGGTAATATTTATTTAATCGATTTTGGTATTTCTAAATCTGTAGAATCTGATTCTTCTGGTAGGGCGATGAGATATGCCTCGCCAGAGCAAATGATAAACCCTCATATTGATGATCATAGGGCGGATATATACTCTATGGGCGCAACAATATATAGCTTGCTAACAAAGGAAATTCCCAGTAGAAGCGGATATAATAATATAGAAAGAGTTGCCGAAAAGTTAGAGGCTAGGGGAGATATCTCTAAAAAATTTAGTCGAATTATATTAAAATGTATGGCTCAAAAACCAAGCAGCAGATATCAATCTATGGGTGATGTGCGGAAGGCGCTTGAAAAAAGAGATGTTAAGCTGAGAATTGGCGCTGCCGTTTTTTTGGTATTGCTTTTTGCGGCGACACTTATTTATGGCGTGTTTACATGGAATAATGAAGTGATCAATCGTATGATCTCCAGAGGCGACGAAATGAAAAGTATGAGCAATTATAGTGTAGCGCTATCCCACTATGAGCGATATATATACCGCCGTCCCCAGTTGCCATATGGGTACGAACGAAGACGGCGTTTACTGGTACACATGGGGCGATATACGGAGAGTGTTAACCTGTTTAATGAACATGAAGAAGTTAATTTTGAAAAATTTTTAAGCTATGATGATATGATATTTCGTAATACATGGGTAAATGCTGTAAGTAGGGCTATACAGCATTATTATAGTTCTGAAAATTGGGACGCGTTGTTTAATTTGTTAGAAAAGCCAAAAGTGCAGGGTGTTATTAGTGCCTATCAAGAGGCAAGTGTGCGTGGGCAAATTTACTCGCATTTTGGAGATTGGGAACAGGCTTTTTTACATTATGTGCAATTGCTTGAATACGAGTGGATAGAGGCTGTTGCGCCATCAGCACATATTCAAAATCTATTAAATGGTGTGAGGATTGCGCGTTATATTGGTTCTGATTATTATTATCGGCTCATGACGGAAGCACTTGCTGTTAGCCATAGCTATGATACGGATATGCTGCCATATGTATATCCTATAATAGCCAGCTATTATATTGAACAGGCAAACATTTACCTTGAAAATCGCGAATTTGAAGCTGCATCTGAAATTTTACATGGGGCATTGCAAAAGTATACTAATTTATATAACAATTTTGATTTGCTTTATTTGCGTGCGATAACTGTACTAAGCAACCTTATTCGGATGGGTGAAGATGACTTTACAAGCTTTGCGGAATGTGTTTGGGATGCCTTAGCAGCCGCCGCCTATGATAATGCAGCCCAGGCAAATGAGCTAAGAGAACTTTTGGCCACCTTTGGTTTTGCTGAAAATTAAAAACGCGCAAATGCGCGTTTAGAATAATTCATATAAGTTATCGAGTTTAACTTTCTTTTGCTCGCCAGTAGCCATTTCTTTAAGGGTGGCTTCGCCTGTGGTTATTTCGTTTCCGCCAAGTATGGTTGTGTACTTGGCTTTTATTTTGTCTGCGAATTTCATTTGGGCTTTTACGCTGCGGCCTATTAGGTCGGTTTCTACACAGATACTTTTTTTGCGCAGGGCAAGGGCAAGTTCTTGAGATTTTATAAACCCGGCTTCTTCTGCGTGGCCTATAAAAATATCTGGTGCTTTGGTTATAGATGTTTCGTTCTGGTTTTGCAGCAACATGACAAGTCGCTCCATACCCATGCCAAAACCTACGGCCGGGGTGGGGGATCCGCCAATTTGGGCAACAAGTCCATCGTAACGGCCGCCGCCGCCTAAGGCTAGGCCACCGCCTTTGAAAAACTCAAACACTGTACGCGTGTAGTAATCAAGTCCGCGTACAACTTTTGGGTCTACAATGAAGGGAATGTCAAAATTAGTTAACAGCTTTTGCAAACCCTCGAAATGGTTTTTACATTCCTGGTCTAGGGAATCTAATACCAATGGCGCATTTGTAAGTTGTTCTTGGCAGTTTGGGTTTTTGCAGTCTAATATACGTAAGGGGTTTTTCTCTGATCGGGCGCGGCATAGATTACAGAGAGAGTCTAGGCGTTTGTTTATATAGGCGCCTAATTGTTGATGATAAACTTTGCGGCAATCGGGGCAGCCGATGCTGTTTATATGAACTGTAACGCCTGTTACATCAAGCTCGCGCAAAAGGGACCACCAAAGAGAGATGATTTCTGCTTCTACCGCGTAATTTGTCGAGCCAAAGGCCTCTACTCCAAATTGATAGTGTTGGCGGTATCGTCCGGCCTGTGGATTTTCGTAACGAAAGTTTGGGCCAATATACCATAGCTTTATAGGCTGTGGCTGGTTGTGTAAACCACGCTCGATATATGCGCGGGCGACACCTGCGGTTAGTTCCGGACGAAGAGAGAGACTGCGGCCACCCTTGTCGTTAAATGTGTACATTTCTTTTTGCACAATGTCTGTCGTGTCACCTACACCGCGCAGGAATAAGTCTGTGGATTCGATTATTGGTGTACGGATTTCCGCAAAATTGTATGCGTTTGTGATTTTGCGGACGGCGGCTTCTATTTTGTGCCAAATAAGCATTTCGTCCCCATATACATCCCTTGTTCCTTTTGGTGCTTGAATCATATTTGTCTCCGTTTCTAATTGAATGGGGCGCTGCCCCAAACCCCGCCGCTCCGCTGGGCGAAGCCCAGCTACGCTTCCTCACTACGTTGCGGGTGCGCGCTGTGCGCGCAAATAGTTTTATATTGTTTGTGCGGCAATAGTTTTTATATAAATTTCTGGGTTTTTTGTGTTGAACTCTCGGCTTATTTTATCGCCATTTACGAATTTGCTAACGGCATTTGCCCCAATTCCTAAAATAGTTTGGGTCTCTGCCATCATGCCTATATTATAAAGGCATTCGTGGTTTGGTTTGCTGTAACCTACGTTTTCGAACATGCCAACCATGTTTTTTTGACGGTATAGGTAGTATGGATAAAGCCCTGTGTTTGTGCAGGCTGTGCTTGCTATGTTTAGCATAGCCTCTATGGTTTTTGAATTCGGCAGCGTAAAATCTGCTTGAGACTCGTTAAGAGCTGACGCGCGCTTTATTGCCAATGTATGCACCGTGATGTTTTCTGGGGCAAGCGTGGCGATACCTTCCATTGTGCGGCGCATATCGTCTATGGTTTCGCCGGGCAGCCCGGTAATTAAGTCTGTGTTTATACATTCAAAACCGGCGTCTCGGGTAAGGTTAAATGCGTAAAAAAAATCTGCCGCGGTATGATTGCGACCAATAATAGAAAGGGTTTTGTCGTTTAGAGTTTGAGGGTTTACTGCAATTCTGTTTACGCTGTATTTGCGTAAGATTTTTAATTTTGCTGGGGTTAATGTGTCGGGTCTGCCTGCTTCTACCGAGAGTTCAATATTGCTTTGTCCAAATGTTGAAGTTACAGTATCTAATAATTTTTCCAGCAAATATTCGGACAACACCGTTGGTGTGCCGCCCCCTATATAATAGGAAGAAACTCGCCCACCCATTTCATTCAGGCGTTTTGCTTGGGTTTTGCACTCTTGTATCATTGCGGATATATACTGGCTTTGGAAATCTTCGCTGGCTAATTTTTGCGACATATTAAAAGAGCAATAGACACAACGCGTAGGGCAAAATGGGATGCTTACATATATGCCAATGGGAGTGGACGGCGTATTAGAATAAATCCGTTCAGTCAGCTCAATTTCCGCTAAGGCCACATCAAGTGCCAATTTCGCCTTTTCAGGTGTGCAGCAAAATGGGTCAATAAGTGTATTTACTACTTTCTCATAACTAAATCCGTTATTTATCCATTCTCTCGCCATTTTGGATGGCCTGATTCCGGTTAATGCGCCCCAAGGTGTATATGCCCCCACAGCAGTTTGTAATGCGTGATATAGTGTGAGCATTAGTACACGTCGAGGGCTTAAATATAGCGGCAGCTTATCAAGTGTTATGGAATGGGTTGCTATTTCTTTTCCGTTTTTTAATACATATGCATGTGCTGAATTTTTTGTTATTTCAGTTTTAATGATATAGTGAGGATACAGTGCGTCTTTACATAGGTCGGATGCGTAAATAAACTGAAACTTTTCTCCCGGAAAAAACACTTGGGTCATTGTTTGCACTTCGTTTGTAAAATTATGGTTTATTAGTACACATGTGATAGTGCCCATTACGCATGTATCCGCCTAATTTCATAGGCACCTGTTGCAGATTGTAGGCGCTTGATTATATGGTTTAAATGTTCTGTATCATAAGTTTCAAGGCCAATGGTAAAAATGGCGTTAGGTAATACCACGTTGGCGGTTAGGGAGAATACGCGTACATTTTCGTCTTTAAGCACGTTATTTATTGCAGATAAAAGGGTATTATTATCCCGGCAGGTTATGCGCAGGCTTACCCGATAAGTTTGCCGGCTTGTTTCCGGAATACTCCACTGGGCACCAATCAGGCGGCGCCTGTCAAGCTCCTCCATATGGAGGATGTTTACGCAGTCTGTGCGGTGTATTGTTAGGCCGCGTCCACGGGTTACAAAGCCTAAAATTTCATCTCCCGGTACAGGTGTACAGCATTTAGAAAAGCTAACGGCTGTGTCCCCAACGCCTTTTACAACTACGCCACTTTTTTTACCTTTTTCTTCAACTTTTGCATTAGTGGTGAGTAGGCTTTGAATCAATTCTTCGTCACTTGGTGGCGGCAGTACTTTTGCGTATTCTCGGTACAGGTGGTTAACTACTTGCTTTTCTTTTAATCCACCATTGCCAACCATTAAATACAGCCGTTCCATGTCTCGGCAATTAAAACGGTCGAGGAGATCTTTTTCTCGGCCTTCGGACAAAAGTTCTTCCAATGTAACCTTTAGTTCTAGTGCGGATTTTTCCAGTATTTCTTTCCCTTTTTGCAAATTATCTTCGCGGTTTTCTTTGTTAAACCACTGGGTAATTTTTGACTTAGCCTGATTTGTTTTAACGATATTTAGCCAGTCGCGGTTTGGTCCTTTTGAGTTTTGGCTGGTTAAGATTTCTACCATATCTCCAGATACAAGAACATGGTCGATTGGCATAAGCTTGCCATTAACCCGCGCACCAACCATGCGGTTGCCTACTGCAGAGTGTATTGCATAGGCAAAATCTATTGCGCATGAACCTGTCACAAGATTAATTGGCTCACCGGCGGGTGTAAAGCAAGATATATGGCTGTGAAACGCGCTAAGGTCCATTTTTAATGCTGCTAAAAATTCATCGTTATCAGAAACTTCGTGCTGCCAGTCCATAATTTCTTGCAGCCATTTATCTTTTGCGGCCTTGCCGCCTTCCTTGTACTTCCAATGTGCGGCAATACCAAATTCAGCAACTTCATGCATTTCGAAAGAACGTATTTGCACTTCAAAGGGTTCGCCGGGGCCAACGAGCGTGGTGTGGAGGGATTGATAACCATTGGGCTTTTTGCCTGCAATGTAGTCTTTTATGCGCCCCGGTACAATTGGAAAAAGTCCGTTTACACAGCCTAGGGCTGAATAGCAGCCGGCAATGTCTTCCACCAAAATACGTACGGCGTATAAGTCATGAATTTGGTCTAGAGTTTTGTTTTTGGATTTCATTTTTTTGTAAACACTGTAAAGTCTCTTGGGCCGTCCTTCAACTACGGCTTTTATTCCTTGCTTTTCCAGTGCGGTGCGAATTTCCTTCATGAGTTGTTCTGTTAAATCTATGCGTTCGGTGGTTTTAAGTTCTACTTGGCGGGCAAGGTCGTCATAAAGTGCTTTGTCACTATATTTAAAGGATAAATCCTCTAGTTCGTATCGTAATTTTGCAACACCTAGGCGGTGGGCAAGGGGTGCATATATTTCTAAAGCTTCATTCGCTTTTGCAATTTGTTTTTCAACGGACATTGCTTCGATTGTGCGCATGTTATGCAGCCTGTCTGCAATTTTTATAAGGGGGACACGTACGTCTTCTGACATATGGAAGAACATTTTGCGATAGTTTTCGGCTTGTACATCGGTTTTGGATACAAATTTTACTTGGTTTATTTTTGTTACGCCTTCTACTAAAAGCGCAACATCCGAGCCAAATTTTTCTTTTATTTCGCTGCTTTCTATGGGGGAATCTTCGACTACGTCATGTAAAATTGCAGCTGTAATTGATTCTAAATCTGCGCGAATTTCCGCCAAAATAATGGCGACTTCAAGTGGGTGCATCACATATGGCTCGCCGGAATGGCGAAATTGCCCCTCATGGGCTTCTTTTGCCAGTTTGTAGGCATCATCTACTAACTCTAAAGAGGCTGTTGGCCTGTATTCTCTAATTTTAGATAGTAGTGCCCGGTAAGTGTCTTCAATTAGAATAATTTGATCCGGTGTAATTTTTTTATCCAACGTGATTGCCTCCTGTCTTTGACATTTTCTAAGATTTTGACATTATACCACGATAACCGCGTAAGTATAACCCCGAATCTGTTTTTAGGTTATGATACGCACCAAAGTCTTGACAGATGAAATGGGAAGAGTATAATAGTGTCATCAAACTGAAACATTTGCTGTTAATTCTGTTTTATTTTATAAGGAGGTCAAATCTTGGATGATTTTGCAATTTACGCCTTGGTAGATCACACGCTGCTGTCACCAACTGCAACGTGGGATGATATTCAAATTATCTGCGATGAGGCAATAAAATACAAAACAGCTTCTATTTGTATTCCGCCATCCTATGTACAAAGAGTCAGTCAAAAATATGGCGCAGCAATAAATATATGCACAGTCATTGGATTTCCACTTGGTTATAGCGTTACATCGTCTAAAATAGCAGAAATTAATAATGCAAGTGAAAATGGTGCAAGTGAATTTGATGTTGTCATTAACATTAGCGATGCTAAAAATAAAAACTTTGATAAAATAACAGAGGAGTTAACAACGTTAAAATCGGCTGTAGGAAACAAAATTTTGAAAGTAATCATTGAGTGTTGTTATTTAACTACAGATGAAAAAATTGCCCTATGCAAATGCGTGACCCAAAGTGGGGCAGATTTTATTAAGACCTCTACAGGGTTTGGCACAGGTGGCGCAACTATTGAAGATATTCGGCTATTTAAGCAACACATAGGCCCGAATGTTAAAATAAAAGCTGCCGGTGGTATGAAAAACCGAGAGGATTTTATCGCTTTTATTAACGAAGGCTGTTCTCGTTTGGGGACAAGCTCTGCTGTTAAGGTTTTAACAGGAGTGGACGCCGGTAGTTATTAAAATAACAAGTCTAAAAGGACTAAAAGGACAAATCTTAGGAGGATTTAAAAAATGAAAAAAGTATTCACATTTTTCACCGCACTTGCATTGGTACTTGCCTTATTTGCTATAAGCGCATGTACAAGTGACCCTGCACCAGCTACCCCAGACACCCCTGCGGCAACAGAGGCACCTGCGGCAACGGAGGCTCCCGCAGCAACGGAGGCTCCCGCAGCAACGGAAGCACCGACAGAGGCACCTGCCGATGAAGCCGATGATGAAGATTACGAAGAAGACGTTGTTGAAGAAGCACCCCCTGCAGTTTCTGGCGCACTAAGCCCAAGCGATGTACAAATTGCTTTAATTGCACACTCACCTGAATCTATTTTGGATGATGGATCGTTTAACGAAGGCGCATGGCAAGGTATCCAACGCTTTGTAGCAAGCCATGGACTTTCAAGCGGGCAGTATCAATTCTTCCAAGCACATGCAGCAAGTGATGATGCACGTCTTGACATGATTGAAGATGCTGTACTTGCAGGCGCTAACATTATTGTTTTACCGGGTTTCCACTTTGTAAACTCTTTGTATGATGCACAAGATATGTTCCCGGATGTTAAATTTGTTTTGCTTGATGCGACACCAGCAAGAGATGGCACACCAAGAATCGAAAGCAATCTAGTAGCTATCCACTATGCAGAGCATGAAGCAGGCTTTTTAGCAGGTTATGCCGCAGTGATGGATGGACATAGAAACCTAGGCTTTATGGGTGGACATCCAATACCTCCGGTTGTGCGTTTTGGCCATGGATTTGTTCAAGGTGCAGAACATGCGGCGGCTTCTTTAGGATTAGAAGAAGGAGAAGTTACAATTAGATACCAATATCTATTTACATTTGCACCTGCGCCTGAAATTACAACCATGGCTGCGGCTTGGTATGCTTCTGATACAGAGGTTATCTTTGTTGCTGCCGGCGGTGCAGGTTTCTCCGTTTTTGCTGCTGCAGACGCAGCCGGTGCTTTAACAATTGGTGTAGACGTAGACCAATCTGGCGACTCTGATACAGTTATCACATCTGCCATGAAAGGCCTTGCGCCATCTGTTTATGACATGCTAACAGATTTCTTAAATGGTACATGGGATGGCGGCCAAGAAATTATATTTGACGCATCTATGGACGGTGTTGGTATTGCTATGGACACAGCACGTTTCCAAAACTTTACACAAGCACAGTACAACGCAATTTTTGCACAAGTGGCAAATGGTACAGTTGTTGTAAATGGCAGCTTAGATATGCCTGATATCGTAACAACATTAGTAGTTGTAGAAGAGATGTAATTTAAAAGATATAAATCCAACTGGTCCGATTTTCGGACCAGTTGGATTTTTTTCTACATAATCGCAAAATTGGAAAGGTGAATGTTTATGTACATTATTGAAATGCGCAACATAACCAAGGAATTTCCGGGAATTATTGCTAATGATGATATTACACTGCAATTAAAGCAGGGGGAAATACATGCGCTGCTTGGAGAAAATGGTGCGGGAAAATCTACCTTAATGAGCGTACTTTTCGGTTTGTACAAACAGGAGCATGGCAGTATTTATAAAAACGGTAAGGAGATAACCATAGCCGGGCCGGGGGATGCCAATTTACTTGGTATTGGAATGGTGCACCAGCATTTTAAGCTTGTGCATAATTTTACTGTGCTTGAAAATATTGTACTTGGTGTAGAATCAACAAAAAACGGTGTTTTGCAAATGCAGGAGGCCAGAAAGAAAGTATTGGAATTATCTAAAGTATATGGATTAGAAATTGATATAGATAAGGAAATACGCCACATAAGCGTAGGAATGCAGCAAAGGGTAGAAATATTAAAAATGCTTTACCGGGATAATGAAGTTTTGATTTTTGACGAACCAACGGCGGTTTTAACGCCACAAGAAATAGAAGCACTTATGAAAACGATGAAAAATATGGTGGCAGAAGGCAAGTCAATTTTGTTTATAACCCATAAGCTTGACGAAATAAAGCAGGTGGCTGATAGATGTTCAGTTTTGCGAAAGGGAAAAATGGTTGGTATTGTGGATGTAGCAGCTACATCTAAGGAAGAATTATCCGAAATGATGGTTGGGCGCAAAGTAACCCTAAGTCTTGATAAACAAGGAGCAAATGTTGGAGATACAATACTTAAAGTCAGAAACTTAAGTAAAAAGGGCAAATCTGGCGAGGGCGATAAGGATAAGCTTAAAGATATATCGTTTGACGTAAAAGCCGGAGAAATTCTTTGTATTGCAGGGATTGAAGGCAATGGCCAGACAGATTTGGTGTACGCTCTAACAGGCATCGAAGGCATAGACTCTGGAGAAGTATATATGGAAGACAAAAATATTACCAAAGCAAAAATCCGCCATCGTACGGAGACAGGAATAGCGCATATTCCGGAAGACAGGCACAAGCATGGCCTGGTGTTGGATTACACTTTGGCCTATAACACGATTTTACAAACTTACTATGACAATGACTTCCAAAGAAAAGGGTTTTTGAAAAATAAATCAATTGTGCAATATGCAAAAAAATTAATAGACAAATTTGATATACGATCTGGGCAAGGGGAAGAAACGCCTACGCGCTCTATGTCTGGGGGTAACCAGCAAAAGGTTATATTAGCAAGGGAAATTGACAGGGATCCAAAACTGCTTATTGCCGTACAGCCCACAAGAGGCCTGGATGTTGGGGCAATTGAGTATATTCATAAACAGCTGCTTGCCCAAAGAGATTCCGGAAAGGCTGTGCTCCTGATATCTTTGGAGCTGGAAGAGGTTATGAATGTATCTGACAGAATTTTGGTTATGTACGAAGGCGAAATTGTGGCGGATGTAAATCCTAAAGATGTTACATTTCAGGAACTTGGGCTTTATATGTCGGGTGCGAAGCGTGATAAGGTGGTGACAAAATGAGCCGTAGTGGAATTATGAATTTTTTATCATCTGTTTTAGTGTTAATTGCCGGACTTGCAATAGGGTTTATAATTTTACTTATAAGTGATGCAAGCCAAGCTATTGGTGCGTTTAGGACTATACTTACATTTGGTGTAGGCTCTATGCGTAATATTGGTGACGTGCTTTTGATGGCGACGCCTATTATTTTGACTGGGCTTTCTGTTGCCTTTGCATTTAAAACCGGGCTATTTAATATAGGTGCAACGGGGCAATTTACTATGGGTGCTTTTGTTGCCATTTACATTGGTGTGGAGTTTACATTTTTGCCCCCATGGATACGCATTATATCTTCTATTTTGGCGGCGGCACTCGCAGGTGCTTTATGGGGTGCGATTCCTGGCTTGCTAAAGGCCTATCGTAATGTGCACGAAGTTATATCATGCATTATGACAAACTACATTGCTATGTTTTTAGTTAACTTTATGATTATGAACTCTATTTTTGATAGAAATCGTGGTACTACATTACCACTACCTACAGATTCTAACTTGCCTACACTTGGTTTCCAGAATATCTTTACAGATGGGATCAGGTCTTCCCGGGTTAACGCAGGAATAATTATAGCAATTGTTATCGCTATTGTGGTGTATATAATTTTGGAAAAGACGACCTTTGGCTATGAGCTGAAGGCCTGTGGTTTTAATAGAGATGCGGCAAAGTACGCGGGTATAAATGAGAATAGAAATATCGTTTCGTCTCTTATGATTTGCGGTGCCCTTGCAGGCATTGGCGGTGCCCTTGCGTTTATGAATGACACTGGATTATCTATGAGTACAATTGATATGTTGGCCCAGGAAGGCTTTACAGGCATTTCCGTAGCGTTTTTGGGTATGAATCATCCGATTGGAATTATATTCTCCGGCATATTAATTTCTTACTTGCAACTGGGTGGTGCGCGCATGCAGCCATTTGGGTTTTCTATAGAAATTATAGAAGTTGTGATATCTGTAATAATCTACTTCTGTGCTTTTGTATTTTTGGTTAAATCTGCCCTTGAAAATAAGATTTTTAGATTCAAGAAATCCACTGAAAAATCTGTTGAGGCTGCAAGTAGCGAAGGAGGTAATTGATTATGTTTTATTTTGTAATACAGCACACGATGTTTTCTATGATACCTCTTGTAATTGTTGCACTTGGAGGCTTGTTTTCAGAAAAATCCGGCGTGGTAAATATTGCGTTAGAAGGCAAAATGATAATGGGTGCCTTTACCGGAATCATGTTTATTACAACTTTTCAGGATAGGCTCCCTGGCCAGCCCATATTATTACTTGGGCTGTTGGTTGCTGCGGGTACAGGTGTTCTTGTTTCCTTATTTCATGCCTATGCGGCAATTAATTTAAAGGCGAATCAAATTATTAGCGGGGTTGCTATTAACATGTTTGCTCCTGCATTTGCAGTTTACACATCTAGAATTATTACTGGCACTCAAAATGTACATTTTCTCAATCAATTTAGAATCCCATATATGCCGATACTTGGAAATATTCCTGTAATTGGGCCAATGTTTTTCCAAAACACATATATTACAACATATATGGGACTTGTTATTTTGGCTATTGCGGCATTTGTTTTGTACAAAACAAAATTTGGGCTGCGCCTGCGTGCCTGTGGTGAACATCCTCAGGCAGCGGATTCGGTTGGTGTTAGCGTAATAAAAATGCGTTATGCAGGGGTGCTTATTTCCGGTGGGCTGGCAGGGCTTGGCGGGGTTATTTTAATTATACCTACCCAAACTGTATTTAGTGGTTCTGTTTCCGGCTTTGGCTTTTTGGCATTGGCTGTTCTTATTTTTGGCGCGTGGAAACCACAGCGTATTTTGTTTGCTGCATTCTTTTTTGGGTTAATGAACGCAATGGCGGCAAGTTATGCGGCGATAGACTTTTTGCGTGATTTGGAAATACCGGCGCATTTTTACAGAATGTCGCCATATGTTGCTACGCTGATAGTGCTTGCGTTTACGTCTAAAAATACGATGGCACCAAAGGCGGTTGGACAGCCCTATGATAAAGGACGAAGGTAGTGCACGGCTGAATAAAATGTAAATACATGCCAGCAAATTTTTATTGACTTCTATGAGATTTTCCTATAAAGTTGCGTTGTTGTTGGTATATCTGTTCAATAAAAACCCGAAAGGGTTAATAGAAGGGGGTTTGTTGTAAGCTGCTATGCAGTGAACGACAAACCTCCTTTTATGAGAAAAGAAAAATGATGATTTGTCTCGAAGTTGTATCAATGTAATAATGCAAAATGTTGATTGCGTCCCTCTTGTAATCCATATATACTTTTAGGGTGTTAAATTCTAATACTATTATATGTAAAAGGGGCGAAATAAACATGTTTATCAAAGTTGCAAGCGGCGCAGTTTTGGGCGTGGA
>Ga0123352_10001057_pt1 | contig 35670 bp, 31 predicted proteins | sample TergutLab28metaG_FD_89700 | JGI IMG/M metagenome (GOLD analysis project Ga0123352, IMG submission 89700) | Labiotermes labralis P1 segment gut microbial communities from Petit-Saut dam, French Guiana - Lab288 P1 | ecosystem: Host-associated > Arthropoda: Insects > Digestive system > Gut ...
ATGGTGGCAGCTCATTTTTGCCTCCTCAAGTGAATGTGTTCTCGTCAAACTCTATTCTACTTGGTTTTGGCTTTATGGGCTACTTTCCTTTTAGCTGTCGCACTTCATTTTACAATGTAGCAATCTACTTTAAAACTATCCAATAAGACCCAACCTACGGAAACACAGTAGAATCATTGTTGTTTCCTCTGTCCGGGTGAAACTTGCCCATATCCAGCAATACATTTCAAGAATTTTCACAACCCAGTAAAGCTTCGCGTTACTTTAAACTTCTTTTAATGGGCTCTGCTTGCCTTATGCACCCCCCAAAATCCATTTTTCGGATACCCCGGGGCATAAACGGAGCCACGCAAACCGGTATCTTCAGCTTTTCCGGCGGCAGTTGGCTGACAGGTCATTATCGGTACTTCCCGGACTGCCAGGGCGAGCAGATCATTTGCGGACGTCCAGCCTTGTCTTGCAGAAAAAGTGCTGTACTTTCTTTGGACTCTTTTCAAGTATTGACTATAGATTATATAATTCTACTCAAATGTCCGTGCTCTTTCTTGTCCGCTAAGCACTCTATGCCCGCTTTCGGCAAGTGCTAAAAGCTCATCTTCGCCCGGGTAGGTAACAACTTTGCCAATGTAACTAACCATGCTTTCGATATACTGAGTGAGATCTTTATTGTGCGCAAGGCCGCCTGTCAGAATAATCGCATCTAGCTTACCATGGAGAACCGTAGACGCTGCGCCGATTTCTTTGGCAACTTGATAGCCCATGCCGAAAAATACTTCTTCGGCATATTTATCCCCGCCTTTAATCATGCGCTCAATTTCGAGTCCGTCATTAGTGCCGAGGTATGCGGTAAGGCCGCCTCTGCCTACTAACATCTTCTTGAGCTCATCTTTAGTATATTCGCCTGAGAAACATAAGTCAAGGAGCCCAAATGCTGATACGCCACCGGCGCGCTCAGGGCTGTAGGGACCTTCACCGCCTAAGGCATTGTTAACATCTATACATTTACCTTTTCTATGAGCTGCAACGGAAATGCCGCCACCTAAATGAGCCACAACGAAGTTGCACTCTTCATATTTTTTACCCATGCCGGCTGCCACACGGCGAGAAACCGCCTTCTGGTTAAGCGCATGGAAAATGCTGGCACGTTTTATCTGAGGAATGCCTGAAAAACGTGCGATATCCTGCATTTCATCAACAACAACAGGATCGGCTATGTAGGATGGTAAACCGAACTTTTTCGTCAATTCAAGAGCTATCATGGATGCCAAATTAGAGGCATGCTCCCCATACTTGCCGCTTTTAAGCTGACTCACCATCAGTTCATTTATCTCATAAATGCCTGATGGGACAGGGTGAGTGAGACCGCCGCGACTAACTATGCCATCAAGCTCATCGAAAGATATATTACGCTCTTTCAAGGCTGACTCCAAAACCTCGCGCCTAAAGTCGAGTTGGTCGGCTAGTTTAGCATACGGCGCAAGCTCTTCTGAACTGTGCGCAAGCTTCTCTTCAAATAATGGGGTTTGATTTTCATAAACAGCAATTTTTGTCGAGGTAGAACCCGGATTGATTATAAGCATTTTGTAAATTTTGTCCAAAAAATCCCCTCCATAACATGGCGTATACTAAACCTTGATTAAATTCAGTTCTTCTCTACGGCTAAAATCAATTTAAAAGGGCTAATTTTCGCCATTTTAGGATGCCGCTCAAACTATTGACTTTAACCTAGGGATAGTATAAAATATTGCACTTTTACCATAAATGCAATTTGTATACAAGATGAAATTATTTTATCATATCTTATGCCATAAAGTAAATACATATAAAAATAATTGCCAATTATAATTATTTGTTGTATGCTAAGATAATGTAATCCAAACTGAGGTGATTAAATGACAGAACCGACTACCGCTACTAACATTGTTGAAAAAATATATATCGAACTTAAAAAAAGGATAATACGAAACATATACGACCCGGGCGAGGTTATAAGTGAAAATGCTCTTGCCGCAGAATTTAATGTAAGCCGCACGCCGGTGCGTGAGGCTCTTACAAGCTTGCAGAATGAAAAGTGGGTTATTACTATTCCGAAAATCGGAGTGCAAGTTTCGACCATTGAAATTAACGAGCTTCGCAACAGTTTTGAAGTGAGAAAAGCATTGGAGAGTCTTGTTATAACTACTGTTATAGAGCAAGGGGTTCCTGATGATGCGATGGAAAAGTTAGAGTTGCTGAGCAAAGAATGTGAAACAGTTGACTTATCGAGCCTCAGGGCTATTGAGCTTGATGTGGAATATCATGAAACATTGTGGAAACTATGTAATAATGCCGTGCTGCTACGGTATTTGGAAGAACTTAATTATGCCGAGCAGCGTTGGTGGTACTATATGAAGAAGATAGACCCTGCGTTGAAAGAGGTAAGTGATATAGGGTCTTTGGTGCACCTAACAGAGCATATCAAGCAAAAGAATTTGAGCGAGGCATTAAATGTTATGCATAAGCATTTAGAATATTATATACATCAAATTCGGAATACGTTTTTCATGTGAAAGAGTGCTGCCTTAGGGCAGTACTTTTTTACATTTGTGCAATTTTCATAAATTGCTTATATATCATATAAGAGATACGTCAATATGCATAAATATTCACAAATTTGCATAAAAAGGTTGCGGTTTTCTTGTTTTGTGTATATAATCATATTAAATTATCTTAAAAAGTGAGGTACATAATTATGAAAAAACTTATTTGTATGATACTTGTTTTAACGTTTACTTCTGTTATTTTAGCGGGATGCACTCAGGATTCGAGTGATAATGCCAATAGGCTTGAGAGAATCTTGTATGATGGTGAAATAGTAATGGTGACATCGCCGGATTTTGCGCCATTTATCTTTATGCATCCAGATAAAATAGGACAAGAAGCAATAGTAGGCTCTGATGCGGCAATGGCTAGATTTATAGCCGCAGAGCTTGGCGTAGATCTTGTAATACGGACAATGGACTTTGGCACGTCGTTAGCTGCAGTACAGACAGGAACGGTAGATATGTTTATCGGCGGTCTTTCGTGGAGAGAAGATAGGGAAGAGGCCATGATGCTCTCATCAAGATATATGCCTCCTTCTTATCAGGGGATTATGGTTTTGAGTGAGAGAGCAGATGAGCTTAGGAGTGCAGAGAATTTTGACGGCCTGACAATAGGTGCTCAAAACGCATCTCTCCAGCAAGACAATGTAGAATTACAGCTTCCTAATGCAAACCTTCAGCTTGTAACAACTGTATCGGATGGAATAATGATGCTTATGACAGGCAGCATTGATGGGTTATCCATGCAAGGAACAGTAGGGGAGCAGTATATAAGAAATTATCCGCAGCTTACGATGAGTGAATTTCGATTTGAGCAACATCCAAATCTAGGTCAGGTTATAGCTATGCCTCATGGTTCACAAGAGCTTTTTGACAGGATAGAAGAGATACTTGAATATATAAGCGAAAATGGTTTATATGAAATCTGGTTCGAAGAAGCAAATGTATTAATTGACGAGCTTGCGTTGGAAGATTAGTTTAGGCGTGTACCCCATCTTCTGAATGTAAAAGGGGATGGGGAGTTTTTTTGAGAATTTTCAGGAAAAAGGAGGATTACATTGCTACAAAATCCAATTTTAATTTTTGAAAGGTTTAGTCATTTGTTTATATCAGGTTTATTGATGACTATTCAAATATCATTCATCACAATACTTGGCGGCACAATTTTAGGCTCCGTGATAGCTCTATGTAAAATGTCAAAAATTAAGCCTTTGAGGTTTATAGCGACTGCATATATGGAAGTAATAAGATGTACACCGCTTTTGTTACAAATATACATCTTTGCCTTTGGACTGCCTTTGACGTTGGGTTTAGATATACCTGAAAGAGAAGCAATACTTATAGCCCTAATACTAAATAGTTCGGCATATGTTGCTGAGCTTATAAGGAGCGGCATACAGGCTGTTGATAAAGGGCAGACGGAAGCTGCAAGAAGCCTTGGGCTTGGCTCAGTTCAAACGATGATCCGTGTGGTTATACCTCAGGCGGTTAAAAATATTTTACCGACTCTGGGAAGCGAATTTATAATGCTTATAAAAGAAACATCGCTAGCTTCCATATTCTTTGTGGGTGACCTTATGACTATGGTTATGAGGCTAAGAGGCTCTCACTTCTTGGTTTTGGAGCCACTACTTGTGGCTGGCGCGCTTTACTTTGTGGTTTGTTTTACGCTGTCGAAGGTTGTAGCGGCATACGAGAGGAGGCTGGCGGCCAGTGATTAAGACAGTTGATTTATCTAAAAACTTTGGTAAATTAAAGGTTTTGAAGTCGATAAATGAAGAGATCAGACAGGGCGAAATAGTGTCCGTAATAGGCCCTTCGGGCAGTGGGAAAAGTACGTTCCTTAGATGCCTGAACCTACTCGAGAAACCTACGAGCGGGCAGGTATTTTTCAAGGGCACAGACATCACCGGCAAGAGTGTGAATATAGATGAGCATAGACAAAAGATGGGCATGGTTTTCCAGCTTTTCAATGTGTTCCCTCATCTGACGGTGAAAGAAAATATAACCCTTGCGCCTGTGCTTACGAAAAAAATGTCAAAAGAAGAAGCCGAAGAAAAAGCCGCGCAACTTCTAAGGCAAGTGGGTCTTGAAGAGAAAATTAACGAGTATCCCAGAAGGCTTTCAGGCGGGCAAAAGCAACGGATGGCCATAGTTAGGGCTCTTGCAATGGACCCTGAGGTTATGCTATTTGATGAGCCGACATCGGCTCTTGACCCGGAGATGGTTGGTGAAGTTTTGGCTGTTATAAGAAACTTGGCCGAAAACGGCTTGACCACAATAATAGTAACGCATGAAATGGGATTTGCGAAAGAAGTTTCAGGCAGAGTTCTCTTCATGGATGATGGAAGAATCGAGGAGAGTGGGCCGCCGGATCAGATCTTTAGTGATCCTAGGAGTACAAGGACAAGGGAATTTTTGAGCAAGGTGCTGTAGTAAATTTGGGGAAGTAAATTCACTACTTTCAGTCCTTATGGATATAAACTCACTAGGGTGTGTTCGATAACTTTTACCTAAAAGAAGGCAGAAGAAATTATCGAACACACCCTGAAAATTGCTGGAGGAGTTATTATTTTATTTTGTAATAATGATTCAGGTGCGCTATTGACATTAACTCAATAACGGTTTTTGTTGTACTTTTGATATCTTATTCAGTTCTCGCCCAAACTGGGCTTACGCTGCGGTTATCTCTTTGGTATACGGAGTCACCCGCATCTCCTCTGAATTCAACTATGGTGGTTGTTCTAGAAGTTTGATCTCCCATAACCTCCGATGTCAATACACCCGCCAATACAGAAGCATTATTTGCATCTGTGATTATTTCTTCCAGCTTGTTATTGTGAAAATGGTCGCCTTGACCAGTTTCTTCATGGAATATCCACTCAGTCACAGAGCTTGGGATAACAATTGAAACTAACTCGTTATCCATAAATGCACGGTATCCAATTATCTGCAATGAATCGGGAAGTTCAACATGTGTTAGAAGGTTATCCCTGAACCCATCTTCTTCTATTTCTATTAACGAATTTGGTAAATTAATTTCTTCCAGCAGGTTCGACATGAAGGCATCCTCACCGATGATCTCTACTCCATCATGGAATATTACTGAAGTTAAGAAGTTTTGCCTAAACGTACCCTCGAACACTTCTGTCATCCATTCGGGTATTACGATCTCTGTAAGTAGATTTTGCCTAAATGTATCATCACCAAAATCTTCAATTTCGTAATAGAGGGTCAAATGTGTCAGTTGATTATCTCTGAACGCATTATCGCCGATTCCTTCGATGGATGCAGGTAGGTAAATGGATGCCAAGTAATTGGTTCTAAATGCATTATCACCAACTGCTATAATCGTGCTGGGTAGCACAAGGCTGGTAAGTCCATTATCTCTAAAAGCACCATCTCCGATTTCTGTTACAGGGAATACTTCATCACCGATTTCTATTTCTTCTGGAATTTCGATATCAATCTTATAGCCTTCCCTGCCTAAAACAATTGCCTCTTCTTCTTCAAGGTCTACAAAGAAGTGGAAACCGCCAGTTGTTACATATTTTCCAGTAACTTCGTAGGTTGGCTCAAGATACGCCCCCATTAACAGCGCGACAAGAGCAAAGTAGATAAACAGTCCTGAAATATCTTTTATAGATGTAATTACAGGTGCAGAACCCGCTGCTTGATCTACTTTAAGCTTCATAAGAGTAAATGGAACCAAGAACCCTAAAGCCGCAGCCAAAGTCATAGTTGCAACCAAAGCAATGCCGACTGCAATTCCAAGCATAGGCATTCCTAGCCATAGGGTAATTATTCCGCCGGATATTACGCCTACCATAGCACCCATAGTAAAGCCAATACCTAATTCTTTAAGAAAAGGCTTTAGGAATTGCTTTATGTTAATGTGCCCAAGAACAACGCCACGAGCAAATACAGTTGATGATTGAGTGCCCACATTGCCACCCATATCCATAATCAACGGGATAAAAAAGGCTACAATTACAACGCTTTCCAATACTTCCTCAAATCCCTCTATTATCAAACCCGCAGCCATTCCTGCTGCAAGAGTGATGATTAGGAAAGGTAAACGCACAGCCCATATTTTCCAAATACGACCCTTTGTTAAAACCTCACTTCGATCAGCTTCCTTGCCTGCAATATCTGCAAAGCCGGCAGCATCCAAGATGTCCTCCGTGGCTTCTTCTTCCAGAATATCTACCGCATCATCGATGGTCACTATACCAACCAACCGGTTCTCCATATCGACAACCGGAATTGCGAGCCAGTCTAATCTTTGCAAAAGCCTTGCCACTTCTTCTTGATCGGTATCTGTTGTGACCGTTGCAGCAATATCTTGCATGACATCTTCAACTTTTTTGGTTGGGTCAGCAATCCAAAGATCACGCAGGGAAATTACACCTTCCAGTTTTCTTGCATCGTCCGTTATATAAATCGTGTAAATCGTTTCTTTTTCTTTTGCATTTTCCTTTACTTTTTCAAGTGCATTCGCAACGGACATGTTACGGCTGACACGCACATATTCCGGTGTCATAATACGCCCGGCAGTCTGCGCTCTGTATCCCATAAGTAGATTAGTCATATCACGCTCTGAAGGCGATAAAGCGGACAACATCTTTTTCACAAATGTTGCTGGCATCTCATCAAATAAACGCACACGCTCATCTGGCTCAAGTGCTGTAATTATCTCGATTGCAGACTCTTCCGTAAAAGAATGTATCAATTTTTGCTGGAAGCTAGTGTCTAATCTTTCAAAAATAAATAATGCCTTATCTTTTGTTAATAAGCGAAAAATGATAGCTTGATTATCGACAGATAAATCTAACATTACGTCTAGTATATCCACTTCACTTGCGCTGTTAAGTAGTATTTTTAATGAGTTCATATCTTTAGACTTGATATGGGCCGAAATTGTTTTACTAAAATTTATAATTCTATTTTCAGTATTCATTGGGTTTGCACCTCCATTTTCCTTGCATCATCAGTAATATGAATAGTGTAAACCATTCCTTTTTTCCTTATATGTTTCTTCACTTTTCCTAAGGTTTTTGAAGCAGTAATGCCTTGGTTTAGATTTTCATAAGTTGATTTTGTTTTGCTGAAATTTACAATCTTATTTTCTTTGTTCATTGGGTTTGTACCTCCATTTAAAATTTGACACTTGGACGCACTGCCCCTAATGAGCCGCATTAAACTTATATATTAAGGTGAAGGAATAGAAAACTTCAATACCATCACATTTCTCGGTCGCGGCCCGTCAGGTTCTAAGCTGCATCTACTGTCACTTTCCATTCCGTTCTCACCTCTCTTTTTTCATGGGATATCTATATTAACAAGTGGATGGTGAGTGGCTTTTGGTCTTTCAAACCATTTCCCATCCTGACTTAGTAACGCCTTTTTCCAAAGCAATTTGTGCTGTAAGTTTCTCTATATGCTCATCTCTGCGCCTTCCGCTTATGAGAACCTTAGCTTCTATTTCTACCTTGTTGCCAATTTCATCCGCACTTTCCAAATTGGTCAATAATATCCGTGCTTTGCTTAGGTTGGTAATTATCGTGGAACGTATAGGAAATTCGTATTCTTCAAGGCAGGTAACAGACAGCACATAGGTGTTTTCTTCTTCGCCAAAAAGGGCTAATGGCTGAACTCTTGCAGCAATGAAGCGAAAGACCAAATTACTACCAATCAAAATAACAACTGAGGCTGTTGCGTAAATAATTAAACCACTGCTGGTTAATGCGCCGATTGCGGCTGTGCACCACATGGTAGCTGCTGTGTTTAAGCCTCTAACATTAAGTCCTTCTTTGAAAATAATGCCGCTACATAAAAAGCCTATGCCTGTAACTACTTGTGCTGCAATGCGTGTAGTATCTGGGGCACCCATCAACTGAGAAAATAAGGTAAACAGACAAGCCCCCATACTTATTAAAATATTAATGCGTATGCCTGTTGAATGTCCGGTGAGTTGTCTCTCCAAGCCAATCAAAAATCCAAATAAAACTGCACAGCTAATGCGGATGATAAAATCAAGTAAGTACATTGAGCCGCACCTCCCTTTTATAATATTATAGTCTTTTGTGTTTAAGGGTCCGCCGATAAGATTTCGGCGAAAAGGCGGCAAACATAACTAACATAATCAAATGCTAAAAAAATAAGAATATCAATACAGCCAGTGCAAAGACATAGTAGAAAGCGAAATACTTTAACTTAGCTTTCTTAACTATAGCAAGCATGAAGTTTATCGCCAAATAGCCTGTTATGGCGGCTGTTATAAACCCCGCCACAAGATTCGGGAAATTCAGTCCCTCAATCAATGCAGGGTCTGCCACAATGCGGCTTATTCGAAACACCATAGCACCGACTGCCGCGGGAACAGACATGAGGAAGGAAAATTTTGCAGCGTCTTCTCTGTTTACGCCTCTCGCCATTGTAGCTGTAATAGTGCTTCCAGAGCGGGAGATACCTGGAAAAACAGCGAAGGCTTGCGCGCAACCAATTAGAGCAGCATCAAGATAATCGATCTTTTCCATATCCTTGTCATTCTTCTTTAGTCTGTCCGAAAGCAACAAAACTACGCCGGTAACAATAAATCCAAAGGGCAAAAAATGTACCATGTGAAACATGGATTCAATATGACTTTCAAAAAGTAAGGTTACAATGACTAAAGGTACGGTGGCTATTACCAGTAGTGCCGTGGTTTTTTGAAAAGGGTTTTTCACCAAAGCCCAAATATCTTTGCGAAAAACAAGTAGCAAAGGCAACAGGCTTCCCATGTTAAGTACTATGATAAAGGTTAGGTTGTCCTCTGCCGTTATGCCAAAGATATGATGGAACACCAGCAAATGTCCCGAACTAGACACGGGAAGAAACTCCGACATGCCCTGTATGAATCCTAAAATTATTGCTTCTAATAAACTCATGCACTTTCTCCGTATCTTGTGATTTTGTTATCGATAATGTAATTATTGCCATTATTTTACTATAATTACCACTGCGTCTCGTCATATCAGGCTCTTATGTTGCGTGCATCGCACTCATTAAGTACCGGTGGTTTTGCGATAACTGTCGGCCAATAAAAAAACGACCGCAAGGGGTCGCAATCAGTCTATCGTGTTGTCCAAAGATAAAAGCACACTTATACAACCACAGTATAATACTGTGGCGAGTCTACTTATGGACACATTCAATACTAACCCCTCGTACGAGCTTTAGCACTAAAAGACGTAGACCGCAAAGGAAAATCTTTTTGGTCAGCTACATTAAGCACGCCTTAATCCGACTATGCCTGTTATACCCTATGGCGTCTCTCGACATTTAAGGGCAGTAGCCTGTGTTCTTATAGGAGCCTCACCTAACAAGTTATTTTTAACTTCACCAGTATACATCTTAGCTATAGGTGTGTCAATGGCTTTATGAAATTTTACTAGAAAATTGTAAAATCCGATTATGCTATAATTCAATATTAAGAGCCGGTGCTTCGCCACTTCGAGTCAGGTTGGCCTGAAGTGGCGGTGCTAAGACCTATAAAATTAACTGCGCTATACCTATAAAATTAACTGCGCTATACCTATAAAATACTGTGACTCTCGTATCATATGTCGAATGACTACTTGAGAGGATGGATTTGTACTAACGGCCTGGCTATTAGTTAGCAGTGAGTCGATGAAGCTGATAAAATTTTGACTTTGTTCTATGCACAGTTTAATCAAGTGCATCATTTGCATTTTTAGTTCACGTTTTATCATACCTTTTGAACGATTAATGCTTGTGATATACTTTAGGGTCTCGGCATGCATATCGCTAAGTTCTATGTGAAATTGATGGAGCTTTTGAACATATTGAGCTTCCAAATTAGGCGTGACTAAGGGTATTAACTCGGCATGCTCAGACTCTTGCCTCTTCCAGAACTCGGCTTCGTCTAAAGCTCTGAGCATGTTTTGCTCTCCATAATAAAACTGCATTATCATATCCTCCGGATTTAGTGAGATAATACAGTATAGTCAAATGCATATAAAGCTGCCACAGATATTTTTTATTGAAGAATTGTAAAGGGCTGTTTTGCTCTTAACAAAACAGCCCACTTCTATCATTCAATTATATTGCAGTCGGCACAATCGGGTTTAAGTTTCAGGTTATCCAAAAGAACTTTATAGCAAGATTGACAAATATCAATGCAATGGGTTTCAGTATCGAACTTACTGTGATAACCCCACTTTTTTTCTATGCTCAAAAAGTCGTCGAAGTAACCATATTCATTTTTATGAATTTTTTCGCCACAAATGTTGCAGAATATATCTTGAATAATCTTCTCTTGTTTTTCGACTTTCACAGTCCCTCGAGTTTTCATCAAAATCCCCCTCGAAGAAAAATTGAGGATAAGCAAATCTATTTGCTTTATATATTATATTACAATAAGCCATACTTGTACACAGGTAAATAAATCTTACTTGATTCGATGGCGTGAATGCATTATAAATGGCAGAAATTTTAAATATTAAAAAAGAAAAATGGATATATTTTGTAAAAAACTATTGACAGAAACAGTGCTTTGGTGTATTATAGCAATTGTCTAAAATGCGTGAATAGCTCAGTGGTAGAGCATCGCCTTGCCAAGGCGAGGGTCGCGAGTTCGAATCTCGTTTCGCGCTTACTAGAAAAGCCCGTGAATACGGGTTTTTTTGATTGCTTTGAGCACATCTTATCCAAAATAATATCACTTGTTTTACCCTCTAAAGCCGCCTAGGATTATCGGCATTACTACAGAGCTGCTACAGTTTTTTTAACTAAGGGAGTATTTCCTTGAACATATGGAGCGCTATATTTGGCAAACATCCATCTCGTACCCACTCGATCTGCTTTCAGCTGCTCTTCTAACCGCATTTTATCAAGGTCAGATTGTTTTCTTGATTGCCTTAATCGCTTTGCCTGGTCGATACTCTTTATGTGAATATTAACTGTCACAGCAGTATTAAGGTCAAGAAAGTCAGCAAGCATCCTATCTGTAGCCCCGATGCAAGTATCTACAGAAATCCTACAGAACCGCATTGAGTACCTACACGAAACGTGCGCCCATTTTTGTAGTTAAAGGAAGTAGGGGAGATGTAATCTTTAGTTGATAATCCTGTATTTAGGATATCGGTCCAGTTGAACTTGAGTTTTTCCATACCATCGGGATGAGGCCGGGCTGGAGTAACTCCAACCGCTCTATGCCACTAAGTGGATACGCTGCCACGCCAATAGTCTTAAACCCGGCAAGAACATCCGTCTCAATACGCTCTAGACGTGGTTTGGCATCCTTGAGTGAGTCAGCCTCAATGCCAAAGTAATATATTTCGATTTAACTAATCCATTATTTCCTCGTGTAAGTTGATTTTTAAGCATATCAGCATACTCAAGGCGTATACGGGCAAACTCGTCATCCTTATCGGGGATATCAATGGAGTTTTGAAACTCGTTAATGTCTACATGGCGATTAATTAAAGTAAGCTGCACCGATACAGATGAATCGAAATAGTTGAGGAAGTCACAGTAGGCTTCAAAGATTGCGGTTTTGTCCTCGTTTTGTGCCAGTTGGTAGTTAATATCGTTGAAGGTAACAGTTTTGGTGTACAGTATATCGGTAACACGGCATTTGCCATCCCGGTTCACCTCACGATATGGTATTAGTATTGGGCTTATGCTGTCTGACATTGCAGATAGCGCAAGTCGAACAGCAAGTGAAATTGTGCAAGAAACCGCAGACGTATGACGAGACGGGTGGCGGTTCTAGGGTAGAGCGTATAATTGTAGCGGGCATTACGATTCCATCTTTCGTCACTGCAGATATCGTAGGTCGTGCCGTGGGTGGAATTACGCAAGAAGCTATAAGTATAGCTTTGGCGCTGCGAGTTTCGGCCCTAGAGTAGAGGTTGGAACGATTACGGACATTATGGAGATTCTGACAAAGAACTCGGTGGGCTAACAATTATGCGCTTTTATATTACGCTTGGAATATCTAAACGATCTTCGTGTTGATTGTGACTAGCATTAGGTAGAATAAGGATAATTGTGCGCGGCTTTATGTTGGATTTTGTTTGCCACCTCGTTTTAAAATTAGAGGTGGTTTTATTTATATTCTGAACAGGACATACTATTGCCATTCTATTGCAATTTCAGGAAGTGGTTCGGTATTGATTCGTCTGAAATCTTTCTATAAAGCTTACAGCTAAACGAGAACAATGGACATTGAGTCAATAAACAAAAACCTATAAAAAATAACTGCGATATGGATATGTTGACAAATTAAAACATTGTTTTATATGAATAAAATATGCATAATTGTAAATTTAACATATCATATAAATATTAGGGATAACATCGTGTATATTGACAATTAACGCCATTATTCATACAATTATACATATAATATACAAAGCTAGTTTGAGAACTTATTAAATATTACTAAAAATAATGCCGCTATAAAAAAGATATACAAGAATGCTGCAAATTACATTTTATCTTAAGTAAATATTTCTCTTATGTATTATATCTACAATTACTAATATAATTTAAATCACATCTATAATGTTTCGAAAGTCCAGTAATTACAGTCTTTAATACACATAATATATATTTCGTGCGGCGGGTAATTATATAAAATCTAAAATTACAGGCCTCATTTGCATTATAAGTTTCATCTCATATGAAAGGATGAATAATTATTAAAGCATATGCGTATATTCGGGTTAGTACAGCTGACCAACGTGAAGATAGGCAGCTTGATTCGATTGCTTCCCTAAAAATCCCGGGCAATCAGATATTTACTGATAAACTATCGGGCAAAAACTTTAATCGCCCATCATATCAGGCTCTCGTAAGGACATTGAAGCAAGGAGATTTACTATATATCAAATCTATTGATCGGCTTGGACGTAATTATGAAGAGATTCTTGAACAATGGCGGATTCTTACCAAGGAAAAAGGTATTGATATAATGGTTATTGATTTTCCTCTTCTTGATACTCGTAGAGGAAAGGATTTAGTGGGAACTTTTCTAGCTGATACCGTACTTGCCGTGCTTAGTTTTGTAGCTGAAAAGGAGCGTGAGAATATACGACAGAGGCAAGCTGAGGGAATAGCGGCTGCAAGAGCTAGAGGGGTACACTTAGGCCGTCCTATAAAAAGGCCGCCTGAAAACTTTGCTAATATTGTAAAGCTTTGGGAATGTGGAAAAATCAGTTTCGAGGATGCTTTAAAACAGACTGGTCTTAAACAAGCAACGTTTTATAATCGCTTGAGAGAGCTTAGAAACAGTATAGTAAATAATAACATAAAAAATGCAACTACAAAAAGGTGTACCTTTTTATATTTGCATTTTTTGTATAGTTTTGACTGATTTACAATATCATACCATGGAAAAAAACAAAATGCAACTAAAAAATTGCAAACTTCGACATAAACAATATTTTCTGAATCTCATATATTAAAAGAACTTCTGCCTGTATACATGAAAATGTGTACAGGCAGTTTTTTTAGAGAACAATTTTTTATTACATAAATAAAGTTTTATAGAAAGGTACATCCTTTTATAGTTGATATGTTTAGTGCAATTTTGTTACAGCATGTATGGGCCATAGTCTTAGACAATGCATTTTGTATAACTCAATATTGTCTGTCGGCCTTATGTCGAATATTTAAGGAAAGGAGAGATTTAAAATTTCAATTGATCCTATGTATATTTTTTTGTTATTTGTACTAGGTACACTGTTTGGTGGAGTATTTACGATGCTAATTTATAGAATTCCTAATTCTATTGCAATAATCAAAAATGCTAATTCTTGCCCAAATTGCAAATTAATTTTAAATATTAGAGATATGATACCAGTTATTTCTTATTTAAAGCTACGCGGCAAATGTAGGAGTTGCAAGGTAAAAATCCCAAGATATTATTTGATAGTTGAAATACTTACACCTCTTGTCTTTATTGCTCTTTATTTAATTTATGGTATGAATTTTGATTTGTTTTTAAATTTGGCACTTTGGTCCATGTTAATTATAACTTTTATAATTGATTTGGAGCATATGGTTGTGAGTGATGCTGTTTTATTTATGTTTTCGCCTGCTGTTATTATTTATATCATAGCGACAGGTGCATCATGGGCAGGGCATTTGATAGGACTAGCAGTTGGCTTTTCTTTTTTTCTGTCAATCTACTTAATTACAAAATTGATATATAAACAAGAAGCATTTGGCTTCGGGGATGTTATGCTGTCCGGAGTTGTTGGTTGGTTCTTGGGATTTGAAAATGCTATCTTGATAGGAATAATGAGCTTTTTGATAGCTTTTACTGCAATAATTTTCTTAAAGGCAATAGGCAAGAACTTAAAGAAAGATATGGAGATTCCTTTTGCTCCATTCATTTGTATCGCCGCTGTAGTTTCAGCGATGTTTGGTGAAGAGATTATAAGTCTATATTGGAGACTGGGTTATATGTGGATTTGATTGATAAATATGGGGGATAAGTAGTGATTAGTCAAAAATTCGTAGTTATGAACAAACTTGAAAGTAAAGCAGATGATAGTTCGCTTCTTGCAGGGTGTGCGAAATGTCTTGATCATGCCCCAGAGCACCAGTCTAAATTGGATAAAGAATCAAACAAGAGAATACTTCTTTTTCAGGATGAATTTTTGAAAAGAACAGACACCAGCTCTACTTGCGGATTTAACGAAGAAGAAGCCGACTCAGGCCTAGATTCAGAAGTTAGCGAAAAAAATGAAACGAGTCAGAGCAGAGTACCGGAATTTGACAGGGAAGAAGTTAATTACAGTGATGGAGATGTTTTGCTAAATATATTTGTATGTTTGCAGCGCGACCTTGAAATAAAAAAGAACATTGTTGAAGAATTGAAATCTGTGAAGGTTTCACAGTTAGAGTTAGCTGCATATAAGAAAAGGGTCAATAAATCCAATAAAATGATAGGGATGCTAATATTTTTGAACATCGTTTTTGCATTCATGTTTACATACTATTTTTTTGATGCGGCAAGTTTAATATATCAGTTAGATATTTTTAATCAGTTGCAAATGTTTTTTGAGGTCAATTTCGGAGGAATTTTTTAATGATAAAGAAGCTGCGGTTGGGCGATTTATTAATTAAGTTGAACTTAATATCAGAGAGTGGTTTGGAATTGGCACAGGAATTTCAGGCTGCTAATAAAGTGGATCTTGCAGAGGCTTTAATCCGCTTAAATAGTATATCGAAGAATCAACTTGTTCCGGTTTTAGAATACCAGACAAACGCCAAATACATAGATTTATATACCTACGCTATTGATAAGATGGCAGCAAACTTAATAACTGAGAAAGTCGCCAGAGAGCATAGGCTTATTCCTGTCGGCAGGCAGGGCAGCAAGTTGCAAGTAGCCATGGCTGATCCGCTGGACTTTGTCGCACAAGATGATATTCGTCTTATAACCGGTATGGAGCTCGAAGTCTTTTTATCCATGAATGATGAGATAGAGCGCTCAATTAATATGAACTATACCATGTCTGAAGTTGCCGAGCAGGCTATGGAGGACTTTGAAGAGGAGACAAAGGAAGCGCCTGGTGAAACAGAGGCTGAAAATGAAGAAGTGCTTCGTGCGCCGGTTGTGCGTCTTGTAAATTCTATTTTAGAACAAGCAACGCGGGCTAAGGCAAGCGATATACATATTGAACCCTTTGAAAAGCAGGTTAAGATTAGACTACGGATAGATGGGGACTTGAGAGAAATACTAGCTGCACCGAAAACAGCGTTGTCTGCTATAGTAGCAAGAATAAAGATTTTGAGTTCGCTTGATATATCAGAAAAAAGAATTCCACAAGACGGGCGCATAGAGACGCTGGTTTTAGGTCGTAGGATTGACTTTCGAGTTTCTATTCTTCCGACAGTGCATGGCGAAAAAGTGGTTATGAGGATTCTTGACAGATCGAATGTTCTTGTTACTAAGCAACAGTTAGGATTTACTTCCCATAATTTAGGGCTGTTTGACAAACTTTTGAAATCGCCCGAAGGTATTATTTTGGTTAGCGGCCCCACGGGTTCAGGCAAGTCGACTACGCTTTATGCTGCATTAAATGAAATGAATCAGCCAAACCGAAATATTGTAACCGTGGAAGACCCCGTGGAATATCAATTTCATGGAATAAGCCAAGTTCAAGTGAATGCAAGAGCGGGCCTGACTTTTGCAAATGGACTTCGTTCTATACTTAGACAAGATCCAGATATCATAATGCTTGGTGAGATTAGGGATGCAGAGACTGCTGAAATTGCTGTAAGGTCTGCAATTACTGGCCACTTAGTTTTGTCGACAATACACACAAATGATGCAGTTAGCACTATTATGCGACTTGCTGATATGGGGATTGAAACTTATCTTGTTTTAAGCGCTTTGGTAGGTGTCGTTGCACAAAGGCTTGTCAAAAAGCTTTGTGTTTCTTGCAAGCGGCAAAGAGAAGCGACAAGCGAAGAAAAGCAAATTTTAGGTGTAGAAGGTAATTTCATGATTTATGAGGGTAAAGGTTGTAATGCCTGCGGTGGCTCGGGATATTTAGGGCGTATTGCCATTCATGAAATTTTAGTGATGGACAGTGAGATTAGGGCTATGTTCACCGGTGCCCACGAAATTCAAGAGATTGAGGCGAGAGCGATTCAAAAAGGCATGAAGACATTGGCGCAATCTGCTAAGGACTTAATTTTTGAAGGTATTACGAGTGTATCGGAAATGCTGAGGGTTTCTTACAGTGTTGAGAGTTAGATTATTGATAGTTTAGGAATAAGAAAGGAAAGAGATGATGAGCATGAAATATTATTTTAGCAGACATGTAATTTCGTTCTTACTTACCTTAGCCATGGTACTGGCTTTACTTCCACCACAAGTTGCGCTGGCATTTGTAAGTCCTGCACCTACTGATGGCAGTCTTCCGGTACTTATCAATGACGGCGAACCAATAGAAGCTACTGCCGGGGAAATCCTTAGAGTTGTTGCCAAGGAACTTCCGCTAATCCAAGGTTCGAACAATATAATGACAGTATTCGATGGCACGGCTAGGTTCCATCATGAGCATTATTATGTAATCTCTGAGAAAGGCTCTGTGCTTTATACTGCACCATTTGCCAGTAGTAGATTTGTGGATACTCAAATTGTGACATTCATACCCGACGAATGGGGAACCGCCGTTTTTTATATTGCAGTGCATCATGATACTCCGATTGGAGCGACCTTTTATCTCGAGTTTGATTCAGGCAGCAGCTTTTTAACCGCTGATGTTACTGTGACAGAACAAGCCGAGCATGGTAATAATTCCGAACCTACTATTCAGATACTGACTCCATTCCCTTCCGGTTCGGTTACGGTGAGCTATCTTGATATTGAGTACATAGCTGTACCAAGCGAGAGGGCTGCCATAACAGAAGTGTTCTACACTATAAATGATGGGCCGAGGCAGTTTATCTACCTATCCGGGGCAGGTGGAGTTACGCCCATGGGTATTTTGGGAGAAGCTAGAGTTTTCATCACCCCTCGCCCGGAAAATCACTTTGTGTTTACCGTGAGGGATTCAGGGGGGAGAGAGGCTAGTTATGAGGTGGATGCTAGGCCGACGTTTAATACTATGGTGATGTATCCACCGGCGTTTAATCCGGACATGTTGCTATCCTATGGTGAACACGGCGAATATATTATACGTAATTGGCTTAATATTTGGACGGCTTTACCTTCACTTAATATCGGCAAGGACTTGTCACCGGAGCGCGTGGCAGAAGCTATAACTGTGATAGACGGCGTTATCATCGGCATGATACCAATGACAGGCAGTTATGTAATTCAGATTCCTCCAGTATCGTCATACGAAGAATTAATAGAGGTAGGAGAACGTTTGCTTATAGCATATCCGGATGTCTTCAAAAACTTTGTTCCGTCATTCGTAGGTAACGAAGCTACACCCGATATAGTCGGTCCCACAAACGATCCATGGTGGACTGAGAGGTTTCGTTTGGGGCGATTTCGCAGCGTCGATGCCCAATGGGGTATTGACGCTATCGGGGCTACTGCTGCTTGGGAGCGTTTTGGTAATCCTGAAATTGAAGTCAAAGTAGGCATCATAGACTTTGGTGGGATAAGGCATACTCACGAAGACTTGGATATACCTTGTGAAAATGTCATAAATTTCTATCAACATATTAGTATGAATCATGGAACAGAGGTAATGTCTGTTATAGGAGCTATACATGATAACGAACTGGGTTTAGCAGGAGTGGCTAACTTTTCCCGCAATGCTTTATTTGCTTACGATATAGTTCAAGGAGGGTCTAACTCAGACTTTTATATACAAGCTGGCCTATTTTGGAATGTTGTTCACGGAGCTAGAGTAGTTAACCTTAGTGCAGGAGGAAACGAAGTACGTTCGTCGAGCAGGGCTGAAATACTAAGTGCACAAATGGAAAACCTTCTTAACATTGGCTATGATTTTATCGTTGTTCAAGCCGCAGGCAACCATCGTAACCATTCATGGGAAACAAGGGTGTTTTCCCATAGGTCACGCTTAAACCACGGAGCTCCACAAAGTCCAAGAACTCCGCTTAACCCAGTGGATGCACGCCTTTTAAACCGAACAATCACGGTAGGTGCAACCGACAGAAACGGTCGAATTTGGGATGATGCAAGCTGGCATCTATGGGGGCATAGTGACGGCTCTGCTTGGGGTTGGTTTGTGGACGTAGTAGCTCCCGGTGATGAAATTTATGTTGCAACAGCTACAGGCGACTCCGAATATCGAATGGACTCCGGCACATCTTTTGCCGCTCCGCATGTATCCGCAGTAGCTGCTTCGATATGGCATGTAAACCCCGGCCTTAGCGGCGAGCAGGTTAAAGAAATCATTGTTGAGTCGGCCAGAGAAGCGAGCTATGGAATTGCCGATAGGAGAGACGGAAGAAACCGTACATACTATCAAGTCAATGCCTATCGTGCAATAGTAATGGCACAAAATCATGAAAATCCTGTATTTACAAATGGACGAGCAGTTGGATTTGTGACCCAAGCTTTGAGTGATGCAGATATTGAGCAAGGCATCTACTTAGGTAACCCTATCGAAGATGCAATTGTTCGCCTATATACATATGGTACGAGCAATTTAGTAAGGACGACATCAACCGGCAGTCATGAGCAGATGCGTGGGCATTTTGTACTATATAATATCTCTCCCGGGCGTTATTATCTGACGATTACTGCGGATGGGTTTGTAACAGAGACAACTCAGCCATTTTTGATAAACGCAGGAGTGACTGCAAGTAAGCATACACTTATGATTCCTGAAGGGCCTGGTGATGTAGGCGGTTATGTTTTAGCTGACTTTGGAGTTATGTTCTCGGACGGCCTTGATGCACTGAATTACACCGAGGCACCGGAGCGTATCCCTATATTGGAGACAGTGACCCTTGAAGTGCGCCGCTTAGGTTTAAATGTTAACGATTTATCAGGCGAAATAATCAAAACTATAATGTCCGATAGCGGTAGGTATGAAATGACACTCCCTGCGGGATTTTACACTGTTACGGCTTCTGCTGAAGGGTTTATTGAGACTACCGGTGTAATTGTTTCATTCGGTGGAGAGCGGTTACTTACGCAGGATATAGTTCTACAGCGTGACCCGGATTTTGACTGTGACTTTGATATGATAATCAGAAATGAAGCCGACCTATTGTATATGACATCGGCCATAGCAAATGGACGAATGATAAACGGTGTGCCGGCTGCAAGCGCACGCTATAGGCTGGCTGCGAACTTAGACATGAGCAATCATGATACCTTCTTAGGAATAGGCACTCGGGAGTTTCCGTTTGCGGGAGAGTTTTATGGCGGCGGGCATAGCATCAGATTGGATATAAACCGTAGGTATCCAAATCTCTCAAGACTGGCTGCCGATAATCACTCTGCAGAAGTAAGGGATACTTGTATCGATTCTATAACTGTTAGGATTAAAAGGCCGGAAGGTCTGGAGCGCAGCGGATTTAGCGAGAATTTTCATCAACTAGGCCTGTTCCGTATAGCAGAGGGTGCAATTATAAGAGATGTTACTGTAGAAGGTAATGTACGCGGTTGGGAGAGTGTCGGGGGCATTGTTGGTTATGCCATGAACACAACGATATCCAATGTCCAAAACAATGCGATGTTAATGCTTAGTATCCCGGGATGGTCTGACGATGTATACAACTTTGGAGGAATTGCCGGTTTAATCATAGACAGCACAATTATTGATTCAATAAACAAAGGCGATTTAGATCTCATACCATGGATTCTTTCTGAGGGTGTAGGTGGAATAGCCGGCGTGACTTTCGGCTCAGAGATAATAGGCAATATATCTTTAGGCGATATAACAGGATACATGTGTGTCGGTGGAGTTGTCGGAATAGCTTTTGACTCAATAATAACCGACAATGAAATATGGGGTTATGTTCGCGGTGAATATGCTATAAGTGACATAGTCGGCTGGGCATTAAATACAGTGATTGAACGCAACATCGTGCATAGAGAAATACTGATTGCAAACTAGAAGCAGGTGAAAAACTTGATTGATACAATATTGAAGAATGCGGCTAATGTTAAAGCCTCTGACATTCATATAACAACAGGCCTAGAGCCGACTTTGAGGATACACGGCAAGCTAAACAAGCTTGGTAACACACCTATTAGGAGTGAAGATGTAAACTCATTTGTAAGACATGTATTAAAAAACAAAGATATTGAGACTTTAGAAGCTAAGGGTGAGGTTGATCTTTCATATTCTATTCCGAATTTGGCGCGCTTTAGGGTAAATGTTTTTAGGCAAAAAGGTAATTATGCCATGGTTTTCAGAGTTATAGCCAGCAAGGTGCCGACAATGGAAGAGCTTCAACTTCCCACGCAAATTCTTACTCATCTTGCAAAAAAACAAAGAGGCTTAGTTCTGATTACAGGGCCTACGGGCAGCGGGAAGAGTACAACGCTTGCTACAATGATTGATTATATTAATAGCACGACAGGCCGGCACATTATAACAATCGAAGATCCGATAGAGTACCTTCATGGACATAAGCTTTCTATAGTTAATCAGCGTGAAATAGGCTCAGATACACATAGTTTTGCAAGTGCTCTAAGAGCCGCCCTCCGTGAAGACCCTGACGTTATCCTTGTTGGTGAAATGCGCGACCCTGAAACTATTTCGATTGCACTCACAGCAGCAGAGACGGGACACCTTGTACTCTCTACACTCCATACCGTAGGCGCTGCAAAAACTATGGACAGGATAATAGACTCATTTCCAACCGCACAGCAGCAGCAGATTAAGAGCCAGTTAGCGACAGTTATTGAAGGCATTGTATCTCAGCAACTCATACCCCGGGTGGATGGCCGAGGCGCAATTGCTGCTTTAGAAATTATGACAGCTACTACCGCAATAAGAAATTTGATACGCGAGGAGAAAACTTATCAGATACAGTCTGTTATTCAGACCAGCGCAAAGGAAGGTATGAAAACAATGGACAGCGAACTTTTGACTTATTATCAAAAAGGTATAATAGATGCGAAAAATCTGGCTAGATATGCGATTGACTCTGAATACTTACGTACTCAAGTTGGTGGGTTTATATAGGGTGTATTCACATAAATTAAAGTTGCCTGTAACCCCTTTCTGGTCAGCGCACTTTTGCAAATTATCTACGGAAACGCTTGATTTGCACGGATGCTACGTTCGTATACCTTAAATATCGAACACGCTCTAAAATTGATAAGCATTAAGGCAGGCGAGATTATGGAAAGTTATAGGTACAAAGTAGTTGATGCTGAAGGAAAAATACATAACGGAGCTATGAATGCAAAATCAGAAAATGAAGTTATCGCATTTTTACGTACAAGAAATCAGTTTACTATTGAAATTGATAAAGCATCAAAGAAATCATTTATAACGCAAGACATTAAGATAGGAACCGGTAATGTTAACGTGGTTAGCATTGTAATTTTTTGTAGACAGCTTGCAGCCATGTTAAAAGCTGGGATGCCACTTGATAGGGCATTGACAACGCAGCAGGCTCAAACAGAAAACAAATACATGAAAGAAGCACTTGCTAAGCTTAACGCACAAATAAAGCAAGGCATTGTAATGTCTAGGGCAATGTCTGAACAGTCAAAGGCTTTCCCGGATATACTTGTGCGTGCTGTTGAAGCGGGAGAGAAAACTGGTAATCTTGACGAATCTCTTTTAAGAATGGCGACACATTTTCATAAAATGCTCACCTTAAAGAGAAAGGTTAATGGAGCAATGACATACCCAATTGTTGTTCTTATACTCACATTCATGATTGCCACATTTCTGATTGTATGGATGATTCCGCAGTTTGCGGCGTTCCTTGAAACAGCCGGAGGAGAGCTCCCCGGATTAACGATGTTTTTTGTTAATCTATCGGATTTAGTACGAGAGTATTGGTATATTTTTATAGCCGTAATTGCCAGCGTAATTTATGTGTTCAAAAGATGGTTGTCGACTATAAAAGGACGTACTCAATTCGATACCCTTAAACTGAAATTACCAAAAGCCGGTAAGCTTGTAATGGAAATTATAACTGCAAGATTTACTAGAACCTTTTCTTCCATGGTTGCAAGCGGTATTACGATTGTAGAGGCAATTGAAATTTCTGCGTCGTCAATGAACAATAAGTATGCTGAAGATAAAGTGATGGAGATTATTGAGGAAGTCAAAAAAGGCTCACCCGTTTCAGAGCAGTTAAGAAGCACAAGAGTTTTTCCGGAAATGATGCTATCAATGCTCACAGTTGGCGAGGAGACAGGTTCTATAGACGAGATGTTGATAAAAGTCGCAGACTATTATGATGCAGAATCTGAAGCGGCACTTGATAAGCTTCTCGCTATGCTTGGACCCCTCATGATAATACTAGTGGCAGCCGTGGTCGGAACTATTGTTTTGGCAATGTACTTACCTATATTTGATGCAATGGTAGCAATGTAATTTATGAAGGCGTAGTTTTTGACCGCCTTCTTGGCCAAAAACTACAAATATATTAGGTTAATTCTTGCTTTGCAAGTTTTAATATATAAAGCATAGTCAATTAAAGGGCTGCTCTTTCTCTACACCATGGGAAGGACAGTGTTTTTAGGCGGAAATCAGCCGAAGAATACCCTGTTTGAGTAATACGAACAGACCCTTAGAAGAAAATGGAGGTTATACGTAAGCTATTATTAACAAAAGACAAAATTAATATAATTCCTAAGGAGGAAACAAAAAAATGAAACTTAGAAAAGGTTTATCTCTTGTTGAAATCGTAGCGGTTATCGCAATTATCGCTATAATATCTCTTGCTGCTATTGCTAGATTTTCAAATGTTAATGAAGCCGCAAGAGTAGCAACTCTTGAATCTACATTCAACACTGCTGTAACTGCTGTTCATATGCATGCTGCATTAACTGGCGGACAAATGCCGGAAAATTATGCAGACATAGCTCCTCATATCAATGGCGTTGATGTTGCTGATGCAGAAGACTCTTTGCATGACATGTTTGAAAGAATTGGCGGAACAATCAATCCTGTAGAGCTGACAATTTCATTTGACGATGGGCACATCCGTATCGAAGCTGAAATAGCAGAGCTGAGGAATAGTTTTGAAGGGCGTGCCGGCGAATATGCTAATGGCACATACACTCTTATATTCGACTCTTCTGCAGGCTTAGATGGTACGCCGACTCCATAAGCCGAAGAGGACATAGGTGATATACGCTTGGGTTACAAGCAGTATTTTACTTTATTCTTTAGCTACTTACTCTAATGGACTATGCTAATAATATTTGAGTTTGTTTTTGCTACATAATAAGTTTTTTAACTATATAAATATGATTTTTTATCTTAGCGAACTAATTAATAAACAGCTTATGTATAACCTTAGTACACAAGTGAATCTTGTGTACTAACTCTTGTACATAAATTATATGAAATATAGCAAAGCAGGAGGCTATAAGCATGCTTAAATTTAAGAACAGAAAAGGCAGTGGTTTGACCATGGCCATTAGCATTGCTTTTTTTTCCATAGTAATGATGGCTATAGTAAGCTTGCTTCTTTCAACTAATGCAGTTGCAGCAAGGCGTCAGCGAGAAGTTACGCAGGCATATTATTTGACGCTGGCAGGCATTGAGATAGGAACCTCAGTTGTGCTTAAAAGAGGCCTAGACGACAGTTCTCCTATATTGGATCATTTCAAATATCATAACTTTACCGGAAACTTTGAGGACGAGGAGTTTTTTGAGTATGTAATCTTTGGGCCAAATGCCCCTTCTGGGCATCCGGATTTGCCGGATTTTAACGGAAGTGAAATAGAGATAAAAATTTACGCAACATACCAGGACGGAACAAGAATTACAGGGTCAACACCTACCTCCGGGCATATGGTGTGGGTGGAAGTTTTTTCTTTAGGCAGGTTTTATAATGCATCTGAATGGCAGCAAATACAGTCAGATCCTACTCTGCGGGGTCAAATAGGTACGGCCCATGCCGGTAGGATTCGTTTTAACACTATTGAACCGGAATGGCAAATAAGAGAAATTGCAAACCCGAATGACTTCTAGGAGGTAGCATCAGTGGAAGAAAATAAAAGATATAAAATGAGAAAAGGCTTAAGTGCTATAGAGCTTATAATCTCGGCGTCGATTTTATGTATTATAGGTGTTGTCGCTATAAGTGTGCTGACTTTAAGTATAAGGGGTGAACGTGTCAGTGTGGAAGAGTTTGCACTGCAAAGTTCGACTAGGTTACTTATGGATGATATTACATACACAGTGCGCTATGCAACTGCAGTTTTTATTTTACCCGAATCCAGCTTTAATAGCACAAGCATAGACACCAGCTTAGACTTTATACCGGCAAGCCCCGAAGGATTCTTAACTGAGGGCTGGAACTATTACGGGATTATTGACAATGTAGTATTAAGATATATATGGAATGAAGTGGATAATGGGCATAGAAGAGTAGAGCTTTTTGTCGGAGCTAATGAAGGACTTGAGTACGGTTTGAGGTTTTTTCAAATTGACCCCATGGACATGGATGACACACTAGTTCAATTTCACTTAGAGGTAACAAGGGATGGGCTGGAAGAGTCCGAAATTGATATATTAACTGCGGCAGACTCACTTAATTCCATGCAGGTTGTCGACTGGTCTACAGAGGTGAACCCGGGAAGGGCTATCGCTTATCGAATGGATGAACTGCCGCGGACGACTCCGGTTGCACGAGTAGTGCTGATCTTGGATGTTTCCGGCAGTATGCGAGAATTGGTAAATAGCAGTGTTCGTCCTGCTAATTGGGCTGCTAATCCAAATGTAAGAATGACTATACTGAGAGAGGTTACACAGAGTTTACTGACCACCTTTTCGGAGATTGAGAATATTGAATTAACAATAATACCATATTCGACAACTGCTAATTTTGGTAGACCTTCTACTAGCATTGAAGCTGGTATGCAACCGGGAATGAATCAAATGCAAAGTGATTTTAATGCACTCTTTACTAGCGGCCAATTTGAGTTCCTTTCTGTTTATGAGAATTTGGGTGCGTTTAGACAGGTCGCCTCTAATCTGTATCCAAGCGGTGAAACGAATATAGCCGATGGACTAAGAAGAGCCTATACCGCTTTACGCGATGCTCCGCCGGACCCATTAGGCAGAGAAATAATAGAATTTGTTATCCTTATGACAGATGGTCAGCCTAATGCGGCAACTATGGTGACTTCGAGTCCTAATCATACTTTTTTGACAGAAAGAACTACACTTCCGCTTTATCGTGGTGCGGGAAATATAAATGTAACCGGAACAAATCGTAGGGCTACGGGCAATATATTAGATAATGCTACGGTTACTACAAGCATTCCCCTTGCCGGAGGGAACAACGGCAGTAGAGCATATCGCTATGTTGTTCGTCCGGTTATGCAGTACTGGGGGAACAATATTCTATCTAGAACAGATAGCACTTTTTATGTAGTTTTTTCAACTACTGTAGTGAATAATGCCGGAGAAGTTATAGGAGATGCTGCAGACCTTATTGACATTCTCCAAACTCATGATACGACTTATACCGCTGTAAGCTATTATGAAATGCTGTATGCTTTTGAAAACATTGCAGCCTCCATCATAACTGACTTATGGCATGCATCAGGTCCTAATTTAGAACCGCCGAGCAGTGGGACTCCTTAATTTTGGCTTTCACAGGAGGGAATTATGTTTATCGAGAAATATATGCTGAAATTAAGAAGGGGTGCCAGTTTAGTAGAGGCTTTAACTGCAACGGCTATATTGGCTTTAGTTACTACAACGACCCTAATAGCATTGGGATATGGTGCTAATTTGATAAGAGTGATGAGGCAAGTCACAAGGGATAATTTTGTACTTGTAGAGGATATGGAGTTGCAGATTAGAGAAGTTAGAATACTCCTTGATGAAATGACTTCCGTAGGTGTAAGTAATACATTAAATTTGGAGCTTAGCGAATATGATATCAGGGAAGTTCATCTTGTCGGCGGTAGTGGGGCACCACTATTTTCACAATATCTTAATAGGGTAAATTGGCATAACCCGGGTGTCTTATCCAGTGACAGAGATATTAGGGTGTACCTTTTATCATCAGATTTGTATCCTGAAAACGAATTTGATAGACTCTATTCATTCGCAGGGCCAAGGGCACTTCGTTATTCTTCACCGGAAGTGTATTCACTTTATATCGAGTTTGACAGAGTAAACCGTAGTCAGCCGGCGGACTCACCTTTGGCAAATGTACTTTCTATTCATAGCAGCGCACTTTATGCGGCTGTACGAGAGCAACTCGAGTTTATCACTGAAGATGGTAATGGGAATGATATTTGGGGCGGCGTGAATTATCAATGGTGGGTATCTCGTGAGGATAGAAGTTTTGGAATGGTTTTAGAGCATGATAGCTTTTCCTCTGGTCATGAGGGTGATTTGGAATGGGGGATGAGGCCTGTTTTCCCGAGAGATTTTGAACAAATATTCGGAGCAACTAATACAACATTACCACAAGGTTTGTTGAGAAGTGAGTATAGAGGAAGGCATATATTGCTATCTGCAACACCTTTTTCAAACCTAGGCAGGATGGGCACTGTTGGAATAAGTAATTCTATAATTCTAATCGGCGTGCCGGTTACCGAAGGACTCTTTGCGTATTTTAATGCGGGCATGGTTGACAGGGTACTACCGGGCTCTTATATTGACTATGTTGATGACAGGATTAGAGTAAGGCGCTGGAATGATATAATGAGACCGGCGCACGCCAATGCTGCCGTCGCAAGTACGGAGGTATACTCTCAGCCAATTTTGTATTTTGAAGAAAATAATCAATATGACGATAATAGACGCGTCCAGTTTCCGGTAATGTATTTTAATAGCGAGGCGGCACTTGATGCGGGTGTTTCTAAACCATATTTTCAGCTTACCCGCAGTGGTACAGCCGATGGCATAACTATATTCGTCGTCTCCAGACAGCATGATGTGCCAGATAGTGCGAATTTGATAATAGAAGGCACATGCGGCAGCGGTGATAGATGGACGCTTGGTTTTAATGGATTTTCCATTAGTCATAATGGAGAAGTAGATGCTTCAATGCTTCCAATGGGTGCACCGCACAGTAAAGATGAATTTTATGTGGTGAGCGGCAGGTTTGGCCCCCATCCGCTTGAAGCCGGTCAAGCTATAATTAGACATGCTTTAAATGGACAACAATCTCCTGCTGGCACTATAGACGCAAATGACACAGAGATTAATTTTGGCACTATCATAATAGGCAATAATACTTCAGCTAGCGGGGATTTCAATGCCTCTATAGCCGAGATTCTCATCTTTAATAGAGAACTTAGCGATGATGACTTTGAGCGTGTATTAAATTATTTACTTAGTAAATTTGATATATAGCCAACGGACTCCAAAAACTAACATCGCACTTGATATTTTTCCTATACGTTACACAGAGAATCTTATTAAATATTGTAAGTACCTCATTATGAGTGGGGCATGGAGATTATTCTGCGGCAAGCCTAGCCAAGTGAAAGAATATCCGTGATTGCTTATCCTGTTTTTGAAGTTTGTTGGTAATATGAATAAGGAGGCATGACTTTTGGGCCTATTTGATCTAAAGAGTAAAAAAAATAAAGAAGAAGATATAAAAGATAAAAATGTAAACAAAAAAAGTGTAAATATAAATTCTATCCTAAGCAAAAAGAGCAAAATACACAAGACTAAGACTCTTCCGCCATTTGTTACAATTGATATTGGCAGTCATAAAGTTAAGACCATGGTTGCAAACTATAAAAATGGAAAATTAACAGTCAGTCAAGCGGCAAGTATAGATTTACCTGATAAAGCGGTTGATGATGGGAAAATTATTGAAGGAGAATATGTAGCTAATTGCATCAAAAACATGATTAGCACAAACAAGATGAAGGTTGCAGGCGCTGTTATTACTATGAACAGTACTGAAATTATTCAACGTGAAATTGTTGTACCTAAAGTCCAGGCAAACGAACTACAAGGACTCGTAACATATGAAGTTGGAAAATATTTACCAATTGACCCTGCTTCTTACGCAATTCAGCACAGCACTATAGAAGAGTTTGAGAATGAAAGCGGTATAATGGCAATCAGGATAAATGTCTGTGCTATGCCTAAAACAGTTGCGAAACAACATCTCAACCTGCTTTCAAAACTTAGTTTAAAGCTGATAGCACTTGATATGCACTCAAACGCCATTGCAAAATTGATTAGTGCTGAGGCCCGCCAGGACTCCCCGTTAGCTATAGGAAGTAATATTGTTATTGATATGGGACATTCTCATTTTAATGTAATGCTTTTTAATGAAAGCAAACTACAATTAAACAGACTTATTGAAACAGGCGGCTCAAAACTAGATGAAAGTATAGTACGTATTGCTGATGTTGATGCGATAGAGGCTTGCAGACTCAAAAAATATAATCTATCAAAATTAAGCTCACTTGATATGTATAAAGTATACGCTTCTGCGGGGAATGAGAATGTTTACAATAATCATTTTGATAAAGAAGAGTTAATATTACAAGAAACAATGCTTACATTTAATAGTTGGATTTCGGATATTGATGGTGTTATAAAATATTATCTTTCCAGAAATAACGAGAATAAGGTTGATGCGATATATATTTATTCGGGCTCCTCCTATATTAAAGACATTGATAAGCTTATAGAAAACAGGCTTAATATTAAAACAAGAAGGCTTAATCAGATTAATTGCCTTGAAGGTGTTTTTAATGGCAGTAATGAAGAGATCCCAATGTATATGAATAATATTGGTGCAACTATTAGACTTTAGGACGGTGTAACACTGATGGAGTATAACTTTTTTGAAGCAGTGATGGAGCAAAAGCGGAAGACAAGTGTTGTTCGCTTAGCTATGATGGCAGTTGTTATTATTGTTTTTGGATATTTGATAGTGGGTGTGGGTGTCAATCTCATTCAATTCTACAACTTGAATAATGATATAAAAGCATTAAGCTATCAAGCTGAACAAAATACATATCATATGAAATTATTGAATGCTGCACAGGAAGAGATTAGGTATTTAGAAGGAAAATTTGACTATCTTTACAGAGCAGATTTTCTAGCAAGAAATAGCCGCGTTGTTACTGTGGAATTGATAGAAGTTCTTCCGAGCTTGGCACCGGCGTATCTAAGCTTGAATGCGGTATCGGTATCAGGAAGAGATATAAGAATGAGTGGAATTACACCAGACATAGAAACTCTTGCTCAGTTTGAACACAATATACGTAATTCTGATATTTTTTATAATCCAATAATTAGAAGCGCAAATCTTATAAATGCTGCAGCTATTGAAGAAGGACAAGAAATTGTAGGGCCATATAGGTTCAGCGCCGATGCAAGGATAAGGTGGGATGCAAATCATTTTGATCTAATTTTTGATAAAGCTCAGGGTATCGTTCTAAGAGCTACCGATCCGGACTATCTTTGGGATACTGTGCTTAAAGCCATAGCAGAAAGTGAAATTGAGCAATTAACTTCATATGAGTATGATGAATATGAGCAGACCGACAACAATGACTATGCACCGATTCCGGCCGCTATAGGTATGGGAGAGGCATTTACTTATAAAATCGATGAAAATAGTGCCGATGGGCGTATGTTCATCGAAAATATTATAAATCAGGCTTATAGAGCCGGCGGTCTTGAACGGGAAGTTAGGCATCGTAGTCTAGCCGCAAACAATACATCTATACAAGCCATTCCTCCGGGAAGAGCGCGAATTAGTTCCCCTTTTGGTTTTCGTATAAACCCGGTAACAGAGGAACTTGAGTTTCATAATGGTGTAGATATGGCTTTTGCATACGCAACACCGATAGTTGCAATTCAAAAGGCTGTTATTACCTCAATAGGCTACAACGATATATCAGGGCACTTTATAAGGTACAGAACGACAGAGGGATTGGTAGTCGGCTATGCACATTTGGCGCAAGTACTAGTTCAGGTTGGCGATATCGTAGAACAAGGTGATGTCGTAGCACTCACAGGTAATTCAGGACGCAGCACAGGTCCGCACTTACATGTGTCAACATGGCGCAATGGTATACTGGTTGATCCATTAACCGTATTTTCAGTGCTACATTAACATGAGGACAAAAATCGGAGGCACAGATGAGTAAGAGAGATGTTTTAATAATTAAATTTCTTATCATAGTTTTGATAGGGGGATTGATTTATTACTTTGGACATATGCAGTTAAGCGAAGAGCTAAATAGCCTGCGTGCTGAAAGAGCAAGGGTTTTAAATGAGAACGAAACCTTTGATCAAAGTCTTAATTTGTTGAGTACTTTAAATCTGCGGATACCTATTTATGAAGATTTAATTGCAAGTATCGCCGAAGAATACACGAGAAGCTTTGAGCAAGCAGAATATATTTTATACTTAAAAACTTTCTTAGATAATAGCAACATAGTATTATATTCATTTTCGTACACGGAGCCTCGCGCACTTCCAATTTTTAGCAGGGATCATCATTTCGATCAATCTAGAGAAGCTCATAATGTTATGGGATACAATAGCTATAGGCTTAGGTTTCATGCCACTAACGAACAATTATTAACATTTTTAAGGCTGACTGAAGAAAGCGGTAGAGGTTTTACTTCTTCTAATACAGTAATTTCAAGTGAGGTAGGAGATGAATTTTTGGATATAAATATGGAGCTTAGATTTTTTTACCTAGCCGATATGGATGAGCTTACGCTTGATTATGATTTTAGTGAAATTTTGGATAACGCTTTATTTATTGAAGAAAGACTAAGTATTTTTCAATAAAAAGCTATATTAAAAAAGTAATAAAATTTTAGAGAGAGGTGTGTTTATGTTATCTTATGCAAATTTACATAATGGTGACGACAAAAATTCTAATGGCGAAGACTTAGAAAGAAGTAGAATAAAAAATCTTATAAAGGGTTTTGAGCTTGAGGAAATGGGGGTTGAAAAAAAACTTAATCCGCAGCCTGACAATTCTCTTCGATTTGTTTTAGACATATGCAATAGCAATTTATGTGAAAAAAACTATTCAAACCCGATTGAAAGTAATAAGGAAATAAATTCCACAAATCCGGAAAATGAAGTTACTCCTATTTTTGAATTGTGTTCGGATAACACAATATCTGAGGAATGCAAACATGCTCCGGAAAATCCTTTTGAGAGCATTATTAATCAAGGTCAAGATTCTTTCAGTGGAGATGACATGTTTTTACATACAGAGGAAATTATTGAAAAAGAGAAAGATAATGAAGAAGCATTGAGAAGTTTTAGCATAAATAAACTTGAGAGCATTTCTAATAAAGATGAAAAAAGTGCTTTGATTTTTTCTTACATAAAAATGATTACAGATATGTCTTCTAAGCTGGAAGAAAAACATTTTTTAGCTGGTAGTAATAATGATATTGCACAGGCGAAGGTTATAGGTGGCGTTACCTACATCAACTATGCTGCGACGGCACACGTTTATAGCATTGTTATGGATGAAATTCGAAAAAATAGATTGGACGCTGCTGAAAGTGGATTGAAATTGATCTGTCTTTTATCCCTCGACCCCAAATATGTTAATTTAGCCCTTAATACTTTAAAAGATAATAAAATTTGCTCAGAATCAGACTTTGTGGATATTGTTAACAAAACAATAGAAAAAGAAAAAATACTTATTAGTACAATCAAACAATTAAGGAGGATCATATCCGATGTTTCATAAAAAAAATAGCCATGAATCAACTCACAGTAGCATAGATAAGCTTAGCAGTATTATTTCAACTTTAGAAGAAATAATTGATAGTGAGGAAAAAAGGTATGATGAATTTAGCCAAATGAAACATAAGTTAGCTTCTTTCGAAAAATCTAAAGAAGAAGCCCGTAGGCTAATGGAGAAAGAAAAGGAAAGGGTTGAACAGTTATATCAGTTTGAAAAAGCTAAAACAGATGAAATGCTAAGGGAAAAAGAAAATGAGGTTGAAGAGTATAAGCGTAAGCTTAAAAAAGAGGCAGATATAGTCTTGGAAGCTGAGATTAATAAATTTAAAAAAATATATGAAGAAAAAAATACTCTTCGTTCCAAAGTTAGGCAAGAAAGTACAGAAAATAAAACAAAAGCAGATTTTGAAAATAAAATGCTAGCTTATTATAATAAAATGCAGGAAGAAATGGCAGTCTTCAAATCTATTTTTGCAGAACATTATCCAAAGGAAGAAGCCTCTTTTGAATTAATAAAGCCTTTGAATAATGCTGAAAGTATAAGAAGTATAGAAGATATGTCCACAGATTGGAATGAAAGCTCTAATGATGAAGATTATGGAATGGTCTCTAGGGGAGTGCTTGGCTCAAAATTAGAAAGTGATGTTAATATTGTTTCATTTGATAGGACTGATGAGATGCAAGAAGGAACACCTATTGATTTATTGTTAAAACTCCAGGAAACGCGAGGGAGACAACTTGCAGAGATGGTGGAGAACTTTAAAATGGAATAATTGTCCACCACTGAAAACCGCAGTCGTAAATCATATACTTATGTTGATTGGATTTTGTGACCATGATTACGCAAAGGAACTTTACACTTCGTGAAAATGCCACTGTTCGACTTTATAGGAATCCGTTGGCGCGGCAGGCGAGCAGCAAATAAGAAGCATTTACGATCAGGCTACTACTGCCGACCTGCCTTGCCTTATAGAAAAATAATGTACCTTATAACCAGTAAAATTAATTACTTTGGAAACTACAAATCCTCCCAAAGTAATCAGATTATACTTTCCAAATTTTATAAACGTATGAGGTGTTCCATGATAGATAAAGGAAGACAGTTTATGAAAAGCAACTGGCCGCAAGGCGCAATGGAGGGCACAGATCAAATTAAAGGCATACCTATGCCTCCGTTTGAAAATGAGTGGGATGAAGATGCGCTTATAGCCCTACCCAATCCAAAATCTGCCAATCTCAAAAAAAGAGGCATCATGCAAGTTTTTGAGGAGCGCATTACCCGCCGCAAATTAGGTGCAGGCCCTATATCTTTGACTGATTTATCGTTCCTCTTGTGGGCGAGTGCCGGAATGAGGGAGATTCTCGCCGGACGAATTTTTAGGACGGTGCCATCTGCCGGAAGCCGCCATCCTTTTGAAAGCATCTTCTACGCTGATAAAGTCTACGGTCTAAAGCCCGGACTCTATCGCTATATAGCTCAAAAAAATGCAGTGGTCCCTGTTTCTTTGACAAGTGGCTTAAAAGATGGGCTTGCAAAACATATGAAAAATCAGTGGTTTGGATGTGCCGTTGCTATTTTTTGGGTGTTTAATGCGTATAGATGTGAGTGGCGATATATTCACCATTCTCATAAAGTGTCTCTGATAGATGTGGGGCATATTGGACAAAATGCGTATTTAGCTGCCGAAGCTCTTGGCATAGGTTGCTGCACTGTTGGCGCTTATCTGCAGGATATTGATAAGCTTTTAGGCGTTGACGGATATAATGAATTCTGCGTATATATAGGCGTTTTCGGCCCTTATGAAGGCAATGGTGGAGCTGGACCCGGCTGAAGTGTACAGTCTGAAAAGTAGATAATAATCTGCCACAGCCGTCCCATAAAAATAAATTTTCCTCTACACGCTTGTACTAAATTTCGACCATATGAAGACAGTACAAAGGAAAGATAGATTGATAGTGATTACCAATGAAAATTACAGGGATTCATTGAATACGTGAAATTTATAATCTACAAACTTTGAAGCTTGAGGTTATGGAAATTCACATTAAAATGATATTTCTGTAATAGTCCATATCCAACGTCTTGCTCTGGCGATGATAGTTAACTGATTACTCCGACAACTTCAGCGTACAATTCCATTAGCGAACTAGTAAATTTCATCATCAAGACGAAACCAATGATTCGGTTGAACTGATTTCTAGTAATTGTTCCTATGTATTCAAGATGGCAACAGCTTATTATTAATAAAAGCACATCTATGCTTTCATCTTGTACTGTCTTTTTTATCATATGTTACCTTAAAAACGCTCAAAGATACTCGTTATCTTTTGGGCGTTTTTACTATATATAAGGCGAGGAACCTCTTTATTAAAATGATTGTATAGAGCTGATTGAGAAAAATAATTGCGCTGTCCGGTGTTAAACATATTAACAACACACTCCCACTCAATATTGAAAGATAAGTTTCGGGCAGCTATAATTAAATTGCTACAGGCGCTGATAATTACAATTACAAAAGACCTGGAACTTTCAAGCCTTGTGCGTGAATGTGGTAGAGCATCGCCTTGCCATGGCGAGGGTCGTGAGTTCGAATCTCGTTTCGCGCTTTTGTTTAGGGGATCGCTTACTGAATAGTAAGCGTCAGACTGTCAAAGAAGTCGCCGCTAGGCGATTTTTTTGATATAATAGATATGGGTGATGAAAATGCTAGAAAAAAACTTCAATCTACGCAGTACAGTAGAAATACTAAACATAGAAG
>Ga0123352_10001060_pt1 | contig 35618 bp, 41 predicted proteins | sample TergutLab28metaG_FD_89700 | JGI IMG/M metagenome (GOLD analysis project Ga0123352, IMG submission 89700) | Labiotermes labralis P1 segment gut microbial communities from Petit-Saut dam, French Guiana - Lab288 P1 | ecosystem: Host-associated > Arthropoda: Insects > Digestive system > Gut ...
AACAGAAACAAACGCATTTTTGATTTGATAATTTAGTTTGGTATGACCGATGTGCTCTTGCATAAACTATTCCCCCATCAATGACTTAATGATATTGGAATCCTTAAAAAGGATAGCTTCTGTCCTACTAATAACCAACGCATTTCTGTTGCCTCTACCAGTTATTACCACAACATCACCAGATTCTGCATCTTTAATCGCCTTTTTAATTGCTTCTTCACGATTAACAATTATTTCCGAAGTGATGGTATTGCCGATATATCTTTGAAGTTCCTGACAAATATTCTCTGCATCTTCTGCGGCTGAATCAGATTCTGTTAAATAAATATGATTCGCAAATTTTTTTGCATAACCAATAGCTTCTCTTCTGATAATTGATCTTTGACTAACATAAAAATGTGATGATACCTCAGGTTCCCAACCATTAAATCCCGTTCCGGAAGCGCCTGTTATTAAGCGAATCTGATTGATTTCGCCTTTATCACGATATTCAGCCAGTATCTCTAAAATTGGAAATAAAAATAAACCACTGATTACTTTAAAGTCTTGAAAAGCAAAGACCTCTTCTCTTCCGGGAACCGATAAATCAGATATAATTTTTTGAAAGGTTTCAGCAGAGCCTGTAAAACAGTCAATGCACAAGTGATATTTAAGGCATTATAAGGCATAATCATCTTGGTATTGAACTTATAGATTTCATGCTTTAAACTAACTTCTATTTCCATTCCTTTGATGTCATGTAAACAATTTAGTAATAATGAGTCAAAGCTTGCGGAATTAGTATTTCTCACCTCAGCGATATGCTTTGAGCCAAAAAGATAGCTTTTACTAAGATTTAAATTTAAAAGCTCATTTAAACCCTCTCTTGTCAGATTGCCTGTTAATCCAAAGATATTTATCGATCTTGCGGATTCAGAAGGATTAACGTCTTTAAAGAATGATTTAATTGTATTAACATACTGATCTTCAGGCTCAATATCAAGATGATGATTAGAAAAAATATTAGTAAGAACCCGTGCTGTAAAAGGAATATCTTTGACAAAACCTTTTGTAATAGCAGATTCATTTACCTCCAAAACGATAAATTCCGGTTGATAGCTCTCTGCTTCCAGTAATAATTGTAAAAGAATAGTTTCTGATCTTAAAGGTGTCTCGGCTCCTTCCTCTGGATTAGAAAATCCAGCAGGTGAATCAATTTTGGCACTTGAATAGAGCATAGACTTCTTTCCTGAAGCCTTTAAAAATTCATGAATAATAAAACAAGTGGTTGTTTTGCCGCGACTACCAACAACACCAATAACTTTGACGCTATCAATGTTAAACGGAGTTTGTGATGAATAAGGTAAAATACCACCTTGTTCAAGATTATCAACATTGATGCCAATTGGCATCATATTTTTGGGAAGCGTGCTGATTAGCTTTTGTTTTAATTCTGATAATTTCATACCTTACCTCTTTCTTAATCTATACCTTGTCCTGGCGGAACTATATAATTGATTCTGATATTGCGTCGCATAATTAAATTAGAACGACCAGCATCTGAATAAAAATCAAAATTCAAATGGAAAATATCAGTTCCGTTTATATTTTGATTATTTAATGCTGGTGTTTCATTGACAGTTATATCAATACCATTATTAATAGGATTTACACTTGCGGTAAACAGATGGTTTAGATTAGCAGGAACAGTAACTCGGACAAAAATTGGTTGGCTGGCGAAAGTGATTCTAAATGTTGTTGATCTGGGCTGACCCCTTACTCTTGTCCAGTTAATTGTATGGCCATTTAATAAAGCTTCGATTAGTGTTGGACCAAAAAATATGCGCAGCAAATCGGAATTTACGAACATTTCCTGGGTAATTCCGTTTAAGGCATCGGCGGTTAAAACTTCGCCGTTAATAAATGTATTCCCACTATTTATCCGATTAGCAAGTTGGGTATTTGTTGTCTGCCACCGCATTAGATAGCCCCCTCTATTTTAACTTTTTTATTTGAAATGCATTTTTGCACTATAATCACTCCTTGTATTAAAGTCTTCTGAGTACGCCCACTAAGGTTTCGATATTAAACAATTCCTGAATTATTGCGTTTAAAGTTCCTTCAGTAACTGTATCAGTTTCTTGGAAAGTATTGCCGTTGTTGATTCTATTGGCTAAAGCTGTATTGGTTGTATTCCATCTCATTTTTATACTCCTTTATCTATAGTTGCACTATAAAAATTTATAGGCATACTACATATATTATGCTTTTGAGACTTTTTTTGGAACATGTTCATTTAAAAAAATGAAAAAAATTAGCTATAAAAAAAGAAGTTGTAATATCTTTAGAGTCTTTAAAACACTAAATGATTACAACTTCTTCATAATTATTTAAATTTATTAGGTTTTTTCTTTAGCTCAGGTCTGGAAATCGCAAATGTATTGTTATCTAAATTTTCGCCAAGCGTCGTGCCACAAGCAATAAAAGCATTATCACCAATTGTCAAAGGCGCAATCAAATTAACATTACAACCGATAAATGCATCTTTACCAATGACTGTTTTATGCTTGTTTTTACCATCAAAATTAACAGTAACTGCTCCACAGCCAATATTAGCTCTACTACCAATTTCCGCATCACCCAGATAGGCTAAATGGCAAGCCATAACATTATCTTTAATTGCTGCACTTTTAACTTCTACAAAATTACCAATTCGATTGTTGCTTGCTAAAACACTATTATCTCTGATATGAGCATACGGACCAATATAATTACCATTTCCTACCTTAGAGTTATAAATAACAGAATGGGTTATTTTAGTTTGGCTACCGATCATGCTATTATGAATCTCTGAATTAGGCCCGATAATTGCCTCTTTACCAATAATTGTTGGACCACTAAGGATTGTATTAGGATAAATTGTAACTCCCTCTTCAATTTTAACATCAGGCCCAATAAAAATCGATGCTCGATTAATCAGGTTGATGCCTTTTTGCATCAAATCAAGATCAATCCGATTCTTAATAATTTGCTCTACTTCACTTAAAGTTACTAAGTCATTAATGCCAATCAAAATATCCGCATCCGCAATCTTATATGTCCCGATTTTTTCTTTTTCTTGCAATAAACCAACAATGTCTGTAAGGTAATATTCATTTTTAACATTATTATTAGTGATTCGCTCTAAAGCCCAAAAGAGTTTTTGATTGTCAATTACATAAAGTCCGCTATTAATTTCTTTGATAAGTTTTTCTTGTTCAGAACAGTCTTTTTCTTCTCTTATCGCAATAACATTACCAGCTTTATTTCTAACAATTCTACCATAAGAAAAAGGATTATCCATATCGGTAGAAACTATTGTCATAGTATGTTTCTGCTTATTATGATAATCAATCGCATCACTTATGGTTTTTGAATCAATAAGTGGCGTATCGCCAGCTAAGATTATCGTAATGCCTTTAAGGTCTTTCATTGCTAAAGCAGCCATTTTAACCGCATGTCCTGTGCCTAACTGTTCATTTTGAACAGCGTAGTTTACGGTATCTTTAAGCATTTCTTCAAAGACTTCTTTTTTGTGGCCGACAATTGTCCAAATATCATTTATACCTGATGCACGTAAGTTTTCCAGAATATAATTAATCATTGGTTTTCCATAAAGCGGATAAGCGCATTTTGGCAGTTCCGTTTTCATTCTTGTGCCTTTACCTGCCGAAAGAATTATTGCATATTTGTTCATCTGTATACCTCAATCTTAGTCTTTTAACTTTTTTCTGATCCGAAGAATAGTATTATAAACGCTTTTAGCATTATAACCTGTCATTTTAACTATTTCATTGATTTTTTTGTTTTGTAAAAAATACTCTTCATAAATAGTCTGTTCCCTTTGACTCTTAAATTTAACTTGCCGATATTTCGTCAGACTTTCCTGAATCTGTTCAGAAGCTTCTTCAACATCTAAGCCTAGATTCTCCTGATAAAGACCTACTAATCTATTTTCCGAATCTCTTTTTTTTCCAAGCATAATAAAATGCCTTTCTAAACACATTTCAAAAAAACGCAGAAAAGTTTTACCATATCCATCATCATAACGATAGATTGCTTTATGAAGGATAATTAATCCTTCCTGGAAATAATCATCTCTTTGAATCTTATAAATTCTAAATGAGTTAATTTTTAAGCCGATAAAATTCTTATACTTTTCAAACATAATATTCAATGCCTCTTCACTTTGTTCATGTTTAATCATGTACAATAGCTCATAGTCATTGTAATATTTGAAAATCATTTTATCCCCTATTTCTCCTTACTATTTCATACATCAAAATACCACAACTCACGCTCGCATTTAATGAGTTGATTTTTCCATACATCGGAATTTTTACTACAAAATCACAGTTTTGCTGGACTAGCCTTCTAATACCGCTACCCTCACTGCCAATAACAATACCTAAAGATCCTGTCAAATCTAAATCATAAATCGTCTTCTCACCTGACATATCGGTACCGACAATCCAAAAACCATGCTTTTTAAGTATCTCAATTGTGCGGTTAAGATTATTAACGGAAATTATTTTCACATACTCTAAAGCTCCTGCCGCAACTTTAGCAACCGTCGCATTTAAAGATACTGAGCGATTTTTGGGAATTATGATTCCAGCTATACCAGCGGCTTCCGCTGTCCTAATAATAGCACCTAGATTTACCGGATCTTCTAATCCGTCCAAAATAATAAAAACTTGCGCTTTACTTTGGTCAATGACTTCTTCAAGTTCATAATACTTATAATCCTCAGCTAAAGCACCATATCCCTGATGAAGTCCTAAATAGCGCTTATCCATTTCATTTCTGGACAAAACATTAACTTTAATTTTCTTATCAGCACAGAGTTTTAAAAAAGATGAATCAGTAGTTTTTACAGTTTCAAGAATGTCTATTTCTGTAATTTTTCGGTTGGCTCTAACGGCCTCCTTAACGACATTTCTCCCAAAGATCTTAATCATATTTGCGTTATACTGTTAAGCAAGAAATTAATCTGCTTACGGCACCAAGGAACAACATTACTTAAAAGCTTAATCAATAAACTCGAAGCTTGAACTAAACATATCAAGAAAATAATTTGTTTTAAATCGAGTGGTTCACGTGGATTAAGGTTGGTTTCCCAAAATGGATGAAAGTCGAAAAACATTCCTAAAAATAAAGCACAAACGATAAAAAGTAAAAACATAATTCCAAATAACATTTTTCTGACAATATTAAACGGCGAACACACTTTCTTTAAAACCATCATACAAGTAAATGTTGCACAGATAACAATTAAGGTTGGTGTTTTATCAATAATTACTGTTTCGCCTCCTGCTAAATCTTCAACAACAATAAAGAGCCCTAACTGTTCTTTTAAAGCATATATAATTAAAGTCAGAACAACTATTGTTAAAGCTCCAGGCAGTGCATTCTTCAAGACATTTAATAAAAACTTACCTTTAACTTGTCTGTTGTTTGGCTCAATAGCTAAAACTAGTGAAGGTATACCAATAACCAAAAGGTCAATTAAAATTAATTGTGATGGCGATATCGGATAACGTCCATTATTGCTTAAAGCAATTAAAGCCAACAAAAATGAGAAAATTGTTTTGGTCAAAAATAAAGTAGAAACGCGCTGAACATTATTTATAACTCGTCTTCCTTCGTTAACAACCCGAGGTAATGAAGCAAAGTTTGAATCTAGTAAAACCAGATGGCTGACATTTCTAGCGGCTTCCGATCCAGAGGCCATCGCAATGCTGCAATCAGCTTCCTTTAAGGCTAAAATATCATTAACACCGTCTCCGGTCATCGCAACCGTGTTCTTGTTTTTCTTTAGTGTCTGAATAATCAATTTCTTTTGATTTGGCGTAACACGGCCAAAAACAGCATATTTATCAACAGCTTTAATGACCTCTTTATCGGTCATTCCATCTAAGTTAATAAATTTATCCGCATCAATAACGCCAGCTCTTTCCGCAACTTTAGCAACCGTCATTGGATTATCTCCAGAGATAACCCGTACTTTAACACCGTGGGTATTAAAATAATTTATCGTCGTAATCGCTTCTTTACGAATTGTATCTTCAATTAAAATTAAAGATACTGGTAATATTTCTCCCGAAACATCATCTTTATTAATTTTACCTTTTGAATAGGCAAGCAATAATACTCTTAATCCTTCAGCCGCATATTTATCAACGTCTTTTTCTACTAGATGAAAATTATCTTTTAGAATAATTTCCGGAGCTCCCATCAGAAATACCCCGTATTTCTCTAGCTCTATCGCACTGAATTTACGTGCGGATGAAAATGATAGGGTTTTGAGTGCCTTAACTTTCCGGCTTTTTCCAAACTTTTGTTCAAGTGCTACACTTGTCAAGTTTTGATCATCTAATACTGTAATCATCGTTGAAATGATTGTTGCGGACTTCATTCCTGCTTCATTTGGGTATTCCACAAGGCCGTTTACCGTCATTGTACCATCTGTAATAGTGCCGGTTTTATCTAAACATAAAACATTAACGCGTGCTAACATTTCAATACAATACAATTCCTGAACAAGGGTATTGATTTTACCAAGTCGGACTAAACCAACTGCCAAAGTAATGCTTGTTAATAGAAATAATCCGGATGGAATCATACCAATCATTGCACCAGAAGTTTTAATAATTGTTTCGCGGGTTGCTGGTTCTAAAAAACTATTATTATTCTGAAGGAAATATAAAGCCATACCCATCGGAATAATTATAATCGCTACAATCCGAATAATTAACTTCAACGATTTTAATAAATCTGATTTTGGCTTAACATATTTTTTAGCTTGACTAGTAAGCTTTTGAATATATGCATCTGCACCAACTTTATCAACAATCGCTTTACAAGTCCCAGAAATTACAAAACTTCCGGAAAATAAATTATCACCGGGCTTTTTAATTACTGGATCAGATTCGCCTGTCAGTAAAGATTCATCTACTTCGATAATATTTTCCAAAACAATCGCATCACTACAAATCTGTTTACCAGAAGATAATAATAAGATATCGTCTAATACTAAATCAGAAATCGGAATTTCCTGAACTTCTTTATCCCGAATAACAACCGCAACGGGAGCGGAAATCAAAGAAAGCGAATCAATTGTCTTTTTGGCTTTAATTTCCTGAAAAATACCGATAATCAGATTGGAGGTAACAATCAATAAAAAGACCATATCTAAATATGCACCAACACTTAAAAGCCAAGCGCCAATCGAAAAATTAAGTAAATTGAAAAATGTAAAAGTATTACCTATAATAATTCCAGAAATAGTTTTACTGCTTCCTTGTTTAATGGCATTACCCATACCACTTTCAATTCTCGCTTCAACTTCTTCCGTTGATAAGCCTTCTTCGATGTTTGGCACCCTTCTGACAACTTTTAGTTTTTCTTTAACTTCCTTAGGTGCCTTTTTTGGCCATTCTTCCATATCCCTAACAAGTTCAAACGTTTCAGCTTCTGATACAAAAGCTTTTTCTTCTACTGGCTCAACTTTTGCGTCTGCTTTTCTTTTTCGAGGTGAATTAGTCTTTGGTTCAGTACTATTCTCTTTTTTCACACTTCTCCCTCACAATCTAAAAATTTAATAATTAAAGTAAATAATTCCATGATTCTTTCTTTTTTGTTTTCCAGATATAAGTGTCCAATCAAAGCTTCAAAACCTGTTGCTTTATGTTGTATTTCCTTTGGCAACTTCTTTCTATTATTACCTGGCTTAGCATTACGTCCCTTTTTGAAAACATCAACTTCTATCGATTCAAGAATATTATTTGTCAAAAAATAATTTATAAACTTGACTTGATTATCACTTCGAGCTAAGAGCGTAGCTTTAGTATGAAGTTCCTTAACTTTTGTTATTCCTTGGCCAATTAAAAACTCTCTAATCAGCAATTCATAATATGCATCACCAATATAAGCCAAAGCTAGTCCATTTAAATCCCTTGCATTCATCAGAGAATCTTCATTTCCTGAAGTTTTGTCCTTAATTGGTCTGCCTCATTAAATTTTTTCGCTTTCCGCAAATTTTCCCATTCTTGATAAATTGCTAAAGCTTCTTCGTTAAGTTCTGGAATTTCAATTATTATGCCTAAGATATCCAAAACAAGTTTTAATGTATGATAATTCATTTTCATTGCTTTTATGTCTTCTGCCCGCAAGGCATTATTTATTTTTTTGACTAAAACAAAAATCTCCGTAAAAACATTAGGAAGATTAAAATCATCTTCAATATGCTTTTCAATTTTTTCCATAGCCTCATTATCATAAATAACTTCATTATCTTTTAAAAGTGCTAACTTAAGATAAGCACTTCGATAAGCCTGGTCGATTTTGGAAAGAAGTAAAGCTGACTGATCAAGTAGTTCATAACTAAAATTAATATTTGCCCGATATGGCGAGTTCAAAATAAAAATCCTAATCACGGCAGCCGGATAACTTTTAAGTAAATCTCTCAGCAAAACAACATTGTTTAAGGATTTACTCATTTTTTCGTTATTGATATCAAGCCTGCCAACATGAACAAAAAAGCGAGAAATATTATGACCATGCAAAGCTTGACTTTGTGCTATTTCATTTTCGTGATGCGGAAAAACTAAATCAGCGCCACCACCATGAATATCAATTTCCTGATGCTTGAATAATTTGTTGATCATCGCAACGCATTCTGTATGCCAGCCAGGTCTTCCTAAACCGAAAGGACTTTGATATTTAATGCCTTCTTCGGTTTTTTTCCAAAGCGTAAAATCTTCTTGTGCTTTTTTATCAGGATTTTCATTAATTCTGACATTTTCTTTAAGCTGATCTTGAATTTGATTACTCAAGGTGCCATAGGAAGTTGACTTATTTACTTCAAAATAAACATCGCCATTGACATTATAAGCATATCCCTTTTTAATTAGTTCAGAAATAATATCACTTATTTCCGCAAGATAATCAGTTGCGTAAGGCACAAATTCATATGGTTTACAAGCTACACCTTTAATATCATTAAGAAATTCATTAGCGTACTTAACTGCAATTTCTTTTTCGCTAACGCCCTCTTCTTTAGCCCGCTTAATTATTTTATCGTCAATATCCGTTATATTTGAAGCACATATAACTTCAATATTTTTATACTGAAAATAGTTTCTGACAAAATCAAAAAAAATCACCGGACGAGCATTACCAATATGAATGTAGTTCCAAACTGTAGGCCCACAAACATACATCGAAACCTTTTGATCGAAAACGATAAATTTTTCTTTTCGGTTAGTCAGGGAATTATAAATATGCATAGTTTTTCTCCCCCTTGAGTTTTTGTTACTATATCTTTTATATTGTATATAAAAACACTATTAATACACAAAAGTAACTTTCAAATTCATTAAAATTACACAAAATCTTTGGAATAATCAATGATGTTTTTTAATTTTTGCAAAATTTCCACCATTGCCCAGGTATCCTGTTTACAATATTCAACTAAAGCCTGATAAAGCTTATCAAATTCTGCTTTTTCAATCTTGGGAAAGCGAGCATACGTCGCAACTGCATCCATACCATTAGCCACAACTAGTTCTTTATAAGAAAGATCACTGAAAATTGGTAAAACCTTTTTTATCGAAAATGACCCGTCTAAACGATTGTGATAAAAATTAATCTCTTTAGCGATATCCTCTGTAAAACCTAAAGCTTGAAAAAGCTTAGCATTGCCTTTAACAATATCCAGCAAGTCAAAAATACGTTCGCGTATCGAAAGGATTTTATCTCTTAAATCCGGATAAAGTTCAGCCATTTCTTTTAGTCTGGTTTTTTCAAAGGCTTGATTATAAACTAGAACAGAGCCTTTATCATCTTTAATAAAATCACAAAGTTGGTTCATTAGTTTTTCCCGGCAATCTTCATGATTGTTAGCTAAAAAACTATAATGATCTTTTTCTTTATCACAGTTTCCAGGAGCATGCTCCACATGCAAAGAAAACTGAAAAAGGCTTTGGGAGTAACATTTTTCACCTTTAAAGCGAGGCAAAGGACAAGGGAATGTTTCAAAGTCCAGATGATAAATCGGATATCTTATTGCTTCTATTCCTGCTTTAATTTTTTGGTGATGGAAGAAAGCAATATTATTATCTATGCAATCGCGCTGAATAATATTATTTCTGCGAGCTAACCACTCGTGAGGAATATCCGTTGCCTGATAATATCCTTGATTATATAATTCCAAGGCACTCAACTTTTCTGCACCAAAACCATGATGGCTCCCCATATAAGCAAAGATAGAGTTTTCTTTTGGTAATTTATCAAAACAAATACTAAGAAAAGGACATTCTTTAATTTTTTTGCGCTGACAAGCAATACTAACTGAACACCTTGAAGCATCCATGATATTTAAATTTTCTTCAACTACCTGAAAATCATTAACAATCAGGCTTTGATATTCTTCTGTAATAGAGGTGAGATCGATGAAACTTACAATGTCGTCCTGATAAATAGGTTCTCCTTCTTCATCGACTCTGCCATCATGAATATATTCACTATTTAAAACAACAAGATAATATTTAGCTTTTTTAAAAGCAAATTTTTCCTTATTCTCAGAATGCTCAATTACAAAACGCTGATACGCTAAGTCAAAAACATATTGTCCGCAATCATTAAATTTATCAAAAAGTTTTTGTCGGAAAGTAAAATATTTCTGATCATTAAGTAAATCTGGCTGATAATGTTCCTTTAATACTAATACTTGTGGATCATCAATTTTTGTAGTAAAAATCGACTCTTTAACTTTCTTGATATTTGGTCCAAGATTAAGGAATTTTTTTGATGTCGTTGCTTTAGTCTCAAAGACCGAGAAAGAATCGCCATTTTTCAAAAAGCCATCAAGAAAGCAGTAAAAGCGATAATCTTCATAAAAAGCCTCGAATTTCTTCTGATCATATGTATTTAAACTAAATATAACATCCTTGCCAAATTTTCTAGAAATTACTGAACCAGCAAGTATTTCAATTTTCCGATAATATGGCATCATCGCCTCTAGCTGCTCATTAGCTTTAAAGATTAGATCTTCATCTTCCTCATCATACATCGACATGTAAAGCTCATTTTTTTTTGCTTCCGCTTCCTCTTCTAACAAATCTTCATAAGATATAGTGGCCAAAAGCTTTTTCTTGTGTATTTCATCAAGAGCACAATAACGACGACAGCGGCTATAATTGATGAATCGTGTCTTAGAAATCACTTTTATTCTCTCCTTATCTTTGATTAAATTAAAAGGAGTCTCTTAAACTCCTTAACAATTTTTTATCTTAGACGTATTCTGCCATTGTTTAAATTTGTTAAATTCCAAATCTCGCTACTAAAACGGAGACTTGTATAAAATGTTACGTCATTTAATTGATTAAGAGATACAGTTGGAGAAGCGGATGTTACTGGTATTGGCGTATCGCCGACCCAAACAAATAAATTAACATTTTCAAATGCCTCTACTATTCCAATAATTGGTACTTGCACTGCTACTTCATTAACAAATCTAGGCGCTCCATAAATAGCTCCAATCCGATAGTCAGTTGCGACTTCCTGTTCAGTTGTTTCAAAAATTATTTCCATGTTACTTAAACTATAAGAATCAATTAATCTACAAAAAACTCCAGTAAAAGATCCAACTAATCCCCCAAGATAAACATGCCTAATTTCTCGGACAGTTGCTCTTATATCCGCAGCACTATAAACATTTTCGATAGCTCCGTTTCCAAAACGACCAACAATTCCACCGACTGTAATTGAACTAGTAATATTTGAAGCGGAAGTATTTGTATGAAATGTCCAAATTGTACCAGCAAAAAAGGAATTTCTAATATCTGCTCTAGTTTCTCCTGCGATTCCTCCGACAAAAATCTCACCACTTTGCGAAGTAACATTGATGTTGATATTTTCCGCAAAAACACGGTTGATTTCGCCTAGTCTATTTATGCCATCTGCATCTTCTCTGGTCATTAAACCAACAATGCTACCTAGAAAAATATTACGATTATTAGTAACATGAAACGTGGAATCAACAACGCTTGAATCTAAAATTCTAAAATCATTGTTTCCGGCAATTCCACCAAGAAAAATATTTGTACGCGTTGAGCCAATATTAACTGTTAAATTTTTAACATGAACGTTTTCGATTGTCCCTAAATTTATCCCAGCAACAACCCCAAAGTTCTCAATTGAGCGATTAACAATCGTGCCTGCGTCATTTCTTGTATCAAAGTTTATATTCTCAAAGTTTAAATTTTTTACAACCCCATCTGTTGCGACAGAGGCGAATATTCCTAAACTAACATTAGCTGTAGAAAGATCAAAATTTTCAATATTTCTAATTGTGTAGCCTTGTCCATCCAGCGTTCCGGCAAATCTTCTGCTTACTGTTCCAATTGCTCTAAAAGGAATCTTTGTTTGGTCAAAGTTAACATGATAATTAAAATCCAAATCGTTCATTAGACGAAAATGTCCAGTAAGATCATCTTCAATCGCTAATAGTTCAGAGATTGTTCTAATTTCAAAAGGATTTTCTTCTGTGCCAAGATCAATAGTTCTAAAAGTTTCTTCTAACAGATCAGCGTGTTCACCACTAGTCCTTTTAATCACCATTCTATATTCCTTATCAGGTTCTAAACCTTCAAAGCTAAGATCCATAATTGTACGATTAAGACTTCTTGAAGAATGTTCTCTTTCTCTGCCACGATCGTCTTCATAAAACAAATGTGCTCTTAAAATAGCACTGACATTGTCATTTCTTGCTTGTGGATCATTTACAACTATCCGTAAATTAATTGTATTTCTCGTTACTGAGGTTCTAGCCTCATCAATTCTGACACTTACTTCTGCTGTGGACCGGCAAGCAGCTAAAGCAAAAACTATTATAAAAACTCCAAAAAGAATTTTTAGTTTATTTACCATAAAACACTCTCCTAACAATGTTCTAATATTATACCGCATTTTCGGCTTATTTTCAAGGAAAAATCAGCAAAAAGATGAAAAAGCCCGTAAAAAACTGCGCAACTGTTTAAGAACAAATGAACTTTTATTATATTCCGATAATTCAATCTGGTCAGATAATAATAAATCGTTCTCAAAATCAAGATAAAATTCCCTAACTTTAGGACCACTAAATACTAAAGTTGATTCAAAATTTGTGTCCATGCTACGCATATCAAAATTAGCACTTCCTACAGAAACAACTATGTCGTCAATAATTAATGTTTTGCTGTGGACAAAAACGTTGTTATATTCAAAAATCTCGATACCAGCTTTTAAAAGTGTTGGATAATAGGCTTTAGTAACTTGATTGACTAAGATTTTATCAGCTTTGCCAGGAACAAGTATTTTAACTCGACAGCCTCGCTCTACCGCAATAAAGAGCGCCCTCATCAAAGAATCATCAGGCACTAAATAAGGTGTAGCTATCCTGATTTCCCGCTTTGCAAAATTAATCATTTCTAAATAGCAGTGCTTAATTTTCTTTTTATTCCCATCAGGACCTGATTCTAAAAATATACAAGTATTTTGACCATCAACTTCGTCAATCTCTGTTTCTACACTAACTTTTTCTTTTGAAATAAAATACCAGTCTTTTTTAAATATCTCCAGTAATTCGCTAATTATTATACCTTTGACCAAAACTCCATTATCACGACAATAATGAAATTTTTGGCTAGGATATAAATATTCATCAGCGATATTGAAGCCACAGACCAGACCAAACTTACCATCGACGATACAAAGTTTGCGGTGAAGTCTAAAATTTGCACCCGTCTTTAGATAATCATTATTTAATTTATTAAAAATATTGATTTTTAAAAATTTCAAGGAATCTAAATATTTTTGATTGCGAAATTTTTTTCTTGTTATCATTCCATCAAGAATAATCTTAACTTTAACACCAGTTCTTGCTTTTTCATTCAATAATTCAAGTAATCTTCTGCCTGTTTTATCTGTTTTAATAATCGCAAATTCTAAAAAGATATATTTTTCTGCTTGTTCAACTAGCGAAAATAATCTTGGAAAGAAAGCATCACCATTACGAAGAACTTCTATATCTGTTTCATTTTTTCTAACACTTTTTCCCGATATCATGTGTAATCTTCTAAATATTTCGTCTTCTTTTATATCTTGATTATAAATAAATATCTCTGGTTCTAATATTGAATAATGATGATAATTAGTAACAAACGTCGTCCGCTTAATCAGGATAAAAACCAAAAAACCTAAAAAAGGTAGTGGCACGATAAAAGACATAAAAGGAATAAGATAACTTTTATTATTTAAAATTGCGTGTGAGCCCCATTGCATATAAAAAAGATTCGAGGCAATATAAATATATATAAATCTGACTTGAAAGAAAAAAATAAAAACTAAAAGAATTATTAGATAAACACTAAGGAATAAAATTGCTTTGACACATAGTTTGCTCATAAATATCAAGCCTCATAAAATATTGTGGCTGTTTTTTCGTAAAATAAAAGCCTAATTTACACAAAAAGGCTTTTTTCTTATTATGAAAATTCTTTAATTATTTTTTTCAGACGAGCCTGAACTTTCTTTTTGCCAAGAATTTCTAAAGACTTATTCAGGTCTGGTCCATGCAACATAAAAGTAGTTGCGACCCTAATTGGCATAAATAAAGCCTTACCTTTAACGTTTGTTTCTAATTGAACATTTTTAATAATTTCTCTGACATTACTTTCATCTATTTTTTTCAGATTACTTAATTCTTCAGAGAACTTTAAAAGCACTGATTTGCTACTTTCTTCTTGCAAAATTTCCAAACATTCCGAATCAAGTTTTCGATTATCATTAAAAAACTCTTCCACGAAAGAAACTATCTGTTTGCCATAAGCTGTTCTTTCCTGAAATAACGAACAAAGCATCTTAACATGCTCAAAATCTGTGATATCGATTCCCGCTTCAACTAAATGCGGCATACATAGTTCTGTAAAATCATCTAAGTCTAATTTCTTGATATATTCTTTATTTATATAAAGTAATTTATCTGTATCAAAGAAAGCAGGCGCTTTTGACAATCTTTTTGGATCAAATTCTTTAACAAAGCTTTCAATAGTCATTATTTCTTCATTATTTTTTGGGCTCCATCCTAAAAGGGCAATGAAATTAAATAAAGCTTCCGGCAAATAACCTAATTCCAGATACTGTTGGATAAACTGGACAATTGAAGGATCTCGCTTACTTAACTTCTTTTTCTCTTCGTTAACAATTAAAGTCATATGACCAAAAAGCGGCGTTTCCCAGTTTAAGGCTCTATAAACCATAATTTGTCTTGGTGTATTAGGTAAGTGCTCTTCACCTCTTAAAACATGCGTTATTTCCATTAGATGATCATCAATAACAACCGCAAAGTTATAAGTAGGAATACCATTGTTTTTAATTATTACCCAATCACCAATATCGGCTGATTGAAATGATAATTCACCTCTGACCAAATCATTAAACTCATACGCTTCTTTAGCAGGAACTTTAAATCGGATCGCAAAAGGCTTATCTTGATTTTGTTTATCAAGACATTTGCGCGAGTAATGAATATTATCAATACCAGAAGTTTTTTGCGCTTCTCTTTCTTTTTCCAGTTCATCGCTTGTACAAAAGCATTTATAGGCTAATCCCTTTTCAATTAAAATATCGGCATATTTTTTATAAATATCCAATCTTTCTAACTGCCGATACGGGCCATATTTTCCAGGGTTTTCCGGTGATTCATCATAATCAAGTCCTAACCACTTAAGGCCATTTAATTGTGATGCTTCGCCGCCTTTGACATTTCTTTCTACGTCTGTATCTTCAACTCTGATAATAAATTCGCCATTTATGCTTCTTGCATAAAGCCAATTAAATATCGCTGTTCTGGCGCCACCTATGTGAAGTGACCCTGTTGGGCTTGGCGCATATCTAAATCTATATTTTTTATCTTGCATACTATTAAAACCTCATCTAATAAATTATATAATATTTTAAACTTTTTTTCAAGTGGCGCCAACAAAGAAAAAAGCAGGACTTCCACTTTGGAGCCTTGCTCTTTCGATTTATTAGTATTTTAAGCCCATCTAGCAAATAAAGTTACATTTGTTGATCCAGCTGGAATTGATGTCATTTTTGTTCCTTCTTGGAAGTCAGCTGTCGTATACCAACCGATAAAAGTATATTCTTTATGCCATGGAGTTTGTAAAGAGGTAACGCCCCCTTCAAGAACAATTGGATTTAAATTACTCATTTCTGGAAAAAAATTATAACTATCAACCGCTTGCCACTGAGTTTTAAAATGATTGACTACAAATTGTGGAAATCTGACTCCCGCAAGCCAAGCATTCCCCCAAAATCCTTGATCTGAGTTAACAGCACGCGTGAATGCTTCTAATTTATCACCAAAACCTAACCATTTAGCCCGCATTTCATCATTATAGAAGAATCTTGTTTGATCAGTACCGTCTCTTAGTGCACCAATCCATAAGGCATTCGCAACATCTGCATGTAATCCACCAATTACACCTGTTAAGCCGCCTGTCTGCCATGTGCCTCTAAATTCGTTAGCTTCTGCCGCACCATGAATAAAGATTTGTAAATCAGCAATAACCGTATGGCCATTCGCTCTCATAAAAGTGTGGAGGTCTGTCAAGAAATCCGTCATTAATTGGTTCATTGTATGATGATTCCACGTTCCACCATTTAAAACATAAGTAATATGATCAGAAGGAATTACTTTAAACGAAGCATATAACGTGATATCTCCTGTTGCTGTTATGGAATTTATAGCTTCGCCACTAAAATCAGAGGTTGTGAACCAACCTAAGAAAATATAACCCGCTTTTTCTGCCGGATACAATTGAATCGGCAATTTACTGCCAACAAAAGTATTTGGGTTATTACTACTGTTTTGGCCATCATTTAAAACATAAGTTATTTGATATTCTCTCTCTATTTCAAAACTAGCATATAACGTAATATCGCCTGCCTGAGTTATTTCTTTAATTGCTACTCCCGTAAAATCCGGGTTATCAAACCAACCAAGGAATGTATAACCAACTTTAGTTGCTGGTTGTAATTGAATCGGTAAATCACTACCAAAGAAAGTACTTGGATTATTGGCGTGATTTATCCCACCATTTAGCTCATAAGTAATTGTATGAAGCGCTTGTGATTCGAAATTAGCATAAAGGATGAGGCTGCCTCTTTCTGTTATTTCTTCAATTGCTGCTCCTGTAAAATCTGGATTATCAAACCAACCAATGAAGAGATATCCTACTTTTTCAGCTGGATAAATCTTAATAGGCAAATCATTTGCGTGCAGAATATATGGATTATTAGCATGATTTGTTCCACCGTTTAATACATAAGTAATCGTGTAAACGTCAGGAATAGGCACCCACTTTGCATAAAGACTTATATCTTTAGCTTCTGTTAATATCGTAACAGCTTCACCGCTAAAGTCAGAACTTGTAAACCATCCGTCAAATTCATAACCTAGTCTTCTAGGAACCGGAATCGTAAAAGGAAAATGTTTTGTTCTGAATGTTTCTGGAATCTCAGGTCCTGCTGGCATGAAATTAGTGTTTGGATGCGCTGCTCTAATATTTAAAATCCAGTCCATAATTCTAATTGGTGCTGCAAACGAGTCAGTCCACAAAGACTGTGTTGCATTTACCGCTCGCATATATAAATCAAGCTGATCAAAAAATGGCAACCATCTTTCCCGATACGTAGGATGATAGATGAAGAAAGCTTCTGCATTTCCTAAACTAGGATTAAAATCACGGTTACCAGTGACAAACAATACTTGCATAACAGGTCCTAATACTTGATTAGTGCCATTTGTAAAAGTTCCTAAGAAACCAGAAGTATTACCTTCGCCATGCATAAAGGTTTTAAGGTCTGGTGTTAATCCTGGAAAGTTACGATTAGTTAAAAATCCATGAAGATCAGTTAAGAACTCTGTAAATAAATCCTCTGGACTTAAAAAACCGAAAACTCCGCCATTAAGTTCAAAATTCACATCAAAAGTTGGTTCTGCTTCCCATTTTGCATAAAGATTAAGATCCCCAGTTTGTCCTTTTTGTAAAGATTGAATTAATTCACCTGTAAATTCTGGATTATTGAACCAACCAAGGAAAATATAACCTTCTTTTGTTGGCATTTCTAAAACTAAAGGTAACATTGTCCTATTATAAATCTCTGGATTCTTAGCATGATTTATTCCACCATCAAGGTGATAAGTTATAGTATAATCAACAATCTCTGCCCATTGAGCAAATAGCTCAAAACCTTTATCATCTGCTCTTAATACTGTTACTGCTTCATCTTGGAAGTCAGCTGTTCTAAACCAACCAAGGAATTCATAGCCATTTCTAGTAGGATTTAAAAGCGTAAACGGTAATTGCGATTGGTATAAAACCTCTGGATTATCCGCATGATTAGTTCCACCATCAAGGTGATAAGTTATCGCTATCGGCATTTCAAAGCTAGCATATAATTTGACGTCTCTGGCAATATCTCTTAATTCAGTTATAGGAGTTCCTTCTAATTCTGGATTAAGAAACCAGCCCATAAAAGTGTATCCAGTCTTTGAAGCAGGATATAATTGAACTGGTAAAGCAGTTATAACAAATGAGCTAGGATTATTTTCATGATTTATTCCACCATTTAACTCATAAGAAATTGTGTACTCGATTGCTTCAAATTGAGCATATAAGGTAATATTACCAGTTTCTGTAATTTGAGTAATCGCTGCTCCAGTAAAGTTAGCATTTGTAAACCACCCTAAAAAGTTATGACCTGCTTTTGTTGCGGGATTAAGAGTTAATGGCAATGCGCTTTCTGTAAAAGTTGTTGGGTTAGCCGCATGGTTTGTCCCACCATTTAAACTATAGCTAATCGTATAAGTTTTTACTAACGGTTGCCACTGGGCATACAGCCTTACATTACCAACTTGTGTTATCTGTGTAACAATACCCCCAGTGAAATTAGCATTTGTAAACCAACCTTTAAATTCATAGCCGTCTCTCGATGCCGCCTGAATTGTAAGTGGCAAATTACTTTCTGTAAATGTTGTCGGATTATTTTCATGATTTGTTCCACCATTTAAAACATAGGTTATTGTATATTCATTTGGTATTGGCTCCTTTGTTGTTGTGCCGCCTTGACAACCAATCAGCACGGCCACACTTAGAATAACTGAAACGATCAGCATTCCGATTTTACACTTTTTCATCTTCTCTTCCTTTCTTATTTGATTCGAGCATTGTTTATGCAAAATTATTCCTCCAAAATATAATATATGCATAAATCAATGGAAACGCTATCATTATAACATACGTTTCTCCGATTTGTCAATAAGATATTGAGCTTTTTCGACAAATTTCGATATTTCCGCTTAAAGGCTCAGGATGACGACATTAACTTCGTCTAAAGAGCTTAAAAAGTCCACAGGCTTTTACCTGCGGACATGGTTAATTTTTATCAGCTATAACTTTAACATAAAAACGTCTTTGTCTTGGACCATCAAACTCACAAAAATAAATTCCCTGCCAGGTTCCAAGCAGTATTTTTCCATTTGCAATTATAAATGTCTGACTCGCCCCAACACAACTAGCTTTCAGATGAGCACAAGAATTGCCTTCGCCATGTTTAAATTCTAATCTATCTGGAAAAGCTTTAGAAAGTCCTAAAAGGATATCTCCTTTAACATCATCGTCACAGTTTTCGTTAACAGTTATCCCAGCAGTCGTATGAACATTATAACAAACAACAATGCCTTGTTTAATATCACTTTCTTTTACTGCCTCAAAAACTTTAGAGGTAATATCATAGAGTCCTTCTTTATCCGTCTTTAAACTGTATTCTTTTAGCATGATGATTTCTCTCTTACGATAATTATGCGCCCTTCGATCGTTTTATAACCTTGTTTATGATAATAATCATCAACATCAGACATAACATAAACAGTACTATTTAAGAAGTTGTCCGCAACATGCTCAATTAGCATTTTACCATAACTATTACCGCGATACATTTTTCCGACAAGCAAATCATGAATATAAACCGCAAAACCAAAATCATCACGAACTCTAATAAATCCACAAAGAATATTGTCATTATAAAGAACATATGTTAGACTTTCTTTTAAAGCAATCTTATAGTTTTCAACATTAACAGAGTCGCAATAACCTCCCCAGTCTGCTTCTAAACGCATTAGGGCAAACACTGCTTTATCATCTCTGTTGTCGTCATATTGTTTAATTTTTATGTTGCCAGACATTTCTATTCTCCTTACTAATAAATTTTGTTTTAGCTTTTATCAGAGCCAAATTACGGCTTGTTGTTTTCAATGATCGGCAGGATCTGCTCGTCAAAACTAAATCCTAGACCACGAACTTCTGTTGCTTTTGTCACAAATAAAAAAGCTTTTGGATCAATTTTTTCGACAATGCTCCTTAAAACAAAATACTCGCGCGTTGATAAAACACATAAAAGCATCGTCCGACTTTCTTGTTGGTAGCCACCCTTAATAGGCATTTCACTTACACCACGACTAAGCACTCGAAAGATTTGCGTTTTTATTTCATCTTTAGCTTCGCTGATAATATAAGTTGCTCTTTTATTAAAGCCACCGAAAACAACCGCATCAATTACTTTGCCACAAATAATCAAAAAGATAATCGCATAAAGACCAATTTGAAAATCATTGAAAACTATTACACCAAGAACAATTACTATTCCATCAATCAAATAAAGGCTTTTGGAAAAAGGAATGTGAAAATATTTAAAAATAACTGCTTGTAAAACGTCTGTTCCACCAGTGTTTGCCCCTTCTTTTAAAGCTAACCCTAAACCAATACCCATTATAACAGAACTTGAAATAATGCTTAATAGTAAATCTTCGACCTGCAGATGATAAACTATTTCCGATAAGTTAATCAAAAAAGTAAAACAAGGAAACAAAAGTGCACCTAAAATGGTATTTAGAAAAAACTTCTTTCCCATAAAGATCAGTGCTATAAATAAAAGTAGTATATTTACCGCTAATAGAATCAAAGCTAAATTAAAGTCCCAAAAATTACCAAGTATAATTCCTAGGCCACTGACACCGCCAATCACCAAATTATGCGGAACTAGAAAAATTGTAAAACCCAACGCTACTAAGAAAACACCAAAAACGATGTTAACATATTTTCTAACAAACTTATTCTTCAAAATGTCACTTCCTAAAATATTTTTAAAGTCTTTAAGATATCTGTCGCTCTTAATCCTTTAATGATTGGATTAAATGCTAATTCTTCAACCAAAAAAGGTCTTGCATCTTTTGCTTCTAATCGAACTACCTTTAAATTATTCAAGATTAGTTCCTGATGTTCCTTGATAGCTTCTTTAAGTGTTTGACTTTTTATATTATCAGCATTTTTGATAATATCCATTACTCCACCAAATTCATTAATTAATTTTGCGGCCGTCACTTTGCCAACTTTCGGAACACCTTTGACATTATCTGAAGCATCGCCACACAAAGCTTTAAAATCCGCAAAAAAGCAAGGCGAAATCAAATATTTTTCTTTTACTTTTTCTTCATTAAAAAACATGGAAGCATCGCCGTTATACTTATATAGAACTGTATCTGCATTTACTAACTGTAAAAAATCAGAATCATTAGAAACAATTATCTTTTTTAGATTTTTTATTCCTGTATAATCACAGATAACATCATCAGCCTCTACACCTCTTGCTTCAAAAAAAGGTAGTTTTAAATATTTTAAAACCGAAATTATTTCTGGATACTGAGAAAAAGGGTTTTCATCTTCACAGACCAAACTATAATCAACTCTGTTTTGTTTATATGCCGGATTAATTAAATTGCGATCTGAGCTTTCTTCTGAATCAAAAACAATTAAAATATAATTTGCTTCTAAAGCCCGAATTATTTTTAGAACTGCCGAAGTAAAACCTAATACAGCATGAATGCATTTCCCATTTTGATTCTTAATCGTCGAAGGCATACCAAAGAACATTTTGAAAAGCAAATTATGCCCATCAATTAATACAAGTGTTTCCATATATCATTTTCCTTATTATGAATATTATATCATTTTTTGTTAATAAAAACAATTTTAACATTTTCTTATTGACACATTTTTGATATTGTGGTAATATATTAATGATATCAAAACAATATCAGAAACGGAGAAAATAAAAATGACAAATTATATTACTAAAGAAAAAATTTTAAAGCCAATGAGCGGAATGATAATGCTTATTATCACAATTATTTTATTTATAGCCTCACTTGCCGCAATCGGTTTCGGCATTTGGTTTATAGTTGAAGAGTCATTTGTACTTGCTGGAGTTCTATTTGGCGCATGCTTACTTTCGTTTATTATTAGTTGCTTTCTATCAGCAGGCCTTAGAATCTTAAAACCCAATGAAGCATTAGTTTTAACACTTTTCGGTAATTATCATGGAACTTTACAAGGCAATGGTTTCTTTTTCGTAAACCCTTTCGCAAGACCTGTTAATACTGTACTTCAAGAAACTCCTTCGATTCTTAATCCTGATGCGAATCAAGCACCATCTATTGCAAGTGTTGCTTCTTCAATGTTAACGAACAAAAGGCTTTCACTTAAAGCCATGACTTTAAGTAATGACAGACAAAAAATCAATGATCAGTTAGGAAATCCAATTATAATCGGAATCGTTGTTATTTGGCAAATCGTTGATACTGCAAAAGCTGTCTTTAATGTCGATAACTTTAAAGAGTATCTTTCTACTCAGTGCGACTCAGCTTTAAGAAATGTTGTGAGATTATACCCATACGATACTTCTAGCAGTGATGATAACGAAAAATCATTAAGAGGCTCAAGTCAAGAAGTTGCGGACCGCTTAAAAGAAGAGATTCAAGCTAAAGTTGAAGTTGCTGGCTTAGAAATCCTTGAAGCTAAAATTACTCACCTATCTTATGCTCAGGAAATAGCTGCAGTAATGCTTCAGAGACAACAAGCTTCAGCGATAATTGATGCTAAGCAAATGATTGTTGAAGGTGCTGTTGGAATGGTGGAAATGGCTATATCTAAGCTAAAAGAAGGCGGTTTTGTTCAACTAGATGAAGAACGTAAAGCGCAAATGGTCAGTAATCTATTAGTTGTACTTTGCGGAAATAAAGATGCTCAGCCTGTAGTTAATAGCGGTACACTTTATTAATTATGGCACTGGATAAGAAACTTCCGATTCCAGAAAACAACAATAACAAAAAGCAACTTCTTCTTAGACTTTCAGAAACACTTTGGTCGGATTTAGTAGCCTGGGCTGAGGCTGATTTTCGATCAATTAATGGTCAGATTGAATATCTTTTATCAGAGTGTGTTAAAAAAAGAAAAAAGACATCATTTGAAGAAAAGAATAATTAATACAAATACTGAGCTTTCAAAAAGACTCAGTATTTTTTTGGAAAAACGTCTAGACTTTTTGCTTTGTCATGCTTGTAAAGATAAATTACACTTTTTCCTAAGGAATAAATGTGTTCTTATTGAAATAAACTATTTTTTCAAAAAATCAACTTTAACTTAATTGAATAACCATTAATACTTCTTCATTCTTTAATTTACTGTCAGAAATTATATTTATAGATTTAAATTACAATGCTTGCTTTTTCAAGTCAGCTGCGGTATAATTATTTTAATCTGAAAATTTCAAAGGAGGAAACATTGATGAAATTCTCACAGCCAATAGTTAAAGGCACAAAACACACTAAAATGTTACCAAAAGGTACTGCCTTAATTTTAGAAGGTGGTGGAACTCGTGGCTTTTATAGTTCTGGAGTTCTTGATGCCTTTATGGAAGAAGGCATCATGTTTCCTTATATTATAGGTGTTTCTGCAGGTACTGCCAACGCTCTTTCGTATGTTTCTGGTCAAAAGGGCAGAAACCGGACGATTGTTGAGCATTATGTTGGCAATCATCGCTACGTCAGTAAAAGAAACTTAATAAAGCATCGTTCCTTATTTGGTTATGATTTTATTTTTAAAACAGTTCCTAAAAAACATCTTTTTTGGGATCAGGAAGTTTTTGAAGAAACTGATATAAAACTACTGACTGGCGCGATTAATTGTCAGACAGGTTCAACAGTCTGGTTTGAAAAAGATGAACTTGGTGATAATTTTCAAGCCACAAGAGCGTCTTGTTCTGTTCCCATTGTCGCAAGAATTGTGGAGTATAATGGCTTGAAGTTACTTGATGGAGGCATTAGTGATCCGATTCCGATTGAAAAATCAATTGCTGACGGCAATACTTTTCATGTAATTGTCTTAACTCAAAATCAGGGTTATATTAAAACTGCTTTCAAGCAAAAAAGATTGATCAAACTAATGTATAGAAAATATCCGGCTTTAGTTGAGGCTATTATAAAAAGACACGATATATACAATAGACAATTAGCTTTATGTGAAAATCTTGAACGCGAAAATAAGGCCTTAATAATAAGACCTTTAAAACCATTAAGCGTTGATCGGACAACAAGAAACATAGATAAACTACTTGAGCTATATGATGAAGGACAAGTTGAAGGCGCAGTAGCTATTAAAAAGCTTATGGAATATCTAAATAAATAAAATATCTAGAAAATAGAATAGGTAAGCCCTTATTTAAGATGGCTCACCTATTCTTTTATATTGGAAATTATTCATAGTTAAGACGCATTTTGGAACTTAATTCTTTTAGAAATTTCACTTCTACCAATTTACTATTGATAATAAGATCATGCGTAATATAAGCATTATTGAAGTCTTTTTTTGAAACAGTGCCATTATCTAAGGCCTCTTTTAATTCATCAGCGTCCAGAGTAATGATTTGCCCATTAGGAAGCACTGCTAAGTCTAAATAAATATCATCAATACAAGGCATTCCTTGTTCATCAACGAAATTCTTTTTGCTTATATCGAAATACCAAAATAGTATTTCATTATCAGGCGCATAATATGTCGATAAACTCCACTTCTCTTTTATCGACAAGTAAGTCAAAATTTTATATTCAGCGCCTGCCCATTGAACTTGTTTTCCCATCGATTCAACAAACATAGCTTTAGAATTTGTCAAAAAGTGAATAAAAGCGGAATATTCATCGTTATTTAATTTCTTTATAGAATGCGTAAAAATCATTTCAGGATTTTTAGCAAGTTTACCTAATATATCTTTTTTTCTCATGCCATACTCCTTAAATTAATGATTATGCCATTTGACCAATTATATAATTCCCAACCTTTGCCCGCCAGGCAATAATTTTATTATTATCTCTGCTTGGATGCACTCTATTACTTAAAAGGCAAAAAGCTATTTGATTGTCTTTATCGATAAAAAGATGTGTACCAGTAAAGCCAGTATGCATAATCGTATTCGCACTTGCAAGATCACCACTAGGTGAATACCTTCCCTGTAAAATCCACCCCAAACCACGTTTAGAAGTTCTTTTACTTAAGTGATTAGGCTCTTCTATTTGCGAAGTGAATAGTAAATCAATTACTGGTTTACTGAAATAAGTTTGATTTTTAAATTTTCCGTTGTTAAGAATCATTTCCATAAAGTTAGCCATATCTTTTACTGTTGAGAAAACACCGGAATTTCCAGCTCTGCCATCTAAAATATTACAAACCTCATCATGAACATACCCGCGATCAAACTTGTCGCCACGCTGTTCGGTAGTCGCACACCTTTTGACATCTTTTGGATTATAAAAAGTATCTTGCATATCTAAAGGTTTAAAAATATTTTCTTTCGCGAAAACATCTAAAGTTTGACCAGTAATTTTTTCAATCACGAATCCTAATACAATATAACCAACACAAGAATAGATGATTTGTGTGTTTTTTGGGTATTTAGTTTCAATGTTATAAATTGTTTCGATTATGGCCTTTTTATCTTTATCTTGAAAGCCTGGCACAATTGGCGGAAGCCCTGAACTATGGGTCATTAAATCCCAGATAGTGATTTCTGGTTGTTTGAATTCCGGCAAATATGTTATTACCAAATCATCTAAGCGTAAAAGCCCGCGCTCTAAAAGTAACATTGCGCACGTAGTAGTTGATAATACTTTAGATACAGATGCCATGTCATATAAAGTATCTAAGCTATTTTCTTCCTTAATAGGTAATAAAGCTTTAGCACCAAAGCTACCAAAATATTTCTTGCCTTTAACAATTAAGGAATAGTTGGCTCCTGGAAAGATTCCTTCTTTAACAGCTTCTTCAATTAATTTATTTAATCCATCAATCATTTTAATCCTCCAAATCTACTACTTATATTTTATCACATTTCTTAGAATTTTAGAAACATTTTACATAATGCAAAAGAAAAAGAGCCCGAAAGCTCTTTACTTTTTAGACAAACTCAATGATTGCCATTGGCGCTGAATCACCTTTACGTAATCCGGTTTTATAGATTCTAGTATATCCACCGTTTCTTTCCGTATAACGTGGTGCGATATCCTTAAATAATTTTTGTACAGCTGTTTTTTCACCGGCTTTTTCATTGCGAACAAATGAAGCTGCGCGTCTGATTGAAGCCAGATCGCCTCTTTTACCTAAAGTAACCATTTTGTCAGCTACTTTTTTAAGTTCTTTAGCTTTTGATTCAGTAGTTTCGATTTTTTCGTTAATGATTAAATCAGTTACTAAATCTCTTAGTAAAGCCTTTCTTTGTGCGCTATCGCGGCGTAATCTACTGTAAGGCATAGATTTTTCCTCCTTTAAGTATTAGTCTTTATTAAAGCTAAGTCCGAGGCTAGCTAATTTTTCCTTGATTTCTTTCAAGGATTTACGCCCAAGATTACGAACCTTGTTCATATCCTCTTCACTTTTAGCCGCTAATTCAGCGACAGTATTAATTCCTGCTCTTTTCAGACAGTTATAACTTCTTACTGTAAGATCAAGTTCTTCAATAATCATTTCCAGTTTTTTAGTCGCATTGTCTTCTCTTTGCGGTTTCATATATTCTTCTTCAACTTCATCAGAAAGCTCAACAAAAATATCTAAATGTTCAGTTAACATTTTAGATGCGATCGCAACTGCATCTTTTGCTTGAATTGATCCATTTGTTTCAACATTAAGAATAAGCTTGTCTAAGTCGGCGTTATCATCAACCATAACTTTTTCTACCGCAAAATTAACATTTAGAATCGGCGTGAAAATTGAATCAATGGCGATTTCACCTAACTGAGTCGCAAATTTTTTGTTTTTTACTGAACCAATATAACCAACGCCGCGACGAGCTGTAAGTGTCATTCTAAAACGTCCTTTAGCCGCTACTGTCGCAATGTGCTGATCAAGATTAATAACTTCAACGTTGTTGCTGTGGATAATATCAGCCGCAGTAACAATACCTTCTTTAGCGTCAATTTCCATTTCTGTTTCAAAATTAGGATCTAAAGAATCTGTCTGTAAAACAATCTTTTTTAAGTTAAGGATGATGGTCATCAGATCCTCAACGACTCCTTCTAAAGCTGAAAACTCATGATGTGCACCTTCAAGTTTAATTTTAACGATTGCACACCCCGGTAATGAAGATAACAGTATCCGCCGTAAAGAATTTCCTAAGGTTAATCCCCATCCTCTTTCTAAAGGAGAAATGATGATTTTGCATTTATTGCCGTTTTCCAGAACCTCCTGGATACTTGATTGCGGTTTTTCAAATTTTAAATCTTTCAAAAAATGCTACCTCCTATATAATTTTTTTTCAAATTAGCCACGAGGCCTTTTTGGCGGACGACATCCATTATGTGGCACTGGTGTCGCATCTTTAATTGTTTGGATTTCCAGACCAGTAGCTTGAATACTACGTATCGCAGCTTCTCTACCTTGTCCAGGCCCTTTAACGATTACTTCAACTTTGCTGACTCCATGTTCAATAGCGTTTCTCGCTGCTGCTTCACTTGTCATCTGTGCCGCAAATGGCGTAGATTTTTTGCTGCCTTTGAAGCCTAAAGCTCCGGCACTGCACCAAACGATGGCATTACCATCAAGGTCAGTAATTGTAACGATTGTATTGTTGAATGTTGAGTGAATATGTGCAATACCAACCGGTATATTCTTTTTTACTTTGCGCTTGCGCACAACTTTTTTTGCTGGCATAGACTATCCTCCTATTTCTTCTTATTAGCGATGGCTTTTGCCGGACCTTTTCTGGTACGGGCATTAGTTCTAGTGTTTTGTCCGCGAACTGGTAATCCTCTACGATGTCTGATTCCGCGATAACAACCGATTTCCATCAATCTTTTAATATCTAATGCAACTTTCCGTCTTAAGTCTCCTTCGACGGCATATTTAGTAAGTTCAGAACGGATTTTTCCTAATTCATCTTCTGTAAGATCTTTAACGCGTTTATCTTCACTGATGCCCGCATCCTTAAGGATTCGTTCTGACAAGCTTTTTCCTACTCCAAAAACATAAGTAAGGGAGATAACAACCCTCTTGTCTCTTGGAATATCAATTCCTGCTATACGTGCCATAATAACCTCCTCTTAACCTTGTCTTTGTTTATGTTTAGGGTTCTCACATATGACCATGACGCGCCCTTTTCTTTTGATAACTTTACATTTGTCGCAAATTGGCTTTGCTGAAGCTCTGACTTTCATCTTTGATACCCTCTTTCATCATTTGTTTCTATATGTAATTCTCCCACGTGTTAAATCGTAAGGTGATAATTCAACCTTGACCTTATCTCCCGGTAAGATGCGGATATTATTCATCCGGATTTTACCAGAAACGTGAGCCGTAACTTGATGGCCGTTGTCTAATTGTACGATAAATTTAGTATTCGGTAATATTTCTACAACTTTGGCTTCGACTTCGATAACCTCTTCTTTTGGCATAAAAAACTCCTTTACGTATTATCTGTCAGTATTTCATAACCGCTTTCGGTAACGACCACCGAATGCTCGAAATGTGCGCTTTTCTTGCGGTCTTTAGTAATACAAGTCCATCCGTCCTTTAAAATCAAAACATCTTTAGTTCCGATATTAACCATTGGTTCAATCGCAAGCGTCATACCACTTTCTAAAACGATATGTTCGCTTTCTTTCGTAAAGTTAGGAATCATTGGATCTTCATGTAGGTTTTTTCCAACACCATGACCAGTGAACATTTCGACAATTCCATAATTAAAGACTTTTATATAGTCTTCAATAGCTTTTGATATTTCATAAACGGTTTTTCCTGCTTGAATCACCGAAAGTCCTTTGTATAGAGCAGTTTCAGTCCGTTCAATCAATAGTTTATCATTATCAGAAATTGATCCAACCGCAAAAGTTTTCGCAGAATCACCATGATAACCCTTGTAGTTAACACCAACATCAATGCTGATAATGTCTCCCTCTTTAAGAATTGTTTTACTAGAGGGAATACCATGAATTACAACTTCATTAACTGAAGCACAAATTGTATATCCATAACCACGATAGCCTTTAAATGCTGGTTTTGCATCAGATTTCAAAATAATATCCTCGGCCAAAGCATCAAGCGCTAATGTTGTGACGCCTGGTTTTATTGCTTCTTCTAAAGCTTTTAATACCTTGGCCGTGATTCGACCGGCTGTTTTCATTAAGCCAATTTCTCTTTCGGATTTTATATTAATCATTCGTCGCTATTGTCTTTTGGATAATATCAAAAACAGTATTAACATTGGCATTACCATTAATGTTAAAAAGTAACCCTTCTTTATGATAATAATTTAAAAGCGGTTTAGTTTGACTTAAATATAATTCAAGTCGATTCTTAACTGTTTCTTCATTGTCATCATCACGTTGATATAAAGGTCCTTTACAAAAATCACAAGTGCCTTCTGCTTTTGATGGACTAAATTCAATGTGAAAGTTTTTGCCACAAGTCTTGCATATTCTTCTGCCAATAATCCGGGTTACCAAGATTTCTGACGGAACATCAATATTTATAACAAAATCCACTTTCAATTCAAGGCTATCAAGAATTTGCTTTAACTCTTTTGCTTGATTAATATTACGTGGAAAGCCATCTAGAAGAAAGCCATGTTTAGCAATATCCATCTGGCCAAGACGTTCTTTAACTAAAAGATTTGTGACACTATCAGGAACAAATTCACCTTTATCCATATAAGATTTTGCTAGTTTTCCTAAGTCAGTCTCGTTTTTCATTGCTTCTCTGAACATATCGCCAGTTGAAACATGAATTGAACCAAATTGTCCAACAATTCTTTCGGCTTGTGTGCCTTTTCCTGCGCCCGGAGCGCCCATAATGATAAAATTTTTCATCAATTAATAAATCCTTGATACGTCTTTTCATTCGCATCATTTTCAATTTGTTTAGTAGTTTCAACCGCAACACCAACAATAATTAGTAGTGCTGTGCCACCAATTGTAACTTGTGGAGGCAAGTTAAAGATCCTTGATAAAATAATCGGAATAAGCGCTAATATAGATAGATAAGTTGCACCAATCATTGTTACTTTAAATAACACACGAGCAATAAAATCTGCCGTATCCGCACCTGGTCTAACACCAGGGATATAAGAATTTTCTTTAGCAAGTTTATCCGCAATTTTTTCTGGATTAATTTGTAAAAAAGCATAAAATAAAGTAAATAAGAAAATTAATCCTACATAAACAATCATACCAATTGGATTAACATAGTTAAATACTTGGTCAAGCCAATAAATCAAACCACTGGAACCTGCATTTGCTTGTCCACCAGTAGTCATCCCGATAATCGTCATCGGCACACTTAAAAGCGTAGCTGCAAAAATTACTGGAATAACACCTGCGGTATTAAGCTTAATCGGAATATTCGAATCACTTTTTCCTTGTCTATTTGCATATTGTACTGGAATTTTACGAGTAGCAATCTGCATATAGGTAACACCAAAGATTACCGCAATAAATAAAATCATGATGATGATATATCTTACCGTATCGCCTGCGCCTGTTCCGCGAATAACGAACTGATCCCACAAAAGTGTCATCATAGCCGGAATACTAGTAAGAATACCAGCTGCGATAATCATTGAAGAGCCGTTTCCGGCACCACGCTGTGTAATCTGATCAGCTAACCAAAGAATGATTGCCGTACCAGCTGTTACAACTAAAGCCATGTAAATTAATATAAAAACCGAAGCATCGACACCAAGTACCACTACATTTTCAAGTGATGTTGACAAACCTAAAATCAATGCCAGTGCATTAAAGAAAGCTAAAGTCAAACCGGCATAACGGGTAACTTTATTGATTTTTTTCTTTCCGATTTCCCCTTGTTCGCCCCACTCTTTAAATAGAGGAACGATATCCATCTGCAAAATCTGGATAACGATTGATGCTGTAATATATGGGGAAATCCCTAATGCCATAATAGAAAAACGACCTAACGCTCCACCACTAAAAGTATTAAGGAAAACAAAAAAATCTGAATCGTTGATTGCTGCCGCTAAGCCAGAAGTATCAAGTAGCGGGATTGGAATCCACGTGAAAACCTTGTAAATAAACAAGATTAAAAAAGTAAATAATATTTTTTTTCTAATTGAAGGATTGTTTAAGATTAATTTCGCTTTATTAAACATTAAACCACCTCTACGGTTCCGCCGATATTCTTAATCGCTGTTTCCGCTGCTTTAGAGAATTTATGAGCTTTAACAGTTAACTTCTTTTCAATAGCGCCATTTCCAAGGATTTTGATGCCATCTAAAGGTTTACTGATTAAACGAACACTTAAAAGCAATTCGGGAGTAACGACCGTATTTTCTTCAAAAACATTTAAATCTTCTATATTAACAACGTTATAAAGAAGTCGGTTTGGATTTTTGAACCCTCTTTTAGGAATTCTTTGGAATAGAGGTAATTGACCTCCCTCGAATCCTGGTCTGACGCCTCCGCCGGAACGAGAATTCTGTCCTTTAGATCCGCGTCCTGAAGTTTTTCCATGACCGGAACCAGTTCCGCGACCAACACGTTTACGTTTTTTTCTCGCCCCTTCATTGGGCTTTAAAGTATGTAAATTCAAATTTACTACCTCCTATTCTTTTTCCACTACTTTAACCAAATGAGAAATGACGTTTAACATTCCCATTAATGGTTCGTTGACTTCTTTCACAACACTTTGATTAATTTTTTTGAGTCCTAATGCAAGCGCAGTTTTACGTTGATTAGGCTTTGTGCCGATCAGACTTCTCACTAAAGTGATTTCCAAAACTTTAGGCATTGACTTCACCTCTTAACCGTTTCACGCTCTCTTTGGTTTGTAGCGATTCTAAACCTTTTACTGTAGCGCGAACCATATTGATTGGTGTATTTGAGCCAATAGACTTACTTAAAATATCAGTAATTCCAGCTAATTCTAAAACCGCACGAACAGCTCCGCCGGCTTTTACTCCCGTTCCTTCTGAAGCTGGACATAAGAATACACGACCAGCACCATAACGACCTAAAGTCTGATGAGGAATCGTTGAGCCATTAATAATTGGCACAAGACACATATTTTTCTTGGCATTTTCGATTGCCTTTTTAATCGCATCGGGAACTTCTTGGGCTTTTCCGGTTCCAAAACCAACATTACCTTTTCTATCACCGATTACAACTAAGGCTGTAAAACGGAAACGTCTTCCGCCTTTAACAACTTTAGTAACACGATTTATCGCAACTACCCGTTCTTCAAATAACGGCTCAGCTGATCTATTATCTCTATCTTCTAAACGCATGAGCTTTCCTCCTAGAATTCCAAGCCGGCGCTGCGAGCAGCTTCAGCTAATTCTTTTACACGACCATGATACAAATAGCCGCCACGGTCGAAAACGACCTTTTTGATGTTCATTTCCAAAGCTTTTTTAGCTATCATTTCTCCAACAGTCTTAGCTGCTTCCTTGTTACCGCCATTGACAATTTTAAGTGACGGATCAAGGCTTGAAGCAGAAACGATCGTTTTCATAGCTTCATCATCGATGATCTGGCAGTATATTTGCGTATTAGAACGGAAAACATTTAAGCGCGGTCTAGCTGGCGTACCTTTTACTTTGTGACGAATACGCAGATGTCTTTTCTGACGTGTTTTGTTACTGGATAGTTTTTTTATCATAACTAGATCTCCTTTCCGCTAAAAATTACTTCTTAGCAGTTTTCCCTTCTTTTCTGCGAACATGTTCGTCAGCGTAACGAATCCCTTTACCTTTATAAGGTTCTGGTTTTCTGATTTTACGAATGTTAGCCGCAAATTCGCCGACTACTTCACGATCAATCCCTGTGACGATAATATCCGTATTTTTTGGAAGTTCAACTTTAAGACCTTCCGGAATAGTCATATTAACCGGATGCGAATATCCAGCATTGACTGTAAGAACATTTCCGGCTAAAGTAGCACGGTATCCGACACCGCGGATTTCCAGTTGCTTTTTAAAACCTTCACTTACACCAACAATCATATTGCTTAATAAAGCCCTTGTTGTTCCGTGAATAGTTTTGTCTTCCTTTGAATCGGAAGGACGTTTAACGGTAATGACATTTGCATCAATCTCAAAAGTTAATTGCGATGCAAAAGATTTTTCTAATGTGCCTTTTGGCCCACTGACTTTAATTTTATTATTTTCACCGAATTCGACATTAACGCCGGCCGGAACAGAAATTATTTTTCTACCAATACGTGACATAATATTTTCCTTCCTTACCAGACGTAAGCGAGCACTTCGCCGCCAACGTTCAGTTTACGCGCATCTTTATCAGTCATAATCCCTTTTGAAGTAGAAATTACTGCAACTCCTAAACCATTTAAAACTCTAGGCAGCTTTTCAACTTCCACATAAGTTCTAAGTCCTGGCTTGGAAACACGCTTAAGACCATTGATAACGCGCTCTTTTTTTACATATTTCAGAGTAACAGTGATTGTTCCCTGATTATTTTCCGCAAGTTTATGTTCAAATTTGCCAATAAAGCCTTCTTGCTTTAAAACTCGCAGGATATCAAGTTTAATTTTAGAAGCTGGTACCTCAATTGTCTCATGACGCATTTGGTTTCCGTTTCTAATTCTTGTTAACATATCCGCAATTGGATCAGTCATATTAATTGCCTCCTTTAAGCGATTTTACTACCAACTTGCTTTTTTGACGCCTGGTATCTGTCCAAGATAAGCCAGTTCGCGAAAGCATACACGGCAGATTCCTAATTTACGGTAAACAGCATGTACACGACCACAGCGTGTGCAACGCGTATAGGATCTTACTTTGAATTTTTGGTGACGTTTCTGTTTAACCTTTAGCGATGTTCTTGCCATAGCTTAACCTCTTTTCCTAAACGGCATACCCAACAACTGCAGAAGATCTCTTCCTTCTTCATCAGTGTTGGCTGTAGTTACAATAACAACATCCATTCCGCGGATTTTTTTAATTTTATCAAAATTAATTTCCGGGAAAATAATTTGTTCTTTAATACCAAGGCTATAATTCCCTCTGCCATCAAATGAATTTTCTGACACACCACGGAAATCACGAACTCGTGGTAAAGCAATAGAAACCAGTTTATCAAAAAACTCAAACATTCTTTCGCCACGAAGAGTAACCTTAGCACCAATTGCCATATCTTCACGAAGTTTAAAATTGGCAATTGAGTTCTTAGCTTTTGTAACAATTGGCTTTTGACCAGCAATTACTCTTAACTCATCAATAGCCTCATCAATTACTTTTGAGTTCTGAACAGCGTCACCAACACCCATATTGATAACGATTTTTTCTAAACGTGGAATTTCCATGACCGATTCGTAGCCATACTTCTTCATCATTTCCGTTTTAACGGAAGTGTTAAATTTTTCTTTTAAACGATTCATATGCTACTCCTTAGTTGTCCAGGACAGTGCCGGATTTTTTGGCAACGCGAACACGGTATTTTTTACCATTAGGATGCGTTTTTTCAATAAATCCAACTCGTGTCGGCTTATTTGTTTTTGGATCAAGAAGCATTACATTAGAAACATGGATAGCAGCTTCCTCTTCAAAGATTCCGCCTTTAGCATCCTGCTGTTTCGCTTTTTTATGCTTTTTGACTTTATTGACACCCTCAACGATTACACGATCGTTTTTGCTGTCAACCTTAAGAACTTTTCCTGTTGTAGGAACTAGCTCTCCTTTTTTATTTTTGGTGAGTTTATCTTTGCCAGTTGTAACAACAACCGTGTCACCGACTTTAATTTTATTCATCTGTGATCCTCCTATAGTACTTCCGGAGCAAGCGATACAATTTTTGTAAAATTCTTATCGCGCAACTCACGTGCGACTGGTCCGAAAATACGGGTGCCACGCGGTGTTAAATCTTCTTTAATAATTACCACGGCGTTCTCGTCAAATTTTATATATGAACCATCAGCGCGTCTAGCTCCAGTTTTTGTGCGGACCACAACGGCTTTAACGACATCGCTTTTTTTAACGACACCATGCGGGGCAGCTTTTTTTACTGTACAAACGATAACATCGCCAATTCTAGCGTAACGTTTGCGGGTTCCGCCCAAAACCTTAATGACTAATACTTCTTTAGCTCCGGTATTATCCGCAACCATTAGTCTTGATTCTTGTTGAACCATAATTTAGCTCCT
>Ga0123352_10001061_pt1 | contig 35582 bp, 15 predicted proteins | sample TergutLab28metaG_FD_89700 | JGI IMG/M metagenome (GOLD analysis project Ga0123352, IMG submission 89700) | Labiotermes labralis P1 segment gut microbial communities from Petit-Saut dam, French Guiana - Lab288 P1 | ecosystem: Host-associated > Arthropoda: Insects > Digestive system > Gut ...
CTAACTGGTTTGCAGCTAGTCAAGAAATTCCCCGCATTTCACGGAACCCGAAGGTTCATTACCGCACTCACAAGCGTCCGCCACCTGCCCCTATCCTGGGCCAGCCCAATCCAGTCCATATACCCACATCCCACCTCCTGGAAATCCATCCTAATATTATCCACCCATCTACGCCTAGGTCTCAACAGTGGTCTCTTTCCCTCCGGTTTCCCCACCAAGACCGAGTATATTACTGGTAATAATAATACTATCTCAGTTTTTAAGTGTGTAATGGTCACAATATTACTTAAATATTAGCCAAGTATTTCTTTGATTTAAAAGACTTTAAAATGTTTAGAAAATCTCGTCTCACAGAACTCATTGAATGTTTGACTGCGAGGTCTCTTATTAACACTTTTCCCATCTTCATTATTTCATTTGCCACTCTATTATAGTCTCTTTATATTCTACCTTTCGTGTGTGAACGTCTGAAATGCTACATCGCTACTGGGCTCAGTAAATTGCGTGATCTCACTGCAACAGAACAAAAAATTGGAGAAAGAAAATTATTTTTGAAACTATTAAACAATTTATTTTAATAATCTAATATTGAAATTTGAATTCAAGGATACGTAGGAACATTCATTTGCCTTGGATCGCGAGAAAGATATAAAAAATGCATCCACTAAGAAGACTTCAAACTTGTAGAGTTTTAATTCTAGTTTATTTACTAATTTTCATCCTGTGAACACCATAGATGAACTTGTATATCCATGAAATTCTGAAAGCTACTTGAGTAACTGTGGGACTGTTAGCTGTTCAAAGGGGAGCTTTTGGATTCTGCATGTTCAAAGTGGCGAAGAAAGAATTCTCTGTTTTTGCTTCTTCTAATGTTTAGTGCAGAATACATAATAACATATGTTGCTATATACCTCAAAAGCGTGCCTTTTTTTGTATGAATTTGTAGCTCTATAATTATATTAGGGGGCACGCATTAGCGCAGTTGGTTGAGGCACTGCGCTACAAGCCGGAAGGTCGCGGGCTCCATTCCCGGTGATGTCACTGGAAATTTTCATTTGGCATAATCCTTCCGGCCGCACTATGGCCCTGGGATTGACTCAGCCTATAACAGAAATGAGTACCAGGAATATTTCCTGGGGGGTAAAGGCGGCCGGTGCGTAGGGTTGACAAACTTACCACCTTCCTGTGCCGAATGTCTTGAAACCTGGGAGCCTCAGCCTCCTGGAATAATCAGGGCCTGTCCAGACCGTTACCTTTTACAATTATATTAGTATATTTATAAAATATTATTTTGTGAAGGAATTATTATTAAAGTTCAAATTCTGTAGGTCAGTACGTTTCGGAAATGGGCCTGATTTTGAAGTTACCATCGATACAGTGTTTTTACCTGTTATTTTATGAACAATTTTTCTTACAAGTGTATATTATTGTGTATATATATTTATCATCTAACTCCATACAGACATACAAATGTCTAATTCCAATGGTTTATCAACTACTGCAATCAAGGCTTAAACTAAAACATTCTGCGTAGTCTAAAAATTATCTTACATTTTTTTCAAAATTATTGCTATAATAAATATTCCATACTTTTTCGTTTTAATTCTTTCAGGTTTCTAACTGCCTCACAATTTTGCTTGTCCTTCATTGTTATTACTGCGTTTAGGAGAAGATAAGCACGGCTTTGGAGTGTCACATAGTGACATAACAGTCGTGCCAACTTCTGTGACAATGTGGGAATTGGGACACACAAAGTGTATGGTGATTTCAAGAGTCTAAAGCTTCTCTGTGTTTTAGGTGGGGGGTGCGAGAAATAGACTGAAAACAGAGGAATGAGACTGAATCTTTACTGTACAGGTAATTTATTTCTGGCTGTAAATACACACTAAACCACGAATACGTATGTGAGTGTGAAGCCTCCAAGTTGCCATACCACATGAACATACTGAGTTTGCCAATATGTAGAAGGAACAGCTCCCGATAAGTTAGTGTAAGATTTAACCCATCTGGCAAAATTTTTAACAATTTTCACACATGATTGAATAATGAGTTATATTCCATTTTGTAGTGAATTTATACCTTCGAAAGACAAAATCGTCTTCGTCACGGAACGGAGTACGTTAATTTACCTGCATGAGCTAGAGATTGTGTTTATGCTCAGATATATTTTATTGAGAACACAAAGCTTGGCATTCAGAGGAAAGTTTCATGAAACCGTTTTCATAATTTACAAAAAGCGAAGAATATTTTTCTTCACTTTCCTTCGATTCGTGAATGCTAAAAGTACTAAAAGAGAACTACACAACATAAGCCATCGGAAGGTCGAAGGTGCGTTTTCTAAGTTCATGTACAGTAAAGTTCAGGCGTTTGTTTTTCTTAGTTCCTAATAATTAGGTTTTCCAATGTTTCTTCGACAGATTTATTAGTTTTCTAGTCGTCTGAAGAAGGAACACAAAGTAAAATGTGCCCTAAAACTTGTAACTAACTATCCTGTGTCAGCACCGTCTACAACGAAGACTGCTCTTAGATACGACTTTGTGCCAGTTCGATACACCTTCCAATCTCACAACCAGTTCCATAAAGCCCAGCTTTTTACGTTTGATCTGATGGGGTGTTTATTGAATATTTGAACAGAAAAAGATAAATTATGAAATAAGTAGCATTTTGTGGAAAGTAAAACAGCGGTTACATAGAATGTCTTTAAAACGCACTAATTATCTTTGTTCCTAAATTTGTAGAACGAATTTCTAGCGGTGTTGTCGTACCTGAATGTTTCATGTAGTACTTGTGCTGGGTAAAGGCTACTTAACCAACTCTTATAATCAGCAACTGAAGTTTCAACATCACAAACACCAGAAGGTGACTGTAGCAATTGTCTCTAAAATATCTATACTCTCGTAACGGACAACTTAGCGTCAGGCCCCAAAGCCTAGGAATATTTTTCTAAATCTATTACTTTCACTATTATTTCCGAGAGTAGGACAGTTATTAATATGAAAATATGTAACATATACTGGGTTATCCGAAATGATTGTCGGGGTTTTAACAACTTGTCATGCACAATACACTTGAGATAGGAGTACATGTATTTATTTAATGGAATATATAGAACACCTGTAAGGTATGTAACAAAAACTTGGAGTGTTGTTCTATTAAATAATAGAAATACATATACTCATATCTCAAGTGTATTGTATATGACAAGTTGTTAAAACTACGACAATCATTTCGAATATCCCTGTATTTTGTGTCCTTCTGAATACAGCAGTACACTAATAATTCGCCCACAATTAAGTGCACTCAGTTTTTATCACATTTATTATGGTCCCTTGCTCTGCTCAGTAACTGCCCTCCGCCTGACTCTGGACGCACTTATTCTGACCTCTTGGAGAATCCTTCGGGTCCAAGAAGAATACAAGCCCTCCAGCAACGTCAAGGGAGCACTTACAAGTAGGGTTCCTCTTCCCTACAGCGTCACTTAAATTTTTTGTTACATGTTAAGTATCACCAGTTCTTGATCCGTCATCATAACTTGGATGATACGTAACCAAAACAATTTTGTTTATACTCACTTCCTTGCCTTTGGATGACGCTGAAAGCCAAAAGTTGGAACTTGCAGTGTTGTGCTGTTAAGCATTAGCTCAATCGCCCCGCTACTTCCCACTGAAAGACCCATCATGGTTGGAAAGTTCTGCCCGGAATTAAGGGCGGGAGTGTCCCTGAATATTACGGACAACCATTGAATGGAAACTTCTTAGATTCTGCCACGGCTGAGTTATCCTGAATTACTGAGCATTCTGTCGTTTCCATAACATTCATATCTACACTGTTTTCTCTCCTACCTGCATTTACCGCTAGGACACCGTGCTTTCTGTTGTATCTTTCGCTGAAAAGCACCAAAACTTCTGCTGTCTTAATTTAACGAAAGATACCAGGTCTTCTGGTGGTTCATTTGCTACGAGGCATCAAGGCTTCACCTGCGTTATTTGCTGCCAGGCGCCAGAGGACTTCGGCTGCCTACATTTATTGCAGCGCCTCAGGTTTTTACTGTCTCCATTCATCGCAATGGATCACGTTCCCGTCTCCCTCCATTTAACGAAGGGCACCACGCCTACTACCCTTTTCATTAACAGCAGGCATTACAGTCTTCATTGAATACATGACACCAGGAAATTTGTTTATTTATTCGAGTAATTGGTACCATTTGATCTCTACCATCGTTAACCGCCTTAAGACCGGATTAATAGGTTTAATACTGGGTCAAGGGGCGGGTTGCCGTGAGCAAGGTAATAAATTTTCGGGACCCAAATTGCGAGGAATTTCTTGATTAGCAGAGAAAATATTAGCTGCATGGATTATTTAAGTGTATTGTGGTATTAAGTGCTCTAATGCAATCGCCATTTTATCTCGAAACAATCCTGGATGGTCTGCGCAGAGGAGACCTCGAATACCCTGATTTCCTTCCGGCAAGAGGAGATTGCACATGCCCTGAATTCATATTGGATGATCAGTCACGCTGCGGCGAACTGAAAATGCATTATTCCTGGCATCGAATAAAACGAGATCCATCCTTACAAAGCTCACTTAATTGACGCTACTAACCGTCCTAGTCCAGTCATTTTGAGACTGTCTCTACGTCTTGGTATGGAGTGAAATTATAGAGACAGAAAGAGAGATAAAGAATATAGTAGAAGTATTAAAGAAGTTGAAATACAAGGAAGAAGTAAGAATCACTTATATTTTGGAGCATCAAGTTTTCAGAGGTTACCCAGTCTTCTATCGTTCGCATCACTGACAGGAGTAGTATGCAAATAGGGACATTAAAATTGTGAAAATACGGCCTTGCAAATTGGCTCCCGAATTTTCACTTCCTGGTTAATTCTAAAGTACATAACTTGGATGAAAAGAATAATTTGGTGGTGTTTAACACGAGGGAGCTAATATTTCGATAAATTCCAATTGGGGGGGACTGAATGAGAAGCATGTTTTATCAACATGTAACATGTGAAATATCGTAGTATTTTCCTGAACACGGAGGGTACGTGTAGGTGCTTGGTGCAGGTGATGATTTGGTCGCGCGAGAGAAATTTAAAAACCAATTACATTCTCTGAGGTTTATCGACTGACCAGCAGATTCCTTTATAAGGGCTCAAAATGTCGCTCATTTTCTTCTGAAATAGCAGGCACAAAACTTTAATTTATCTGCGACACCATTGTTTTAATTTTTTAGCGGGCTCGACCTTTAATGTGAATTCTTTTGCAAAAAAAAAAGTAGTGTCGGAAGAAAACATCTTCACTTTTTACCACACTTGTTTATTTCAATTGTTTTGTGCCCAAGACGGAAGATAAATGTGACAAATTTAACTTTCGTGTTTCAGTGCATCGTTAATGTAATTACAATTGATAACCAAAAAGATGCAACTATTTTGATTTATTTACTTCTAATCAGCTCTACATGTTTCGGGCGATGTTTTCGCCCATCATCAGGAACATATTACTGTAACTGCAGTAGTTACATTAATATGCTCCTGATGATGGGCGAAAACATCGCCCGAAACATGTAGAGCTGATTAGAAGTAAATAAATCAAAATAGTTGCATCTTGTTGGTTAACAATTGTAATTAAATGTGACACAGTTTCTTGAGAGGTATTATCCTACCACTTGTGTTAGGTGCAGTAATAACCATAACTTGTTATTACAAAGATTATAAACCCCGTCAACATTCTTTTCGTGTTGCGGCAATAGTAAAATATCCAACAGTTCAATCGGTAATGCTTGATTCGAACACAAGAGTTACATGACTTACTTACTCCATGCAACAATGTCCTTCTTGAGAAGGTAACCGGCTCTCACCTAGTCAAGAAATTCCTCGCAATTTATGTAACCGTAAGGTTCATTACCGCGTTTAAAAGTGCCAGCCACCTGCCCCTATCCTGAACCTGATAAATCCAGTTCATACCCCCATCCCACTTCCTGAAGATCCATCTTAATATTATCCTTCTGTATAATGGGGATGGTTGCCTTGAGAATCTCAGTAACTCATTCTTTCTACATTCATTTCCATTCCATAGCATCTTACAATTTCGATTATCAATTAAGCCTCATTACACTGTTTCTGCCTTAGCCACTATCTCAAGGCCATCCATATATTGCATAGTGCAAATTAATTTTTCTCCTGTTTTTAAGTCCCCAAAACGTTCAAGAGTTTCCTTCATTAGATATTTGCTGTACACGTTGAATAGACTCGGCGACAAGTACCATCCTTTTCTAACTCCTCTTGCAATCTGCTTGTCTCCTCCTGGACCAGTTTTTTTGAACCCTCTGATCCATGTACAATTTGCTGATCAGCCTGCTTTCTTGCCAATCGATACTTGTTTCCTTTAGGTCCTGCATTAATTTGGTACAGTTTATACGGTCAAATGTGCTCTGCCAGTCTATGCAGCAAGCAGCCAATTATTCGTCTATTTCAAAGGACTCGTTCTCAAACAGTATCCTTGTCTAACTCATCTTCCAATCTTCACGCTTGTCGTCTACCATCGGTCCAGTCGTACTTTAACGTTCTGATCCATGCACAGTCTGCTGATCCATCTTCTTTGGCGCTAGTCGGTACTGATTTCCTACAGGATCTGCATTAATTTGGTGCGGTTTACGCGATAAAATGTGTTCTGTCAGTTTATGAAGAAAGCAGCCAATTATTCAGCTATATCAAAGGTTCTGTCCTATAATTTCTCATCATTCAAATTGCATCCCTATTCCCTTTCCTCTTCTAAATCCAAACTATCTTCTCCAACTACATCCTCAATTTTATTTTAAATCCTTCGTCGAAGCATCCTCGATACTATCTTCGCTCTAAGAACGACGAGGCTGATTGTGCGGTGGGTGCTGCATTTTACGGCTTTTGGTCATTCCGTTAAGGAAAACATTGTAACGTCAGTGAACATCATGCGGCACTCTACACCTTCATATATGTTGTCGATCAGTCGTGTTTGAGATTATATTCTACCAACAATTCGAGTACATCCCCAGGCACATCATCATCTCCTGTAGCTTTCTTGGCCCTCTTTGATAGGTTTTTGTCTCGAAAGGAATAAAAGAAAAATTCAGTAAATTAAAAATGATATTAAATAATATGCCCATTGAAGAGTTACTTACTTACTTACTTCATGGTGCAGAGTCCTTCTTGTGAAGCTAACTGGTTTGCAGCTAGTCAAGAAATTCCCCGCATTTCACGGAACCCGAAGGTTCATTACCGCACTCACAAGCCTCCGCCACCTCTCTCTATCCTGGTCCAGCCCATTCCAGTCCATATACCCACATCCCACCTCCTGGAGATCCATCCTAATATTATCCACCCATCTACGCCTAGGTCTCCCCGGTGGTCTCCTTCCCTCCGGTTTCCCCATCAAGACCCTATACACCCGCCTCTCCTCACCCATACGCGTCACATGTCCAGCCCATCTCATTCTTCTCGATTTTATCACCCGCACAATATTGGGTGAGGAGTACAAATCATTTAGCTCCTACTTATGCAATCTCCTCCATTCCCCTCGTTACCTCGTCCCTCCTAGGTCCAAATGCTCATTGAAGAGTTACTACACTTAAATAGTTACTTCAGTGAGCAAATTTGATGTTCAGATGACAGTGCATGGTGATAAATTCTTATAATAAACCAACTAGATGCACTAATTTCTCAAATTTATTTTTGGAATAAAGCTCTACAGGTTTCGGACAGTTCCTCTGTCCATCATCAGGAGTTTTTCACTGCACACACAGCAATGGTATTTGTCATACAGGTCTGCTGACAGTTTGCTAGCAGGATCCGGTGAAATCCTCCTGATGATGGCCAGAGGAAATGTCCGAAACATGTAGAATTTTACTCCAAAAATAAATTTGAGGAATTAGTGCATCTAGTTGGGTTTGTTATAAGAATGCAGTGAACACTAAGCTGGCAGCCTGTGTCTCTCTCACCCCATCTCCATTCTCGATATTCCACGATATTTTCTTGCATTGTTTCATTCTTGTCTTTGGTACATTTTTACTATCACGCCCATATAAATATATTGCTTATTTTACACCTTAGTTCTTCCAGTGAATGCCTCTTGATGTAAAGCTCATTACATTATTGTTTATAATTTGTTTCTAATTTTGGTCTTCTTTGTAATGGCACCCTGTAACTCAGCAGGTCAGTGTCAAAGTTGCGGAGTAACATGGCTCCTCCGTTTTCCGAGTAAGATGGATTCAGATGATTTGTTTATTCGGAAATTGTTTTAACCAGTACGAAACCACACTACATATTAACCGACAGGGACACGGTGGAAACCTAAAATCTCACATCAATTATTGTTCCAACATACTTTAAAGATCTCAAAAAGCACAGTTCGGACTGATTTGATGTTCGATGTCTGTTTTATTTATTCTAGAAGTTTCATTGACAAAGATCGATTTCTGCTCGGTCGTTGTCTCTTAAAATTTACGTCGCTATATTTGTATTGTGATTTTGATTATTTGGATAATGAAGTCCAAATTATATACTTTCATTTTTTTCCTCACAGAAAAGACAGTTTATCTCCTTTACAAAGAAAAGCAGGTCAAATTTGTCATGGAAATAACCAATCTTTTACCGAGAATCATACAAGAACCATTAAATATGGATTTCAATTAAAACATATTTTTTTAATGCTAGTACAAGTAGTAAAAGATGGCAACCTCTTTGCCTTACAGGATTAAACAAAATTATTCAAATTATTTAAGATCTGTAAGATTGCAGTTTAGGACGCAGCCAATGTTGGAGAACACGGGTGAGTAGGTGGGAAGGCGCAGAAGAGGACTCGGGTAGATCCAAGAAGACTATCAGAGACAGAGGGAAAATCCTTTTGATGCTGTTTGCATTTCGCTTCATGTTTGCTATATTGTTTGCCAAACTAATGCGTTTTTACAATATTATTCCCAGCAAAGCGTCTGCCGGTTATTGAAGCGAATGGATGTAAGCTCCGCCCATTGGCAGGCACTGTGAACTATGGTTTGAAGATGTCTACGTAGAATACGTTTTAATCGTTTGTGTAGAGATACACACGGCTGGTCCTAATACATATAATTATGCATCCATGTGAAGCCAGTGTTGACACATGTAAATACACACACTTGCACCCGGGACCGTTCGTCTGAATTCAGAACTTGTTGAGACAGATCTAGCCAGCATTCACGTCTTGCTCTTCTGTCGTTATGCATGATTCCAAGAAGATAAGAATAAGAGCAAAAGAAGGTAGCAATAGTTGGCAGGAGACGTTTCGTTTGAGTCGGTATTGCAGTGGCTACTTTGATTTATAAATTTAATAGTGCGCATTGAAGTATCAGTATCACTTACTGCATGTCGTATCAGTATCACTTACTGCATGTCGTATCTTACAAGCTGTATGACAATATCAAATTCCAAATTCAGAACAAACTAGCTAATCCATGAAGACGAACACTGGAGCCGAAACATGTCGTTCACCATACAAGCACTGTATTTTTTGTGAAATATTGTTTATGTTGTACCATGACCGTTTATTGAACTCGATATTCAATTTTAAATTCAATGTCAGTATTCAATGTTTACTGCTTATTTTGTTTTATGTAGTCATTTAGTATAAATGTAGCTGAATTTAGACAGCTTTTCAGATTAGTGAGGTTAGGTTAGGTTAGGTATCTTTGAATTTTTGTTTTTTGTAGGCACCAATTGTGCACGTGCACAGGACTTTTATTCTGTTGACTTCCTAGATGTGACGCCGTGTAATTTACTAGAGAAGTATCAGTATTATGGGAAGACTACTGCTGCCTCCGTATGTAGTGTATAAATCCGTCTACCCTGAAATGGAGTCTACGAAGCATTGATATATTTCTAACAATACTACACGACATTACATCCCAAAAGACTGTAATGTTGACAGTTACTTCCAGCTGCACGGTGTTTGTATTTTCAATAGACTATATAGGAGTTACTATAATCCACTCTGAGGAAAGATGTCTAAATTCGCCACACATTACTTTGAAACCTGAAGAAGTCTTATGCTGCTATATTTTAATAATCCGATGTTCACATGTCTCCTAATATTGTTTTGTAATTGCGTTAAGTAAGATGGAATGGACACTTCGTGCAACAAGCATGGAACAGAGTAGGAACTATCGACAAATTTAAAAAGGGGAGACTTTAAGTGCAAGAATTACAACGGATAACCTAAACTTGTACGTATTGTTACACCTTAACTAAAATATTAGTATTTAAATAGTCAGGAAAGGAATATGATTTCTGTTTTCCAGTCTCTCATGACATGGTCCAGTGAGAGGATTTTGCAAAAACACTAAAGAAAGGCGGCAGATTTCCTAGAGATTATCTTGACTTGACACATCATATGTTCAGGTCCGTTCACTAATCTCTTTTAAATATTTTCCGTAAATATTCAGTACCAGGTCCATATTGAGTAATTTATCATAATGTCACTCCTACGTAAAACTTTTCTCGTTGACACCAAGAATTACTACTTTGCCGCCTCCGGATGGGCTGTAGGATACAACCACCTTTCCGATGGGTACCAGGAACGTATTCTTCTTGAGTTATCCGTCCATTGTCGAAGTGCATGCATGGAGTTAAAGCTTCACTATCTTGTACGCCTTCATGTCATGGTGCTTAAAACTTTGATGTCTGAAGTTAATTTCACGAAACTAAATTACAAATATAGTGTTCCTGCCCTCAGAGTGAACACACTGCGAATTTGATGTTTGTTGGGCCGTGCATCACCCATCAAAGCTTTAGCCTGCAGCCCGGACACTGCTTCAGCCTAACGGCACCTAACCTCCAACCTACAGCAAATCAAGAACGAAACGACCAATGTGGTAATCAACATTATAGTCGCGAGCTCCTGATGATGGGCATAGTAGTGCCCGAACATGTTGAGCCTATAAGAAGTACAACAAAATAATAAGTGGCATCTAGTTATCTTTTATTCTTCCGTAAACACACTGCACTTTTATACTAAAGAGCAGTCTCTAATTCTGTTTAGCAGTGAAATGGCTGTTCACTGTGAGGATAGTTAGATACATCTGAATACACTGTGTGCACAAATCGTAACAATTTTTGACGTTGAAAATTGCTACGTGTAGTGACCATTAAGCATTGACGTATTCAGAGAAGTGACAATCTTACATTTACCAGAAGATTCTATATTTATTGCTGCGACACTGGCAATACAAAATCTGATAGAGCTGCTCTTGCCAGCGGTACAGAAATATCACACTTACATACATAAGCGTTTCATACGTTCTTTTGCTTATTGCAACCAGAGGATATAATGTTACACTATCGGCCCACAGTAAATAACTTATTGAGGTTTTATTTTATTATTCTCAAATGCACAAAGCCAATTCCTTATTAGTGCTTTAATGTAGGAGACAACCGGATGCTTGCAATTTCTTATCAGTGGTTTAATGCTGAAACGAGCGGTTGAATGTAATTACTTCCTTATCTAAACAAAATACTAGTTTTTTTTTCAAGACTACTGGCGAAAAGTATATGACACTTCTAATTTTAAGTGAACTGGCACACTTTCTTGAGGACAACGACTACAGTCGCTCCTCTCAGTAACGAGCTGCAATGGTTCTATAAGTGAATGCTACTATTAAGTACATTACTTTGAATAAAGAGACGCTTTAAAGCCAAGTGATTCCCTGCTGTAGCACTTACAGTTTTCCTCTTCCCCACCCAGTATGTTTGTGTGTTTCTTGTGATATTCACAAAAAACAACCGTTGTTTTCTTTAACAGTGTCAACCCACTGATCTTTATAATGGAGGGGAACAGTGTTTACTGTGGGGTAGAAAATGGATTTTATATATAATTGCAATTTTAATAATAACATAATTTTACTCATAGGGGGTACCGCTAGATTTATCATAATTAATGCCGGGTTGTTGGCTGTGATTCAGTACGCATTTGGAAGTTTCTACGAGAAGCCAAGCAGATCACGTTCCGTTTCGTGTTTTTTCCTCAGCTCTAGATCTAATCTTGATTTGTTAACCAAATTTCACTTCGCACTGCCTGCTCACGCATCCCCTCACATAGCCATAAAAATATCGTCGTAATGTCTTCCTGCAGTTAGAAATTCAGAATTTCGAAATTTAGCGCAAATACTCAACTTATTTCTCCTGCTGCATACCCAGACAATCCACTACCAAAACCCTATCACCCTCACTTCCTTACACCTTAACTTAAAGGACAATGGCTTTATATTTCAGAGCCGTAACTTCTCTTCCCTCCCTCTCATTACCCGTTATTATTATTATCATCCTCATCATCATCTCCTTTATGCAGGGTAATTATACTTATATTCCTGAGACAAACTATGTCCCTAGGGAATACAATGTTGCAGCTATTCTGTTGTAACTATTCATGGTGTTTATATCGTTAGTTTTAGTCCTGAATCTATTGTACTTTTACATTAGTACTTTCCGAAGTATGTGTGCAGTGCCCAATATGGTTGTTTTCTGGAGTTCCTTAACTTCATGTTTTCCTAGTATGTTGGTCACGTATTTTGTGAATGACTTTGAAATAGTCCCAGTCGCCCCTATTATTACTATCGAATTTTTCACTTCTCAGCTTTGGCTGGGAAATATTCACCTATCCAGGGATGTAGTAATCAACAGGATTAGGCTCGGTGGCCTTACTTGTAGTTTAAAAAGTTTCGTACAATATTATTATTATTATTATTCACAGTCTCTTCTTCTTCATGGATCACGGGTTTAAGTGACCTATACGCACAAGGAAGGACAATTTGGCGTAGCTGAGGCGGTAGATGATACTGATAAAGAAGGTAGTGGAAAGAATGTAGGATAGTAACCCGCCTAAGGCGAAACTGTAAGAGACTCCGGGAAGAATAAATTTCAGAGCATCTGGAAAAAAAAGTGGTGTAATCAGCTGTCACACTCCAAACAGGCCCTAAATGCCTCAACCTTGAAAGAAGAGAACAGGGAGCTATATCGTAATTTCTCCTGCTCTGTGTTTATCCAGTCTGTAACTTGTTCTAAAAGGCCATTTCAGCAATCAGATTTTATGTTTGGCCAATGGCATACAGGTGTTGTTGACAATAGCAGAAGTCCAAATCGTGATGCTGGGTGCAGGACACAGTGAAACCTCTGCTGGAACAAAAGACATCACATCTCAAAGGGCAGACAGAGTTACACAGAGAAATATTCAGATTCTTGCTGCTAGCAGGAACTGACATTCGTGAATCCAGTCGTGTGGCTGTAAATGTGAGGGATCTGTCTATCTTACAGATAAAACTTACGAGCTTCCTGTTCCGTATCGCGGACATAAGAGAACACTGAATTATTAAGAAAATTACGACATAAGCTTACTTATCTGTAAGGCATCTATAGCTGCTGAAGTGATGTACAAGTATTGCGGCGGAGCTTTATATTCGAGTCGCATCCTCATTCACATTCATTTTTCTTAAACGCGTGAATGAACTTGACCTTCTTAACTTGTACATCTTGAAGCACTGCTTCAGCCTGCATCCGGATGCCACACCACCCCAGCCAAACCACAACGTAACACCAACACGCATCGAACCAAACAATACAACCCATGAAATAACTCAACAAATAAGTCGCAACCTATTGAGGATGGATTTACTAACATCCGAAACATGTTGAGCATTAAATAATGAAATAAAAAAGCAAGTGACATCAAGTTGGTCTCTCTTTATTCAACATATGACGTATTTATACATTTCAAAGAAAGCAAACTTTTCCTGGGAGAAGAATGGATGCTTCCGTTTGTATATTTGTAAGTAATCTTTTGTGAAAATCTGAGTAACTAGCGAATTGGTTTTGTGAAAAATTTCAATAGATGGTGCTCCTGTCCAAGACTTCTTCCTTGTCAGTACGATAATGCTAGCAGCCTTAATGCGGGCCGTGAATTTATATGTATCTTGAATTCACAGCGGAAAGCCTGTGTCTAATGCAGTAGGCACAGTATTTGAAGGCAAATTTAGTCTACGGAAGACGAACAAACGCCTCGAAGGCTTACTATTAACTTTTCTTTGATGTGTTGTGTGGTATATATGTTTCACAAGTACCAACCCCACCTCCCCCCTTCCCGAAAGGAGTAAGGGAGAGAAAGGCTTTGAAATAGCTTCGATTTGTTTGAGTAAATCCTCCATATATACATACAGCACGTACAAAATAGTCCTTTAGTTCTCTCCTTCTTCATCCCTACTTCCCCTTCTGTACATTCCTACATCTCATCTCCTCCAACAGCCTCCAAAGTTTCCAACGATACCAGAAAATACAGTATCTACTTTTTGTAGACTTATAAATTATTTTTTAACTATACGTTTATACACACAGACACAAACGAAAGGAACTTTTGAATTACAAATCTGGAATTGGTTCTTTTTGCATGAAGACTTTTTGTACATTTTTAGCAGCAGCATAGACTTGTACGTGAAAGTAATATGATGAGGGTGTTTTTTAAGTCAGAGGTAAACTGAATCAACTCTCATATGAAAAAGAAGTAACGTAGATTAAAAATATATTCTGATGGTTGCTTATGACACTCTTTTATAATTTTCACGATCATGTGCTAATTGAAAATGCACAGGATTGCTAGAGTGAAGGTGAATGCTGAAACGTATATTCAAAAAGACTAATTTGCAATAATATTTGCTGGGAACCAGTTAAAATCTTCATTTTCTAAAAATACGTGTATATACTCTTAAAATACATATTTGGTGATATGACGATAGTGTTGCGGCTATCAGTGAAGGAATATTTCGGAACGCCCGTCCTATTTACCTCTTCAGTCCGACAACACCCCTAATCACCGAAGACAATGATCGGAACCACCGGGATAGAGAAGCTGTAGCCAACGAACACAGCAGGGCAGACTGTAGGCCATGCCAGAGGGTCAAAATTTGCCGAGATTTAAGACATTGTTTATGAAATGGAGTGTTTTTAGTGAGGTTACGTTCGCAGATACTGGATGCCTTCATCTTCAGGACAAAAAATGGAAGCAGCAGCTTCCTCTGAAATTGTAGAAACTGTCCACCTCAATAAATGGCGTCAGATACCAAAATAAACAAAATTCAGAATGTAGGCTTAATATATTTTATTTTTATATCCACTGAAGACGTTTCAGAGCACAACCTTTTGTGTTCAGTGCTTGGACGATTTCGATGGTGGGAAAAAAATGGTATAGCGAGGAGTTTCATAATTTGTGTACGTAGCGAAATATGATTATGTCGATATGATGAAAGTAGACAAGATGTACGAGACTTATCATATATGTGGAGCAGATGAAAGTGCCATAAATAATTTTAGGTAAAAAGCTGAGGATAAAAAGCACTTTGGAGTGATAAGCAGTGATTGGAATACAGTATGTAAATGGATATTAAAGATAAGTTGTATGGACTCGGAATGGGGCCCATTGGAGGACGGGAGTAAACGTGTAATAAACTGCGAAATCCATTACAGGCGAGAAATTTAATGCCCAGCTGAGAACCATCAGCATCTTAACCCTTTACCTGCTAACGTGTAGAATATGGTGAGCTCCGAATAATGTTAGCAAAGGCGTATGGGATTTAATTTGGCGTTTAAAGGGTTAAGGGCAGATATTGTTCAGCTATAGTATGCTTGTGTCTATTGTTACAGTGCCGTGCCCTTTAAAACCCTGACACACAACGAAGACTCAAAAAGACAATAATTATCAGGGTATATTTAAGAATATTATTTTTTATCTTTCGATGACATACATTTACATGGGTGGACAGGATGTAACTCAGGAAAATGGAATTTGTTCGCACTGTATACCTACAGGAATAAACGGTGTCACAACCAACAAGACCTCAGTTCGCATATTCGTTGCTGTTGACAACATGAAAAATTATGCTCTAGGGAGCAGAGTTCTGCTTGAGAAGCTAAGAAAAGTTACAACATTAATTTTGTGTTTATTATTTTCTATTTCAACTAATTCCAACATTCAGATAATAAAAGAGACACATTATGACAGGGAAAATTGTCCTTACTTTATGGTCATATTTACACTATGTCTTTATTTAGATGCCTTATGTAACTGATAAAACCAACAAGCATTGCATAAACAAACGAAAACAAACAAACAAACGAAACCTTAAAGCCATATCACACACTGTTAAATATTTCGGTTCGCATGAAACATCATCAGGCACTTATATTGACAACAGCTTCAAAATATAGATACGTTTGAGAATGCGATTATCCTGTTAGTGAGATTTCAATAACTTTGGCTACTTATTAAAAGAATATTTATTATCTTAATAAACAGCAAAATACAGTGAGATCTTTCTTACAGGATAATTGCATGTTCCATTGTACCTGTGTTTTTAAAGTCTTGTAATAAAGTACCATGGTAAGTGGTCCTGTCACCACGACATGGCGCGTTATCAGGCTGCGAATGGAGCAATGGCTTTCAAGATGGAGGGTAACTGCGAATATATTGAATAATTAGTCGCGGGCAACCGACAAGGGGCGGACCTCCAGCTTGGTGGTTATGTATGTATCTATATATGTATGTATGTATCTATGTATGTGTGCATGTATGTATGTGTGTGTATGTATGTACGTACGTAAATGTGTATGTATGTAAATATGTATGTTATGTATGTGTGTATGTATCTACGTATGTGTGTATCTATGTAAATATGTATGTTATGTATGTGTGTATGTATCTACGTATGTGTGTATCTATGTATGTGTGTACGTGTGTGTATGTATGTGTGTATGTATGTATGTGTGTGTGTATGTACGTATGTATATATGTATGTGTATGTGTGTGTGTATGTGTAAAATGAAGTATCTAATGATGGTTCATGCACCGTGTGATATTACAATAAAGTGTTGTGTAGAACGGCATATTTTCTTTTGTTTATGATTAGAAAAACACAACGGGTGTATCAGAACCAACAAGTATTTGTCGCTTGTTTGTTCGTCAGTCGCTTTTCATTCTTTTACGTGGAAAATAAATAAAATTCAGGCGCGTTTGATAATGCCATTAGATAGCAGCGGTGAAAAGCGGTGAAAGGCACTGAAATTCATGTTTCTTTCGATGTTGTGTCATTGACCTTTACAGGGAAATAGTTTAATTTCGCGTCTCACAGTGAGACCGTTTGTGCAATAAGATCGCCGTTATATTGTTTAAAGGAGGCCATGTTCAGAGTAATGAAATGTATTGTGGGTTGTTTTGTTTGTTTGTTTGTTTGTTTCTGGCGCGACAGCCCCCAGTAGGCCATGGCCTTCTCATTCACAAGGATTCTAGATCACACACAACGACGCACCACAGTCGGTAAGACTCCTCTGGACGCGTGATCAGCTCGTCGCAGAGACCTCTACAAGACAACACACAACACTCACAGCAGACAAACATCCATGCCCCCAGTGGGATTCGAACCCACAATCTCAATAGGCAAGCGGCCGCAGACATTGTGGGTTGAGAAGACAAAAATATAAAAGAATTCAGATTAAAAAATAACGTGCAGATCGGCGATGTTTCGAGAAAGGCGCCTCGCAACCATTATTATGCTTATTATTGCCATCTGTCTTTTCGGAAAATTTCACCACGCAGTTTAGATATTCAGTTAAATGATGCTATAGGAGTCTGTCTCAGGGATTATAAGCATAAGAAAGGATTAATAAGAAGATTTGCGAGTTTTGAGGCCTCATATTCTAACCTTTCATTTTCACCAGCAGACACTTAGCAGAAAGTACGTACACCATTGGCACGAAAGTACAGATTCTCGGGAGAATACTAAAACATTCTGCTTCTCTTCCTTCTCTCTAGCAGTACTGTTGATGGACGAAGCTCATGAGCCTTCGGCGACCTTGAAACAGGAAATATTTTTAGAGCAATTAAAATATAACCGACAAATTCGCTTGGAAATAAACAGCTTAAAAAGTTGTACGCTTTGCGTAACATTTTTTGCAATATTTATATTGTGTTTTCTTGGAGGTACAAACTGACTTTAAACGTATTAAATTCAAATTCTTTATTCGTGGTTCCGTGCATCGTAATTCTAAGTTGAATAAATTCAACGACATGCAACAGTACGCAGATATTAGTTACTGCTAAATTACTCTACATGTTTCGGGCGTCCATCGCGCCCATCACCAGGAGTACATAAAACTGTAGTTGCAGCGTCTGGTACAGATCATACTATCTGGGCAGCAAGCTCCCTCAAACGTGACCAAATAAGGACTGGTTTGGGGCGGTCAGTGACGGTCCCAAACCAGTCCTTATGCCCGAAACATGTAGAGTAATTAGCAGTAAATAAATATCTGCATACAGATGCATCTCGTTGGATTCCTTCAACCTATATTAAACCCAGTTGCAGCCGTATACTCCGTACTCTTTAACGTTAATCAACGCTGCATTTTACCCAACGAGCGTATATATATATATACATATATGTTGCGTTTATGATTCTCCGATTTAAAATAATATTTTCAAACGGCGCTAGCCAGTTGACTTTTGTAAATGTAACACTCTGTTTTCTCTGTGAGACTGGAATTGAGTCTGAATTTTTGACCTTGACCATATAAAGCGTTACATGTGTATAAATCACGCCTGATTTTAAACATCTTAACTTTTATTTCTACGCAGTACTTTAGGCTATTTTTAATAAACCAGTAACAGTTTAGTAACATTCTGAAAAATATTTGGGTTTTCTGAAACGTTACGCCGTACCGTGTGGTAAATATTTACTGACTTGAGGCGGAACGTAATGTCTTTACCTTTAGGGCGCAGCAGTCCTGTTTTTAACTGCTTGGCATTGAATAGGTAAGAAGTAGGCTTCCCCGAAACGTCGAGATCTTTTTTACCGATCGACACGGCGGACAGCATCCCAGAAGCCTTGCGTCGTTATTGTCACTGGCATGAGAACTTCAATTATCACAACATTATTTCTTTACTGTGACTTTTGTCTACTTTATGTGCTGTTCTTGTTATACGTAAGTTGCTTAATTTTTAGAACATCGCCACCAAAGTTTAGTTTGTTTTTTGTGTTTTCTTTTTCCGACATATTTTGTGTCCAATTGTGTATAACTAATTCAGAAGTCATGGCGAGCATATTGCTGTAAACATCACAACAGCAGGGAGAAGGCGAAGGCCGACTTGCCAGCTAATTGAGTGCACACTCTATGGCGTGACAATACACGCGTCCTTTCCTCTTCTGTCCGTGTCCGGCAAGTTGCCGCGTCTTCTTTCTGTCATACCACAAGTATAATTCAGCATCTGAATGCAAATAGCCCACAAGTCGCAGGGCGCAGAATATAGTGTGATGTACCTATTATTAACCTTCTGGCAAGTATTTCTTTAGTCTGTCGACTATAACGTCCTATATCTCAAACATTAAATTTTCTAAAATACTACCAATCCTTAAGATGAATCGACGTCATATCAAAAGTAAAACTCTACAGTTTATCAAAAAGCGTCATAAGGCCCAGTGTGAGTCTGATTTAACTTAAAAATGGCACTTCTGATGCCGTCATTAAATTTCATTGCCTTGTACTGAAAAAAATATAAGTCTTATGAAAATATATGCTGGAAACAAAATTTGTATTGCTCTACGACTTCTTTTGTACACGTGTTTCACTCCCATAAATATTTAGAGCCACTCAACATGTGCAGAGAAAGTGATATTTCTGACGTATTTTGACCAAATTTAGAATTGGTCCACAAATTCAAGTTAAAGTAACTAGCATGAATATTTATATGCATTTCACAGTACCTCAATATTTTCCACGCTTATAGATAGGCGGGCGGACGAACATTTGAATGTGCCAAAATGTGTAATTCTGTTGCCAACAGCGGCCCTGAGAAAAAACACACATATATATTATTAAATTTAATCTGAAATCTTCCGAAGATGTACCGTAACGAAGGCTGTCAAAACGATGTGCTAGTATTGCACGAGAGGTTTCTTCGTGTAATTACAGAGTGTGCTTAATTATTACATGTTTCCTTTATTAAAGTTTTTATCTACTCCCTGTCTACTTATGAGTGACCCTCCCTCTTGCGCCCTGTATCCTTCAACATACACAAACAAAATAGCTAAACACCATACTCCTGGCGACGAAGTGGCGCTTCTTTTATATTTATATATATATATATGTATTACAACTATTCAGAAAATTGGACTCTAACAGTCTTACAAAGAAGAAGAACTGAAGCGGCAGAAATGAAGTTACTGAGACCTCTGGCAGGCTACACCATTTATGACCACAAAACAAATTACATACGCCGCGAACTACGGATTACAGGCAAACTAGACAAGATAGATGAATACAGACGGAACTGGCTTTCTCACTTGCAAATAATGCCACAAAACCGAGTCCCTTTGAAATCATACCACTACAGACCGCAAGAAAGGAGAACAATTTGAAGACCGAAGAAGCGTTGACGCGAGCAGCTATAACTCTGGAGACGGAACGGATCAAAGGGTCCAGTCCTTGATGTTTATGATGATGATGATGATGATGATGATACAACTGTATATAATATATATTATCTTTTTTTTTCAAGACCTAAAATTTTGGCATTAATTGTGGTGGAACATAAAGTAAGGTGGAACACGATCATCAAAACTTCACTTTTAAAATTAGTAAAATATTTCAATAAATATATTGATCTTCACTTTCAGAAAAATGGTAAGTAGCTCTGAATTTGAATTATATTATACTCCTTTAGTGAAGCACGTTGTCTGAATTCTGCCTGCGATATCACAAAACACAGCAAGATGAGTTTCGATGTTGTCTAAACTCATATTGACTTACTTCACAATTCAAAGCAAAGTTGCTATATGTAGTGACCACTTGCATTAACAATATAAAATTCTTTTTTGTGTTTCGTATGATTCTGACAATAAAATTTATTGTCTTAAAGTAACTTAACCGATTTTATTTATTGGAATTATGGCGGAAATTGGGTACTTTGAGGTAGATAGTGAATTTCTTGCAGGCCTGTTATAAAGAAAGGCTTGAGAGCTCAAGGCGTTAATACTGGAAATCAAAAAAGGCCAGAATTCGAAACCCATGCTGAACCGTTGTGACTTAGGTGCTTGTTGCAGCGAGCCAAACCAATCAATTCTGTTTGCGTTGGGTGCGCTGTGTGTGTGTAGTTGAAATGCTGTCTCGTCCTGCACGCATGTAACGTGTCAACTCAAGGATGGACCATTGTTTGGCCAATAACTGGCGTGAATACATAACCTTGAAAGGGGTCCTCCTACAGTAGAATCTCTCCATTATTGATTCTCAGCTGTTAAAAGGACACTTTGTGTTGCCTGATTAGCTACCGTGTTTTGTTATGTTACACGTTGCTAGGAAGCTATTTGTTGTTGTTGTCGTGTAGAAACGTTATTGTTTGAGTAAAGTATATACAACTTGAATGGTTAACCTTGGATTATTTGTTATCAGGAGTTATTTGTTATGAATACTGATTATAAAACCATTAGTTCCATATGTTTTTCCCATTCCTTCTTCTAATTTTCTACACAATGATATGTAAGACATTCTAATTGAATGTTGAAACACGACGGACAATTCTGTCACCTTTACATGACCGCCAGCGACGTTTCAATTATTCCTGATGTAATCAGTGTAAAGGAACTAACTGTATGGAAAATAATTATTTGAGTAGCTAATGGTCGCTCATGTGGTTAAGAAATTTTAATCTTTCTATGAAAAGCCCAAGATTATTACTCTGTTCACATCATCCCACCACTAGACGCTAGTCAGAGCAAGATTAATTCTTCCTGCTCACTCACGTTCTATTTAGTTTAACACCGACTTTAATATTATCTTCACACTTATGCTTATGTCTTCCTGTCGTGTTTACGGATTAAAATTTGTTTGTGCTTCTGATTCCCTCCGAACTTGTTCCATTTTACATCTTTCTCGTAGTGAGTATAAGTAATTAACTAATATAAATTTATTTCTGTAGTAATTCAATACCAAACTACAATACGCATCAGAACACATAAAAATAGACCTTAACGTGGATATTTCTTCAAATGTGAGTGAAAATTAGCTTGCTTCGTGCTCCTATAATAATCATGTAACGGTTGATAACTTGTTTTTTGCTTCTGTGTGTGTGTGAGTGAGTGTGTATGTGTGAATGTGTGTGCGTGTGTGTGTGTGTGTGTGAGTACGTGAGTGTGTTAGTGGGTATGTGTGAGTGAGTGAGTGAGTGTGAGTGAGTGAGTGTGAGAGTGTGTGTGTGTGAGAGTGTGAATGAGTGTGTGAATGTGTGTGAGAGTGTGAATGAGTGTGTGAATGTGTGTGTGTGTGTGTATGTGTGTGTGCGTGTGTGTGATCTTTTTCTAACAGTATACATATGCGTGTAGATTCAGGAGTCTTCATATCCACCTTGTGGCTCTCTAGGATATGGCACTTGCACTCAAAATCTGGCGGCAGTACACCGGTTCAATACAGTCTGTCATGTCGTAAGAATGAAAAGGCACGAGTTAAAGAGATATTAGGGACATAATTAAATACACAAACATTTTATTATCTAGATGAATTTTTATGTGTAATAATGGTACATAATAATGTATATATATATATATATATATATAGTAATTTGACTGTAATAATTCTGTTTACTTCACATACTTTTTTATATTTTGCATGTGTGTGCGTGTGTGTAGGTATGCATGTATGTACGTATTTGTGTATTCATGTACGTACGTAGGTATGTATATATGAATGTATGTATGTATATAGGTAGGTATGTAGTTAGGTATTAAGTATTCATACGTATATGTGCGTATTTATTTATTTGTTCATTCATTCGAAGCGTTAGTACCCACTTGCAAGACAATACGTCATACTTCAGAAGAACACAATATGAAACTTTACATCCCGACAACCACAGACGACGTAGCAGGCAGTACATACTCTGAATTTCTCCACCCCTGTCTCAAACTGTATCTGCTTACACACAGTCGCTTTTCAGGACCCTTTCTTCCGGACGGTTTTGTTTTTATAGCTGTCAGAAATGACACAAGCACACAGAGATTTATTCAAACAGACAGCAGAACTGTATTGAACATGGATTCATAAATAATAAGAAGATACATTTGAAGAAATAGGTCTGTTGTAGTCATTGTGCTGCACATTGTAAACTATACACACAGACATACACACAAAGAAGCAAATATGCTGGCAGACACCAAAACTTGAAAGAACTAATTGTATAAACAAAAAATACATAAGGAAGCTGTCCTATGCTGATAGTTGTCCCAGGCACAGCGACACACAGACACACAGAGATGAAACGATATAGCAAGTTCCGCCTCACTTATTTACCAGGCCCCTACAGAAGATACAATTGCGCCAACCTAACCAGGCTGTGTGGACTTTCCTTCTAATTTCTTTAACGACACTTCAGGTCTATAAACATCAAATATTTGGATGATGTTGAAGTGGTAGGAATGTGGGAGAAACTGATCTTGGTCTAAATGAAACTGCGTCTTGCGGTTTGCACAGAACGACTGAGGAATGCTCTAACGAACTCAATTCATTGTAGTCGGTCAGCGGTTGGGATTCGAACCTAGTGACACCGCGTATAACAGAGAAGCCTTCCACCTCAGTTCATTTGCTCTGTTTGCTGTGTTTATTCTTGCTGGCTCCTCTTTCAAACTCATTGATTATTTTGCACTTGACATTGCCATTCTTTCTTTGCCGTTATCAACACCATCACCATCATCAACAAAAACATCATCATTATTATTATCTGCACCGTTTTGAACCTGCTGTTTCTTTCCAGTCGCTAAATTTGTCTGTCAACACTTTTATTTGCCTGTCGCTTGGTTTCTCACGGTGACGTGCATGAAGCGTCTGACTTTCAGAAATATGACAACATGTCGATTTTTAGATGGTTACGGACGTTTCGGATCAGCTTGATGCCTCCACCTTCATGGTCTGAATATTTAAGAAGGAAGCTGCTCCGAAACGGCCTTTACTTTTTGTCATATCCCGGAAGACTTGAATCATTGTTTAGATTGTTTTAATTTTCAGTTCTTTGCATATGGAGTAAAAAGTCGTTCCTCTTATTTTGTATTCATTCTAAAGAAATGTTAATATTTTGTCGTAATTGCTGTTCTCGCGACGGCGAATGCAAAAATTTCTGTAATGGAACTGGAAATATATAGTGTGGCAGAAAATTTCCATCGTTCTGGAGGGAAATCCTGCCTCTTTTTGCATCTTCAATTTCCGTCACGTTAAATGAGTGGCATCCCAGACAATAGCAAACTCTACTAGTTTTTACTGATCTGTGTTGCTGTGAGCATTCGGCTATTCTATAAAGAATATTTTTCTGCTCTTTTTATCCTTGGTTCCAAATTATTGTTCACAACCAATTTTTGCTTCCATACAGGTCGTGGCTAATTCTGTGGCTTTGAATTCATAGTCCATATTGTCAACCTGAGTGGGTGTTATAATTTAGGTGGGTAGCGGTTAATACACGAATATAAATACAATGATGAACACTATTAATATTTATGTGATGATTAAAACACTAAGTTCCATGTACCGATTAATTAGCCAACATACATACGGTGATTCCTTCTTGTCGAATTAGCGGGATAGATATCAAATAACCAAAATATCACGGAAGATAAATTATGACCACCAGAAATATCTACGAGGTATCCCTAATACTGCGACTTCACTTTCCTTCGTTGTGATAGCAGTGCTCTCTTTGTCTGTGACTCTCTGAGAGAGTGGTCCGTTTCAACCTCTGAAAGAGTTGGAATTTGGAAATTACGTTGAAACACTGGATGCTGCCACATTTGTACTCGGAAAACATTATTTTACTGTCAAGCATGTAACCTTCATGAAATCTGTTTGGATGCAAATGATTGTCTGTACGGAACTTGTCTGTCCATAAACACAGTACAACAGAGGAAGTGGCTCAGTGTGTGCAGTGAACAGTGGCTTTTATTTGGATCTCTATGTGGGTAGCTCTGCCCTACGGCGCAAGTATGGATGGTGCAGAAGCCCTATTTGTTCACCAGCTCATGGTTCATCTCTTCACTTGCACATGTCATTAGTACATTGATCAGGACTGTGCCCTTTTATACGAATCGAGCGAAATGTCTATCAAATTTCTAGCCTACATATGCATTTCTTATTGGTCAAAGACCCTAGTGGTAAAGTTGGAAGTATTCCTAAGTGATCTTATGTTTGTTCCGGGTTAAAATCTCCGTCTCAACGCTGGCTATGATGATTCAGGTAATGCGTTTCTTTTCTGGGTTATTCCAGGAAAATGGTCGGATTTTAACTCGAAAAACCCGTCGTCAAATAAGCCATAAATAAACCTAATACAGTTTAGGTTATATGTAAATGCAAATTGCCTGCCTGGTACCTGTTTCCTACATGAAACATATAATAATCACATAAAGATATTATGGAATTTTCACCGCACTATTCACAGTATGTACGGTCTCCTTGGCTGTTAAAGCCATGTGCCAGTATCTCAATCCTCATTTCAAGTCTTTTTTTATGACATGAAAGTATTAATTCCTTAGCGTGAGCGTTACACTTCCTTCAGTTATCCATGTAATACCTCAGATCTACTGATATTCTAACTAAAACAACAAACCCGACTAAATGACGGGTATTTCTTTTTGAATTTGATGTTTGTGTGACCGTGCATCTCTGATACAATAGTATAAACAACCAACTAGATGCAATAATAGCAGTTTATTAATAAATTGTTATTATTGCATCTAGTTTGTTGTTTATACTATTTACGGATATTTCTGTTTGCAAGTAAATTTTAATAATCCACATTTTATTACATTTTCCATTTTATACTTTTAGGTAAAACAATAACTTCCCTTTCTTATTTAGATAAATACAAGCAGAAACTCAAATTAATATTTGTGTTCTTTCGTACTGCCTTGAAGCCAACAGTGATCTGCAGCTCATTCCACAACGTCTGTGTTGGCACTTGACTTCCAGTGGTTATGAGGATGTCTGCAAGTTTCTGATATGACGAGTGGGGTTTTGGGAAACAAACAGTGACTGTCAGAAAGGAGCGCATGCTGCTATGCTTATTTGTTATTCCTCCGCACAGAAGAGATGAGCTGCAGCGTGTCACTCCACGAAACTACAATAAAACCTTCTTCCAACCGCTGTACAAACAAGCCCCCGCCTCTTGGATCTTATTTTCTGCGCCTGCACTTGCAACACATGCAAAGCTTCTTCTTACCTGTAAATCGGTAAATGTTAGTCGCCGTTTGACAGAGAGAGATACAATGTTTGTTTTTGGAAAAGTATTGGTGAACTACCAATGTTAAGAACTGAAAGATATGATACTTCTCTTTCCCAAGTATAATTCTTTTTTCAGTACGACATTATAGGATATATTTAATAAATACGGACGAACTTCTAAGGCTTGTATTTGGGTTCTGTCTTAATCCGAAAAATTGGTCTGAGTTGTCTGGCTCGCCTTGCCTCGCCATCGAGACGGAAGTCGATGAAATACCTCCTCCCCGCACGGTTTTACCATTGCTTCTTCTTTGTCGTTGTTAGCATTGCGTCTTTAAGTCTGCTGTGAATAGTTCAACGTGACTGATCATCACACAGACCTATTGGAAGATAGATGTATCGCTGAGAGTTACTCTGAAACAGATGTAGGTTAGGCCCACACTCTTTATGTTCCCTCCCAAATAGCGCCTTCTTCAGTGGTAGGAATCGCGTTTAAAGCGTGTCTGAAGATTTAAAATACAAATAATGAAAGTAATTTTAGTTTTGTTAAGTAGAGACACCGTAAGATGATAGCGAGGCATTTCATTGTTAACACAGCAAATATCAGAGCAAATGTTCAAAGTGATGGCCACCGACTGCATTATAAAACCCCCCGGACTTACTGTCGAAATCGCTCGAAAACGCCACGTCTTTTTTCTATGCTGTCACAAGTTGCCTGGATCCTGGACAGAGGCTCATTCATCATTTCGATGTACTGCAGTATGTAGTTCACAGAAATGATTTGCCTCTCTAATTACTAATATCTGTTTTATCACCCTCATTATAAATAGGTATAATGATCGATACCTTCCCCTGCTCAGTCAATTACTCCTTATTCCAAGTAGAAATCATAAGCCTATGGGTTTCTGAAGCAATTGCCCTCTTACTTTCTTTAAGCAATTATGCTGGAATGTGATCAATACCTGTTGATTTGTCCCTTTTTATCTTCTCAGTAAACATCTAAAGTTCAAAGACACTGAGCTCAGGCTGCAGCGGAGAAAACAGCCTTCAGGTATTCTCGTATGTCCGTGTTGAAACGAACTTCAACCCTGTCGTGGAGGAACCACATCCTAAGTTCCTGTCAACCTGCAGGAATTACGTAGGGGTCAATAAAAGAATGCTGAAAAATACCACAATGTAAACTTAGCTGCTGGCCACCGTTGACTGATTCGTATTGTGTCCAAATACAGTTTTCATGGCTGCTGACAATACGCTAGCGAGTAAAGGAAAATACCCCTGTTAGAATACAACACTGAACACAGATTTTCGCTCAGCACAGCGTCGGAGAAACCACTTGCTGAAATCCTTTCGCTTGAAGTCCACCGGGTCCATTGCTGTTCACTTTGTCGATGATATGCGTGCAGCTCTTGCTGATGCATGGCCTACCAAACGGCAGTGTGAGATGCATGCATGGCGTGCCTAACTGTGACGTGTGTTCTTTGAGTCTGTGTCAGCACTCACGTTTAAGACCGCTTTCTCAAACCTCCGAGTCACTTCGCATTGCACACACACACACACACACACAGATTGCATGGTGTTTCCATGGCAACAGTGGTTAGGCGAACGCACTACATTTTTACCTTACACTACGTTGTGTGTCTTGTTTACAAACTGATCAGTCTGTCGGCCAAGATACCAACAGGTGAATCTGGACGTCGCGCCTACTGTAACAGTTCTTGGGAGTTACGTTGTTCATGGTGACCTCAGGTAAGTGGGCAGGTGGTGACAGAGGGAGGGGTAATTACGATTTTCTTAAGTGAATTTCCCCCTAGAACAAATACCTCGCATGAGACCATCGAAGGACAATCTGCCTTGGAGAATCTCCCGCTTTCTTAGTGTTACAGGCTTGGTATTGTACGTCCCTCACTTCTCGGCCAGATTAGGAGTAAGAATTCACGCATTCAAGATGTAACGAAGTATAGGGCAGTGGAAGTATTTCTGACGTCACTGAGAAATTTTTTTTCTCCGTCATCAGTATTGGTGACTTCATTCAACAGCTTTGAAGACTGGGCAAATTGCTTTTCAATAAGGTCGCTATACAGGTACGCGCCGTATGACGACCTTTCGTGCAACGACGGACCGTATATCGACGGCAGTCCCACAAGATTATAATAAAATATTGTAATATTTTAATACAATATTATAATACCCTTGTGTTACAGTTGTCTACAGTACTCAGTACAGTAAAGGGCGCTATACACTCGCAGTTAAACTAAGCGATTTTACTGTGTGACGTCATACCTGACAGAAAAAAATGAATAAAATGCGCAGTTTTGACAGGCAATAGCGCAGGCCTCAGTACTGTCCTTTCCAGTCGTCTTTCACACAGAGAACTGCGCAGTCACTCAGTGAATCCCAAACACATTCAGTTCAGGTTTTCGTGCAGTTTTTTTTTACACAGTTAAACTGCACAGTTTACCTTAGAGTGTATGGGGCCCTTAACATGTTGTAAAGGTTTGTAGCCTAGGAGCAATAGGCTATACCGTATAGCCTAGGTGTGTTTTAGGCTATACTGTACTGTCTCGGTTTGTGTAAGTACACGTTCGCGCTACGACGAAATCGCCTAACGACGCGTTTCTCAGAACGTATCCCCGTCGTTAAGTGACGCATATCTGTATTTCTATTAGGCTGTACAGCTTCACACCAACTGCTGTAGGAACCTCTTATCTCTTATAATTTTGATAACTTCGAATCACGTCCTGAGATGAATGTACTAAGTTCCAGTGCACGCTTTTCACGGCAGTGATCTGTGACACCGTGTAGTGTGGTAGGGGGATACAAACGTTTCAGGGGGGGGGGGGAGAACTTTATCCGTCTTCAGGGTAAACTATGAGATAGGGTCCCTACCATAACTTTGAGACAGTACTCATTCATCACACCAACGACTGCACATTGGATACATAAAAATGTGTTCCTATACTGTTCGTACACGTTTCGACGAAATTTACACCACCTTCAGGAAACTTTAAACCAACATTTAAAACTTACTAAAATATAATAGAGTACAAAGTATTCCGTAATTTTGACGTTTTCCTGACCGTGCATCTCAGGATATTTTATCTCAGTAATTAACCAACTTGATGCACAAAATTTTTGTTTTACAATAAGTTTTATTTCATGCCTCTACATGTTTCGAGCACATGGTGCTCGAAACATGTAGAGGCATGAAATAAAACTTATTGTAAAACAAAAATTTTGTGCATCAAGTTGGTTAATTACTGAGATAAAATATACCGTGTTACGTCACAACATTCGTGCAGCTGAACGTTTCTTAATTTGTGATTAAACTGGTACCAAATAGTCACATTTTACGGCGTTTTCGTTGATTTTGCTTATAATATTATGGTGATGAATTGTAGTTTTTTATTCGCAAACAAATATTTAATTATGGCGTCCATCCGCAATGGATCTTCTCCCTGTATGATGTGTGGTGCAGCGCACAGCACATCATACATATCATCACGACTGCATTATAATTATGCTTACATAAAAATTTATAATTTACTTAATTATCGTAATTTTCGTTCAATGCTACGCAGTCTGGAATTCCGACAGTGTAGTTGTCTGAATCATAAAAAAGCTTTCAGTAAATGCAGACAACCGTGGCCTAATTTGTATTTTAATTCTCGAGTTTGCCTGCAAGGTCCTGAAAATTACTGCAGAAGCCGGGGGCTCCAAGTAATCAACAGTTGATATTTGGGCACTGAAATAAGGAATAAATGAATAGTGTTGTGTAATTTCAGTTGTGAATTTCATCTCAATTAATTATTACTTAAATACGGACAGGAGTATAACAAATGGGCTCTTAACTTTGAATGTGATGATGTGTTACAACTGAAGCAACCGCTGTCAAAGCTTCATTGCCCTCTACATTGCTTGACGGCTGACTGTATCTGTCCTGTTACAAGACAGCCCCCGTCCGCTTGTAGCCAGCAGGTTGAAGAATTGTGCAAACTGAAATTCGTCCATGCGGACTGGAACAATTCAGACGTTACTGAAGCACTGATAGTGCTCTTACTCTAAAGCACACGCATTTGCACAATAATTTATGTTTATTTACGGTTACACTTATAGTCAAACAGTCAGCACTACTTTTCCGTATTCCGGAAGACTTAGGTTCAGATCCATGCCAGGAGACCGACTTGCTTGACATAGATTTCTTATTGTGGACAAGAGTGCTTGTATGCCAATGATTCAACACTAACTCAGGTAAGGCCAGGACCAATTCGTTCGACACATGTTCAGATTCATTGTTTAATAGTCCATCAATTATTCCGATACTGACAGTGTCTTTGATATTCAGGTGACCGTGAATCGTGATAATTTCTTATAATAAAACCAATTAGATGCACTAATTTCTCAAATTTATTTTCAGAATAAAACTCTACATGTTTCGGACAGTTCCTCTGTCCATCATCAGGTGTTTTTCACTGTACACACAGCAATGGTATATGTCATACAGGTTTGCTGACAGCTTGCGAGCAGGATCAGGACGGAACCTGTATGACATATACCATTGCTGTGTGTACAGTGAAAAACACCTGGTGATGGACAGAGGAACTGTCCGAAACATGTAGAATTTTATTCCAAAAATGAATTTGAGAAATTAGTGCATCTAATTGATTTTATTGTAAGAACCGACAGTGTCGTCCAGTAAACCACAAGCAATGAATACCTAAATCCATGAAGCAATCTTTCTTAAGAAGCTAATACTTCCTAAGTAGGTCAAGAAGTGTTCCGCATTTTACACAACCAGAATGTCCATTAACACGTTTATAAGTGCCCTTTACGTGTTTCTGTCCCGACTCAGATGAATTAGTTCGTGTCCTCCTATCCCATTTGTTTATGATCTATTTTAGTACAAAGATAAATAAAAGAAAGAAATTCACAGTTACGAAAAGCTCAATTTTTCGCACTTAACACAACAAAATTCAACTGAGGAACTTACAGACGTTTCATCATCACCTGTTTTAATCAGATTTCAAATCTACTCACCTTCTTGCCAATAGATACCGGGGGCACTTTCTTAGAGGATAAAGCCGATGGAGTGTGAGGCTAACCACTCAATTCCATCTATTGCCGGAATTTCAAAAAGATTGGAGCTATACCACCAAAACCAGGGCAAGGCTCATAGTAAGCCATAATTACAGTTTCTATCATTCCTGCTTTCAAGTAAGCTAAATATCTACTCAAAGAAATGAGATGTTTTGTGGAATAATAATTATTATGTGCTAATGTGTAATGTGGAGCAATATAGACTCCGAAAACATAATGGGCTAAACGGGTGCCACACAAAACAGCGGAACGGTTTGCAAGTTTAGGCACTCCCAGGACAGACATCATCATAAAGCCAATTCGGTGCAGCTCTTTGTAATAAAGCAGCTCTCGTTCAGGTCCATTGTAAGACGATTTCGCCGCTTCTAGAAGCTGGTCAACAGAGAATTAAGGAGGAGTTCTGATTACGGTGTGGTGTAGTGTGGTGTGGTGTGGTGTCCTGTCCAGTGATGCATCTGTCAGCTCATATGTATTATGGTGTTGTGTCCTGTCCAGTGATGCATCTGTCAGCTCACATGATTATGGTGTGGTGTCCTGTCCAGTGATGCCACTGTCAGCTCACATGTATTATGGTGTGGTGTCCTGTCCAGTGATGCATCTGTCAGCTCACATGTATTATGGTGTGGTGTCCTGTCCAGTGATGCATCTGTCAACTCACATGTATTATGGTGTGGTGTCCTGTCCAGTGATGCATCTGTCAACTCACATGTGTTATGGTGTGCTGTCCTGTCCAGTGATGCATCTGTCAGCTCACATGTATTATGGTGTGGTGTCCTGTCCAGTGATGCATCTGTCAGCTCACATGTATTATGTTGTGGTGTCCTGTCCAGTGATGCATCCGTCAGCTCACATGTATTATGGTGTGGTGTCCTGTCCGGTGATACATCTGTCAGCTCACATGTATTATGGTGTGGTGTCCTGTCCAGTGATGCATCTGTCAGCTCACATGTATTCTGAAATTCTTACTGAAGGCGAGGTTCTCTTTCGGACAAAAGTTGGCACTGAATCAGGACACCCCGTTTTATTGGTTCTTTTGCAACAAAATACTCCAGAATGGCCCTCATAGCTTATTCACATCTGACTGTAGACGTAAAAACATGATCACCGCTAAATGGGTCTACATTAAATTTGATACTAGAGAATTTTACCGAAATTCATAAAAATTGTACATTCTTTATTAAAAGCGGGTAATGGCAAAGACTAGTTATTTGCACGAAGGCCTACTGGTATTTCCACCCACATCTCGCTCAGTATTTACCGGAGCAAAAGCGTTTGCAGCTAGAGTTTTAATGAAGAATAAAATACATGTTTATGTGGTGAATACACTTCTCTGGCAAGTCTAATGGTTCTCCATTTAATTAAGCAAAAGGAAGAGAGCTGCTCCTAAGAGTACATTTTCTAACGTGTTGTATCTAAAGTGCGTTACTTAATTTCTAATTGAATACTGCCTAAATTCCTTCAACTGTTCAAAGCGAAATTTGGTCAGTCTAAACAAGCTATTGGCTTTAAAAGTAATATAAGTCATGAGCTTGTCCTTTTCCTTTGGTTCAACTCAGCCTGTAGCAGAAAACAGTACCAGAAATATTTTCTGGGTGTTAAAGGCGGCCGGTGCTTACGGCTAACAATCGTACCACCTTTATGTGCCGATTATCTGGAAATCTGGAACCTCAACCACCTGCAACCCTCAGATCTGTCCAGGCCTGTATAGAGACTGCTTTATAAACAGCAGCCTATAAAGCGATTATTTCTCAGTTATCTGATGTTTTTTATAGTCTATATATTATTAACAATCAGAAAGAACACAATCTATAAGCTAATATGATAATTATACAAAGTACACTACGATACCATGTATTACTCTGACGTGGTAGGGTTTTCATCTAGCGATCTAGGAAGTGTGTCATCGCCGTTGTTTGTGTGAAACTTGGAAAATTGTATGTAGTCAAACACAACTGTGTCACATGAGGTGTATTTAATGACTATATAATGGACAACTACATTTTTCGGCCTGTACTGGCCAACTTCAAGTTGTCTTAGGGGAACTTAAGATCTTACTATAGTAAGATCTTAAGTTCCCCTAAGACAACCTGAAGATGGCCAGTACAGGCCGAAACATGTAGTTGTCCATTATGTAGTCATTAAATACACCTCATGTGACACAGTTGTGTTTGACTACATACAATTTTCCAAGTCTACTAGAGATGTCACCTTGTAAGTCGAAAGGCCAGCATCTTTTTAGTTTCCTAGTGTTTATGGGTTGTAGTAGTGGCTCTAATAGTGGATTGGGATGGTCTTCCAGGTTGTTGTGATGAGTTACCGAATGTAACACAACAGATGTGAAGAAAACAAACTGTTGTGTTACACTATATAGAACTTTCAACGGTTTAACGTTACGGAAATGTATCCTTTGAATCAGACTGCTTGAAACCTTTACCAACTTCTTTAACAATGAAACCTCTGCATTCCGTGCCTACGCTGTGTTGGTGTGTTTAATGCTGTTTTCACAATAAACAGCTGTTTTTTCCACAAAGGGCATTCAGCGGCTGGTCTTTTTTTTATGGAGAATAATTTTATTTACTCTTAAAACGAGGTGGATTGCTGTGTGTGAGCTATACATATTTTGTTCGTATTACGTATGAACTGCAGGCTCGCCGGGTTGCTAAAATTCAGTAACTCAGTAGTGGGAATAATGATCCATATGTTTGGTCATGCGAATGGCATAAATGCCTGCCTTCACCACCTCCCCCCAGAAATTAAAAGTCAGTCATTCAGCATTTTCCAAGGTACCTACAGTAACAATTAATGATGATGATGATGATAATAATAATAATAAAATTTTATCATGGGGAACTAGCATTATATGTACCGTACATTAAACCACCGAATACCTGCAATGTTATGAAGCGTAGAAACATGTTTCATTTCAGGATTTCAGGTATATAATTGTAAGTAATTTGCATAAAAAGGATGATGGTAATAATAATAATAATAATAATAATACGACAATTTAAATATTATCACTCACAGTTTTTTTATTATCCACAAAAGAGAGAACCTCAAAATTCTTACTGGTCATTTGCAATAAATTTCGCTCTCCTTTTGTCCTTCACTATACACTTTGAATTAGATAAACTGGAACAGCGGGGCAGGGTCGCTCGTCCTTTGGTTTCGCTACACTTCTCCGCACTTTCGTCTCTTAATATGTCCTGATCACATTGTCAACTTCGCACACATCCGTTCTTCCGAGGAAGAGTTACGTATTAAAGAATAAAGTAATTTACAATTAGTTTCCCACCTCACACTATCCCACTTCACGTCACAAATCAAACCCACATTCTACTTTAGTGGTTGCTTGGAACAGAACTGAGATCGTATTCTACTTTCATGTCAAAAAAAAACTTTCGTCTTTTTTCAACTTGGAAACGATGAAGCGATTGAATACTATAGCATGAATTAATTCTACATAAATGTACACTATCAGTGTATGATGGTACTGTCTTACGGATCGGTCGGCACTTGGACTGCAAGAAAAAGATCCTGCTGTGAAAATGGTCACATTCCTGGAACCTTTAACCAATATTTAATGCTGAAAAATATTCCAATTACCTTTTATTTTTAAGTTATATTGCTATGCGCTCGCGGAAATGGAAGTCCCAATATTATGAAGAATTTTATCGTTTCATTTTTTTATAGAAAATAAATTGTTTATCGACAAGACGCAATAACCGAGGAAGATAAAATATTCGGATGTAAATATATTCTGTGATCTGACGTTACCACCCCTTGATTATTCAGCAGATAGGTCCTTGTGTTGATGTGCCGTATGGTTGGGTAATTTCTTATCGACGTTTCGAATTAGTGTGCCGCCTTCATCTTCAGGGTTCTGAGCCAATTCACGGTCTCATAGTCCTGAGATGAATTCGGTATATTCGTTCGAAACGTCGGGAAGACATTACCCAACCACACGACGCAATAACCCAGAGGACCTGGTTGCTCAATACTAAAACATGTTCGCAAATAACAAGAGCATCCAGCACTTTGCCGTTTCCGGTGGAGAATGCAGCAACGGTCCAGAGTGCCTGATGTAGTGAAAGCGGTACCTTTGCTGTAGCCTTTTCTCTCTCTCTCTCTCTCTCTCTCTGTATCACTTGTTACACAAGCGGTACCTTTGCTGTAGCCTTTTCTCTCTCTCTCTCTCTCTCTCTCTGTATC
>Ga0123352_10001064_pt1 | contig 35542 bp, 15 predicted proteins | sample TergutLab28metaG_FD_89700 | JGI IMG/M metagenome (GOLD analysis project Ga0123352, IMG submission 89700) | Labiotermes labralis P1 segment gut microbial communities from Petit-Saut dam, French Guiana - Lab288 P1 | ecosystem: Host-associated > Arthropoda: Insects > Digestive system > Gut ...
TTGAGACCGACACATCGACAGCCGGTCTCAACTGAACACCGTACTACTCACACATAACACACGACATGCTGCCACAACACGAAATTAATATAACGAAGTAAATCACTGAGTGTTTTAAACTGTAATTTTATCAAGGAACAAAGTATGCTCCCTGAGGATGATCGTATGATCGAAACATGTAGAAGCGTTTTAAGTGTATTAATGTAAATTTTAAATTATTAAAGACTATATATGTGCATTTGTTGGTGTGTTACTTAAATAAAGTACAAAATGCACGGTGCAACGATAAAGTTAGGCATGATGAAGTTTAAAGTCGCTTTCCGCAATTTTGCGAACGCGCCTAAAAACCACTTAATAGTGTATAAGCCTTTTGTTTATATCCTCTACTGCCTAAGCAATTATTAAAATGTTAACGAAGCACACACACCCATACTTGTGCAACACACACCCACACATCTACACAGCCGGACAATCATTGTCTACAAGGCTGTACTCATTCGAATAGTGTTTAGAAGTCATTGTTTACTCCATGAGTATTGTCAGGACATAAGGGCATGTGGATTAAAATAGTTCCAGGGATAATGTATGGCACTAGGTGTTGCTGTGCTATTGTATAGTAAGGTTGTAACGAGATATCAAAGACTTAATACTCTGGAAGACTTTTCGGAACGCTGAGAATGAGATATTGTGTGTCGTAAAATATTCAAAGAGTGTAGCCTGGTAGAATGTTATGAACGCTTCGCCGGGGACAGCAGGTTGATTCCACTAAAATGTCCGCATATTTCTGTCACAGTACCTTACGTCACACGCTAGAAGACACAATCTCAAATAACATACACAGCGTTATTTCGATTACCTGTCAGACACCATACCAGACACCAGACCGCCAACGGCCACTCCGGCCAGGAACATCATCTCTGCTACATTCACAAGCTGTGCCCGGTCGCACACAAGATGCCACTGCAATAACAAGCGTTATGTTTCGTTAGATCTAAAACAAATAATTAATATTGACGCATCACTGAAGTAAATTATGAAAGTATTTTCTCTCCGAAATTAGAAGAATCGCGGTAAACAACACTATTCTTCCTTTAGATTCTGAATTATACAGCTTATCGCTGTTTGAGGGGACGTGTTATATACATTAAATAGTGAGAGTGTGAAAGTTTGAATGTGATATGACATTATCAAAGTTTATTATTCACCAACGAGTGCACAAGTGATTGTCTTAAAAACAATATAAAATTTACATTAAAACAGCTCCGACATGTTTCGGTGCAGTCACACCATCTTCAGAGCGCTCATTATCCGTGCATGTTAAAGTTACACTTTGTTAAAATGGTCAGTCATGGTTCATCGCTGTATGATTAAATCAGTGGTGATGTGGCTGCATATATTGGTAGTGTCCTTGTTGTGTGTGTATGTCGCACTGTTTGAGAGTAAAAAAAAATTATACATTTGTTAACTGCAATTGGGTTGACACCTGAATGCAGTAGTACATTACACATTTACAAACAATACATAGAACAAAACAATTAACACAAACAATATATCGAACAACACCGTTAACTAATTGGGAAAAGTGCGGTCCGTGCCCCATCTTTGCGAGTTATACCCTGGCATTTGCTTTACAACAGAGGATAAAGCACGGATAAACCTCAGTCAGGGTAGCCGAAGAGTGCCAGTTGGCACAATGAAAACAGAATATACAGAACAGAACATACGTAACAATAAGAATACACAAACATAACAATAAGAACACGTAACTTGCAAAACTAAACAAAAGTATACAAAACATGCAACCAAATACACAATAAAAATGAAAGAACCAAAAGAACGAATATGATAAACGAAAAAGCTATATAAACAACAAACTTCATGTGATCTGTATATTTTCTAATAATGATGGACACACTGTTACTAAGACTTTCACTACACTTCACTACAGGTCACCCAACTACACTTCACTCCACTTCACTGCATTTGTCGACACTTCACTTACTACCATTTAAACTTCACCCAACTACACTTCACTACCCTCTCATTTGGCTTAACCCCAATTAAATTTCCTACCGCTCGTCACTTACGAGACCATAAATTTTGGCTTTCGAGAACAAGGTGCTGAGCAGAATGCTTTAACCTGAATTGGAGGCAGTAACAGGAGAACACCTTTGTTTGTGCGCTTTGGTGTTATTTTAAGGGAACGTATCTATTGGACGATGACAGGTACAAACGTACTAGAGGAGCCTGCTACGGCAATGGTCGGTTCTACTCTGAAGACGTAGGCAAAATTTCCTCCGCGACGTTGATACCTATACTGGGGTGCTGACAAGTGCTTAGCCCGACCTGGAAGGAAACAAGCTCGGAAGCATGTCAGAGATGCGCGCGATTTCAACAACATCGAGATGCGAGCTGTCATAATTTTTTCCCCCTGCAAGGCAACAAGGCGCCTAAGGAAATTCACGACATTCTGACAGAAACATTAACTTGTTTCCTTCCAGGTCGGGCTAAGGACTTATCAGCACCCCTGTATAATAAGCCATCGAGTGTTATGACCCAGAGTCTTCAGAATAGTCACTTGACTGGCGTAATAACACGACGTGCAGAGAACAAATCGTAAAGTTCTTAACGTTATTATTTTCGTCATCTCCTTATGCTACTTTCCTTGTGTGATCCAAATATCCTCAGAACCAACATTCTCATGTCCGCCGGTCTGTGTTCTCGTTAATGTGAGAGTCCAACAGGTAAAGTTATGGTTTGAGCCTCCTGGCTGGGGGGCTGGCCGTGGGGTTGGAAACTTCACATCTTAAAAGTTTGTCTCAAAAGGCTGGCAACGGGAAGGACATGGTCCAAAAACGAGCCGAAGCGCCATAGACGAAGAATGCATTTATGGCATTGCGTATTTCAGTCTCTAGGTTTGAAGGCAGGAGGTGGAAAGATGAAAGACCGTGAGCTGAATGGTGGTATGCATTACCTATGTTTAATTCGTTCTTAATTTCTTCGTGCATGTAGTTTTGATTTATAGCTCTTTTTCGAAATATTCTAACTCACAGCATATTGTGTAACTTTATTAACTTATGGTGATATTATTCTGCATAAATATTCAATTCGCTTCAGTGAAGCCTTCTGGGACCCACAGCCGCGTCTCTTTCTTCAGGTACATCACAAATATATACATATACATTGTATATATTGTTGAATTTTGTCGCCATGAAAGCGTCAATATATACGCATTTTTTAATCAGGTTTGCAAACCTTCCCAAATCTCGTTTAACAGGTAGATAAGGAAGTTGTTATGACCTCCTGTCGGGATTGATTGTAGCATTTTCGGATGCCTGGTAAGAACTCAAACATAAAACTTATCTGACTCACTAAATTCTAATTATTCTTCCGGCAGAACATACCAGAACTGAAAGGCCGGTGATACCAACGCTTTATTCAACAACTATCGTGTCTGTGCGACAGATCTTACGTTCCAGGGATCCGGGTTCCAATAAGTATCCCAGCGGGAGCGAGTTGGTCTCCCTGTCTTAAGGGCATAGAGAGCAGCCGCTGCGTATACGGGGTTTACATTCACTACGCTTGTGACCTTCGTCACGACCAAAAGTCAAAGTCGTGTGAACGCAAAAATATGTTGCGTCATTGTCCCCAAAAAACCACTTCTGCCACTATAAACAGCTAAGTGCGAATACTGTCTGATTAAAATATGGCAGAGTTTATGGCCCTGCAGTGTGTGGCGTAACAGTCTGGAGTTAAAGCATCCGTGGATGGGTGGTTGCCGTTTATGCGTTATACTCCGGAGTTCCGGCGTTGGAATTTAGGTCCCGAAAGTGACTAGCCTGATTCCAGCTGTTTGTCGTATTACTCAATCACCACCTGTCTGAACTGTTCTTCCCACACACTTTGTAATTTATCGTTCCTTTCTACTGTACGGTATGAATTTAAGACGTTGCAACTAGCATCATCAAATAATAAGAAAATGAACAAAGAAATCTGACTCTCTTTCTAGGCGGTTACCCTACATTTGTAGGAGTTCGTCATTGTTCTGCTTTGGAAAGTAAAATTTTCGAAACAAATTACCGCATTTTTTGGGGGGAGGAAAATATTGCTCCAGTCGTTAGAGCCAACTTTACCGTCTGCTGATGTAATGGATGGAGGCGTCTTCAAAACTTGGCAGTAGCCTGCTGTACCGTGGGATCCGTCAACTCTCTGTCTGTGCAGTGAACTGTCATCCTCTCAACGAAAAAAGTTAGCTTGTTATGAAATGTCAACTGAGGCCTGCGTTAACATGTTTTTTTTGACAAAGTATAAACCAAGTAAGAAATTTGTTTGAAAACACTGCAAGACATTTAACACTTCGAAGAACTAAGTGTGCAAGAGAGGATAATTTTAATTTGGATCTCCAAGAAATAGAGTTGTGGAGCTGTGGACTGAATTTACTTGGCTCAGCTTGGCTCTCTTTAACATGAAATGACTCTCAGGTGTTAGTGAGAAATTTGGACTGCAATCTCTACAAAATCTTAACAATTGTCGCGCCCTGTGAAAATCTCATGTATTAAAATCAGAAAAAAGTGCAGTATTTTGGAATCGAACACGAGCTACGTAGTTTGGTAGCGAAGTATCAAAATTTCTGAAGACTTTGCTGCCTTTACCGGAATGATTCTTGTAGCCGAGTGAATGCTCTATGGAATCAACAACCAGTAGTGCTACAAACCATCGAAGTGGCAGGATTGTATACTTCAGTAGTTTGCAACGCATAAATTTCTTGAAATTTTGCCTGTGTGTAAATTCCTCTCTGCTATACGTAAAGTAGGATTATATTAAATCGAATCTTAACCCTCGAAATCCATTCAGCACTCTCAAAGACGCAGTAGGCTGAATTAGAAATATGACCTGCCCCTTCTCCCTCCTTGTACAAATTAATATATTTACCTTCCCAGTTATTGTTTCCCCAAATTCGGTGGTGTCAAACTGCCACTGGGTGCAGGCTCTGCTGACGTTTTTGTGTTCAGACATTGCAGCCGTTGAGTAGTCCATGTCCCAGATATAGCAGGGATCGTAGTCTTTCTTTCCAGCCTGTGGAGAAACAAACATGCAGCAGGCCTGTAACTTGCTCGAAGTTGAAAAGTGTTTGATATTCAGCACCTTTAGCGTTTGTATATTTTCATAAAGTAAATTTCAACACTCGTCTGTTTTACGTCAGCCTTTCCTGTCAGCCCCTCTCATCCAAATTGAGAAAACAATGCTGAGGGATTTTGGTAGTAGAGTAGAAAAGATTGTACAGAATGTTACTTACCCAGAAACTTCATAATTTGTGCTTCTCTATGAACATTGTTTTGGTGATAAAATTGTAGAGGACGAGATGGCGGAGGATGTAGTACATATTGATAAGATGAAGAAGTGCATACAAAATTTTGCCCGAGAAAACTGAAGAGCTGAATTAGTGACTAGGATATATGCTGGACGTCAAAGGAATCGATCCCGGGCAGTGTAAATAAATTTGTCTCTTCTCCAGAGGATTCAGACTGTTCTGGGGTGCCAATAGCTTCCTGATCACTGGGTATTGGTTTTTGTTTCTCCGGAGATAAAGTTGCCGTGGCCCGAAGCTAACCACCCACGCCATAATTTCCGAGGCTACGAATGAGTGGAGCTGTATGCACTTCTCCGTAGGCCTTTATGGCTTTCACAGTGACAACTTTGCCTTTGCTCATACGCCTTCCTCCAAGAGTAGAGACCATCTTCGAGGAACTAGAATTTTGTGGGAGGATCATATCGTTACTGATATTAAAAATAGATTTGTGAGTATGTGAACTGGATTTGTCTAGATTATTGGCAATCAGTATCTGGCGGGGAACTTGATTATCTTATCCCCGTAGGGATAAACGCTCAAGTTCAGTCGATCACGCCAGATAATGTTCTTACCAATCATTTATATATCAGTGTCTGCTGTAGTGTTTTGTCTTCAGCGGATATAGTTTAATGATTTATGTTTTAATGCTTGCTGTTTGCAGTTCTTTGCCTTCAGGATACAAATGGATGAGCTGTAGCTAGCTGTTTGAGGCTTGTGAACTTCACAGACACTAGTGGGAACATTCAGCATTTTTTCTCTATCTGTATTTCATCGATGACCTGTTCTTAGTGAAGCCAGAGCAACGTCATTGGTGATGGATTAAGTTTTTCAGTGTCTTTTAGGCGCAAATTGCGAAAAGCTACTATTAGCATCGTCACGCCTGTCCGTCTGTTCATCTGTCGGCATGGAACAACCTGGCTCCCACTGGACGGATTCTTATAAAATTTGGTATTTGAGTACTGTTCGAAACTCTGTCGATAAAATTAAAGTTTCATTAAAATCGGAAAAGAATAACTTGTACTTTACATTAAGACCTGCCCCAGGGATTTTATTCAGCTTAGTGGCGGCTGTAAACGAATAGGCAGGGAAAGAAATGTTACTCTTGTTGATAGGCGCGTTCGCAAAATTGTGAAAAGCGACTACTATCTTCGCCATATCTGTCTGACCATCCGTCCGTCTGTCCGTCTGCATGGAACAACTCTGCTCGCACTGGAGAGATTTTCATGAAATTTGATATTTGAGTATTTTTGGAAAATCAGTGGATAAAAATTCGAATGTCATTAAAATATGACAATAATAACAGGTACTTTATATGAAGACGTACCTACATTTATGTTCTCGCCAAATTCTTCAGAATGATAAATGTTTCAGGCAAAATTCGCAGAGAAAATCAATATATGCTTTATGTTCAATTTTTTTCCGAAAATCGTGCCGTTTATGAAATAAAGTGGAAAAATATGGTACAGCCAGACAGGCGACATACGACAATTTAACACGGGCCGTGCGCTTTGCATGCTGGAGTAATAAGGCTGCAGACACACACTCAGCATACGTGTATGTAATACGTATTCCTTTTTCACGACGAAATGGTTACGTGAACGCGCCTCAATGTAACGTTTGTACTATATTACCTCTATTTTCCTAATTGTAATTTTGTACATTTATTGTGCTTTCCTGTCTGATAATTTGTGATCTGTACAGTTATTTGCTACATTGAAATTTGTCTGCAAGATTCTAAGTTTTCCCTTTAATTCTTTGAACTGTTTTGCACATATTTTAAGGAAAGATAATTTAATGATATAATGATGTTCGTGTGTCTTACTCTCCCAAATGATCGTTAACTAACACTGTAATCGATTTTCCTGAACCACACTGTGTACTTTTCAATTTCTTGCTATCAACTAACAGGAATTTGCCATGCGAACGTGACGGTTGGGTCTGGCCTAAGGCCGCTAATACAGTCCTTGAAATCTGGTGCGGTAATAAATGTTTGAGCCGATTCCGGTGAGCGTGTGGCTTAAGGCGTAGGTCTGAAGCCGCTTAATTGCTGGTATTGCGGGTTCAGATCCCGCTGAGGGCACGGATGTTGGTGGATGTTTGTCTCTTGTTGTGTCTTGTGTAGGTACCGACCTCTGCGACGAGCTGATCATTCGTTCGGAGGGATCCTACTGGGTATGGGTGGGTGGGTGTGTGTGTGTGTGCGCGCGCGCGATCTAGAAACCTCAACAATGAGACAGTACTAGGCCCGAGTAGGGCTGCAGGGCCACAAAAAATAAATCTTTGACAAATAGGGCCACACCGTTGTCACTACAAACAGCAGAAAGGAAACATAAAGCGACAATCAAAACTCAACAAGTTAAGTTGTGACTGGCGTTTTTAAGTTTTGCCTGACGGTTTATGCTTCCTTTCTGTTGAATTTTCTTTTATGCTAAGATGCACTTTACCCAAACATCAAGAAACCCCTTCTTTTCTACCTTCGTACAGATTGGGTGGGTTATGTTTCTCCACTAGTATTCCGAAATGTTTACATTTATTTTGAAAATTTGAGATACTTTTCTCCACTCCCTTTTGAGTATACCTTCGTGTCCAGTGTATGAGAGATGTTTATCCACGCGTCCACGGAAATGTTCCCTAGGTCAGGAGGTTTCGCGCACCAGAAATCTGAAGGGAGTGACTGGAACGTGAGAGCGAATATGTGCCAAGTGCAGGGGATGTTGAAGAGTGACAGCAAGAAGGTGAGCTGCAGCTGCCACCGCCCGAACTCGCCCACAGACTGCGATATAGGGTCATCTGCCTCTTCTTCATCTGTCTTGGTTTTGACGGATACGGGTTTCGGCGTAGAATCGTCAGGTGGCGGTGTTGCGTCCGTCATTGAGACTGTGAAGGAAGAAGAAAATGCGGTGTCAGCATTATATTCTTTGCATGTGGCATGGAAAATTCTCCGCTGGAAAGAATTTGTCTTGTCTGTTTAACCTTTCCACACTGAGTTACAGCGATAATAACAATTCAAGTCTCATAAATAATAATAATAATAATAATAACGTTGCGGAAGCATTTATGGGGCAGATGTGTGGAAATTTATTTCCTGTAACCATTAATGTGCCTACAAATTCTATATTCGTTGTTGTCTGAAAATATGGGGAGATGCGAAGCGTTTGGTTTACGCCTGACATAATGAACGTAATGAAAATTGTGCACAGAAGTGGGCCACTGCTTCGTGTAATTATTAATTTATGTATCTTACTTACTTTACCATGTACACGGATACATTACGTGGAAAGAAAGCTGTAAGTTCTTCTAATAATTTAGTAGCCCTACGCCTTGTTAATGAGGTACTTAAAGTATTTGCATTTATTGTGATGAATATCGATTTATTACTTTGTCACATCTAGTTCATGCATACTTCTTATATGTATGCCACTGATGAAAACTGGTACCTTTTATGGTCAAGGCACACAATGGTTAATCGCAATCCTTGTTTGTTTTTCTCAACAATATGACTGGCAGGTCCCAAGCGAATCATACCCCATAAAACACCATTCTTGAGCGTCTGACATTTTGTTCGAAGTAAGGGGCTCTTTGAAACATTAAAACTGCGAAAATACATCTAAAAGATGACTTTCCATGTCACAGGAGGTACACTGTATCTCAAGTTCGGGGACCCTGTTGAACAGAAGAGCCTTATTTGTTTATTCTGAAAATCTTATGAAATCCATCAATATATGGGCAAAATGCAGGGTTTTAGATTTACTTGGTCTTGAATGTAACCATGGATTTCGACATTTTAAGACAAACATTTAAAAGTGCGTGCTTTTTACAAGGCAAAATATTATCCTGAATTTTTTTAGTCTCTCTCTCTCTCACTCAAACCCTAAAACTCCGTATAACATTGTGATTTGCCTCCTGACAAACACAGATCAATGCGAAATGTGTTGAGTGGGTTGAGCAGTTGCTGGAACATTGATGTGAAGCGTGAAGATTTGTAACAGCTTCTCGAAGTGTTTCGCCATACATTAATCTTGTTGTGGCTTACAAACCCATAAAACACGAAAAATATTACAAAAAAAGTTATATTTTGAATGTTCTTTAAGCTTCAAGGAAAATGTATACAGCGTGGGCTTTTTTATTGCGATGCTGAGTGCGACGATGACTGCTTCACTTATGTTTTTAATATTCTAGGTTCTGCGCACATTCTTTAAGTAGCCCGGCACTAACTGACACGTCAGAGCAGACGTTGCCCATCTGCTTAGAAACGCTTTTCATTCAAAAGCTTAATATGTACATAGCAGAGGACATAACACAATTTCAAAAATATATTATGCCTGAATTTTATCGGCAGTCCAAGTCGAAAAGAAATATGGATTGTGGTAAGCCTTAACTTGAGGAAGGGACTTCCGAATTTTCTTCCTGAATAAACACTTGCGGAAAATAACAGAAATTTCACTCACATAGTGACTTTATTGCTCTATTATTTTTCTCTGTGAAAACTTACTACCCAGGAATAGATAGAGTTTAGGCTAAATTTTCCGGACACATTGCAGAAACTCACATCTCCATATGTGTAACTGTTGATTTGTAAATAATATTACACGGATTGTAGCTGGAATTAGGGTCTGCGACCGTATGAAATTTGGCTTTCCTGGCTCCAGTGGTTCATTATTTATTGCCACGAAAACTAAACTACAGAAAAACATCCGCGTGGCCTCCACTTTCTCATTGGGCGTACTAAGAAGTAATACCTTCAAAAACATTTATTAATTATAGGAAATTTTAAGTATGGCATTTTGAGGGTCTCTAACAGCATAACGTTTCTGCCAGTTTTCTTGAATATTATATATCTGCTGATTCAACAGCTGAACTAAGAGACACGCCCATACAGACATCATGATGTATCCTAAACCTACGGACATTGTTGACCCCTCAAGGAAGCAAAGCAGAATTAAAAATTGACGTGAAGAAAGTAACTTCCATTTTCTTTGACGAAACTTATGTTTTAAATTAAGCGTGGTTGCTGGGAGTATTTTGCCTGTGTTGCTTCATCTTGGCCCCCCTTTTTTTTTTGAAGAAGCGCAGCTGAAAAGGAATGCGTATGGTGGAGGACGGAAACAGACCTAAGTTTTCGAAATATTCCGCCTGGATAAATCCAAGGCTATGGGCACTATCCGAAGTAACAGTCACCTTTAATGAACGAATTTGTTTAGCGCAGTCAAGAATGCAGTGAGCAACTTGACAGTGCATCCCATCAGCCAGTAAGAACGTGCCAAGCCACTTACAGTTTCACAAAGTTATTTGGTGTTTGTTTGGTAAAGCCGATCTTCTTCCATAGTTTATATCCAAACTGTCGGTATGACGGTCCCGTTCGGAGAAGATATTTAATTCCACATGGATCTTATGCAAAATAGGAATTACACTGGACGCACATGAGCAAAAATTAAAGACTTCTGATAATACCTAGAACCTTCGGAGTCCTCTAAAGTCCAATGAAATGGAAAGTTTGTCAGTTATTACGGAATTCCCGGATGATAAAAAGAAAATATCGCCCCATTGTACCTATATCTCATGCTATTTTTCCAAAAAAACATAGAAAATAAAAAATACATGAATCACTGATGTACAAGTCTATCTACTGAGATACAGGTATAAGAAATGAAGTTCCGCCATTTCAGGCTACTCTAGTTCTTCTCCAACCACATTTTAAATGTGCAATATTCACGTACTATTATTATCAGTAATACAGTAGATACAATGCATAGTAAAAGGAGGATCGGTTTTAGGAGCACTGTTCATTGCTACGGTGTGAGGAGTTGGTTGGCTGCCATTTGTGGATAAATGTACGCAGTGGTAGCTGCCCTTCAGTTGGAGACGCTGATCAAAGACTAAGATCAGTTAAAATCCAGTTAGTAATTTTGCTGCCCGTATGTTCTTCGAGAGCCGGGACAGCGTAGTGAGTATAGCTCCTCGCTACGGGATGGATGGTGTAGGGATCGAACCCAGATGGGGCGAGATTTTTCGTACCCGTCCAGACTGGCCCTGGGGCCCACCCAGCCTCTAATACAGTGCATATCGGTTCGCTTTTCTGGGGGTAAAGCGTCCGGGACGTGACGTTTACCACCCACCCCATCTAGCGCCGAGGTTAAAGAAAGAGTATAGCTAATACCCCTATTTCCCCTCTGTGTCTTCATGGCGTGATATATGGTAAAATTTACATTTTTTTGTATTCTTGGAATTAAAACCTAGTTCAAATTATGATCAAAGATTATTATTATAAGTTAGCTGTGCTTGGCAGAGATCAAATGATTGGTATTGTACACTCGAACTGTGAATGTCTGGCTGTGAGGTATTAGAGTACAATCCTCATACCGGAACTTATTAAAGCATAATATTTACATATGTAAGCTACAGTAAACACCCCTATCTTCTAAAATTGTCTGTGTGGTACTAGAAGTACATTCTTTTATATAAACGCACAAAATACAGATAAGCTGACACTGAAAATATTGGCAATTCAAGACTAGGAATTTAAATTATCTTCGCCAGGTGTGAATGGACCAATAGTTTTAATTTTAAAGACGGTGATGGGGCACGTGCAGTCTGGAACGGAGCAATACTCGTTCCTTAGAAATAAAGGAAGCAAAGAAGAAAGAAGAGTGAACGCAGAAAATAGTTTGATTAAAAAAACCGGTGAGTCTCCTAGAAGCATTAGTTGTTGGTTAGACTGACTACATGACAAGAAGGCCCCGCCCTGCCGCCTGAGGGCGCATTATCATTCTCAGTGCAGGTTAGAGCTAAATTAATAAAAAAAGAAAATAGAGAGCAGTGAGCTGCACCATCCCCGCTTACTCATGTTAGAGTAAATAAAGGTAAAGGTAAAGTGATCCCGTTACAGGCCCGGTGTGGCCCAGAGGGTGGTTAGAGGTATAGCTCTACTCTTCCATGACCGCTGCACTAGAAGGGGGTGAGTGGTCAGCAGCACGCCCTGGCCGCACTTTACCCCCGAGAAAGACCCGGTACCCATTGTACAGGAGGCTGGGTGGGCCCCAGGGCCGGTCTGGACGGGCGGTAAATCTCGTCCCAAATGGGATTGGATCCCTGACCCTCCAGCCCGTAGTCAGTCGCTATACCGACTGAGCTACCCGGTCCACTGCTAGAGTAAATACGTTTTAATAATAATTAGTTCAAGTGTACCCGGATCATAATTTTTTATTATGAAATTCGGTGCCGCTTTTTAAAAAATAGTAATAACAAATAAGCAGAGCAAACTGAAACTTCTCAATGACGTCTTTCATTTAGTAAAAATGATTTAAGTCTTAAAAATTAATTATGCTTGATTTTCATAATAACATTACCAACATTTATTTAGCATTGTTTTTAGTCTCTTAATCATTGAACATAGGGTATTTTTGCTTAAAAAATGAGGCTTTTGTGTTTACAATTGGTTTGCAGCTCGCGCAGTATTTGGAAATATCCAATTGAACCTTGCGCAATACAAGGTTGCCCTGAACTGGTTTAAGTGATTGTTTAGCTCACACGGATAGACATCCTTTAAATATATTTCACCGCTTTTCTTTTTGTATGTTTGGCTTTCATGTCTGTTGCTCTGGCACGCCACAAACGGAACATTGTTATCTACTTATTACGTAGCTGCGGGCTAATCGCAGCCATGACCTTAACTGTACACGACTGGTGGAGTAGAATAAGTGACGCGTTCGTGGATCTGCTGTCGTAACATCAGTTGTAGAATCGTCATTATTATGTCCCTTTAAACACGACCCATTGTTTAACTTAAACTATTAAATTATAGACAAAAATAACTGCCTCAGTGGAGCAGAGTCCTTCTTAAGAAGCTATCAAGTCCTCAGCTAGTCAAGAGATTCTCCGCATTTCACAGACACAGGGATTTCGTTACTTCATTTAAAAGGATCCGCCACCTGTCCCTATCCTAACCCAGATCAAACCAGTCCACGCCCCCATCCCACTTCTTGAAGATCAATTTTAATATTATCTCCATTTCTACGCCTAGGTCTTCCATTTGGTCTCTTTCCGTCAGGCTTCCCCACCAAAACCCTCTATGCACCTCTCCTCTCCCCCATACCTGCCAAACCACTCTTCTTGATGTGTTTACCCATATAGTGTTTAATGAGGACTACATATCATAAAGCTCCTCGTTATGTAGTCCACTCCACTCCCCTGTTACCTCAGCACCATAATTTTCTTCAGCACCCTATTTTCAAACACCGTCAGCCCCCTATGTTTTTCATTCCGTGCATTATGAAATATCAAAACACCGGTAACACAAAAAAATGCACAATTCTACAATCTGTCTATTCTTTCTATTACTTAGCTCTTACATGTTTCGTCATTGTCGCCATCCGGAGCTTACACCAAGATATCATTCTAACATACAGATATAAATAATTTACAATAAACATTTGTTTTGATATCAGTAGCGCTACTGACATCAACACAAATGTATGTTGATTGTAAATTATGTATTGCTGTATGCTATAATAAAATTTTGGTATAAGCTCCCTGAGAATGGCGACAATGCCGCAACATGTAGCTCTAAGTAACAGAAAGAATACACAGACTGTAGAATTGTGCATTTGTTGGTGTTACCGGAGTTTTAATACCCTACCTGTATTCCTCCCTCAATGAGAGTGACTCGTTTCACAATCATGTAGCAAACTGGAAGACATAATACTAAGTTGTATTTATTTTAGAATTCCGTATGTTAATGCAGTTGATGGATAATTGTCATACGAAACGTCATAATAGTAGCAATAAAAATACACGACTTTTTTTAAGATTTTGGAAAGATTCGTTGCAATTTGTAATAAGTAAAAAGAATGGACCTCTAGCAGTATTGGACTGTCACCGAATATATGACTTTGCGCATTCGTATTTGTGACAGGAAAAGAAATATTTGCTAACTGTGGTCACATTCCCAGTTCCTTTTACTTCCCCCCCCCCCCCCCCTCTGCAGCCCCATCTTTTGTGCGTTGACCTTAGTCCTCATATTGTTTGTTGCTGAACGCATACTATGTACCAACATGCTTTGCCATTTGTTTATAAAATAACGCAAAATTTCTTTAAAGAGGTGATGATCTTTAAGAAGCTAACAGCACGCAATCCGATAATAATTCTTGTCTAACTTCCATATCCGTCTTCTTGGTTCTCTTTCTGCCGTAAATCATTTTATGCATGTAGGAAGTCAGAATGCACTTTGTTATGAGGTGGAGGACATTGGGTCTCATACGTTCTGACTTTGAAACATCTTTCTTTACGTGTACATATTTGTTACGTGTTTATTATTTGACCTTCAGATTAAAAAAGATTCTGATGATGGCTTTGTTTCCAAGCGTTGTATGGTACTTTAATAGGGATAAGTTTAAGACCTAAAGGGATTAAATACCACACGTAAGAAGCTTAGGATAATTACTCGCAGACAGTAAGACGTACAGCCAGCTGTTCGGATCAAAAAATGTCTTTTGTGTCTCATTTGGTACGTGAGAGATAAAATAAATCTCTCCAACACGACTAACAAGATGGAATGGTGTAGCTATAACATTGTACACACGTGTTAACAGGATGGATTAGTGTAGCTGTAACGTTGTAGAGACGTGTAATAATGTAGGTTAATTTAGCTGTAACACTGGAGACACGTCTTAACAGGGAGGATTAAAAATTAAAAGGTAAAGTGATCCCGTTACAGGCCCGGTGTGGCTCAGAGGGTGGGTAGAGGTATAGCTCTTCTCTTCCATGACTGCGGCACTAGAAGGGGGTGAGTGGTCAGCAACAGGCCCCGGCCGCACTTTAACCCCCAGGAAAGACCCGTTACCCATTTTGCATATGGGGGGGGGGGGATTGGTGTACGGATAACATAGCAGACGCGTGTAATAGGGTGGGTCCATTTGGCTATAACACTGGAGAAACGTATTAACAGGAGGAACTGGTGTTGGGGTAACGTAGTAGACACGTGTAATAGGGTGGGCTAATTTAGCGATAGCACTGGAGACATGTCTTAAGAACGAGGATTGGTGCAGCGATAGCTTTGTAGACACGTGTAAAGTAAAGGGGGAAATTGTCCCTGCGCTGAATTAGTGTTTAACATAACACAATAAACAACGTCTACCGTACCATTAAATACCGTCTAACATAATATGTTTTTATGTAATAACCATAAAGCACTCCAAATTCTTCAGAATATTTTGTGAGAACCGGATTTGCACACAGTTCTGGAGTGTTATCCCTTTACGCCCGAGTAATCTGGAACGAAGAGTTTTATACGAACACGTGTTTCTTTCGTGACCGTTACTGGTGTATGGATGTTCACAGGCATTTTGTAACAGGAGCAATGGTTAGAAACATTTACTGTACCAATGAGTTGTTAAATCTGCAGTAAATGTTCAGACTGCTGATTTTTTGCGTCGTAAATGTTTTCCTACTACAAAGGCCATCAATAGTGCCAGTTCTAACAAAAGAAGCAATTTAAGTTTAACCTAGCGTTTATGTGCGTCTAACTATTGTTGCCGTGGAAATGCAATAACTATTGCATATGCTGGTCGTGTGTCTATAGCCTTAGTTATCCAACATGCAAAGCGCGTGCGCCGCATTTCATTGTAATCTGAGGACTGTCTGGCTGTACCATGTTTTTTCACATTATCTCATAAACGTAAGATATTAGGAAAAAAAGTTATTGAACATAAAACTGTGTTTTGATTTTCAGTACAACCTCTGCCTGAAACATTTCTCACTCTAAAAATAATTCGGTGAAATAAAATTATAAACGCTTATTGGTCTTCATGTAAAGTACCCGTTATTATTGTCAGATTAGAATGAAAGTTCAATTTTTTCTCTACAGATTTTCGAAAACAAATATAAAATTTCATTAAAATTCGTCCAGTTGGAGTCGAGTTGTTCCATGCAGAGGATAGACAGACGGACAGACAAACATGACAAAGCTAATAGTCGCTTCTCGCAATTTTGTGGACGTACCAAATAAAAAAACGACCAGCTCTGAGGTCAGAACATAATCAGAGCATTCTGATATGACAGACTAATCGTAAAGTTTGCCCCTTTGAGGTATAACAGTACCTCTACCTAACCTCCGCACAAGAAGAGATTGGGTGGTCAATACCATGCCCCGGCCTCTTTAACTTCGGGTACAAGAGCCGTACCCTTTGTACAGGATGCTGGGCGGGCCTCAGGGCCCGTCTGGATGGATCCGGAAAATCTCGCCCCCGCTGGGTTTCGAGCCCCTGACTGTCGGACCCGTAGCGATTCTCTATACCATTTGCGCTATCCGGGTCTCCCAATCTGAGGAGTAAAGTTTCTTATGAAGTAAGGGTGTCCATGCGTAGGCCTTGAAGGCATATGGAAAGGGAGAAGGGTTGCTTCATACATTTCCATCTTCGGCCCTGAATGGAATCAAACGGTGAGCTTCACGCCTCTGTTACTTCACCCCCATGGAGAGTGCCACCTGTACTCATGGGGTAGGATGGTCTGAACACTACATAAATATATTTCCTCTGCTAAGGAATCGAACCACGGATCGTCGATCGTCCATTCCATAGCCTAGTCACTGTACAGAATGAACTGACCAGTGGTTAAACACTGTAATCTCGTAACCTCAATTAAATAATTTGCAATTTTTGCACTAGTTGTTTACACTGACAGTGTGAGATGCTTTTGTCTGATTAATGAACTTTACATACCACTACTGGAGCATCGGGTGTTTCCCCGGAAACCGACTGGTGTCAAATGCCCTGCGGTCGCTTCTGTTTCCTCCATCCGGGCGAGAGACGTGCGAACAACACTGCCGCACAGGCGGGTGTCCGTACAGAAACTAAACGTGGGGCAATACATCACACCTAACCTGCCCTGTGCCAATAGACCGCTCCGATATCTATGTGGTAGTGAGAGCCTTTATACATGCAAATATGAATTGCGACCATTACCAGCACATAGGCGCTGCGTTTGTTTTAAATAAATTCAAGTGTGAATGTCAACAAATTGACTTAGCAGCGGTACCGAATCAATTTAGATACGGATCATTGGTCTTATGGCATCATAGTCACGAGGCATACATGGATAGTTAGGCAGCGCTAGTACATCTTCCACGGCTGTTATCAAAACACTTTCTGGGACAGGTCTTCCTAATCAACACCTGATTGCAACATAAATGTGGTACTATGTTCTTACTTTAAACAAATACTAATTATCTCAAGGAAAGTTGATAAATATGACAATTTTAATTGTCTTTCCACTTTTCACACAACATATTAGAGCTGAAGTATTGCGAACTTCAATTAAATCAAAGATTTCGTTAACCTTCGCACGTGTTCGGAAAATTGTTGATTTCTTCAGCAGTCTTTGTGAGTGTTCGGAAGATCATATATGATCGTTTATGTATCACGAAAACCGTAGAATTAATGCAACAGTGTTATTGGAAGTGACAGTCTTTCATTTTAAATTTTATTTCGAACATTCTTCCCTCGCATAAATATTTACTGAATTGGGTTCCATTTGTCTGCAGAAAGGAATGTACGCTGTCGCGGGAAGTGGCCGTTAAATGTCTGATATTAAAAAGATTTTATCACAACTTACAAATGTCAAATGTAATGAAGATTTGTTGAGCAGTTATGGAGAATTGCGGGCACACAGACAGAGGAAAGAACAGGTGGGAAGTTTTAATAATCGCTCTAAAGAGTCGTGAACGTTTCCAGAAACTGTAATACGTAACCCATCTGTATAATTTTTAGCCGGACATGATCCCATCCATGCAAACGGAAAATATCGGAATACCTGAAATTTCAGTATTTGCACTTACAGTTAAATTTACACGTCAGTTTTACTCTCGACACATTTAAATACGCCAAATAAATTTGTTTTTCTTCTCTTATAAGTGCTATTTTCTCCTAAGCATTTGTCTAAGACGGTGCTATAGCTCAGACAACCACTGGTTTCTAAACTAAGAAGCTGCAATGAATAACAGGACAGTCCATGTCAGATTTGGGGTGGGAAGAGTGGCTATGAACGGGTTTGTCTCGGAGCACTTCTCTTTTCCACTGTCATATTTCCACCAGTGCTCGATGTTCGTTTATCTACCAATCGGGGGATAGTCATTGGGTCGATCAACGGCGCAGTACGTCAGAGACATAGTCTTAGCCCACCACAGTAAAATAAAACAAAAACACTAGTCAACTTGCACACTTTACCTGATTTCAGGCTTCCGACGCTGTTAGAAAAAGATCTTCGCTCTTTTGGATGTAACGCGATGTAGAATGATGTTTAGCCCAAGAATGGACTGTTTGACCCTTGAAGATGGAAACAATAGATTTTCCCGAAACGTCGGTAACTACGAATCTACATTGCTCAATTATCCCAGAAGAGCGAAGAACATGTATATAATTTACTTTTAGTATTAACAATAGACCTAACTATACGCTCATGTTTATTATCGCAGTTATGAAAGAGAAATACCAAAGCATAAGCAGATAAATAGGGCAGAGTTCTTCAGAAGGTATCAGTCTATCATTGGTCAAGGCAGTGAAGAAAGCGGAGGTTAATCACCTCATTATAGAACTGCGCCACTAGGCCATATTCTACGTCAGTGAAAAAGAGTCGAAGTCATTTTTTTAACGGGGGTAATAGTGCTTGGTTGGTGTATTCATGTAATGTCTGTGTTATGACGCATCTTATAATGCTGTCTGAAGGTCTTAATTGGATTTAACTGTTGCCAGGTAGGGTCTCTTGGCGATCTCCCGTCAACAGAATAAAGGACTTAAGGGCTATGCCGAGAATTTTTGAACAGCTGAGCGACAGTTAACTGCAAGAAGACCCTTCACTATGGTGCCGTATGATGTAATGCGTTCGTAGGCCTGCATTATAACATTCGATTTTTGATCGAGTAGACTGCTTCAACTCGTAATGTAGGTCACTACCCCACCATCCCTGCTGGCTGTTTGATCCCTGAAGCTGAACTAGAGGAAACAGATTCACTGCCTGTAGCTTTTGCATTCATAACTCTTGCTGTCCTTCAACTTAAGGTATTATGCAATCTCGAGCTACTGAGAAGGCTGGAGTAGCAGTCACTTTACAGACTTGTGTGTGGAAGGATGCCGGTTCCGTTGCGGCCTAGATATTGTATTTTCTGCCTGAAAATTTTCTGATTTTATGCAGCCTCTCTCAGAGCAAGACGTTTCAAGAGAGAAAGTCTACAATTAAGTTTTGCAATAAAGACATGCCAACGCGAAGCAAGGCCAAAGCAGTTTTTTTAACTTATTTAGTTGCGTAAATTTACATTATTTTCTGAAGAAAGTCTAAAGAGTATCTTCATTACTAATTCCACCAATTTCTCCACAACTGCATTCTGTTTCAAACTGCCCACACACACACACACACACACACACACACACACACACACACACAAACACTACAATTTGACGTCAAACACGCATAAAATATCCAATAAATGTTCTTATAAGTATATAATTTACAGTTAAGTGATTGATTCATGCACCATTTAATAAAAAGTACTCAAATGAACAAGTAATTTACCGTCAAATGGTAAAATGGTTAAAAGTTCTCAATATAATAATAATAATTTAAAACTAAACAGCCTCCTTTTAGCAACGTGCTTTTCTTGAGGTCTGTGGAAGCAGAACGTGTCACTGAACTGGGAAATTAAGACAATTTTGGGTATTCGCGTAATATAAAACCAACACTAAATTCATGCTTACGTCATTGCTGCTAGTTGTCAGTAGACTGGCGGGAACGATGACCTAAGGATGTTCGCTGTTACTACAAACCCAAAGTGTGTAGTAAAGTATATCTGTAGTTTGTTTACGTCAAAGTCGTATTGTGACAGACCATTACGTTAAATTATTAAACTAAATTTATTAGACTAGTATGACTACACCGCAGCGTAAACTCACTCAGAATTTTATTTATAATATTTACTTTTTTATTTTAGTGAACATGCTGTTCATTGTTTAATGTAATTTCGGAAATGTACGTATAGCGTCCAATTTCCCCCCAAAATCTTAAGACTCGTTGAAACAAATGTAGAATAGAACACTTGAAACAAATGTAGAATAGAACACGCTTTTTAGGCGCGTTCGCAAAATTGCGAAAAGCGACTATTAGCTTCGTCATATCTCTCTGTTCGTCCGTTCGCCTGTCCGTCTGTTCGCATGGAACAACTCGGCTCCCATTGGACGGATTTTCATGGAATTTGATGTTTGAGAATTTTTCGAAAATCTGTCGAGAAAATTAAAGATTAATTAATATCGGACAAGAATAACGGGTACTTTCTGTGAGGATCAATATACATTTCCGATCATATATCCCGCAGTTCTTCTCAGAATTATGAATATTTCAAACGAAAGTTGTGGAGAAACTAGAAACAAACATTTTATGCTTAATAATTTTTTTTAGAAAACCGTGCCGTGTATGAGACAATGTGGAAAACTGTTGTAGAGCAGAGCAGGCCACAGATGGCAATACGACAATACGTATGGCGCCTGCGCATTGCATTCTGGATACTTTAGGCTACAAATATACACACACAGACTGTGTAACACTCCTTGCTTTTCCGCTGCAACAATGTTTGCACGAACGCTTATCAGTGTTAGGTTTTACGTATATTGCCTGTCTTATTAACTTTTTTCAACTTATTTTTCCAAATGAATTTTTCTCCCTAATAGATGTTAATCAATTTAGGCTCAAAAATGGGCACAGAAATTAATGCGCATATTCATGTTATCCATCCTAAGTGAGTGCAATCTAAATCAGACTATTAATGCCTCCACAGGTTTTCGCGAAAATCTCCAGATTAAGCCTACGTGTGTTCGAGCAGACAAAATGGCTGGAAGAGGCACGGCGATTCGCGTACTCGATCCGCAGGGATGCAAAGGAGCCTAAAATGGAAAATGAATTTATTTGTTTAAGAAAGGAAGTCAAGTAGTTTGCAAGTGTTCGTAGTACACGCCTGTAGATTCGATGTTCGTGTCATTGTTTTATACTCCGCGATTCTTAGAAATTTCGTCTCAATTACGCAAGCTGAGTGGTAATGAAAATTATTACATTATAATAACCATTTCTCACCGGATGTGTGTGCTTTCAGAGAAACAGTTATGAAATTCAAGACACCTGCACTACATCCGAGTGGAGAAGGAGAAACAGCTCTATTTTGCTTCCCTTTTTTATAAACGGTAACGAATGCGTCCACTATTGTTTCAGGGCTTTCTTAATGAAAGGTGGCGAAAGAACGGAATGCTTAGGTTGTTCATTATAGCGATATCATATATGTATATATGTATATGTATGTATGTATGTATGTACGAATGTGTGTATGTATGTATGTATGTACGTACGTATGTGTGTATGTATGTATGTATGTACGTATGTGTGTATGTATGTATGTATGCATGTATGTATGCATGTATGCATATATGTATGTATGTATGTATTTATGTTTGTACGTATCTATATACCCCCATTGCCGCAGAATCAATTTATCGAAAACGTTCAATTGTCACCCGGTTTTATCTTAAAATAAACGGCAGTCGAATACATTGCTTAATTATAGCAGAATCTAATCAGTCCCAGTTTTGAACCATATATAGCAATAATTAATCAATCACACGAGTGGTAGTAACAAGATAAAGTCAGTTTTATAACTAAAGCATTTGCAGTAGATGTGATTATATCAAGGAAATCATCTCCGAGTGACTGTTTCTTTTTCCAACGTCAAAGCCAAATCTTGGCGGCTATAGATTTAAAGAAGTTTGTGAGGCTGAAACATTTGTGACACGAAGTCTGATAAAACGTCACGGACTTGCATCAACAGGAAGTAGAAACCTCGTGCAAAGATGGGATAAACGCGTCATTTTTTGGCAAGAACTGTGGAGAAAACTAGTGGGTCGGAAGTACAATTGAATCTCATCTGTTCTTGCCAGAGTTTAAAATAAACAACAAAAAATAATGCATTTTTAACTTACCGACTTTCCATACTGGATTTCATATTAAAATGATAAGCAATTTTCTTTTGCAATGGGGCTGTACTAAAGCACCTAGTATTACACTTGTTAAGAATACTAATCCAGTATTACGGTATATGTAATTTGAAACTGTGCGCATATAGTAATAGTTCTTACGATTTTCCTCTATTTTTTAAACATATTAACCGACATTAAATTAAGATAACAACATTTTAAGGCACTAATGCTTCAATACATTATTCGCAGTATTGTAGCAGAGTACTGCATTAAAGGAATAAAACAAAGCTTATTAGATGCAGTTTCAACTAAATCGATAGTTCACGTTTTTATTTCTTAATTGTGAAAGGAATACAAAAAAGATTATTTAAATGCGGTTTAATCTAAATCAACATTTTGTGTTACTATTTCTTAATTGTTAGTAATAGTATGAGGTTAAATATCTTCGAATATTATCGGAGGACCGTTGTTAATTGCTCAACTTAGAACGTTAGGAACTGTACGCATTGTGTATTGCATAATCATGAAAAATTGAATGATGTGTCGGAAATATTATTGTATTAGACCTGAAGTGTATACTGGTTTTCCTTGGAGTATACTTTGAAGACATTCGTGTCAAAGATAAGTACTATATTATTAATATACATGAACGACATACACTTATGTAATTTGTTCAACATTAACAAACGTCTACAATAGTACACGCAATTTTCCTGCACTGCAGCAGCGCATTAGAATACAAACTGGTACACACACTGCAGATCGACACTGTGGAGACACTTTGCATACTGTATATCCAGGAATTAGAAGGCTCCCAGAATGGCTAGACCAAGCAACAACGAGTGACCAAGTATACGAGATCAGAAAAGCGTGCAATGAAGACAGTTAATTTAGTGGTATGGCAAGTATGTTGACAGGAAGCACCGACAAGTTTAACGGCGTTAAGAGTACAAGTGATTCGATCGATTTACTTATTGTCCCTTATACAGAGTCCCATAAAAGTCGCTTCACCTTTATTTTACTCGCGTTGCAGAAGAACGCTTTATTTGCAACCAACCAACAGCAGAATGTGGCAACGTGGAACTAGAGAAATTGTTCAAATTGTTGCCAACCGTTGCAAATAAGAAAAAAAAAACGCAAGTGAAAGTTATTATAAATCAGTAAAACATTATTTCCACAAAGCGACATTTAGGACATCCCGTATATTTGCACGACAAAATGGCGACCGTTAATGTTACTATAGGTTAGCGGTGACCATGATATCATAAATCGGTATCAGTATATTATAATGTTAATCAAGTTCCTGCTAGCCTTCACGTATGGATTAAAAAATAAATTTAGCTTCGTAAGGAGAACTTCTTGCTCTGCCCTACACACACACACACAGGCATTAAGTATCTTGATTACGTTCATCGTTCATACTGGTCATTGCCGTATTCACCGAAACAAAGGACTGATATTTCTTATGAAGCTGACTGTTACACAGAGAACAAAATAATCGGTGTCAAGGAATATGACGGCGATGAACAGGACAGTAACACATCACGTGAGAACATGACAAAAAAGTTTTGGATAGCCCGCACGTTTATACGTATTCCAAGTAAATTTTGAATTAATCGAAACTTTTTAGTGAAATTCGGACACAAAATTAAATGCTTAATCACTGTCAACGGGTGCACCAGGTGAGACAAAATGGAAAGCAAGCAATGTCAGAAACGAGCAAAACAAACCATAGGTCAACGGGAGGATAAAAACCATATTACTTCGAATTGCAGACGCACCCCACTTTTACAAAGGGATTTTCAGGGTATAAATTTTTGCAAGATAATACATTTGAGTGTCCGTAAAATTTACTACTCTTTCAGCAAAGCCACTTGTTCTTCGAGACTCTTGAAGAGTGAATAACAGCCCCTCAAATTTAAGAAGTTTCCTAATTTTTATTTCGGAAAAACGTGCAGAACGATGAGTATTTAGTTCGAAGTAATATTTTATGTACAAAAATAACGTGATGGACATGCCTAACTAAAACTGACTACGACACTCATGGACCGTGTACCATCTACTTGTAAATCAAATGAATTAGGAGGTGCTAGTGACCATTGTAAGGACAGCCATGGCGTCGAAACAGGCCTGAGCCAAGGTCCGTTTCCATATGACTGTTTGTCGAAAGCGGTGATAAATGTGCCGTGCGGATCGTCACTCACAGATAACAATATGCTTTGCCAGACAGACTAACCTCACCGAAATGCTTGTTCGCTATCAGTTGCTTTCCCTACGTCATTTCCGGTGAATGCGGTGCCGGAGTAGATTAGTTCTACACGTCGCTTCAAAATCGGTGTGCGTGCTTTGAAACATAAACGGATTTGACCTTAGCTTTATGTTTGAAGGGCAGAAGAAAGCGCGCCCTGAACTAATGCAAATCTAAGTTCTGTTGGTTATATAGTGCGCTAATTTGTTACGTATAATAGGAGTTTTCCCGTCAAACATCGCACAGGATTCAATAAAATATTCTCGGGCTAGCAACTGCGTTAGGTGTTTGAATCGAAAGTAAACCAGTATGATCCTTGAAACGTAGGTTTGCTCGCCATTGAACCACCTGACGCAGTTGCTAGTCCAAAAATATATTATTGAATTTAGTCGCCATGAAAACTTTAAATTATATCTGGCACAGGATCACACAGTCTACGGCTTGTTTACTAAAGGCAACGTGAAGTCGGCAGACTACGGCATCTGGGATTACGACACGCCCACACACTGACGAATCTGTCTACGAGAGAGCCAGAGCTACTTGAGATGCGCCGATCCTGTTTGTTTCAATGCACGCGCTTGTCATTCCGCAAGGCATCCACCTTCTGCAGCCCTTCATTCTGACATGTCCGAGGGCAAAACACTCAGTTCTTACAGATAAGCAGAATAAAGTGGCATCGCCGTCGGGTCGTGGTTCAAGAAATATCACTGCCAAAGGAGACGTAAAGTATTGTGGACAAACACACACAGAAATATAAAATGGGAATGAAACGGTGAGGAACACAAGAAAGGAAAGAAAGAAATTCATAGAGAAGAAGAGGAAATGACGCAAGAAACTTCAGGATGTGACAGGAATCAAAATCGGATTTGCTCGATAACTTTCTATGTGAACCTAACCATAACTAGCGGCATGTCAATGGCATTCTTCACAAGCTGATGCTCGTTTAGATAATAGAGAAGTTACCCGACTTTTACGAGCCCTGAGCTCATTACGTGTTAACAACAGCCCGCCGCTCGTCCGTAAACTTGGCGAAGTAAATGAAGTCCACATCCGCCAAATATCGTCGTAACTTTAACGTTAGTGGTCAATATTTTTCAATTTAATCTGGTGTTAAACGTATATGCCGATTCTGGCCGCGCGGTCTAATGCACGGTCTGCAGCCGCTCCCTTGCTGGGATTGTCAGTTCGAATCCTGGCGGGAGCAAATGACAGTCTATCGTGAATGTTGTGTTCTGACAGGTAGAGGTCTCTGCGACAGGCTGTTCATTCGTCCAAACGAGTCCTACCGATTGTGATGTGTCTGAGAGTGGTCGTTAAGCCTCGATAATGAGGAGGCCCTGGCCATCTAAAAGAAATAAATACGTGCGGTAACATTTTCACATTTTCCTCAAACTTATGAAGTTCCGAATTCGCAGTTGCCTGTAGTTTTCTGTGACTTCTTTTCACCTCTGTTCAAGCATTTTTCTTGTCATTCTCTAATAAAATGCTGCAAATTCGAATAACGGATTGACTATAAATATGCCCAGTAATTTCGGAGATGCAATATTGGAGCGGACAGGCGCGGAGAAAAGAGACTATCTCCTGATTATGCGTCCATCTTATGTACAATATTTCTTCCTATTTACGTTTCTGTGTTCAGCCTGATGATGACTATATATAGCCGAAACTTGTAGCTGGTTGGCACACAGATGAAGTTGTGTTAAGAATGTGATTTTGCATCGTTTCTTTTCTCCTTATATATGAATAATTCTTATGAGTTCCAACAGTCTGGTCCAAATTAATTTTCCAGGAAATCTCCAATTATCAAGGCTCAGAAGCGGCGACTAGATGAAAAGGCCTTACGGAAAATCAACATACGACACTGAACAATTACCTGTCAAACTGAGCTCGACACTGGATCTGGTACAGCGGTAAGCGCTGTCGAATTTAACCCGACACTGGACAGTAAGGTTTAAGGTTGTATATCACGTGACTTGGTCGTCAGATGTAAGAGTTTGGGTTAAGTGCAATATGAAGTATAATTATATTAGCAGCAGTGAAGGGTCTACGCGGTGTGAATGAAGATGTTTCAGGTTATTAATGAAATAGAATTACTACGCAGCAAATTAATTTCTAGAAAACATGGCAGCTACCAGCACACACCCATCCATCTTGCGGCTTAGCAGTGCCCAAGGTAGATCAGCTTATATGGGCTTAAAGTACTTTTTTTTTAATTTAACCCGGGTTTATTTAAACTTAAACTTTACTGAAACAATAATTTATCAGAAGAACTCCAAACACGAATATAATATTCCTATTGGCCAATTTGCCTATTGTTACCTCTGTCTGGTCATAGCACTCGCTTTATGAACTGAAACTGTTTACAAGCAACAAAGTATTTGCGCACATAAGCCCATTTTGCACCACGAAAATGGATATGATCTTCCAAGTAGAAAATGATAGAAGGAAATGAAGAAGGCTGTTCGTAAAGATTTTGATTAAGCTTTTAAATACTTTATTTCCTGATAATACATATAAGTGTCTTAGAGTGCCTAGAAGTTTTTAAGTAGTTACCCAAGGCTGTAAGTACCAGCAGATATTGAAATTAGTAAAATGGTTTAAGGTAAAATTATGTATTTTTTATTAAACATAAACAGCTGTCAAGTATAGCGTAAGTTTGACGTACAACATGTCCACACGCCCTTCGTTAATGTAATTCTTGTAATGCTACGACTAAGAAGACATAAGCAGCTACTAAATGACCTTAATGAAAATGGAATATACTAAAATTTGAAAGCGGACGCACCAGACTGTTCTTTCTGTAGAACTCACTTGGAAGAGGCTACAAACCTCTCGCAAGAAAAACACATTAAATGACTACAAGATCGCAAGGCTTGTTATTTCTCATGGCATAACATGAAGATGGCGTGCCGTTCTATGGCATGGTTTCTTTTATTAATTTCGTTAAGAACCCGTGAATTAGTTATAAGAAGTGATGACAGGCATATTGGTAGTATTTCACCTGACACCAGTCTGGAAACTTTGCTTCAGAGAGGGTTATCTCTACCACTAGGTCACGTGACTCTGAAAGTTATAGTCTATCTCGAAAGTCACCTCGTGATACAGGAATAAAGGAAACACGGCCTTGGTATTTTAAAGTAAGAAAAAATGAGCAGCTAAAGTAGGCCTATACCTATGTATAATTAGGCACGCTACAGTTCGAGAAAGTGTTCAGATGGGGTACAAAGCCTCACACTCTAAGCTCCTATACCAGACGTGTATGAAAGGATAGCCTCACACTCCACCCACTTTATCTTCGCAGAAGAATTCTCCGGTAGCATTGGGACAAGAGACTGGATGGTCCTAAGGGCCGGTATGGATGCTGCGAAGAAGCGGAAAATCTCTGCTCCTCCCGGGAATCGAACCCCGATTTCTCTATCTTCCAGCACTTCGTCTTCCACTATACTGAGCTAATCCCTGTCCCATTATTTGAATGTGTTGTAATGACATTCTTCCGGAAGTTGCTGTAAAAACCCATTATCATTTTTTTTCTTTCCCCTCTCTCGCAGGTCACAGTCAAGCCATAAAGCAGTGACTTCGCAGTAGTTGCATAATAATGAGGAAAGGCGCACGAAGTGACACGTCAGGTTTTGTATGAGAAGAAAGAGAAATATTAAGTAATATCTTCAGCATAATTGAACAAAAACACCTATAGACAAAGAAAATTCCACGGAGAACATTAAAGTATTATTCCTTGTACCTTGTCAGCAGCGTGGACCTGTATATGAATTCATTATTACTTACGTAAAGATCTAGAAGACAGTGGAACACGTTACATTGACTGCTTGTGAATAATAGGGATGTTATTAGACCCAGAATTAAGTGTGCATACTTACATTTATGTTTCAAATTAACAATTTAGCGGTATACATTTTGGACTTTGTGAGGGAGATATAAGTTATTTATGGCGTAAAATTTTGAATCAGACATAAGACATACATAAGATAATTAATTAAGTTTTAATTACGCCACCCAGTGTAGTGCGAGTTTTGGTTTCTAAAAACGATGATCTTATGATAAAAGACTTATGAAGGCATTATAGTCTTTCAAAACATCGGTAATTCTCTTCCACCTGGCACGAAGTGACACTAATTGAAGCTGTAGGATGCTATGGAATGGAAATGAATGTGGAAGAAACTAAGGTAATAATAATAATAATAATATCAAGACAGACATCCCCAATACAGACTATGAGATATAAAAAGTAACCGGAATATGTGGAATATGATGATAGCATGATAACAAATGATGCAGCATGCACACGTGAAATTAAATTGAGAATTACCATGGCAAGAGCAGCATTCAGCAAGAAGAATATTCTTTTCACTAGGAAATTGGACTTCAATTTAAAGAAGAAACTTGTAAGGTGATACATTTGGAACACAGCTTTGTACGGTGCTGAAACTTGAGCACTTCGTAAGGTAGATCAGAAATGCCTGGAAAGTTTGCACGGTGGTGCTGGAGAAAGATGGATACGATCAGTTGGACCGAACGTGTGAGAAAAGAAGAAGTGTCACAAGAGTTAAGGAGGAGAGGAACACGCTACAAACAATAACAAGCAGGAAGAATTACTGGATTTTTCATATCTTGAGTAGGAAGTGCCTTCTAAAATATGTTATTGAAGGAAAGATAGAGAGCTTGATAACAGTGGCGGAAGGACGAAAAAGAAGATATAAGCAGCTACTAGATGACCTTACGGGATAGAAGGAACACTGGAAATTGAAGGAGGAAACATTATGTCACAGTATATGGAGAACTCACCTTGGAAGAGGCTGTGAACCTGCCGTATGACAGACTGCATGCAATGAATGACGGCTTAACATCCAAGAAAACCTGAATACTGAAATCGGGTTTTCTAAAGCGAATGTAAGAATAGCTGTTTACACCTATGTAAAAAAGAAGTAACAATGGAGCTAATATGTCGATTGAGAAATTTTCGTTCAGTTCAACAGAACTTTCTGTCTGTATTTAGACAATAAGAATAGTTCTTTACATGTCATAGAAAATTGTGCTGACGTTTAACAAACTTTTCATATTTGACAAATTAGTTTTTACAAACACACACACACACACACACACCACAATAATGATGCTGAACCTATACTAACGATAAAACTGAAAAAAATGCATTGTGAGGACTTTCATGATGTATTCACTTCAGCAGATGTTAGTGTGATCAAATGAAGGAAGTGATGAGCCCTTCTTGGGAAGGGTCACACAACTAGTCAAGAAGTAATCGTGTTTGAAAGAACCCGCAACTGCTCTCTTTCCTGGACCAAGACAGAAACAAGGACACACATTCCCATATACAACTTTCACATGTTTCAGTGCCTTCTACTCCTAGATCTTCCAATTGGTCTCACCCTTTTAAGGTTTTCAGACCAAAATTATCTATGACCTTCACATGTTTGCCTTTTGCGCTGCGTGACAAAACTACACTGTGTCTGGATTTCGTAATCTTAATAATATATGCTGAAGTGTGTCAAATATGAAACTCTTCACGGAATTGTCTCCAGCCTCGCACTTCTTACACTGTCGTGGATCCATGTGTCTTCCTAGGCTTGCGGCTTTCAATCTCTTAGTCGTTATAAACCGCGCACTAATTGTGCAAGTGAAATGACTGCTATTATAATGTATAGTGATGGTATATTGTTGATTACAGTTAGTCACAACCTATTGGAGGCGCCAAGTTTTACACCTACACACAAAAAAGAGGTGGAATTATAGTTTTGATAATTTCAGCCAATTCGTGTTTATAAAACAAAAGGGAGGAGAAGATGCTGAACTGAATTGTAGTTAGCTTACCGAGTATTTTACTGCCATTTTCTTCATAAAATGTTAATTTTTTAGTTCACAAGTATTTTGTACTTTTCGACGTATTTATTGTCTATTACAGATTTGTGACGAAATGGTATGACATAAACTCCATAGCAATTGATTCCATGCTTACTTCCAGATCAACGTTCCAAGTAACGTCTAACGTCACCAGTACATACAGTCTTCGTTGTGCCAGTCTGTTGTGTTGTCGCTTTAAAAGAGGATTGACGTCGACGGTGTATACAGAAATTTTATGTGTTACTTGCTGTTATAGCCACTCCTGGTTTTCCTGAACTTCCCTAATTGCATTTTCTACAAATATACCACTAGCCGGGGGGTACGCGGTGACATAATCCTCCCGGCCGCACTATGGCCCTGGGGTCGACTCAGCCTCTAACAGAAATGAGTACCAGGAATATTTCATTGTGCGTAAAGGCTGCCAGTGCGTAGGGCTGACAACCTTACCACCTTCATGTGCCAGTTCTCATGAAATATGGGAGCCTCAGCCTCCTGGAACCCTCAGGTCATGTCCAGGCCGGTGCAGGGATTGCTTTACCTTTCTTTACCTTACTACAAGCCAGCCTAGTGCAGCCGTTATAACGTCCCTCTGTGGACACTCAGCAATCACGAGCTGTTCGAAACAACCTCCCTAAATTACCCAAATATATTACTGTCATTGTCAGTAGATGAAACAGAAACCGAAGACAGACGTATATGTACCCTCGCACCATCAGCATTTATATATACGAGTAGCACAGCAAATTCTGGAAAATTCCGGAACTGTTCTAATTTCGATTCCATTCATTGGTATTGTTAGTTTTTTATACCTCTGAAGTAACTATCTTTTACTTTGTATACAAGCCCTTGGAAAATTACATCAAGTTCACAGTGTACACAGATGACGCGTCATTGTAAAGGAAACTTTCTGATTGGTATAACTGCCAACTGAGTGTGAAAATAAACATTCCTACAGAAAGTATTTCTACTAGTAACAGTTAAAAGTGACTTAGGTATTAGTAGTTCATAACGTCAATTTTGACTTAAAAATTTGCTTGTTACGGAAATATTCTTTTCCGAGACTTTCTACTAGAAGTCGATGTAAATCAATACCGCATTCAAGAAAGTAGCCATGAATTTACGTAGGGCTCCATTTTAAAATTAAAATAACACCAAGCCATTTTTTAACGCGCTAGTTGCGTTCGTTGAAACCTACGCGTATCTTAAAGCATGCGTGAATTAAAAGTGATACTAACCGTAAGAAAAAAAAGAGCTCCAATGGATGCAAATAAACCAGCCAAAGCGCGTTAATCCAAAAATGAGGAAACTTCATTAATAAGTGGTGTAAATTGGTAAGTGGCATTAAAGCAAAAGGCGTAAAACAAGGTCTTTCGTAAAAATAAACACTTCCTTATTTAAATAACAGCGTGGTTTATTTTAAGGAAACGAGTGGAAAATGGGGGGGTTCTCTTAGTTCTTCGTGCGTAAGGAAAATATGTGCGAAGCGGGCATCGGATCGTTCAGATTTGAGTTGTTGTAGTTCATCTGGAGGTATCCGGTCACGTGGATAAGGACAGCGATTGTGTTTGCGCTGAAGCACGGAATAGCGTAAAGTTGCTGCCAGGAAGAGAAATAAATAATTGTCAAAGGAGGTCACTGGAGACACACAATTATTTGCGACCTTAGACACATCTCCAATTAGCATGAACATCAACCAGAAACTCCGCAGCATGGCAGCTCTCCAGAATAATCCACTCACTGCCTAAGTACACCTTTTGTTCTCGAGTTAACATGCGCCCACGTTTTCGTGGCGTTTCTTTATTTCTGTCGTCATTCCTGTAAGTTTAATTACAGACGCTGGAACCTGTACCACTATGGGTAAACAGATAGTTGATCCGACGTCAATAAAAACGCCGTCAGTAAAGTGTTCCCCTGTCATAGTTTACATTTCTGCAGCATTTTCACAGATAATCATGTCGTCTCCAAACTCAGCTTCTCCATATGCCGTATACAAAGAACATCAGCCATGCTAGTGCGTGTGCCATATTCACAATGATTACAATCCCCGAGGTTTTTTTTTGTGCTTTTACTCGAGGCAGAAAGCCTGTCGCAATGGTCGAACTTATACGGAGAATTTATACTTCGTGTTCGCTTGGTCCGATTTCAGACCTGGGACCGGAAGCCGTTTATCCTGAATTATATTTGTGATATTGCTCCAAATTCCGGAAAAATTCAGGTGTACTTCTTTAAAATAGTCCTGTCAGTCTGCCTTGCGTATTTTTCCCAGTTATTATTTATCCATTCATCCTACGGCACTACAGCCCACAGTCGAGCCTTGACCTCCCATTTTGTTAGGTTTCGTAATAATTGGGTTTTACGATGTGGGGTTATTATCCGCAATACGGAGGACCGAAAGGTTGCTTCGTCGTCTGACTCCTCCACACCAACTTGCCCGGCAAGGGAAACTGTACCAATAGCAAGCAACCGGCATTTTACCTAGTTCGATTTATTATCTATAAGTATTTCAGTATCTGATAATATTATTACATGTACTGCCGTCGAGCATAACAGTCCTTTATTGTTTATGTCAATAATGTTACATGTTTCGGTCCTTCTCATGGACCTTTATCAGGGATAAAAATATATATCTATAACACAAGTATGGTTCATGATGAGGACAGAAACATGCACCATTTTTTATACAAGCAATAAGGGACTGTTTTGCTCAACGGCAGTACATTTAGTAATATTAAAATATCGTGACGTAACAGGATAAGGCCATTAAAATTGTCAATTTATGTAAGTAATAAGCCATGAAACTGAAAAAATTATTGTCGGATAAGCTAGGAAACAATATTGAGCAATTTAAATTAATTTAAAGTCACATTTGAGAAGTGGATTCTGCAAGATTGAAGAAGACTTCGTCACCTTTAGTCCTGAGCGCGATGACGTGTTTCGTTATTAATTTTCTTCCCATTTTTGCATCTAAACAAGCAATCCTCGTTCTTTCCTGATTCACATAACGATAAACTGCAATGAGTCCGACACTGCACAGTTTAAATACGAGTAATAGGTCTTTGCCATGTACTGGGCACTACCTCTCAACCGAAAGGCCCGGCTTCTCGCCCAGTTAAGTCCATGTGGGATATGTGGTAACTGGAGAGGTCTTTCTCCTAGTACTCCGGGTTTTCCTCACAGTATTACTTTACCAAAGCCCCTTACACACCCATACATCTACTACCCACCCTATAGGGAATGGCATTAAAAACGGACAGTTTTAAAAATTGGCTAACCGGCATACTCTTTGAAATTAACGGAATTTTTCAATAAAAACTTTAAAGTACATATAAGATTCTGCACACCTGGTTGCTGCAAGCAAGCTTCAACTTCTTTCTTACAATACAAAAATTTACGCGTGTGATTGTGACGTTGAAACTTGAACACTCTCACTCAACCACAATGAGCTGAACATTATACTCCTATATTAATTGTGCACCAGATGAAATAATAGAGTTATTTGTCGGATGTTAGTTTTCCCTCACCCACGTAACTCTGTGTTTTTTTTACCGAGGTTCCCTCTCCCCCTCTTATGACAGAAGCTGCGACGAACAGAACAATGCTGCCACAATTTTGTAGACAACAAACATGGAAGCAGGGGAGAACGATAATATTTTACTGAAATGAATAAATAACACTGACGAACAGTCCAACATAACTTTTCATTATATTAATAAGCAAGTTGTCGCATTACTTCTAGCAATATATTTCTACTAATTTAGTCATTCTCAGTCAAATCCGGTAAAAGTAAAGAATAAATTAAAGATGTTTAAATTTTTGTGAAATACAAAATATCGTGTATCTGCACTGGAACGAGATCTCACTTACTTACTAGAATTTTATAAATAATAATGAAAATTTGTTTTGCAAAATGTACAAGTACTATATATTAATACGGGTACCACGAGGGAATTCCATTCGTCGAAGTCATCTTAAATCTTTTTAGTCGCTAAAAGTAACAAAACACAAAAAATGTCGCTCGCTTATAAGAATTGTATTGCTATATGTGTAGCACAGTACGTGTACAAGTCTACGTCATACAATGCTGTTCACAGGCCACAATGTGCGACCAGAATTTAATCCATTTATGGTCACCTAAAAACGGTAAATTGTCTAAATCTGGGTTTCATTTTACGACGTTAAGTTTCTCTTTCATGATCATGGCAGCGTGAAATGACTATGGTATAGTGAATGAATGACCGAGTTCTCATGGACAGCTACTCGTTCCGTGAAATGTGTTGTGTTTAGATGAAGAGACCTATTTCTTGAAAACTGAGAGAAAGCCAAGTGTTCGTGCGAAAGTATTGTATATGAACAGAAAATTGCTAATACTTCGGTGAATGTACCCTGCTGAGTCTAGAGAAAGAAGTCCCATGGATCAAACCCTTCCACGTCTCCCTGGAGATTGTACGCTCCCCTCCCCCCTGCATATTTAATTGTATTTCCTTCTAGTCTTCTAGCCATTATGTTCATGCGAATGTTGCTAGTAATAACAGTGTCCTAAACGTCGGTAGTGACCACCACCTTGGGGGTGGTTGACATAGCCAAAAGACGTGCAAAAAATGCAGAAAGGGCAGAAAGTACGTAGCTTAGACGATTGTTATTCCACCATGCGTGGAGTCCTTTCCGACGACCGAGTACAAAATACAGAAATTTAACTGGTGCCACTTCCGGTGTTTGAAGTGTTATATTTAACAATGGTGTCAGCTGCTTTATTTAACGTCGGTGTTGGGTGAATAAAATATGATTATGGAGCACTGATGGAATGTGATGATGATAGGAAGAAACCAATATAATGGGGGCGGGGGCGGTGTTGGTGGAGGAATCTGTTCCTGTGCCATTTTCACAACGAATTCTACCTTAGCCAGACCCGAGATATAGATCAAGCCCGACTTTTCGCAGTGATATACAGCCGACATGTCTTTTTTTAAAAAAAAAAAAAAAATTACAAAAAAAATTTTAAGAAAAATTAATTAAAAATTTTATATATTTATTTATAAAAAATAAAAAAAAAAAAATAAAAAAAAAAGAAAA
>Ga0123352_10001067_pt1 | contig 35492 bp, 28 predicted proteins | sample TergutLab28metaG_FD_89700 | JGI IMG/M metagenome (GOLD analysis project Ga0123352, IMG submission 89700) | Labiotermes labralis P1 segment gut microbial communities from Petit-Saut dam, French Guiana - Lab288 P1 | ecosystem: Host-associated > Arthropoda: Insects > Digestive system > Gut ...
CTAACAGAGAACCCGTTAGCTTCTTAAGGAGGACTCTGCACCTTGGAGTAAGTAAGCATGTAAGTAAGTAAGTATTTTAAACAGCTCATGGTGAATGGAACCTCTGAGGTTTCTGCAACATTGAGTGTGATTTACGTTTCGGGTTGGTTACAAAATAGAACTTTGACAGTAGGATAGGATCTTTTGTAAGTCTTTATTACATAATGTATGACTTAAAATACAGAATAAGGAATAAACAGATAACCATAAAACACAACACAAGTTGTGTTTGATGGTTTCTGTTCATTCCTTATTTTATAGTCCATCATAATGGGATACATAATTTTAAAATTAAAATACAGATCAATGTAAAACCATCATAATTTCCTCTGCAAGAACAATATCATCTTTCTGATGCTGGCTACATACAGCTGCAACATGTTGGAGTAATAACAAATAAAAGTGTTACCAGTAAACCACTATAAGCATCACACTGCAAATGATAAGTTTTGTTTTCACAAACCTAGTGAATAATACAAGTATCAAAGTACATATGGAGAAACTGCTTTTTTCCTTTTATCAACTGGACATTTCCATGGGTCCTAATTGGCCTCTTATGTAACAGTACTGGAGGCTCATTTTGCCAGGGTAATGTGACCTGAGTGTGAGGCTGAGCCTGCCTCCATCCAGTACTGAGGTTACAAATTACATGAGCTTTTCCCTTCACTATTCCATACATCCCCATGATATGATGCATAGGCATAAGAAGAGTTCTTGTGGTTGTCTTTTTACATAAAAAAAGTGTTTCAGCTGAAATATTAAATCTTAACACATGTTTTGGAAGTGTATTTTGAGACTGGTGCCAGCTGAACTGCTCCATATGTGCCAGTAATATGTTTTGTCCACAACGACTTCAGCTAACAATGGAGGTTTTTCACTTGTCATACACAGATGTCAGGGAAGTGGCTTTTCTGTATCATTTAACTAGTTTGTGCTGACTGTCACAGTATAGTTTGTGTTCCTGTCGTTCAGTTCCAAAGAAAATTGTGGCTCCCAAGAATAGCTTTGCAGAATTATAAAACCTGTACATGTTCAACAGCCCACAATGTAGAAGCTCACACAAAGGGTTAAAATGATCTAGGGACCAAATAGTTTATGCACTGGTCTAATTTTGAAAACATCAGTTTACCTAATGGAAGATTATTTACTGAAAATTGTTACGGACTTTGATAATCCAAGATTTATAATTTATTCATAAGTGTACTTTAAAACAGGTCACTGTATGTGTACCTTTCCCTAACACAAGTATTCAGGTATTCTGGTAGTATCATCTGTGGAAAACAATCCATCAGAAACTCTTCAACATATGAGTCTGCAACTACAGCAGCTGCAGAATATAACACCAGCAAAACTTCCAAAGTGGTTTGGTCCAGGTGTTCTGCGATATTATGTCCTAGTGCATGATGCAATGGATGGAGACAACAATAAAGCTGAAAAGGCATTTAATGGTATAAAACAGACATACGGAGATAATAACTGCTACTTCCTTCAAATGAACTCTCGCCCGCCTGGTCAGAGCGTAGAGCAGAGCCATCTTCCTGATCCATGGAGTCAGTTTCTTATTCGTCAGCTTGATAATCAGGTACAGTTGACAACAAAAGAGCAGTGATATTTTTTTACATACCAATAAGTTATTGTGAGAGTGGAGAATTTATTATATGTTGCTCTTGTGTTGCATATTTACATGTCACATCATAAACCAACAGCCATTGCAACCCCCCCCCCCTCTCCCACCAGAAAAAGTATCAAATTTACTATGCTTACTAGTGTATATGTCACCCACACCTATTTTAGCAACATGCAAGTGTTTTAGGAGCTTTCGGACAAGAATTGAATCCCCATTCCTCTTATATCTTTCTTAATGACACAAGGCTCCCTAGTTTCATAATTTGAGTGGTATTCCTTATTTAAAGTATTAAAGGGCTGTGATGTAGAAAAGAAAAGCAGCCATATGCAGGTTGAGGAATGAATACTTCCATAGCTATTATGAACTCATTATTTGTACTGTTCATCTAGTGTTATCAGGGTATTCAAATAAGTAGGGTGCAGATGGCTTGGATGAGGTGAACATGAAATATGTGGCTATGACATTGGGAAACTTCTTGAAAATAGCATTATCAGGACAATTCAAGACCTTAGGACTTCAGATACCATTTTGAAACCAGTTTTTACTGGCGTGGCCTTCTCGCTCATCACAGCACCACTGACTGGCAGTCGTCATTGTGTCTCATCATCACCAGGACTCACTTGGTCCTTTCAACATCTTTTCCAACTTTCCAAGGAAGGGGTCATAATGACATACACAATACATTTTTTCACTCACTGGAACACCAGTCTTACTGTTTCTGCTTCTTCTGACTGTGTCATCATTCTTCTTGATGAAATCAGTTTATGTCATAATGACATCCAACAACAGCAGTGCACTTTCCTCTGTCAGACCTATCCAACACCTCCACTTTCTGTAACAGAGACAGCCCTTTCCTTGTCTGCTTATCCTTAGGCTGTTCATCAATATGTATGTCACACTTTCTAGATATAAAAGGGTGTATCCAAAAGTTCTGAGACTGAGCTGCTAACAAAGTACATGGGCTGATCATTTAATTTCGGGACTGATTTTTTTGTGAGTGAATGAGTAGACTTAACAGCTAGTTGGTCTTGTCTCCTTCGAAATAGTGTCCTTGTGCTTGTATGCACTTATTCCAGCGCTCCTGCCACTGAAGAAAGCACCTCTGGTAGTCACTTTTTGTAATAGCCCTTAGTTGTCTCATCGCGTTGGCTTGAATATCTTCAATGTAATCAAATCGGCGACCTTTCATTGTTTTCTTCAGTTGTGGGAACAAGAAGAAGTCACATGGAGCAAGGTCAGGGGAGTAGGGAGGCTGTGGGAGCGACGGAATCTTGTGTTTCGCCAGAAATTCATTTGTGGTGACAGCCCTGTGGGCAGGGGCATTGTCATGGTGCAGGATCCAGTTGCCGGGGCGCCACTTCTCTGGGCAATGTCTGCGCACAGCATCGCGGAGGCGTTGCAGGACTATTTTGTAGAATTCCATATTTACCATCTGTCCTGTAGGGATGAACTCATGATGAACCAGCCTGTCAATGTCGAACGCAATCAACATAGTCTTGTTATTGGACTTCACCTGCCATGCTTTCTTCGGTAGAGGAGATGATGATGTGCTCCACTGGGAGGACATTTGCTTTGTTTCCGGGTCATACCCATAAACCCAGCATTCGTCGCCAGTGATTGTCGAGGACATGAAGTTGGGATCGTTTTGGGCTCGGTCACGAAGGTCAGTGCAAATTGACATGCAATCGTCCTTCTGTTCCGCCGTTAGGAGACGGGGCACAAATTTCACTGTCGCACGTCTCACTCGCAATTCTTCAGTTAGAATTTTTCTGGCACATACCGAATGCTATTCTAGCTTCCTCTGCAACCTCTCTGATAGATGTCGGTCAGCATGAATGATTTCTCGCACACGTGCCATGGTCTCCTCGGTGTGGGAGGTGAAAGGCCTGCCTGGGCAGGGGTTGTCTTCAAAGGATCGGCGTCCACTTTTGAAATGGGAATACCACTCAGATGTCTTCGATCGACTTAGGCAGGACTCTCCGAAAGCCGCTTGCAGCATTTCGTACGTTTCAGCACCAGTTTTCCCCAGACGGAAACAGAAAACTATGCACACACGCTGCTGCACTTTCTCCTGCATCGTGAAATGTGATGCGCACTGTTGTAGACATTCACCCAAGGTCCTCCACAGAGCGAATGCAGGGAGATACCGACCTCCGGTTTTGCACATACACTTGTACAGAGTTGCCAAGTGTCCCACTCTGTTGCCATTTCGCCACGTATTATAGTTTCCCGGAAAAAAAATCAGTCCCTGAATTAAATGATCAGCCCACGTACTTGCTGACCTTTGTCACTGATAGTTGTCTTTTGTAAATATTCCCCTTGTGAGTATGCAGTGGGTTCACTGTTTCTGCCATTGCTGGAAGCACAGCTCAACTGACTTTTCGGAATTGCATGTAAGATAGTCAGTGATTGTTCCTAACTTTTAGGGACATCTTGGAAACAGTGTGCTTATAACTGCAGTTTCATTCCCATAAACAGTAAGAAATAACACAGGGCCATATCAGGTGAGTAAGGAGGGTGGGGAACCACAGCCATGTTTATAGTGGCCAAAAATTGCTGCAATACAAAGCAGTGTTTGCTGGTGCATTGTCATGATGAATCAACCAATCCTGATTCCACCATTGTTCCGGATGTTCTTGTCAGACTGCTACATCAGATCTTATGAAATGTTCAGTAAGTAATGCTGGTTAACAGTTTGGTCAAAGGAACAAATTCCCAATGAACAGTGCCCCTTCAGTCAAAAAGGATTAACATTCTCATCATGTTTAACCTGGCTTACCTTTCTTCCTTTGGATGTGAGATGACAGGCTTCTCAACTGAGAGCACTACTGTTTGGTTCTGGTATCACAACAGTACACCAAGGTTTCATTTCATGAGTGTCTGATTCAGTTTACCCAAGTGTCATGCAACACTTAATGGAAATGCATTGCTCTTTCAAATCAGCCATTCAAAAGTCACAGGTTGCACTTAATATGCCCTACCATAGACATTCATTTTGAAGTAGCATAGAGGGTTGTGGTTACAGAACTCAATATTCTGACACAGAAAACAAATGCTGTGGCACCTAGTGGCTGACAGTGTTTACTGCTTGTTGTTCTTGGCCTAGGTAGTAAGTTGACAAACTTCTGGACACACCTTAATAATTAAGACATGAGAGCAGCAGTTAGTTGTAACAATTTTGAAAAGTACAGTTGAAGTGAGTTCTGTGTTGCATAGTATTTAGTTAGCTATGGAGTGAAATGGGCAGGCAGGTTTAGTACCTTTATATTGCTGTTGCTTCATGCAACCATGGAAGCAATCATGAGTGGGTGAGGGACCTACAGTTCAGTGCATGAAGGTTGCTACAATAATTCTACCACAAATAAATGAAACCATGATGCATGAACATACAAATGAGAAGGACCTGCTATATACTTAATTCCTTTTAGATCCACACATTTTTCTGAGCACTGGTGTTCAAATACGTACTTGTTCCTGTTCTTCACTCTGAGAACCCTTGCATCTCACCCATACGAAATGAGTGCCAGAACCTGCTCTTCATTATTTTGGAAAGTAGAGATTTATAATAGGTTTTTAATTTAAATATGGCAAGAATTTTTAGAATTTACTCTTTTAGTTCTTGTAGTGAAACTCATTCTGTGTCATAGTTCCTTCCCCAGATACTTAAATATTTAAATGTTGTGAAATTATTTATTACACACATAAAGCTGGTGAAATTATTGATGTTCCATGTTGTAATAGTTACTTTCCCTCCCCCAGTTGTGGGTTTTGGTTCACTCCTCTGGAAAAATGTCTGCGTTGTTCTTTGAGGTATTTGTGTTTTCCCAAAGAAATTGATATCTTAATTTAAAGGAGTTTCTAAATTAGGTCATTCAGTTCTAGCCTTTCTTGATTGCCTTGGAATGTTCCTAATGGCATATTCAGGAGTATAATTAAAACCTGTGGGTATAAATGTAACATTATTTAGACTGTTGGAAGTTGAAAAAGGGGAAGGTAAATTATTCAGTTTTGTTATTGACGGTCTACTGTCCCACAACATTTCAGTAAGTTGCAGAGCAGTGCGTGTGATGACACCCATACTTATATACTGTACTGGAAAGCAGTGCATGTGAACTCTTGGACTGTCTCTATGACACCTGTACTTATATTGTAACTTCTAGGATGCAAATGATCAAGACAGCAGTCCTCGTACTCCAGCCGAAGTCGGTGGTGTGACTGGAATGCCAAGCCGAGTCACTACAGATGGCAGTTGTGACAGTGAAACTGTGGAAGTGAGTAACATGTTGAAGTCAGGAGTTGGTCCAGTGTTGATGTCTGCCTTAGAAGTGGCACAGGAAGCAGGGGAGAATGCCACCCCCATCACTGTCACGCATCATCCCCTTAGCCCAGATGCAGATGCACAAAACCACATTCTTGCAAATTCAGATAAGGTATGTTCTATTAAAATGAACCGTGTAATGAAGCTGGTAATAAAGATGTACAAATTCTGCCCTTCGGTGAGTGGAAGCTAATTCAGAGCTGAATTACATTGATAATTGATAATGGTAGAATGGTAAATAAGTGATAAGATGGACTGCCATGAGGAGTGATGTCACACCGGAATGATATATGCAGAGGTGCACAAACTCAGGTGCTGGCACACAATGTATGTGGGTTGTCCGTATGCAACTTCTGCATATTGATTCTTGCAAATAATTTTTTTTTATGTTGAGATATTTTGTTTGTCTTATTTCCTTCAGAAAAGTGAGAATCTTAAAATAGGCCACAACTGTCACCTTCCGAATCATTTTGAGTTTGTTAAGCACAGTCTTTCTCTTGTTCAGTTCTGTGTAACTCTGCAGCTGGAAATGTGTAGATGAAGTAATTGAAGAAATACAGGTATGCTTTTAGGTGATAACATTTTGATCTTTTGAGTTTTTATGCCTTCCTTTTACATACGTCACTAAGGTTGAGTGAAAATCACTGACTGCTGGTATGTGATGCCTTGTTGTTTAGATGTATCCAGTGAACTAAATGGTATCACATTGCAGAAAAGTTTTGTTGTGAGGAGGATGCCGGCAGTGAGTTGTAGTGTTTTAAATTCATCCATCCATCCAGAACGTGGATTATTATTCTCATTGTCCCTGAGCTGATAATGTAATATTTCACTATGTGCACACATTCCTGCACATAAAATGTGTGTGTGTGTGGGTTTTTTTGACTTGCTGCTGTTGATATAGGAAATTATTATCTGCAAAGTAATGTCTATTCTACAAAATCGCATGCTCCATTCTCTTTCCTGCTTGAAGGTATTGATCTGTACTTCAGGTGATCAGCCTGCAGTTTGCTCGAAGCTGAAGTCACACTTCATGATTGTAACTTAAAGTCTGTCATGGTACAAACATTGATTTATGCCATAAAGTATGTAGTGAACAAACATTTGAAACCTTTACCTGAAAAGTTTTTATTTGCTTATCATTTAACATACCGCAAACATGTGCCTTCATCTAGAGTCAAGTTTAAGAATGAATGGAGCTCTACCTCTGCTGTCCCCCATGTGCCCGCATGACATGTAAAGGGACAGCTTTACCTTTACCTTTTTTTGCAAAAATACAATAAATCTGTGAAGTGTGATGAGCCTTGCAGCATAAGATTTTCTTTGCAGTATGTAACGATCAAAGGCAATGACATTTCCCGACATTTCAAAGAATGCATTAGGAACATAGGTTTATTCCATGTTAAGAGTTTTCGTTCTTGTGATGACTTTGTTTGTTTAATTCATCCATTGTGTTGTATCCAAAAGGAACACAACTTTTCAGATATGGGCTCTATTTCCATACTCGAGTGAAAGGATGGTGATGCATGTACTCAGGTACAAAACAAAGAGCTGTGCTTAATCACCATTGAAGGTCTGCTGTGCTTTTGTTGTGGATATCAGATGACAGATGAAGTCTAGAAACTAATCCTGATTGTAATATATCTTTGTCAGAACCCTTCAGAAGTCATTTTAGGTCTGTTTGTGAAGTTGAAAAAAGTGACTGTTAGCTTTGTTTGGGCTGTCTGTCCACATGGAACAACTGGGCTCCCACTGGACAGATTTTCATGAAATTTGGTTTTTGAGAATTTTTAAAAATCTGTTAGTTTCATTAAAACCTGATATAACAGGTACTTGGCATGAAAACCTACATATATTTGAGAAAATATCTCAATTAATTCTTCTTTGAATGAGAAATATCTCAGACAGAAACTGTAGAGAAAATCAAAATATACATTTTGTATTAAGTACTTTTTTTTTCAAAATTGTGCCATTTATGAGATAATGTGGCAAAATATGGTGGAACCAGACAGGCCAAAGATGGCAGTATACTCGTAGTACAGTGCGTGCACATTGCACACTAGATAACTAAGGTGACAGACACACACTCAGAATGTGTAATACGTACTGCTGTTTCACAGCAACATATATTATTATTATTATGCTTACATCCCACAATGTTATGTGTGTATGTACATTGCCTCTCTTGTTTGTGCTTGTCAGTTACTTCTATATGAAAGAGTGAAATGTGTGTCACTTGTTCCTGAGCTCTTTTTCTCCAGGACATTACACTTCTGTTTCATTTATTTTCATAGAATCACATTCCTAATAACAATGTGACTCATGCTGTGAGTCATATCAATGCCAATGTCTGGATAGGGCAGGGGAGTCAGAATTCAGCTGCAACACAGCATGGTACATACCTTACTGCAAGTGATTTGGAACGCTTGAGAATGCTTATTCAGGAATTCTGTGTGAAAGCTCTGTTGCCACATGTGGAAAAACAGGTTCAACAACTCAATGATCTTGTAAGTATCATTAAAACTATTTCTTCATTGATGTTCTAAAGTATTTTCAATTGTAATACATCTAAGTGTCTAAGGGGTAATATGTGTATGGAAATACGCATTTTTAGGCCAAACGTAATGTAACTTATAGTACAAGCATTGTACCTCACAATTAGCAGGTCAGAGTTTGGTTAAGTCTAAAATTAATCCAGAGTCTGTTTCTTGATTCTTGGAGTGTTCAGTTCTGCTTTCATGCTTTCTGTAACTTACAGTACAAAAATTGTTGTTTATCTTGTAATAAATTAATGAAGTTGAGGGAACTGCTGCTGCTGCTGCTACTACTACTACTACTTCTACTACTACTACTACTACTACTACTACTAGGGGGTGCTGATAAGTCCTTAGCCCAATCTACTTCCTGATGTCATAGGACAGAATTGATAGTGTTGTTGGAAAGAGGGGTCTGTTCATGTGCCAAATTGCAAGTCTTTTCTTGTTACATAGGCTAAATGGAAGCATGTCAGGTGATGCGCGCAATTTCAACAACATGAGGACACGAGCTATCATGAAGTTTTTTTTCCTGTAAGGCAAGGTGTCGAAGGAAATTCACGCCATTCTGACAGAAACATTAGGGGAACATGCACCATTGTATGCTGTCAAAAACTGGGTGGCCCAGTTTAAATGTGGTGATTTTTCCACCTGTGATGCACCCTGTCCTGGGCGACCCAAAACAGTGACCACCCTGGAGATTATTGATCAAATTCATGAGCTAATCTTGGAAGACCACCGGATTTCAGCTAAATCAATAGCTGAGCAGGTTGGGTCCATCATTAATGAAGATACGGACATGCGGAAGCTCTCTGCAAGGTGGGTGCTGAAATGCCTGAACATGGATCAAAAACATCAACAGTGCCAGTTGCCTGAGCAACTTTTGGAATTTTTTCGGTGTGATCCAAATAATTTCCTGTCACGATTGGTGGCCATGGATGAAACCTGGTTATATCACTATGACCTGGAGACAAAGCGACAATCAATGGAGTTGCAGCATAGTGGCTCACCCCGCCCCAAAAAATTCTGAGTCCAAAAATCTGCTGGAAAAGTTCTCACCTCGATTTTTTGGGATCAAGACAGCATCCTCATTGATTATCTTCCAAAGGGCCAAACTATCAACATGGAGTATTACTCATCTCTGCTGGTGCAATTGAAGGACATTTTGAAGGAAAAATGCTGTGGGAAGGTCACCAAAGGGGTCTTATTCTTGCACGACAATGACCCAGCTCACCAGGCACTTGCAACCCAGAAAAAACTGGCCTACCTGGGCTTCCATTGTCGTGATCACTCATGCTATTCTCCGGATCTGGCCCCGTCAGACTAGCACCTGTTCCCTGGACCAGAAAAACGATTGAAAGGTCGCCATTTTTCGTCTGATGTGGAGGTCATTTGCTGCCACGGAGACCTGGTTGGACGGACAAACTTCTGAAGTTTCTTGAGTGGCTTGCAAAAGTTAGAGCAGCGGGCTAAGAAGTGTATTGGGCTTCGTGGGGAGTGTGTTGAATAAATCCCGAGTTTGGTCACTGTAGCTTGTTTCCTTCCTGGTCAGGCTAAAGACTAATCAGCACCCCTCATAATAATACTACTACTGTAGTAGTAGTAGCAGCAGCAGCAATAATAATAATTATTTTTTGCACTAGGATTCTTCATGGTGTCATCATCATCAAATTCTTTTACTCCTTGTGGAGCATAGGGCATCCATGAAGAGCTTCCAGGCATTGCGGTCTCCAGCTATCCCCTTGACCACGTTCCATGTTCTTCTTGTGCTTCTTATCTCATCCTCTATTGTCCTTCGCCACGTTCTCTTCAGCCTACCTCTCCTTCTATATCCCTGAGGATTCCAATATTCTTCATGGTGCAGTGTTTATTATTTCTGCTTCATATTTACATGTATGGGTTTGAAACTCAAAAGAGAGACCAACTGTCCTGCATGATTTTTTGTTTTTAATTTCCTCAATCCTTTTGGTCGGTGGCACGCATAGCGCCTTAGGACATCAGAGATTCATGCATACAGTTGTCCAACCATTTTACAATGTGACCTCTGTAGCTGACAGAGTGCCTTCAAAAACAGTGTGTCCAAATGTCAGGTTTCAAGACAGAAAAATATGTACCAAGAGAGGTGTTTCTTTTGCATAAGTCCAGTTTGCACCATTACAAACAAAAATGCTGACACTTTTTATCTGCTCCCCACTCATGCATGTGCCTGCCTTTGTGATTTCATGTACTCAGGCAGGCCCAGTAGCCATGGTGACACTTAGGAGAAGGTTCTGAGTGTTTGGCAGCTTGCTAAGTTAGAGGGCCATGAGGCTGTTCAAGTGTAATTTCAGAACTGAACATGGACATGGCATGCCCAACATTCAGAAGCATTCGGTGTTGGGACAATAAACTGTAGAGTACAGAGAATCTGTTATGTGAAAATCTCCTGGAAAACAGTGGGCCTCTGAAGAAGATGTGGATTGCATCAGAAAGGCCCTAGGATAGATTCCGCATTTATCAGTTTGTGCTGCATGATGTTAGCTACAGATTCCTGTTGGACTACACACAACATTCTGGGCAAACACCTCCATCTAAGAGCTTACAAGATACAACTGCTTCAAGTGCTGAAACAGATTGGGCAAGTCATATTCATTAACTTTGCTGTAAACTTGCAGGAAAGAATTGATGCTGCACATGATTTCTTCCACAAAGTATGCTTCTCAGATTAAGCAGTGTGTCATGTCAATGTAATTGTGAATAGGTGCAGTTGCAGGATTTGGGGAGATGAAGATCCATGTAGCATTTGAACTGAAGTGAGAGAGTGCCCTGGTGAACAAGTATTGCATTTTAATGCATGATAGAGTGATGAGACGCTTCTTCTTTCTGGAGTCAACCATGATAAGGGTCTCATACCCTTGACATGCTAGAACTGTATGTTTGTCCGCAGTTACCACCTTGATCTGTCTTCCAACATTATGGGGCACCACATTACTTCAGCCACATTATGGGGAGTCATCTTAATCACATGATGCTGACAGATGGATTGGCAAAGGAGTGACCATTTCGTGGCCTCCTAGGTCACTGGACCTAACTCGGTTGGATATTTTCTTGTGGGGTTACTTAAAGAACCTCGTGTACCAAGTCAAAAACAATGATCTTCAGCAGTTGAAAGCTGATATAAGGGACTCAATGGCTATGGTAATCCACAACGTGCTTCAAAACGCATGGACAGAGGTCAAATACCATCTGAATATTTGCCGTGCCACCAGGTGTTTCTACATTGAAATATTGTAAGTTAGGTAGTTGAGAGTTTTCCTTTGCATTGTTGCAACTCAGACTCTATAACGAAATTTGTCACATATAAATTTCTAGTTTTGGATACTTGTCATCAAGACACCTTGTAAGTGGGTAGACAAAGGCTGCACTCACAATTATAATAATTCAGTGTTGTTCACTTCTCTGTTACTTTGCACACTGACACAACAGACTAATAACCAGTTACAAAATCAGCAGTGATGATTAAGGGATTATGAAGATGATGGTGGTGGTGGTGGTGGTGATTGTTTTTGTTTGTGTGATTGTTTGTTTGTTTGTTATAATAATTTTTGTTTCAGATTTCTAACAAGAAGGGTGTCAGCAGGTCATTTCTCAGTGCCACCAAACGCTGGTTTGGGAGCAATAAACCAGGTGTTCCAGGTTCCAATACACCAGTCAATGCAGTAATGTGAGTGTAATTCTGTTGGTTGTGAATCAAATGCCTTTCCAGTTTATGTGATAATCGTCCCATACAATATGCTGCTAAATAAGATCTTAGTAGATTCGGGACCATTAACTTTGTTGCATGAAGCCCATTTAAATTTGCATAGGAAATTGTTTTACATAAACTTTATCAAAAATGCCATGACCCTAATAATGTTAAAAGTTTTGGAAATATACCTGTGTTTGTATTAAGGTGCTAACCTTTGTAAAATAACAGCATACACTGTGAGCTACTGTTACCTAAGAAGTCATTTTTAAATACTGTAATACCTGCTCATACATACGTGCCTTTGATGTTATATTCTGCTGCTGTTTGTAACTGCTTGATCACATACGTAACACTAAATGAGTAGACATTGAAATTTTATATGCAGTATAATGTTGAAGTGAGAGGTGTTTTGTTACAAATCTTTCCTGTGGAGATTCCAGTGTATTAATGTTAAGTAGAAGCCTATACGGGCCACTCACCTGATAATAATTATCAGAGCTTAAGTTTCAGAGTACTGTATCCTAGAATCAGTCACTGGATGTTAAGAGTTCATTAGAACCTCTCTAAAGGGTGATTACCAGAAGTTAAGATTCATTAAACACCTGCTGAAGGTTTAGTTATTGGAGATCAAGTTTCAATGTAAATGTATCTGGGAGTGAATACGTTAGATCATTTTTGAGCCAAAACTCTACTGAGGACAACTGTCAGATATGAAATTTAGGTATAAATTGTTCAGTGGCAATATGCTAGACATCAGGGTTTAGTAGGAATTTAGCTGAGAGCAGTCTGTACCTTGTCGAAGAAGGACACCCTTTGGACACTGACTCTAGTGGGACGTAAGTGTAGTTGAAATCTGTAAATTTCTATGAGCAGCTTGTAACTTAACGTTTAAAGTACAGACTTTTGAAGCCAAACATTGTAGGGTTTTAAGTTTAAAATTGCAGACCCCCATAAGATCAAGTGTATTTTCCACTATATATGAGGGGGTGCTGATAAGTCCTTAGCCTGACCAGGAAGGAAACAAGCTACAGTGACCAAACTCGGGATTTATTCAACATACTCCTCATAAAGCTCAATACATTTCTTAGCCCGTTGCACTAACTTTTGCAAGCAACTCAAGAAAAATTCAGAAAGACCAACCAAGTCTCTGCAGCAGCAATGACCACGCAGATGAAAAATGGCGACCTTTCAATTGTTTTTCAGTCCAGGGAACAGGTGGCAGTCCAACGGGGCCAGATCCAGAGAATAGGGTGGGTGATCAAGACAGTGGAAGCCCAGGTAGGCCAGTTTATTCTGGGTTGCAAGTGCCTGGTGAGCTGGGGCATTGTCGTGCAAGAACAAGACCACCGTCTTGCCTTCCCGCGGAATTTTTCCTTCAAAATGTCTTTCAATTGCACCAGCAGAGATTAGTAATACTCTGCTTTGATAGTTTCTCCCTTTGGAAGATAATCAATGAGGAGGATGGTGTCTTGATCCAAAAAAATCGAGGCGAGAACTTTTCCAGCAGATTTTTGCACTTGGAATTTTTTGGGGCATGGTGAGCCACTATACCGCCACTCCATTGATTGTTGCTTTGTCTCCGGGTCATAGTGATATAACCAGGTTTCGTCCATGGTCACCAATTGCGACAGGAAATCATTTGGATCACGCCAAAAAAATTCAAACAGTTGCTCAGATGACTGGCACTGTTGATGTTTTTGATCCACATTCAGGCATTTCGGGACCCACTTCTTGGAGAGCTTCCCCATGTCCAAATCTTCATGAATGATGGACCCAACCTGCTCACATGAGATGCCCAGTTGCTCAGCTATTGATTTAGCCAAAATCCGGTGGTCTTCCAAGATTAGCTTGTGAATTTGATCAATAATCTCCAGGGTGGTCACTGTTTTGGGTAATCCAGGATGAGGTGCATCACAGTTGGAAAAATCACCATGTTTAAACTGGGCCACCCAGGTTTTGACGGTGGCATACGATGGTGCATTTTCCCCTAATGTTTCTGTCAGAATGGCGTGAATTTCGTTCAGCGCCTTGCCTGGCAGGAAAAAGAACTTGATGATAGCTCATGTTTCCATGTTGTTGAAATAGTGTGCATTACCTGACATGCTTCCTTTCGGCCTCTGTAACAAGAAGAGACTTGCAATTCGGCACATGAACAGACCCCTCTTTCCAACGACACTATCTTTTCCATCCTACAACACCAGGAAGTAGGTCGGGCTAAGAACTTATCAGCACCCCCTTGTACCTCAGAATTATAAAAAGGGAACTGTATTGGGAATAAAAAGTGACCACTTACAAAAAAAGTATCTGTATATAGCAACGGAATGCGCTTACAGACATTTTCTGACGTAATCGGAAACTATTTTTGTATACTGTATTTTATTTAGTTTGTGTGAATTTTCATTGTGGTTGCTCCTTACTTTACATGGCAGGCAACTGCATTTTTACTTTTTGCAACGTATGTGATCCTTATTTGAAAAGTACAGTGGAGTTGCATCTTATGCAAGGGTCACATTCCAAAGACAGGTCCTAAAGTAAAAAGTACTGAGGTTATGTGATGCTACCGTACTTTCCCATGTGGGTGTGGGATTGTAGCTTCCCTTTTCTTTTCAGTTAGCCTGAAGGTCTTATCTCAGGGTAATCTATGTAGGAGGTTCCTGCAAGGCCCACGATCTGCTACAACTGGCTGACTACAGACACAACGCTTAGTTCTGGGTTTTTTGTTTATTTGTTTGTGGCAGTTCACTTTTGGATTACAAGTTGGTATATTATAACACATTATCGGGTGTATCCACGGCACTTTGAGTAAGCACACATCACTTACAATAATCTATTTTTATAACATGAATTTCAATTAATTGTTGTCGAAACCTTGTAAGTTTTTACGGTGCACTCAGATTTACTTGTTGCGACTCCATTGGCCCAAAAGAGAGAGTATCTCCTTGTGTAGCATCTTCTCCTTCATTCAGGTTACTACCCCTTTTTGTATCAAGTAATGCTATTGGCTGCAGTTCGAATTTAGAAAAACCCTACTGGCCGAATTAATTCTTTAGAAAACTGAATCTCACTGGTAATTGATTTAAATCGCTGGACATCTAACTCACGTTAAAGGAACATGTAGGTGCTGCTACTAAATGAATCATGTCCTCGTGATAACATCTCATGTTTCATACAGAAACCCTCAGTTGCAAAGCTACCAACTAGACGTGTAATAAATGTTTTGCCCAAGCTCAAGTTACTCAATGCCTCCTACAGTTTTTCTTGTTAAATCATTTATACCAAATAATCTTATCTATATGGAGCCCGTTCAGGGTTTGAACCTAAATCACGGTACATATCAGGATTTGAACCTGAAGTGCCGGTAGCAGTGACATGCATATATATTATCTACAGTCTGTAAAAAACTACCATTCTGTGTTTGATTCATGCAGAACAAAAAATATGTATGTTATTTCAGATTGAAATGCGGACAATTTGCAATCTGTGTGAGTAAAATTTAAAGAGCCTTAAATGCTTCTGTTGAATTGTGCTATGGTCTGGGTTTCAAAGCCCCCATGTGAAGGAATGAGCACACTAGAATACTCAGTGTATTGTGATGTATACACCACACACGCGCTGTGGTGTACATGTAGTGACTGAGGCAGTCCACATGTTCCCGTGTTGCACTCATGGTGGGCTTATGTTTATTGAGTGACATGGACTGTTGAAATTGCTGTGGCCATCCAAATTTTACCTTTTTTTCTGCCTCTCTCTGTCTCCCCACATGCATATGTAGTTCAATTTACATATTTCAAATGAGCATATGATGTTACTCCACTGTACATTTTTCGTTCAGGCTGTCCATAGATATGGGTTGTGTCACTCTGCATGTGACACTGCTGTCAAGGTAGCATTGTACAAGTTCACATGTGTACAGGATTTACCATAGCAGTCACTATGCTGAGACCAGTATCATAGTTCTTACAGAAAGACAGGGCATTCCATTTTTCTTTTCTCAGTGATCATAATATGACACTGTCCTTGAATTCCTTTGGTAAGCCAGTGTTCTGAATATTTCACCTCTCATTGACTTAGTTGGGATGTAAGTGGGCTTGGTCTATTGCTGAAAATTCCACCATCACCTTTCTTTATGTGAATGGGTGATCAGAGTGCAAATGAAAGGCTTCCAGAAATACCTGTATGTCATCTAACCACTACATGACTTGTGGATGTAGAATGCTTTGAGGTTGACCATGTCACTGAGGTGGAAAAGCAGTTTCTTAGTCAACTTCAGAGTTCTCATGTTTATTCCATAACTGTTTACCATTCTGTCTGATTTGCCCACAAATCCTGTTTGGACACTGTAGTCTTCTGTTCTGTAAGGTTTGGTAGCATGGCCAGATTCATCGATGAAATTGCTTTCATCTGGGGTATCATGCACTTTTTTGAGAATGTACATGTCACACCTGTCTCCAGCAAACAGCCTGTAGATTACCTCTAAGGTGTGTCACTATGTTCTCCCTTTACTGTTTCAAACCTTTTGACATAATATGTTAATGGTATTTCATGCCTGTATCAGTGAACTGTTCCACGTGAATTGAGTTCACATGTGAGTGGATCATCAAAGAGAGCAGGTGAGATAAAATAATTATCAATGTAAATTTTGTGGCCCAGTCCCTCCATGAATTACTTGGAGTACAGTTCCGTATGTTGCTGTTATTTGGCCTGTAGCATATTGCCATTATTTGCATAAATACATAGTAATGGCAGAAATGCAGCCAGGGGAGTCAAAGGGCTTGTAAATTTTGAAACCAAATCTTTTGTCTTTCTTGGAATGTATTGCTGAAAAATCATTTTTTTTTTTTGGTACAACGTGATCATTTTGTCAGCAGCTGTATGCTCTGTTGGAGTGTACATTTCTTAGAATTTGTTCTTCAGTGTCAACAATCAGTGTTCTGTGTGGTTTCTATCTGCTTTCTTCAGCTACTCGAGTGATGCTCCCGAACTTCAGCTTAGAAGACTTGGTGACCTGTGCTTCATGTTTGGTCACTATTCATTAGCATTCCAAGCTTATCATTCAGCTAAGCGGGACTTTAATGCTGATCAGGCTTGGTTGTACTATGCTGGTGCATTAGAAATGGCAGCTTTATCAGCTTTCATGCAAGGTGAAGTGACTCGAAAAGCCCAAGAGTACATGGATGAGGGAATTATCACATACCTGAATTCATGCAAGTAAGTTGCCATTATAATACTTCCAGAAGACAAGGCACTGGGTAAAAGTGATATTTACAACCAGTTGACCCTTTGTAGTTATACAACAAATATTTATTGATGGAATTTTGAAGTTACTGCACTTTGTATATGATATATATTGGATAGAGAGAACTAAACTGGTGGATTCCTCCATCTTTTAGTTTTGTTATAAACAAATTAAAATGTTCATCATTATGTATCACAGTTTTCCTGGAAACATGATGCATAAAGCTGTGTTAATACTTATGTTACGTAGTTGAGGTACAAGATTTTATAAGTTCATCTGACAAGCTAAGGTACTGTAACCTGTTAGTAACGTTGTTCAAAATTGAAATTATTTGTCAAGTATTATGGGGTATGATGTGTTATTTTCATAATATCACGCAAAAACCTGACCCAGGGCATAGGCCATGAAGGAGAGATTTGACTGTGAAGTGGTTAACCTGCTAGCTTATAGCTACTGTGCTGGAATTACCATTCTGGGTTGTTGTCATTCATAAAAATATGATGGGGCAGTGGGTTTTAAAATATTTCCATGTGATTCCAAGTTATCTTGCTTTATTTTAATTATAAACTGTTATCTTTTAAAAGGATCACACATGCACATCACTCATGAAACAGCAGTTTCTTTGAACCCACACAATTCTAGACAGTTGGGTTACAAACAAACCTGTCAAAATGTTGTGTCCACAAAAAAATTGCATCTTGTAGATAGTTCTGTAAAAATATAACATGTTCATGTATTGGTCTGTTAAGGATGTCCAGTTTTTTCTCCTGTAAAATTGTGTGTTGGTGTGTTACAATAAATTGCTTTTTCATGAGCGATGTGTGTGTGTGTGTGTGTGTGTCCGGGCGTGCATGTGTATGCATGCTCGTGGATGCATGCTGATGCGGGCCTTTCTTGTTTCATCTTCGTCAAAGTCTTTGTGACTTGGTAATCACTAGTCCATGGATGCAGTAGTTTGCAGACATTTCTAACATTTATTCACCTCCCTCACACATAATCATGGCATTATGTACATAACCCAAACTCCAAAGTTGTAAAAATGCACCCTGAATTGGGGTTCCCAACTGATGTATGACCAAATTTTCATATCTTAAATATGGGAAAAACTTAAAATCAAGGAGATTTAAGTCAAAAAAAATTATGCATTATTTATATAGGGTTTCAGCTGGAAGCACAAGAAATGAACCTAAAATGCAGGAAAATTTTAAATAGTGAGACCATAATTCGGGATTATACTTTAGTTATTTATATTTATACCAATGTGGACTAGCGAGTGATTTAGACCATTTCATGTTAATTTCTTTTGTTTATTTTGTTTGTGTAGTTGTATTTTTGTTTAGTTTAGTTTGTTTATCGGTTCGGACTATGTGGCATTAAATAACTGAATGATGTGAGTACTGTCTTAGCTAATCTGGAAGGTAGTAGTTAATGCACCCCTACAGCATTTGCCTGGAAGTGCTGATGAAAAACATGAGAAACCTCAATGAGGATAGTCAGTGCCCTTACAGAGATTCAAACCAGGCACCTGTAATATACAAGTCTGAAGTGCTGCTGCTTCAATTTAATCATTGCCATCCTGTTATATTACCAGTAAAAATAAATAGTGGGGTGAGTCAAATGAAAACCCTAATCATTTTAATACAATTGTGTGTTAATTTTTAAGGTTTCCATATGGCTCTCCCACATACATAGACTTCCCATACAAAATGACTATTCCTTTATTACAATACAGCTTTGTTGTTTATATTATGATTTAGAATCCCAGTTGTATATTGATTAGTGTACAGTATGTTCTTAATTAGTTGCATCCCTTTTCTCTAATTCATTGAAGGACTATGCATTCACTCAGTTTTCTAGAGATCTAATGGCTGCAAGTTTATGCTCAGGTGGGTTGACAGAATTGTTGGGTATTATGCAATCTGAAGTTGTGGGGTTTCTGTTAATTGAAATTTCCATTCCCATTATGGTTATATCTAAAAAGTTAGATAAATCATTTGTTGCTTCTTTTTGTAATTTTAAACAAGTTTGCTGTGTTATGTACTTGTGTTGGGCAGAAAATCTATATATTTTTCAACGCTGGTTGCTGCTTCAGCTATGTAATTCCCATTGGATTACTTACAGTTTTCTATTGACATATTCTCAAGTAACAGTGATGTTTATTTGAATGCACATTGGTTGTTGTATATGCTCTTATTTGTTTTCCTTGAGGATGCCACAATTTGCTACAAGAGCTACGCTATTAAGCACTGAATGTCTGAAAGGTCGCAGCCTTTATGGTGAGGCTGCAAAACAGTTCATTCGCATGACAAGCGAAGATTCTGACCTTCGTAGTGCTCTCTTACTGGAACAAGCATCTTACTGCTTCCTGAAGTCGACAAGACCACACATGATGCGTAAATATGCCTTTCACATAGTTCTTGCTGGACATCGCTTCTCGAAGGCCGGGCAGCGGAAACACTCACTCAGATGCTACAAACAGGCCTATCAGGTAATTAACTTCCTTCCTTATTTCCTTTCTTCCTTCTTTCCTTCCTTGCTTCCTTCTTTTCTACATTGCTTGCTTTCGATGTCCTTCCCTGTTTATGCATGTCAGCTGCCTTGTTTGATGCCCTTGATGTGATTGAGTGATTGAGGATCTGCAGATTGCTGTGGTTGCCAAGGTTGCAGTGGAACTTGGTTTATGAGTGATGTCACAAGCAGGGTTTTCATGACCATGATAGAGCATTGTTTGTGAGTGGAACCACAACATGGATTTCAATGGGCAGTGGGTTTCCATGGTTATGGTGGAGCTTGGTTTCCACATGACATCAAAATGCATATTTCATTGGTTACAATACAGCCTGTTGAAAGATGTGGTGGATCGGCTTGTGAATGTTATCTTCACTCCACCATGTGCACTTGGGTATGTGGAGTGATTGAGTCACACTGGTAAACATGGTTACCATGTTTCCAGGCTTAAGTCAGAGTTTTAGATTGTGAGTGATTCCGGAACAAGTATTTCACTGGAAACCAGGCTTCTGTGGTGACATGAATCACACACACTCATTTCTGTGTTCGTGACTGAAGTTGGTTTGAGCTTGACTTTACAGTCAGGGTTTCTGTGGTTTTGACAGGGCTTAATTTGTTTGGTATCCATGGCGGGGGGGGGAATCTGAAGTGCTTACGATAGAACTGCCACATGGCAGCAGTCCAGTAGATAGAATTAATGCCAGGTGTGTTGTCAGTATGTCATAGGCACAAATAATGCTTGGTTTGTGAGTGAAGTTTTACCATTGTTAAAGTTAGTGCTAGCAGCAATACAATGCATGTGGGGTAGTTCAGTTACTATAGTAAGTAGACTACTGATTGTATGACTGAGGAATTGTAGTTCAATTCCTGATAATAGAAAGTGATTTTTCTCTTCTCCTAAGAATCCATATTAGCTGTGGAACTCATCCAGCCTCACTTTCATTGGGCACTTGAGACTCATTCCCTGGGTGTACTGGCTGGGACATGAAGATGTTTACTCACCTATGTCTGGTGTTGAGGTTGAGAATATGTAGAGCTGTACCACAGCTCTACAGTATGCATTCATGGCATGGAGCTTAACATTCTCAGCGCAGAGTTTTACCAGGGTTTTACTTTCAAAGCTAACTAACTCACTAATTAAGTCCATGGGACAGCATTCTTTTGAAGAGGCTGATAGTTGTGTGGCTGGTGAACATATTTCCCTGTGATTTATGGAGTCAGGAGGTTTATTATTATTCTCCCAAGAGTACATTACTCGACCACATTCTGAATGTGAACAGGATGAAGGACATATATGAACATTATCTTTAGTGAATGAGTGAGTATTTTTCTAAGAATTGTATTTATCATTGTGTGTCATGGATTGGATGGTTTTGTTACATGTGTTGATTTTTCGCCTAATATAGACAGGTGTAACGTCACTGCTTGGTTTTGAGAAATTCCGTGCAAAAAATAAGAAGTTAAAGAAATGTATGTTGTATGTGCCGGTATACTTTTCAATGCACAGGAATAATGCTATTGTTTTTGCATGGATAAAATGTTACATTAATAAGCATATTCTAAATATGTTATAAATAGTGGCTGGCACAAAGTCAACTGACGTATCTTTTTCTTATTGACAGCACCAGAGTTTAAATATTTATTTTATTTGCAGCTCTTTGAAGATAAGAATTGGAGTTTGGCAGAAGATCACATACACTTTACAATTGGCCGTCAGGCTTCAAACTTAAAGCAGATTGCAGAAGCAACAAAAGCATTTGCCTGTCTCCTGACTCCTGCGAGTCGGCAGTCTGCTGCCCAGCAAGCAGCATTTCTTAGGGAATTCCTCACAACACAGCAGGTATTGTAGTATGGTCTATATTGGTAAAAATGGGTACAGGCTGCATGTAGTTCATGTAGTTATACCTTGGGGCCCAGCAGATTGTGAATTTCTTTCCTTCCTCTAATATGAAAAAGGAAATAGAACTCACTTGAGAGATACCTAAGACTCTGTTTATTGTCAACTACTTGCAGATTTGTTGGTTAAAATGTATATTATTACTTCTATAACACATTTTGGCTAACAATAATGTAGCCATCCATATTGAGACTGTTGACACATAGAAGCATTTGTTACTACAACATATCATTGTCATTGTACAGTCCTGGTATGTGCCCCACACTGAATGTTGTTTTGTCACCTATGCATCCTTTGTGATATACTGGATTTATGATCCAACTAGGATCAATGATAACTATAGGTGTTTAGATGTTTGGATGCAAAAAAATACAAATAAAACACTATTGCAAATATTGTACAATTTTAACTTAATTTCAGCAGTTGTTTTTAATATCAAATATTGATATTTTAAGCATTTAATTTTAGAACATATCACCTACCAAGTACAATTAATGATGATATGTTGTAGCATCAAGTACACCTTTGTGTCTGCAGTCTGTCTGAGGTTGGCTGTTACTATTATCATATTTACCTGAATTCAAGGCGACTCTAATGACGACCCCTCAAATATAACAAGTCCGTCAAAGGAAAACGTGTTTTTCCAAATGTAAGAACGAGCCCTAAAAACTAAAATGTATGCTAAGAAGAAATATTTTGCTATAAATTGCATACACTTAATACACAAAGCATGTCAGATTCTATACGCTTTTACCAGTCTCCCTCACACTCACTCCTAACATCCCCATACTGTACATTGCCATTCCACAACACATCATCATCAGTCTCTTCCATTCCGTTGGATATACAACACTTCTTCAAACCCTTCACAGTCACTTCTGGTGAGACATGCTGCCATGCTGTTTTGATGCACATTGTCTAAATAATGCATCTGTGTTTCTTGGTTTATAAACTTAACTGGAATCCATGATGAATATTCATAGTTTTCTGCACAGATGGTGTTAGTGGTATTAAGAGTTTTAAATACCTGTGTTCCCGATTTTTATGTTGTGTCTGTTGCCTGATCAATCTGAGTTCATGGCTCTTTTTACGGCTTTTAATTTGTGGGTTGGTCCAGGTTTTATATTTGCATCTTGTAGGTCATTTTTTAATTTTACATTAGCCATTTTCCTGTTACTACCCTTGGACTAGACCTGTTGTCAAGTGCATATCTTAAGAAGTTTACCATTCGTGCAGTGCCCAATAATGAAATAGGTCGATCTAAGGGACCCATGAGGTTAGGCATGTCTTTGCCTGAAGACAGAAATGGAGCCAGCTTCTGAAATGTGTGGCCTTAAGAAATTAAGAGAATGTCAAAAAAAAATTTCCAGTTAAACTTATTGTTGCTGTATTCTCTCGTTGTACAAATGAGGATTTGGTGATGCAGGTCATGATTTGGCAATGCATGGTCTGGTCCACAGCAATCTGGTTTGACACTTCATACATGACTTTAAGGCAACCTCACATATTTACATGTTAAATTTAAGGAAAAACCTTGTCTTGCTGTCGAGTAAATATGGTGTTAGCCAAAACATATGAGGTAAGTAATAGTATACATGCTAACCAACAGATATGCAATTTGTTGGAAGTAAATGTATTTGTACATATGTATATTGCTTGGGAGATGTATAATATCAAAATCATTTCAGGGATATTGTAGTTATTATGTAGTGAACAAGATTGAGGAATGAAATCCAAGCCCTTTATATTAAGATGGGTTGTGCATATTGTATGATGTTTACACAGATGTAATTGGGTATCCATTTTGAATGTACAAAAGTGTGTTTCAACTAAGATATGTCTAGGGTGTTCAATAGTGTGACAAGTGGTTCTGATTTTGCGTGCCTTCAGGCTTCTGCCACAAAGTAGCTGGGGACTACGTCCTTCTGGGTTATTATGCAGTGAGTTGAGTAGTGGTAATTTCTTACTACTACTCACTGCTTAATACCCCAGAAACGTGCAGTTTTTTGGTTCGGAGTAGGGCAAGATGAGATTACATGCTGATGTGAAAGGAAATCAGAAGACAGCTTGGCTGTACCATACAGTAACAAGATAGAGAGAGCAATGTGCCTTTGTTGGAAAAGTTGACCATTTGCCCCAGTCTTGATTTGGGTTGTTACTGATTACAGTGTCACACTTTACTTCCCCAAAATAATTGTTATTGCACCTTTCTGTCTTGCGTTCTCTGTCACATGTAAGCATTGAATACAGTGAATTGTTCATTCAGTTAGGTTCCAGTAACTATAAAAATTGTATGTGTTATTAAATTTTAATAGGTTGTATTGGAGATATTCACAGGCTTTCTTTATACATAATTATTGAGGTGGCAGACAAAATACAGTACCTTTGGGTACACTTATTATCTGTTCTAGCAACTCATTGCTGAAGAAGGTTCCATGGGGAATGCTCTTCCTGTTTTTCCATTGCCCTTAGTTGATGGCAATGCTGTCCGAGTTTTGTTAGGCTCCCTTTCTCCCCTGCCCTTTCAAGATGGAGCCTCAAATATTGTACCTGCAACAGACATCACATTTTCGGATTGTATTACCAATGAAACTGACATCAGGTGAGGTACTTTTATTTATGTAAATGCATGGGTTTTAGGGTTGTGAACACCATTGGTAAACTTAATCTTATATTAGTAACCACAGAGAAAACTCATTCTTTGGTTGGAATGCATTAATTTTATTTACATTGTTCAAAACAGCGTCTTCAAAGGTAAAGCAGTCTACTTCTTGGTCTACTTGACCCTTGGAGATGGGACCGGTAAGTTGTCCCAAAATATTTGCAGGTGCATCATCCCAGTTGTGTTATAAGCATTTAGAGAGGGGGTGGGTTATGTCAAAACACAACTGTCTTGTATCCTACTTTATTATGCTGATGATGACATACAGAGTACGATCATAGCATATGCTATGATCGTACTCTGTATAGTTTTCCTCTATATAAATTTTTGTGACCTGAAGATGGCCCACAGTGGCCAAAACATGTCATCATCAGCATAATAAAGTAGGATACAAGACAGTTATGTTTTGACGTACCTCACCCCCTCCCTGTTTGCAAATAACTACCAATATACGCCGTGTAGCTTCCCAGAAGAGTGAAGATTTCTTGTACACCGCAGCGGAAGTCTGATATCATGCAACATTTAGTCTTCATTTCAGGTGGTCCAAATTAGAAGAGCTCTTGGTTGCTGAGGCACAAGGTTCATTACCAATGATCTTCAAACCAACCGTGAAACTCTACTCCAGTACTACAAATAACACAATCAGGCCTACTGGAATTGTGGGAGGTATGATACTACACTGTTAGTGTGAATGTACTTAGAAGGAGGCATCATTGTCATATAGGAATGGTGATGAAATGATTATTTGAATCATTGAAGTGGTTTTTTGATTAACAATTGGGAAATAACCAACTCATGAAGGTTACTCCCAGGGATGCCATGTAGTTTATTTGCTATGTGCCCACATTTGTAAATTTATTCCAGACTACACTTCATCACATCCCAGAAGACAGTAAGTAAGCTTCATAGTTATGCTGTGAGGACCTCATTATCTCACAACAGACTGTCATGATACCTAACAATCCACAATGATAGTATACAACTCACTGATTATTTTAATGCATGTACCATTCATTTTTATTGTGTTTATTACAACCAACAAATGAACAATTAATATCACAACAGTATATATAACAGTATCTATATAATATATACTCCTATATGTTTCAACATTTCTGTGTTATCATCAGGGAGTTTCACATTTGTGCCTTGCCAAGTTACACAAATTCTTAAAATTGAAGCTATTAAATTACATTTTCCATAAAATTATTAAGATATATTAAAATATTATTTAATCATTGTTTAGTGATAAAATAAAATTTGTGTGACATTACGATCTCTTGTGCAAGCAGTGTGTATTTGTGGCTGCATATACAATCTGCAATAAATATGGATGTTATTGCATGGAAATAGAGGTATATTGTGGACATATTGGATATACTCAAAAATGGCCTTACCACTTGTTGATGTTGTTAGTGTGCTGGTCTAGCTTGTACTGGGTTGGGGTGAGTATCGGGCTATGTGACGTGTTGTTTTATGGAATTGTGATTTTAACAGTTTCAGTTTTAAGAATTGATGTAACTTGCCAAGGCACAAATGTAAAATCCCCTGATGGTGACAAAGAAATTTTGAAACATGTAGGAGTGTGCATTATACGAGGTCCAACAAAAAAAAAAAAAAATAGGCTGTGCCTGTAACTCTTTCTATTTAACAAATTCAGGAAATCAGCTACAATCGCCTTCAAAATAGTTCCCTTCTGAGTTGACACAGAGCTGCATACAATGCTGCCAATGTTCAAAGCAGTTCCGCATGTCATATTCTGTAAGGCTGTTGAGGATCTCCGCCGTTTTTGCTTTCACATTTTCTGCCGACACAAAATGGGTTCCTTTGAGCACTGACTTGATCTTTGGGAGGAGGCAGAAGTCGCAGGAGTGAGGTCTGGCTAGTAGAGTGGGTGCTCAAGCACAGTGATGTTTTTATTAGCTAAAAATTACTTCACAGACAATGCGTCGTGGGCTGGCACATTGTCCTGATGCAAAATCCACCCATATCTCCATACTTCCGGTTGTTTCCTTCTTACACGTTCACGTAATTTCGTCAAGACTTAAGTGTAATACTGCTGATTTACCGTATGGCCGCTGGGTACCCACTCTGTCGTCACAATACCCTGGATATCAAAAAAAACAATCAATATGGCCTTGAACTTTGAACGACTCATCTTTCAAGCTTTCTCTGCCTTCTGAAAATCGTTTATGCCATTAAAACACGTGTGCACGAGACATGCAATCTTCACCATAAGCCTCAGTCAATAATTGAAACGTTTCCATTTCGGATTTCTTCAGTTTAACAAGAAACTTGATGTTAACTCATTGTTCCCTTTTGCAGTCCGACATTTTCCGACCGAGGATAAGAACACGCCTATATTTGAAAATGTATCAACTTGTACTGAGTAAAATGATTGAGCTGAGCCTTGTAACACTGTGACAGTTCAGAACATGTTCTATAGCCGTCCATTTGTCTCTCCCCTCCCACTCTTGGTTCCCGAGCTATAGGGTTAGTCTCTTTTTTTTTTTTGTGTCAGACAATGTATAAAGAGATACTGTTTTGATATTAATTGTGCAGTATATGTAACTTACTGTGTTGTGCTATATATGATTCTGCATGACAAATTGCTGCAGCTATGTAATTCTCAACTAATTACATTGTATGGCTATCAATGTATGCTCTGTAAGACAGTTCTGTAGATCCCATAATAATATTTCTTATTTCTAATTGTCCAACTTGTTGGTATTACAGAGCCAGTGACTGTCTGTGTGATGCTGCGTAACCCTCTGCATGTCATGCTGCCTCTTCATGATGTTCGTTTGTTATGGAACTTCAAGAAATCTAATGGGGCCACGTCACAGCCTGTAGATAATGAGATTATGTTAGAAACAGCTGAGAGTCCTGTTCACACCCAGCACATCAGCTCTGTTACGCTGAAACCAGATTGTGTTCAGGAAGTATGTACACTTTTCACCATGCAATTTGCTGTATATATATACTCAAGTTTGAGACACAAAAAGTCATGGCAGCTCAGCTCACCATGCCTCTAGTGCACAGTTTAGCAGGGCTGAGCAAACCTACTGTGATGAATAAAAAATGCTGATGAGTGCAAAAAGTTTTTTTTTTAATTTGTCCAGAGAATGTAACAGTACTCTTAAAAAGTAAATGGTATATTGTTTATGGGTGTAACATAAGAGTGGCTGTATGTAGGCTGATGAGGTGTAGCTCCAGAATGGCTGGCAGGGTGTGGTGTCTCTTGATTAGAAGTATCTGTCGGACACAATTTTTATATAATTGGTAGAGCCAACATTTGTTGAGCCCTGCAGATTGGGTAACTCTGCTTTTTGGTATTCTTGAATTTTTAATTTGAATCTCAACCTGATATCAACCCCATGAATTATCTCTGAAAGCTTGTACTGCTTTAAATGTTTTATCTGTTTGATTTGATATGATATTTCCACCTAGTGTTCAGTCCTGTCCTTGGCTTTTTGTCCCACATAGTTTCCAAAAATCCAGTGCCACATTCTTGTTATGAAATATGTATCACACATGAAGTAGAGGACATTACAGGTTGAAATAAATTAGTTCTTGGCACTACTGTGGTAGCTCAAAAATAAATGAGAAGAAGATATTTAGAAGGGCCCTACTGAAGTTGTAATGGACTCAGCAAGCCAACAGTATATTTCAAATTTATTTGAAGAATGGACCTGGTCTCAAATTAAGACACTGTCCTTTAGGACAGTGCCATAATTAAAGTGTAATTTTCTGTGGAGCCTTAGGTTCAGTGCTGGGTGGCTTTGTATGGGATTTGTTGTGACAAAAGTGGCACTAGATTAGAGGTGCGTGTGTGTGTGTGTGTGTGCACGTGTTTACTTCAGTACCCCCTTGCAGGATGTGACAGGTGTGGCCAGAACATCATCACATGCTTATATTTTATGTGGTTAATGTCTCTGACTCAGCACTTTGGCTGGTCACAGAGTAATGATGTTAAGTTCTATTATGATTGTTGTTACATGAGTTTATCATTAATATCATAGGTAGTTTTAAATGAATGAGATACACAGTGTTGAGATTAAAAGGAATAGGGATGGATATTCACCCATACACTAAATAATGTGGAGCTTCAGTTTGGTATACTGTCAATAACAAGCCTAGTATCTGTAAAGAATGCTTATGTATGTTCTTGGTGTCCAATATGAAATTTTTTAATGTCATTTCCACTTTTGCAGGTAATATTGACTGTTACTCCAAAATTAGTAGGAGAACTTCACATATTGGGAATTGCTTACCAGTTGTCCTGCCTAGCAGCACAGCAGCCTGTAGAACCTTCAGACACCCCACCCCAGAAAATATCAGTTTTAGGAAAACAAGTGTTTACTGTCAGGAGACAAAGACCAAGATCCACCAAGGACAGAGGATCACAGGATCTAGAGGACAGAAGATTGGAGATCAATGTTGTTGACTCAGCCCCTTTATTACAGGTAAATTAAATTAGCGAGAGATGCAGTCTAGTTGAGAGGCTAGTGTCAACACTGTGTGGCATGGCATGGTGTTCAAAGTACCTTGTTATGCAGCATATGTGTTGGTCAGTTATGGCTGTTTTTATACAGCCCTAGTGGGTTTTTTTTTTTTGCGCCTACTAACCTTGGCAGTTGTGTTTCTGTTGTTAATTTAGTGTGACCTCATCTCACACCCCTTTTTAGGCTCATTTACAAAACTGTGAAAAGAGACTCTTAGCTTTGTCATATCTGCCTGTCTGTCCATCCATCCATCCATCCACATGGAACAACTCAGCTCCCACTGGACAGATTTGATATTTGAAGATTTTTTGAAATGAAAATCTATCAAAATTCAAGTTTCATTAAAATCTGACAAGAATAACAGGTACTTTATATGAAGACCTTTCTACATTTATGATGTCACTGAATTCTTCTTAGAATGAGGAATGTTGTAGAAAAATGTGTAGAGAAAATCAAAGCACACACTTTATGGTAAATACATTTTTTTTATGAAAATTGTGCCATTTATGAGATGATGTGGAAAATTATAGTACAGCCAGACACACCACATGTGACTATACAATTCTGTGTAGAAAAGATACGCTTTGGATTCCAGATAACTAAGGCAAGAATACAGCCATGTGCACATAATATTTAATGCTTATTACTTCATAGTTGGTTAGTTCCCTCTGATCTCATAAAATTGTTTATGACAGCTGTTACAAAACTTGAGAAAATAATGCAACAAATTACATGTCATTACTGTTTGTTTGGCCATATTGTACATCTAAAGATAATCATGAGGAAACAAACAAACAAGTGAACTGTAAAAATCAGGACTGCAGTGTGCTTTATACCTAACAACTTTTAAACTGCTTACCATCTTTTCTAAAAATACTGTTGTTTTTATTATCATCCAATTTTACATCGTATTTTAACATAGGTTTTATGACGTGTTTGTAAAGGGGATGTGATCTGTAGCTCTTGTTAACATACAAGTTTTTTTATATGGTTCTTCACAGAGATCTTGATGTCATATAGGTCTGATGATGGCCTGTCCAACTGGTAACTTGAAAGATATGTAATTGTGTTGTGCAAGGCAGTGTGTTAGATAAATATATATAAACTTTCTTTTGTTTCAGTACATTGTTTATATGCAACACATGAAAAGAGTGCAAATTGGTTGAAATATAATTTCTTTCAAAAATTGGTGCATAAAACTTGGATTGTTGTCAGTGACATAAATTTACCATAAAAACATTGTTGTGAAACACTCCGTTTGTTTACGCAGTTGACAATGACATGTAGCTCAACAACGCACACAGAATGCACATTGTGTTTTCACAGTTAAATGGTGACAGGAACATACCACAGTGTTACAGTATACTTTTTTTTTAATGGAAGCATCACGATGTGCTTGTAACATAATATAACATTAAACAGTGTACGTCAGCACGACCACTTTATTACTGAAGGTAATTATAAGGCTACATGTTTCGACTATAGATTAGTCATCTTCAGGCCTATTTTGTCAATTGTATCACAAGATACTATGCACACTTTGGGATCCCATCGCATTCACATCCATGGAATACATCAAATTATATCATTTGTCTCTAAGGGCGTCACATGTATAAGGAGAACTTTGGTATAACACCTTGTTTGAGACATTGTTGGTCACGCCCTTAGAGGCAAACAATTTAATTTGATGATGCAAAGTGTGCATAGCATCTTGTGACACAATTAACAAAATAGGCCTGAAGATGACTAATCTATAGTTGAAACATGTAGCCTTATAATTACCTTGAGTAAAAAAGTGGTTGTGCTGACGTACACTATTTAGTATTGTATTACGTTACAGTATACATATATTGCCTATCTTGTATCTGTCTTGTATGTGGAAGATGTAGAAGAGTCATGTGATGTATATTGTGGTAGGATCCTGCTGCCTCCATCCCAACTGTGTAGACAGAGGTAATAGGTGTCTCCAAAAATGCTGGTAACTAGCTACCAGACTACATTATATCACATTCCAGAAGACAATAATCTTGAAAAATTTGATTTTTCAGTCATATTTTGGTACTTCATGCAGCTATTTTTACTGTGAATTTAATCAGTCGCAGCATTTTAAGGTTACATAACAATTTTTTTTCATGTTGTAGGTCACTTTTAGAGATCTTAATTCGGAGATGCTCTGTGGAGAGCTGCAGCAGGTTACGCTGGAGTTTCAGAATACTGGAAACGCAGCATTAACGTCATTGTATGTGGCATCACCAACTCCAGAATTATTCTCATTTGGGGAGGCCTCACTGCAGCGACATGGTGCACATCAAGTGACACAGATCTCTTTGCCTAGCGACATGGCAGCTCACCTTTGTCCAGGACAGACTCACACTGTACACATGTGGCTTCGGGCACCAGACACTAAAGGCACTACGAACCTTGAAATGTTGTTCTACTATGAAAATGTGAACAGTAGTAGTAACACAAGGTATGAATTAATGTGAAGCTTTTGAGAATGTATGTGTGAACAAAATCTTGTATATTGAACTTACTCCTTGGAATGGAGCAATTATTCTCCTGTCTGAAACCCAGAGTTTAATTTCCATATTCTGGATATGAGCCAGATGAATCCAGTCCACACCCACATCAAATTTTTAGATATTCATTGTAATATTATCATCCCTTCTATGTGTAATGCCTTCTAAATGGCTTTTTCATTTGTGATTGCTTTCTCAAATTTTGTACACATTTCTTAGCTTTCTTCACTGTCGTGAATGTGACAATGAACTTAATGTTCCATATAATGCTAGGAATTTCTTGATTGCTTCTCAAGAGGGACTCTATTCTTGTGCATTAGTTTTTTGGCTCCCTATGCAGGTTACGTGCTCCATCTGTCACATCCTTCTCAGTTCTTTAGTATTGTATTTCTTGAAGGATATAAATTGTGAAGTTCTGCACTGTATAATGTTTATCCTATCCCCTGTTATTTACTCTGTTAGGTTTAAATATATACCTCAGAATTATATCTTCAGACACATTTTATGTTCTTTGGAGCAGAAGACCAAGTTTCAGACTCATTAAGAGACCAGAAAAAATTATATTTTATGCTTTCTTCTGGGTAATTCCCCAGCATCTGAATTTTATATTCGAACGTTTTCAAACACTCTGTCTGTTCCATCTTCATAGGCAGGTATTTGAAGTATGACCTACCTGCTTATGAAGATGGAACAGAGTGTTCCGAAACATCAGCATATAAAATTCAGACTCCGGGGCATTGCCCAGAAGAAAGCATACAACATTTAGAACACAGCAAAAGTTTGAAATCAAGAAAAAAATGTAGTTTTTAAATCTGTATTTTTTGTGTAGCTGACAGGTGGATGAAAAATTCTGAACTGAATAGTTGGAAGTACCATTTAAAGCTAGAATCAATGTTTGTTTCCAACTGTATGAAATAACATTCACTTGTTTCCAGGTACCGTCTTGTAAGGCATTCATGGCAACTCACCGTGTTAAGTTCAATCCAGCTGACAGCTACAGCTCTGAGAAGTAGCGCAGCAGGACAGATGGGAAAGAAAGAGATATTAAATATCACGCTCTGTGTCAGAAATTGCAATCAGGTGATAAAACAATTCTCAAGAATCACTGGTCAGAGGTTAGCCTAAATAATTCCTATTTATTTCATGGCTACATGCAGTGCATAGCAGATTAGTAGATATCATTTAGAACAGGAGTGTTCATATTGAGAGCAAGGTTTGAAAGATGTCCTGTTCTGTGCAATACATTAGTTTTTAAATGCAAACTTTGTGATTTTACATACCCAGTTTGTCTTGATCATTATTTCTATATTGTTGATTAAGATTCATTAGTGGAATGGTTCATACTTTATTTTTCATTCCATCAGATGTGAAACATCACCAATTAAATCTTTTCAAGACTTGGTCACAGTAACTGGGGACAGGTCCAAGGTCCCTTTATTACTAATCTTGTTTGAAAACTGCAAAGCCACTCCCACAAATATAACACATATTAAGTTAAAATATAGTGAAACCTCAATTCATTATTTGTGAAGGGACTGCAGATAACAAGCGATAAATGCAGGAAGAGCCTTAAGTATGTCAGAAACACCATAAAACAAAATTAAAATTGTTTATTTTGTCCTCAGGTCTACAAAGAAAATAAAAAGTTATTTTGAAGCCTGTGTGCATCCCCCCACCCCCCAACCCCATAGACGTTTGTAACTTACAACTGCTTATTTGGAAACCCTAAGTTTGAGATGAAACGGCACAAGTTCTGTGTTCAAAATCTTTTGTTCATCATCACCAACAATACTGTCTGCCTAAAAGAGTGTTGTAACATTTTCATAATCAGTGCGAGCATCAGCGTAACTCACCATTGGTTCAAGGCCACATTCTTCTCCCTCTTCGTCCCCCCTACTGCTCCTGTCAGCTGCATGATTATCACACAAAATATCTAAGCTGGAAACACCAGCTGTAGTAAGCTCTTTGTCTGCAGATGCAAAAGATCTGAAGTTGACATCATCCTTGGCATCTGGCCTTGTGCTGTCATGCTGGAAGGCATCACACTCAGTTTGGTAGATAACTGACAAATTTTAGACCTTTGCTGTTCTGGAATGTTATGCAGCATAGCATTGATTGGTAGTTAGTAACAGATGTTTCAAGACAGGCTGTAGGGCCCAAAATGTCAGTTCTGAGCGACCAGTCAACACTGCATAACATCCAGAGGAGCACAGATGTAATTTACGTTGTGGCAGAAGCCTGAAATCATGAACAGACAAATTGTACTTCCCAAAGAAATGATGCACCTTGCATATGAGCAGCACACTGTCTGCCACTAACAAATTTTGCTACCTTTCATGCAAGTAAGGGCACTGAGTACCCTTAAAAATGTGAAAATGGTTGTGGTCAGCTGTGCTCTTTCTTGTGCATAGTATTTTATGTTTCTAAATTGGAATGTTTCAGTGCTTTTCCAACCATGATCATTTCAAGTAATAAGCAGCAGAATGACAACAGTAAATTGCACAAATTTTGTCAGACTTGAGTGAAGCAAACAGAGTAATGCAAAATGACACTATATAAACAGCTGTAGAATACAGTTCACAGGTTTGTCACCATACAGTGGTGCCTCCCCATCACCCCTAGTCCTCAATCATCATTCACACTTGGCAACATGAGGGGACATTTCATAAGTTAAGGGTACTAATCTGTGTAGGCAAGATACCACTGCTGTACATTCCAAAAACTTCATGTTACCTTCACTTTCTTCTCTCAGAAATGATCATTCTGTGAATATTGTGGGTCAGGGCCAAGCATTTTAGTGTGACTGATGTTGGAAAACAACTCTTTGAAGAGTGATACATCAAATTTAATTGAACATTGTGTATGTGGGCGATTTTTTAGGACGAGAAGAATTGAGCAATACTCTTGGAAAAATGGCTTGTGGGAATGATGGTTAGAGGTTTTGCTATAACTGTAACCATGCAGTCATCTCAAGATGTAAATAGAGCAGTTTCATAAAATATCAAGAATGTAAATACATGGTGGACATTGAACAGTTTCCCACATAATTACAGAACATTTAATCTGTGATTGTCACAGACCTTTGCATTATCATGCAGGATCATCCCTTCAGTGTACTGGTAAAGTGTTCCCGTTACAGGCCCTGTGTGGCCCAGAGGGTGGGTAGAAGTATAGCTCTACTCTTCCATGACCGCGGCACTAGAAGGGGGTAGTGGTCAGCAGCATGCCCCGGCCGCACTTTACCCCCAGGAAAGACCCAGTACCCATTTTACATGAGGCTGGGTGGGCCCCAGGGCCAGCCTGGACGGGCAGAAAATCTTGTCCCCATCGGGATTCGATCCCGGACCGTCCAGCCCGTAGCTCAGTTGCTATACCAACTGGGTCACCTGGCCCACTGAATGTACTGGTACTTTACATAATCTACAAGTAAATACAGACATAATTCCTTTCAGTAATAACTAGGATGTTTGGTGGTACCAAACAATTTTTCATTCATTATTAATTACATTAATTTTCTTTCCATTAGTCTGTAATTGGATGTACTTTTCAACCGAGAATTTAAAGATAATGCTTTAAATTGGATTTAATTTTTTGTTGCTGTTGTCAGTTTTTACTTATACATCATGATAAATCACACCGATGTTTCTTCTTTTCCAGGTTCATGACCCTTTAATAACAGAGATATCTCCACTGCAAATTTCACTAGTGAGTCACGCTTGGAAACTGTCAGAGAAAGTTGTGGTACCTGAAGGTTGGTTGCAGTTTCGTAATTCCTTACACATTCAGCCCTTTTCAATGTAGCTGTCAGAATAGTTCTGAAACAAACTATGTTTGAGGGTTCCCCCCCCCCCCCCCCAACACACACCATCACAAACAAAAAAACCAACAAATATATTATTTTAAAATAGTAAAAACAATAAACA
>Ga0123352_10001069_pt1 | contig 35468 bp, 14 predicted proteins | sample TergutLab28metaG_FD_89700 | JGI IMG/M metagenome (GOLD analysis project Ga0123352, IMG submission 89700) | Labiotermes labralis P1 segment gut microbial communities from Petit-Saut dam, French Guiana - Lab288 P1 | ecosystem: Host-associated > Arthropoda: Insects > Digestive system > Gut ...
ACGTTCATGACAGGTTGCAGTTACGGTTTTACTAATGCCAGATGCTGTGGATACAGTGACATGAGCTCATGATGATGGGTGGAGATACCACCCGAAACATGTAGAGCAGTTTATAGATATATCGTAAATAAACTGTATATAGTTGCATCTTGTTGGACAATTATTGGCATATATTTCACGATGCACGGACTCTTGAATGTAAAATTTATTGCTGTGTTTTTTAAAGAAATTTTGGTGACAGCTGCTTGAAGACGACGAAATAACAGCGGTGCAACATGTAGAAACAACGTAAAAGAATGTAGTCATGAACTATTGAATAGTGTATTTATTTGTGTTACATGAGTTATTTACGTCATCACAATATAAGAAATAAACAATTTAAAATTCGCAAAAGAATCTAATGTAAGTAAATAACTATCGTTTACAGCATTTTCATGAACAAAATTGTAATTTAGTTTAACGGTATGGACACGGAACACGAAGGAAACTTAACGTTATGCATAAAAGTTTCATGTTGACCGAGACGGCAGTTGTATCTAAACAAAGCAGATGACATGCACTGCAGCCAACGATTTAAATTTGTATGCACCCGAAGCAATATGCTAGCTAGCTGCGAGAGGGGCTCGGGCCGCAGAGAAGTTCAGCTCATGCATAATAATGAATTACATCCCGGGGGCAAATTAAGCCAAGACGATGTCAAAACTTTGCTATTTACTGCAATTATTTCCTTATTAACGGAGACGTTGTTCGGGACGGAAGGCCAAAGAGAGTCGCTCCATCAAGAAAATGCAAATCAAATGCAAAGAGATGGGATTTAAGCTTGGACTGACTTAAAAAACATTTCCTTGCTTACCTCCTCAACTTTGCGGTTCAGACTTCTCGAAGCAGAGCTCTTCAATTCTCTGGGTTGGTTCGGCGTGTTAAAAGCCTTAATGAAATCAAGACGATAGGTTGGCTTAATGTCGTTTGGCGCTAGATTCCTTTGCCGTGCAGAGTGCTTGTTAAACAAGTATACACAATTAACTACACGCTTTTCGATTTGCAGAAAATGTAGAGGAAGTTCTAAGTCATAACAGTCAATTGCATAGCCAATAAAGCTCCTTTCATGTGGAAGAATAATGTATACGTAAGGCAAACATAAATAGAGAGACATACTTTGGGCTTCCTGATTGTAATCATGAATTACGTCAACAATGTAATTAAATTCCTGCGAACGGAGAAGAAGTAAATCGACTTTAGGAAAGTCCATTCATCAACAATCAGTGACACCGCTTATGACCAAGATGTAACTGTTCTCGTAATATTCCTTTTATTACACTATAAATCATAATATGGCCTTGAATATTGGAAGTATTATTTCAAATTATGTTACTTCCTATTTTAAGAGTTTTATTATGAGATAAAATTTTATCTATAAATGGGTTTATTTGGACACGTGACGTCATATATATATATATAACATATATATATATATAGGTTTTTTTTTTGTAAAAGAGGCTGTAGTGTCCTGACAGTAGTGTTATTTGGAAAAAAGCTTTTCAAATGCCATTCTGAATTCAATGTAGATTACTTACGCGAAAGTACAGATAAGAATATTTACACTCCGGAGAGGGAACTTAAACTTAAAAAGTTTTAAAGGCTTTAAATTAATGATACTAACAACGTTTTAAATGAAATAAGAGATACTAGTTTCACATTCAACATATCAAAAGTGCCTACATAGGCCTATCTTCCAAGAAATTAGGTCAATTCTTCTGGGATCATAAAAAAAACTTTGATGTTTCAAAATTAGCAGTTACTTCAGTGTTATACGTTCCTAGTCATAGAGTTTAACACATGACTGTTGTGAACAAAATATTTCATATCGTTTCTTGCACAAAGAATGATTGTACGTAATAGCTAGCTTGGTATCATCGGGTCTGTAATTCAAAGAATATCCTGACTCTTGTGGCTATATTCCTTGAGATGTCGAGGCCAGTTCTGGACCACAACATGAAGGCCTTCTTTCGTGTGATGTAGAATTTGTCGTTCATAATAATCATATTACCCCGAGCCTGTGTAAAATAAACATGTGATAAAACACTGGCTTCTTCAAGAAACGAGGTTGACACACGTAACATAACATTTTGTACACTGCGATGGAAATCCCACAGGACACTTCTTTACCGTACTTTGCCATTTAAAATACTGAATCTTTTTTAGAACTTCTACAATCAGAAATATTTAAAAATTCTTACTTCGTTTGAAGATATTACATGATCCCACCGTATATTAATTAAATTACGTACTACGTACTGTACTTGTATGAAAGGCAATAAAATTATTTGTTATTATGGTGAGAAGAGATGCACTTTATGGAAATACGGAATTAATAATGCTTTGAGCATCACAACTGTAAAGGAACAAGATTCTAATTTCAATTATCACAGTTGGCCAAATGGGAAGAAGAGGAAGCCGACATATAACAGATTGTGGATAATTATTCGCATAAGTTGTGGCTATCAAATAAAGAGGCTAGTTTCAAAAAGGGATCCATTAATGAAATATGTGTGCCTGCAATTTATTCTCATCATAGAGATTCTCATCGGAAGTCGCACACAGCTACCTGCCAGGCTTCCAGGTTTCGTGGTATAACCTAAAGCCATGTTGTGAGATTTCTATAAGCAAATACTGCATGGAAAACAAGTAAAAAAAAACAAAGGTGTCTACGGGAGTTTTCTTTACTCGAAGCCATGTAACGTAACAGAGCATGATGTGGCACACGACTGGAATAAGTCCCAACGGTACCTAACACAATCTACTATTTACTACGAAGTTCATCTTTCACAGGTAGTAGCTATTTTTCCACTGAATATAACAGCCATTACTCTTTTTTTTTCGGGGTAGTAACACATTCCGGGAAAAAAATAATTTCATTTTCCAGCGTATTCTGGTTGTTATTTTGTGAATGATAATGTCTTCGAAGGTAAGCCTCGTTAATTGCTTCTACGAAGGGGGTGCTGATGAATCCTTAACCCGACCTACTTCCCGATGACGTATGACGGAATCGATAGTGTCTTTGGAAAGAGGGGTCTGTTCATATGCCAAATTGAAGTCTTTTCTTGTTACAGAGGCTGAAATGAAGCATGTCAGGCGACGCGCGCGATTTCAACAACATGGAGACGCGAGCTGTCATCAAGTTTTCTTCCTGCAAGGCAACGAGCCGAAGGAAATTCACGCCATTCTGAAAGAAACATTAGGAGAATATGCACCATCATATGCCACCGTCAAAAACTGGGTGCCCCAGTTTAAACGTGGTGAATTTTCCACCTGTGTTACGCCTCGTCCTGGACGACCCAAAACAGAGACACCCCATAGATTATTGATCAAATTCACGAGTTAATCTTTGGAGACCGGCGGAGTTAGACAAAATAAATAGCTGAGCAACTGGACATCTCACGTGAGCGGGTTGGATCCATCATTCATGAAGATTTGGACACGCGGAAGCTCTCCGCGAAGTGGGTCCCGAAATTCTTGAGCGCGGATCAAAAACTTCAACGGTACCATACGTCTGAGCAAATTTTGGAATTTTTTCGGCGCGATCCAAATTATTTCCTGTCACGATTGGTAACCATGGACGAAACCTGGTTATATCATTATGACCCGGAGACAAACCAACAATCAATGGAGTGGTGGCATAGCGTTCTCGATTTTTTTGGATCAAGACGGCATCCACCTCATTGAGTATCTTCCAAAGGGCCAAACTATCAACGCGGAGTATTACTCATCTCTGCTGGGGCGATTGAAGGACATTTTGAAGGATAAACGCCGCGGGAAGGTCACCAAGGGAGTCTTGTTCTTGCACCACAATGCCCCGGCTCACCCGGCCCTTGCAAACCAGAAGAAACTGCTCTACCTGGGCTTCCAGTGTCTTGATCACCAACCCTATTCTCCGGATCTGATCCCGTCGGACTACCGCCTGTTCCCTGGACTGAAAAACAATTGAAAGTTCGCCATTTCTCGTCCGACACGGAGGCCATTTCTGCCGCGGAGACCTGGTTTGACGGAAAAATTTCCGACTTTTTTTGAATGGTTTGTAAAAGTTAGAGCAACGGGCTAAGAAATGCATTAAGCTTCGTGGGAAATATGTTGAATAAATCCCTAGTTTGGTCCCTGTAACTTGTTTCCTTCCTGGTCGGGCTAAAGACTTATCAGCACCTCCTCGTACCTTAAGTTTAGTCGAGACTGATATAGAAAATCATTTTTACTGCCCATTACAAAGTGTAGCGAAAACAATATGGTTAACGTCTTCGAAGGTACCTTGAAGTCTAAATATATATAGTGATGGCAACCTGCGAAAATTGTAGAACACTCCTTCAAGTTCATCAGTAGTTAACAAAAATTTCCAGGGCTCGGCAGACGTTAAAGTTTAGGCAAGGAAACCGATGTCAAGACAGAGTCTTGGCCGAGTATAGAGAAACATTCTACGTACTTCAGAGAATTTACACTACAACTACACTTTATTCCTCTTGTTTTTAATTAAAGTTGTGTTAACATTTTAAAGGGAATACTGGATTTATGAAAACATACTGACGTAATTTACATAATTCCAAGAGCCGAGGAATTATGTAAACGTCTTTGCTCTGACCAACTCTCATTCAGCTGCAGCATTCACACGAAGATAATCAAGCGAAACTTCACATAATTTACTAGTGAATTATAAATTATATGTAATATGTAACTTGGAATATGTCATATTGATTTTCTAGTTCAGGTATGTTGAAAATTCCTTAAGCTACATGTATTAAACGACCTTCAATCATTTTGTAGTAAAACATGTTACAGCCCTTGTAAAAAGATCTGAGATTTTTTACATAAATACGTCTAATCCATCAAGGGTGTATGCAGATTTAACCTAACATTTACACTGTAATCTACTGGTTTATTGCACATTCATAACGACTTGCAAGACAACATGATGTCACGTCAGGGAACTACAATATGAAATTTCACTAAATAAAAATTTCATCGCCGCTGGAACTGCAACACGATATATAAAATGACCAGGTTTGTGATTTGAGATACAGTTGCTCTCACAGGCGAAAACCAGGATGTCCATACTTTTGCTGCTTGTACTCAGTATTGCATACATTGAGCTCGTAAATGAATTATGTACATTTGGGCTGGTTCATATCTTTATCGGAAAATATTACACTCCTGTGTTGCACTGTATTAAGAGTAATGACAGTGCTGCTATAATAAAATTCTTACAATAAAACCAAATAGATGCAATAATTTCTCATATTTATTTTTATAATAAAGTTCTACATGTTTCGACAGTTCTTCTGTCCATCATCAGGAGTTTTTCACTATACACACAGCAATGGTATATGTAATACAGGTTTACTGACAGCAAACCTGTATTACATATACCATTGCTGTGTGTACAGTGCTAGACTCCTGATGATGGACAGAGGAACTGTCCTAAACATGTAGAGTTTTGTTCCAAAAATGAATTTGAGAAATTAGTGCATCTAGTTGGTTTTATTGTAAGAATTTATCACGATGCACGGTCACCTGAACGTCAAATTAATGATAGTGCACTAAACAAAAGTGTGCATATAATGTTAACAGAACACTTCGGAAAGTGGAGCAGCCGTAAAGCTAAAAACCAAGCAGATATAATGAAATAAGATCTCTACAGTTAAAAAAAAAGACTAATTACAGCTTCAGAGAAATCGAAAATTTATTTTATAAAAAAATTATTAGCATATGATCGTAACTGGAAGGAAAGAGTACATGTAGGAATAAACCTGTTGAACGCTTCAACTGAACTGAACTATACACATTATACAAATTGTGAAAGTAAACAATATGGTAAGGTACGTAAAACGTTACATTGATTTACAGTCGCGTAACCATTGTTGTTGTGGAATCGCAATAAGAATTACATATTCTGAGCGTGTGTTTGTAGTCTTAGTTATTCCGCATACAATGAGCATGTGCCGCATGATATTGTCGTCTGTAGCGTGTCCGGCTCTACCATAGTCTTCCAAATTATCCCATAAAAGGCAATAAAATTTTAGACTTGCTAAACATATAAGACGTTTTGATTTTTTTTGGCACATCTGCCTGAAACATATCTTATTCTAAGAAGAATTCATGAAGATACGCTATAAGATCGTAATCTTCATTAACACTGCCGTGAGAACCTCTAATTTCACACAGATATATCTTATTTGTCCCTACAACCTGTAAGAATAAAGTAATTTAGCGTGACTCCTAAACTGCTGGTGTACATTTCCTTAAACAGGGCGACGTTTATATCACATACTATTTCAAATTTCCTACTTCTTCTGTTGTTCCGGATATGGTCATCGATCTCCTGCTGAACGGAACGCATTTCAGCAATTGCTACAATTGCTACAAGTTACTGATTTATAGAAAATAAGGAAAGTTTCATATTTTCTATATTCGCCGTCTCTTTTAGTGTTACAAACATAATTCTTACATAACGTAAAACCGTTTAATTTCTTTTAATTTCTCTCGTATACGTAGGCGTTTTATGTACGTGTACTCTCATACACGGAAATACTACACATCAAAAAGCCGGTTCACTTAGGAAAATGACAAAGCTTTTCCTTTATTATTATGAAATACTCAGCGTCTTTAAGCGCAGTAAGAACTTGGATTAGCTTTGAGTTGTATTCAAGGTTTTGCAACGCCATCTCCTTTTCTACAATTTTGAAGCAATTTCTATTGTTGTCACTTAAAATACATTTAACACACATACACGATGGCTATGACGTAAATAATGACCCAGTGGGTTTGCTAAAAACGCCGCGTACAATTCGCAAACAGGACACAAGTTTGCAGTAAACACACAAGTCAAGAGGAATAATTAATTAAGGCGTTGAATGAAAATTTAATTTCGCTTTGCGAGAATTCCACCGGCAGCGGTACTCCTTGGGTGGCTTTCACTTCACCCAAACCATCCTGCGCATGTGCCGTGTATAAACCACATATGATACGAAAAGCTAACAAGTATTCCACACCTCAACCTTTGTCTGCCTGTATTTCACAGTAATGATGGATGATGCAATTTTAAATTAAATTGTTACATAGTCTTTTTTTACATTCTACATTCATTGTTCCGTGCATCATTGTAATTGTTGGTACATAGTCATTTACGCAGTATTTTAAAATTAAAAAATGTTATTTAAAGTACTTTTGAAAAAGTATCGACTCTGTGCATTGCGTCTGTGTTGTAAAGTTACTTCCACAAAATCGTTTCACGAAACAACAACACTGTTTCTCGCTTCTTTTCATATTTATGGTGTCTTTCCATGTCTCCTTCTGCTTACTGCACAACAGCGTCACGTCATTTAAGCGAAATATTCCCCCCAAGTAATTACAGCTCTATGCCAAGATCGGCTGTAAATAATCCTACATGAACATAAATACGAACTAAGTACCTTGCTAATAAAGACACAAACGACATTTTCAATACATAGTCGTTTACATTGAATTTTTTGGTATATATTGTAGGGGGTTCCGAGATGGTACTAAGGCGCTTCGGGTGACGCGCAACAGACAAACGAACAGAATTATGGTAGAGAAGGTTCTCAGAAAAAAAAATCTACTTCAAAAACCTCAGCGGAGATGGAAAAATAATATTTACGTCTGTCTTGTGGGAAAAATGTTGTTATAGCAGACAGTAGGAATTGGACAGAATGAAGACCTACAGGGTGTATCAATTTTATCGTTTTTGTGTCTTCGGGCTAGGCTACCGTAATGTAAGAACATTAGAAAAGCACTATTTTAAAGCCATAAATATTATTCCGCCACCCTGCAACAGACACTTAACACTTTGAAACTGACACTTCTTCTGACTCTTTCTTAAACCTCCATTTCCTACACTGCAATTTACACACGAATTCTGCCCTTATAAAAACACTAAGTCATACTCCTTAGGGAAAAAACATCTGTTTATTTGGAGACTCACTCATGATCACTCAGAAATACGGACGTTTAAATGGCAGTGTTTATTGATGTTCTGTGCCCGCAGCACTGTTCTGAAAAGACACTAATAAAATAAGATATACTGTATTGCACTCACTCATAAACGGATCCGGTAAGTCTTCCTATATAAACCAACATTACGTTCAGAAAAAAAGCTTTAATCTTCCACCTAATTAAACATAGTCAATATTTCTTTAACGATCCTTCCCAAATCAACTATAATTTCTGGGTTCACCTTTGTTAGTCTCTTTGGGGGTATTATTAACCACCACCAAACACCCTAACATCACGTGTTTCATGAAAATAAGTGAATAATTTGAGTTCAATTATCGCTTATTTTTAGGAATAGTCAAAGAATATATAAGCCCCTATGTAAAGAGTTAATGTAGGTGAGAATATTTCATCACGGCCACTATACTTGTTTATTTAAAAAAAGGCTAGGTCTTATTTCATGATTGCCATCCCGACGTGTCATTGCTACCATTCCATACCATTCAAGGGTACTCTCAACAAAACTTTTTATTATATATCGAATTTATAAGCAGCTTCATGTTTCGATCCTATACCCAGATCACAATCAGGCATGAATAAAAACGAGTAAAATGTAAAAATTGATGAGCCGGGTACAGGATCGAAACATGTAGCTACTTACAAATTCGATATGTAATAAAAAGTTTTGTTATAGTGACCATGTACTGCACTCAATAAGGTCCTCTGCAACTATGTCAAGTTTGTTGTTAGGTCGAAGTGTCTGCTTTACTACAATCGCGTTCTCAAAATTGTTTAAGCAATAACGTAGCCTTGCAAACGTATCGTTTTATTAAGGGTCTAGCTATAGAACCCAAACTTGTTACAACCCGTTTATGCCTCATACAGAGAAGCCAGTGTCGCCAACCGTCGCAACTAAGCGACTGATGATTATTTAATTAAATCAGCCTCTAAACACACATTGAAAGCATCTCAGTGGAACGCAGCATTCCAATTACATGCGGTCTCCTTGTTGTGGAGGAAGTCCTTTATCTGAAATAAATGGAGTGGCCCAATTCTTGCTGCAAAATGCTTGGTATTTAGTAATTAACCATCTTTAAGTGTTCATAGTTTGTGATGAATAGTTCCGGCTTTTGTTAGCTTTAACAATACAACAAATTCCTATCAGAGTCTCTGTTTCAAAGTTCAACACAGAAATAATGAAGACAATAAAGAATGTTCCAGATTTGTTTTACGGAATTTGGATATTGTTCCTTCCTACAACGACTTCGGAGGTTCGGGTGTACAAAAACCGCATATCTTCATGGTCCAAAAATATTGATATAATTGTCTATTTAAGGTCATTTTTATAAAGAGAGAATAAAATTCGGTCGGCAGGATCGAATGTGGTTTAAAAAAACACTACACACTTGATAGTGCAACCATCAATATAAACAAGATTCCAGTATGGAATCGCTAGCCGTCTGTAAAAAGGACCAGCTTAGTGTCATAAACGTCCTTACAGTACGTATTCAGAAGTTCATTGTACAATTCATTCATTACACTGTCAAAGTATTGAACTGTGTTCGCCTTTACCTAAGATACTGGTTATGTACTTTTGCATATAAAGTGCAAGATATGTATTATATACAAGTATATATATACATCCCTTTCACCTCAAATTTCTCAGATTTAAAGATGAACATCACCGAATGAAATACATTAGTGTTCGACAGCCATTTCTCACTATAAAACTGCTTTCGACTTTAAACTTCGTAATGCGCTCCGCTTACGAGATACATACAAATTCCTTCATACTTATTTAGCGGAGACAAATATTTAACTTATATTAATGTACCCATTTATTTCGAAGATAATATTAAAATATATTCACCTCAATTCAACTAAAAGTGACATTTGTATGGATATTCAGTTGTTTTGTCTCAGGTACAAACGTTCGCTTGTGGATGTATTACAGACAAGTGAAAAGACAGAACTTTAATCATAGCTTAATACTGACCAAGTATTTATTTGCCAAAATGCACTACATTTTTCGTCTTAGAAAGCCATCATCAGGTGCTCCACTTATAAAATATTTAAAAGAATTGCATACATACAAAGTTAAGATACTAAAGGTAAGAATCTAAATCTCAGTCATTTACAGTGTATAAGGCAATGGCTTTATTACAGAGTCCTGGTTTCATTATAGCCGTAAGAAGGAGTTAATTATATACCCCAAATTAAATGTAAACACCACATCAAAACACGGGAGACAGAATATTACATATTGTAATCAATATTAAAAGGAATACATCTATTCAATACAATTTACTTTCATTTTTTAATTCTGAACCAAAGGCTCAGTAACAAATCCAGTAACTTACACAGTAATAGACTAAAATCTCATTTCATACCATTAATATCTTAACGTAGGAAATACATAATTTTTCTCTTTTTGATATTTTTATAAGTGGGGCATCTGTTGATGGCTTTCCAAGCCAAAACATGTAATATATTTTGGCTAATAAATGGTTTGCCAATATTTAACTGTGTTTCACGATCTTACTTTTCACTTATCGATGTTAACTTATTTCGTCACACACTTTAGCGGATATCAAGCTAAGAAAAACAGTTATTTTTATAACCTCTTTTTCGCAGATGTAAATATTACAGAATGTTGCCAAAATTTTTTTAGCGTAAGTTTTTATACCGCTGAAATCTTTACGTAAGATCCCGTAACACTGTTTTATGCTTCTCACAGTTGAAAACACCTTTCACTTTCATGATTTCGTAATTCAGCTGCCACAATTTGCATCTGCACTGGAACCTGTACAATGTAAATAGCAAAGAGATTTTGTAACTTTTGGATTTCGTATGTCTTTCCGTGAGAATCTGAACATCTTGAAAGAAAATTAATTTTGTAGTAGACGAATGATGCTAACAAACTTGTCCTTCAAGGGTCTGGCAATTTCCTAGCGATGTGGAAGCTTATAAACTATTTGGCGAGATTAAATCTTGATTGCTTCTATTTCATGCAGCAGGCTCGGTTTCGCTTCAACCGCCTTCATATCAGACAAAATGTCATGCAGCAGCTCCGTCTAAAAAGTGTAATTTGTCGGTCATTGAGTTGAGCTATTTTGCCCCCAAAAAAGTAAGGGACATAAACATTTCCCATTAGATAGCTGATACAGAGTTTTAACTTCTTCAGACATGAAAATTTTCTTTTCGAAAATTAAGACTTCCACATAAAACCACATCCTGTGCAGCCATCACACTGATAAGTAATAAACAACACAGTACATTTCTGATTTGTTTTCATCCGGAGTTTGAAACTGACAGTCGTTCAAACCACTATGCCCAAAACACTTCAGTGTCGAAGCTAAGGAGTCCATAATATTTTTCTTCCGAAATTTAAAAGATTTTGCAACACAGTGCATTGAAAAAGAATGGAGCAAACACCACTGGAACATAGACAGATTTGTGTATAGCTTCAATGCAGGTTCGTTCTATGACGCCGGTCTTTCACCGTTATTTATCACACTTGTCAAATTTCCATTCCACTTGAAAAGTAGCAAATGCTGCCTTTACATTCAGGACGTACGCCACAGTGGCACTACCTTGCAAGCTACAGGAAGTGGTAAGCTGTTCATTAAATAAGTTTTTTCAAGGAAGTTACACTTTCCTTCTTACCTGCACACCAATAATTTATTGTATTATTATTATTATTATTATTATTATTATTACTATACGTAAATGTATTATTACGACGGATGATCTCCTAGTACGATATGTTTTGACTTTTCCTGTAAGTACAATAAATAATCGTAAAGTAATAACGTTTTTCAATAACACGTAGATGACCTATACAGGACGAACACGTTGTACTAAGAAATCATTTATTGTTATAATTGTTATGTATATATAAAATATACTAAAATATTGTTGTACGGATATGAAACCATCACATCCATTAAATACCTCATCGTACAAAACAACAGGATGCAAACAATAAAGACTGTTCATTAATATTAACCAGAAGGTATTTCAGTGTCAGCTATAAATATAATCAGAGTAGCAGTTTCTGCGTCGTCATAAATTTCTTTAATTCTGTGTAAAAATCAAATAACTACGTGGAAGTCAAGTTATTATGATTAATCTTCTCCCAGTACCTATATGCACTATGTAGGATTTCAGTCACAGAGCCTACGTCCGTAATAGTCATTTTCTTCGCTGAACAAAACTGTTCAGCAACAGCTCATAGAAACTCCTCATAAATTCTGTGTATCCCAAAGGCCCTACTCATTTTCTACACTAAACAAAACTGTTCAGCACAGCTCATAGAAACTCCTCATAAATTCAGCGTATCCCAAAGGCCCTACTCATTTTCTTCACTGAACAAAACTGTTCAGCAACAGCTCATAGAAACTCCTCATAAATTCTGTGTATCCCAAAGGCCCTATTCATTTTCTACACTGAAAAAATTGTTCAGCAACAGCTCAAAGAAACTCCTCATAAATTCTGCGTATCCCAAAGGCCCTACTCATTTTCTTCACTGAACAAAACTGTTCAGCAACAGCTCATAGAAACTCCTCATAAATTCTGCGTATCCCAAAGGCCCTAATCATTTTCTTCACTGAACAAAACTGTTCAGCAACAGCCATAGAAACTCCTCATAAATTCTGCGTATCCCAAAGGCCCTACTCACTTTCTACACCGAAAAAAACTATTCAAATACTGCTCATAGAAACTCGTCATAAATTCTGCTTATCCAAAAGGCCCTACTTCTGCTGCAGTTACTTCCGCTACAAAATAAATAGCTTAAATAAGAGAGTCATTAGGTTTTTCTCTTTGTTTTACTAGGTTTTATTGACCGGCTGAAGAAGCTTTCATCCGGCTAATTATATTTTCTATATACTTTCATGCTCTTTACCATAATGAGGTCTGATACATCCTTTCATAATAGAAATGCTTTTCCGAGAGACAAGACAAGAAAATTTACTGGCGTACTGAATAACAAAGTATTTTCTCTTCCATTTCAAATCAAAAATTATTCCGACACCGTCAGCTTTCTGCTTCCTCGATGACACGTTTCAACTATTTTTTGTAGCTGCATTATGGTAACGCTATACAATGACGTATAATTCACATTTATATACAGACCACTCAACAAAGGCCTGATACCTTGTTTTTATTACACGGAATATTATGGACGCAATCAGGAAATACGTAGCTATTTCGTATTTAATTTTTAAGGGACTTTTGTGGAATTGTCAGTGTGCTGCTTAAGACTAAACAATTCAGTAATTTCTAAAGCGTGTTTTCTCAATTTTTCACTCGTCTTAATCAAAGGTTCTTAACTAACGAGTAGTTTCTGCAAGCCGCAGGAAATGGAAGCGAACGCAGTGGGTTAACGGCCCCTAAAACAGACATCTATTAAAGAAACCCTAAATTAAGTAAATATTCATATAATTACCGTAAAATTAATCGAAATAAACAGAGCAGCAATTATAACAGTAACTACTGAATAACTTGAATTTCACCGAAAAGTTTTTGCTAACATTTATAAAATAAATATTTTGTATTCAAAACAAATATAACCGACGCCAAAAGCACACAGACTATAGAAAATTTTACCCTAATGCATGCTACCTAAATACATTAATTTAAGAACTTTAAACTGTACAAAGTCAGCCAGGCAGAGGGGCTTTTTATAATGAGGCTGCCAACATTATGTGGGTACAAACCTGAAATCACCTTGAAGAAATATCTAATTTTAAAATTTCGATTAAAATCAGAATCACATAATACAACTTTATAAAAAACTATAAGAATGAACCACCGACAGAACACTGCGATAACACTGTTCAAAATTCGGTTTCATCTGTATTCCACAAGACAGGTCAGTGAGAAGTTGACGTTTATATGGATTGTAGCACAATTACTACACTGAATCTTGAACCTGTAATTACAAACTATGTTGTTTTACCCCTGCATACTGAGACATAACTACATTTTCTCTTAACCGTGGTACTTGTCATTGCAAAAACAACTTTCTAAAACTAAGTTCTTGGTAAGTCTTGCAAATGTAAGACAAAAAAACAGAAACCTATACGTTTTTGTAATCATGACACATTTTACTGCGCTGACCGTACAGTTTCTACAACTAAACAACGGGCATTTTTCACTTTGATGTATCATTTGCAACGAAGTCAAATAATGGAGAAGAGTTTTTAAAACTCATCCCTTTGCACGACAAACATTCGGCCAACGAAATTGGTTAAGCTAATTAATTAGTTTCTACTCTGTGAAGATTGGATTCTGTATAAAGGAACAGTTAGTTTCCAATTGACCCATTGTCCCCCTATGTGCCCCGACACCCTCACACTGTTTGAAGTCCGTGTGATCTTCAGCATGAACCGCGGTTTGTTGTTGCACAACCAGGACGGATTCTCTTTGTTTATCGCAGCAGGAAACGTTCCATTCATTAAGCTTCCCGGTTACTAACGAACTGAGCGTGTGATAGAGGAACAGAGAGATTTTTTAAAAGGGAGAGAGATGGGAGACGAGAAAAATATACGGAAGCGAACGTAAAAACAACAATGTGAGCTTGGAGCACAAAGCTTGTAGTGATGATAGTGTGCCGCTGCTTCCAATCCATTTAGCGGTTTCACGGCTTATCACGTGTGAATGTGGGTCGGTGCTGCTTCTATACAACTGAGAACTTTTGTGACGTCCTTCTTTTTGTGTCCCGATAAGCGTCACAACGATCTAATGCCTTATGATGTCTGCAGCCTATCAGACATCTCTACATCCAGCATCTGCTCTTAGGGTGATTCTGTTCGCAAAAGTTCCAAATACACCGACAGGGACTTCAGCAGCAAGAAACGACGTTGAAAAAATCACGATTTCCTTGTAAAAGTTTAAACTCTTTAGTCAAATGATTTATTAGCCTTATTAAAAGTTGGTAAGAAAAATCAAGCTACTCAGTCACGCAATTCGGAAAGTGTTAGACCTAGCAGTAGTAATGCCGGTAGGTAGGCTTACCGGTTCTTCTTGCAAAGATCATGAATTTCATTATACAGTTACAAGTGACTGTGACCTCACCATCACAACACTTGTGAAAAGAGAGGACAACATTTGTGTCAGTTATAGTTGGAGCATTAGGAACAACTAAGAAGGGATTAGATCAGAACCTTCAGTTGCACCCAGGTCACCAGTCGGCCGTAGATCTACACAAGATTACACTAATGAACACTGCAACAATCATCCGTAAAGTGCTGGGGTAACACACTCTGATCTGTTGTTGAGATCTGGACTTACTAGAAGACGGCCACCTAATAACTAATAGGCGAGAATTAATTTAAAATAATAATAATAACAATAATTGTGTTGTTGCTAACACGATAACTCCGTCAAATTTACTCCAGACAATAATTGTCAAGCACTTTAATACACGAGTGAATGTTTACATTCTAGAATTCACTCACCTAATTCAATCATTTCTGAACAGAAACAGCTGTTTGTGTATTTTCGAGTGATCTCCACTGACATGCTGGATTCATTATATATGTTAAAATAGGAGCAATTACTTCAGAAGACCCTCATTCCTACAAACCACCTGTTTGTCGCTTGTCTCTATATTGGGCAGAAATGGCTGTTATACAATCAGAGTAGGCCGAGCACAATTTATGGTCAGCCTTCATATTAGGCAAATTATTTTACGAATATATCACGAGGTCAGCCTATGTTATTGTGATTCCAGATGAAATTAAACATCAAGGCCAGTAAGAATTATAAATGATGGGGAAGTAATTATGACATACAATATTTTCCTTATTTTTTATTCAAATCTACTACTTCTGAGATTCACTATCCACACAAGACGAATAAACTCGCATAAATCCCATGCATTTAATGACATCATCACAAGCTGCATTTAAACAACATGTCGTGAAGCCCCGACCATTAGGAACGGACATGAGACATATAATTTCGAGACTACATGAAGGAGCTTACGAAGCCCCCTCATTTCTATACCTTATAACACTACATAAACTTTATCTGAGCATCAAAATAAATGGATATCGCAGTCATTCTGAAAATGGTACGGACACTAGCCACATTAAATCGCGATCCATATACGACCACTCATACGAGCATGATGCAGTTTACCCTCACGACTGGCAGATGCAACGCGCATGCGTAAGATTTGATGTAGTGTCTGGTCTCCCCCCCCCCTTTTTGAAGTGCCTGATATACTGCTCGTAGTTTACTTAGAGACAGTTGATGTATGACGACTTATGACGTCGACTTTCGTCCTGGTCGTCGCAATGAAATCCCGTCGTACGTCAGTATTCCCAAGGCCGTCGTCCAGAATCCAAGTGTGGGTGAATGTTCTGTAGATACTTAATTGCTTTGCCTTATGTCACTCCTCCTATCTAAGAGTTTTGAATCTGTGACGGTCGTTCTCAAGCGACTCCCCACAGTCCTAACTAGTTCCCGGTCGACGACCCCAAAATGACTCGTGATGAGTCAAAATCTTGTTTCCCCACAAGTGTAATGTTATAAATTGGGTTTTAGTTCTGGAAACACATTTCGTACCATAAATATACTTGTTTATCACGAATATAAATGAAAAATATATCACAAATACACGCCTTTACAAACATGTATTCACTAAAAAGAAACACTTAAAACAAAATCAAATTATACGAAATATATTTGAAACATTTTAAGCATGTATGACAAAACAATATCATTCATGAAGTTCATTTTCAGCAATTCAGAAGAGGGATTTTTACTTAAGCAATTTTAACGGGAATGGGGTGATCCGTCTTCAGAATTATCAAAATCTGCACTTATTACAAGCGTAGAGGGAGAACTACCCTGCGGGGACTAGGTTTTGATTTGGAGAGAACTGGATGAGACCTGGAAAAATTCAGTTGAAAATGTTGGTCTTGGAGGAATTTTCTACATTATTTGGTCGTAAATACGTGTTTTAGTCGTTCATTCTGAAAGGTCACTTTTCTATTAGAAAGGTCGCAAAAGTAAAAGTTCAGGAGTGTAGCCGGAAAGTTTCGGATCTACTGTGTAATTATGAACCTCTGACGTTAAACGCACCGTCCCTAATATTCTACCATAAATCATAGAACCAGCACCCGAAAAGCAGCAGTCATTACTTTTATATACAGTAATACTGGCGATTCCTAATTTTGACAACTTATTCTTCTCTAAGCTCCAAAGTAAAGATACGTCTGTTATCACGTTTCAATACGTAAGGAAGTCTTAGAAACCTGGACATGTTACGAAATACTTTACAGAAGTTCTTCGTCAAAAAGAATTTAAAATTAATTGCGTCATATTGGGGTTCAGAAATGAGGTGAAACAGAGAAGACCTTACATCTTGTGTCAATTTTTATGGATTCCGTACGATGGACGCTTAAGAAACAGCAAGTCTCAGTACACCATTCGGATTTACAAGCATTCTTTGAAGAATCTACCATTCCTGAACGAAAGAAACCTTATACCTAGCACTGCAGAACACGTCTCGTGTGATTAACTGTGGGGAAGCAGGAACGCTACACCTATAAACACTGTGCGCATGGTAGGGAGATCTGGTGTCAGCTAATACGACGACACTTGGTGACAGGTGTCTGTACTCCGCAGTCACCATGACTACCGAGGTAATGGGGAAACCGTCACTCAGACACCCAAAAATGTGCATGTAGATGGAAGGTGAGTGAGACGAAAGGAGGGGTTACACACCCGCTCCATCCCCATGGATTGTAGGACATAGCTACACCCGCTGTTTGCTGTTACAGTTTGCCACCAGCAGTTTCGAAGTAACATCATCAATCTGTCTGCATCACTGCTCAAGGAACACTAAAAAACGTCAGTCAGAAAGTAGGTAGGTTTCACATCAATGTCGCATGCTACAAATATTCTTTTCGTGTTCTGTTACAAACACCTAATCGGTTCGTGTATTTTGTAACATGAAAGAGTGGGATAATTCATTAACTTATTTTCGGTTAATGTTTTGACAGTCCTTGACACTAAGACTTATTCAAAGAATAGAATATTTGCTTATTTGGGTAGGGGAGGAAGAAAACTGATGGTCCTATTAATAAAAACCTTTCACTTTGTCTCCGCCGGACGCAGGTGCTAAGGAATTGTGGATAATTCTTGTATTCAAGATGACTGTTGTATCTTCCTATCTTCTGGCTAAACTCCACAACATTACTACTTTTAATTTTACTTGTTGGCTTGCGAGGATGCGAAAGAGGACATATTAGCCCAAAGGAGGCAAGCAGTATCAAGGCAATTATGAGTAGGACACTGATGAGAATACAAATTTCCAAGTAAGGGAACGTAACAATGGGAATATTAAAACATTAGAATGTCTCACAGCGGTATTGTTGAAGATTCGAGTCTTCTGGAATGTTACGCCGTGTCTACTGGTTTATAGGTACAGACGTTTCGGAGAAGCATATTATTTGTACATTCAGAGTCAAGCACTGTAAGGAGAAGGGTCGTGTTGTTGTTGTTACTGCTTCTCCCTAAAGAGATGATACGATCTTCCGAGACGGCCTTCATTATTTACCAGTCTGACAAGGTGTATTTTACTAGAAGGTCTCGTGCCTTCAAGCGGAATAGTCACAAGCAGTGTTGATAAAAGCAGGAAGACGGGAAGGCAACGATGTCCCCTAATATGCATGAGGGGGGATAAGAAATGTGAGGAGATAAGAAATATATAAAAATGTATTAGGAAGTCCTGAAGGGTAAGACACAGTAGGGTATTTACGCGTACATAGAAGTATAATATTACAAATATATCTTAAAGTATGTGGTTTTTTATTTGATCTAACAGACTTACGAGAACGTTTTGTAAAAATTAGAATATAGAGGTTTTGTAAAATTTTTATACACTCTATCTGACCATCGTCTAAAGTATCTCGCTCCCCATATATCAGGTTTCTTTTTAGTTGATTAGCCAGTCAGTTACAGTTATATTATTTGGTGTGTAGATAAATTACTATGACAGATTATCGTAAAGTGATATTGCTGAATTTTTTTTTCAGATTTCCTTTCGTCGCACACTGTTGGTATATACAGCACCATTAGAATGTCAACTTATGCAAGTGTTTTTCACGTTTTTGTCATTTGTTTTCCTTTAGGTTCTCAGAGCGATATGCTGCTCAAGAAGCTGTAGTAGAATTGAGGGCATGATGAACTTCAAGTGGGAAAAAATAAGTTTTAAATTTTTTAGAGAAATCACGTGTATTCAGAGGGTTGTCAAAACATTAACGTGACGTACAAAAGTACGTACATTGTCAGAGAGCTCTCAAAAGTGTAGGTGGGAAATGACAATATTAGGACAACGACATAAAATGGATGCAGGGTAGTGGCCAAACAAATAGGTGACTCCTTACTGAGGACAAAAAATGCAGATACTATGATAATACTTAAACCAAAAACACTAACAGTAACTTACTTCATTATAGAGCAGACTGGGTTCCAAAAATTAGGAAAATTGTAGCCAAAAGCATAACCAAAATTATCAAAATCGTATCCAACTAGAATAATCGATTCGCCGGTTTCCTTGATCAAGTCAGAGCACATTATACCGGCTTATATTTCTGAGGCCTTTCTCTGATCCACCAGTTCTCGAAGTGACGTACAGCAACTTCCTTCAGAATCGTTTCCATTTCTACGTACATGTTTACCATCATCGCCTTGCCTCCTGTGACAAGTAACACAGGAATTTCCGTACAACTGGAACAGGCATAGAGCTAACCCTCACAGGAAACTAAAGCGTTGACGGATAAACTACGCAGTAGGCAGTACGATGGTAAATGAAGCCCGTGTCACAGTGGTAGTCCCTGTGACGCAGTGGAGACACGCGAGATGGGCGCCTCTTCCACACCACCTGCCTGGTGCAGTACAGTGCAACTCAAATGACAAGCTAGCACACTGCCGCACAACGGACACTGACTCATGTCAGACAAGTGACGGGATTCATGTAAAATACACACCGCGTGCCCATGCACCTGGTTTAACGCTAACTGGCACAGTCAACATGCACAGGCGGAAGTAGCCATTTCTGCGTCACGGGCAATATCAAAGACTCGCTTTATCACTTCAGACAAGTGTGCAAAAACAAAGGAGGCAACGACACGACAGATATATGATATTTATGTTTTACAACACAAAAACTTGGACTTTGTAGAGAGATTCAAACAGTTAACATTCATTGATGGTCTTTTAATTTCACAAAACTTGTGTGAACCTCGATCAACCTACAGTCAACATGAATTTTAATAGCGATAGCAGACAGCAAACACTTCGCTTATTTAGCGATCCCAACTACTTTCTGAATGTATAATATGAACCCCCAAACTTATAAATGTTAGAAGGCATCTCCATCGATTTTGAAACGAGTATATGATCCACAGAGGTCTTGTATTCTAGGCAATATGAAACATAGATATTGATCACCAAAATTTAATGAATTAACGAAATAATCTCCAGATACACCTGAACCTACTGTAAAATCCACACAGAATGAATACCGAACCTGCTATGTAGCGATACACGACGCTTCTTGCTCCTACATGGAGATCCTTAGGAAGAAAATACCCAGCCTTTTGGTAGAATATTAAGCAAACTTCGCGAAAATAATAAGCGAGCTCTGTGGAAAGTACTAAACTGCTTCGTAAAAATAAAAAAAAACGAGATTCTTGAAAATACTAACCGATTCCCCAAGACATCTGCTTTCCTTGGAAATTGTTGAACCTACAGAAAAATCAAAAGTGAGTGCTGAAATTATGCAGCGGTCCCCAAGGAATCTCGAATTTACGATATTTTCGGGTCTGTATGTAGATATCACAAACAAAAATGGAAGTTGCGTGTCTCTTCCAAGCGGACGTAGCTTTACGATACTAACTTCCACGATTCTTGCCTCTACAATTCGATCCTCAGCGGGAATGCAATTATACAAACGCCCCTGAATTTAATAAGCAAATGCGCCGTACCTCTACGGAAGCAGTAATTGGTAAGGGGTTGTTTAACCTAAATAGCAAACTCTAGTAATTTTCAAAGGTGCGGAAAAATCACAACGGAACTTCGAAATACATGGACGATAAGATAATGCATTCTAATGGAATATCAGAACGGCACAGCCTGAATTCTTCTGGCTTAGAACAAACCTATGGCGAGCCTTCTGGGAAGAAGAAATGAATTTATAGTTTCCGTAAAATGCGGGGACTTTATCTCAGCGATTAGGATTTTCCTAACATAAAATGTTTTCCCTGATTTTGCATTCTCTGAACCGTGCATCGTGATACACATACGTGAGAAAGGCCAACAAGATGCACATTTTTCTTCGTAATTTATTTCACTTAAATTATCCTCGACATATTTCAAACAAGTAATTGTTCGTCATCAGGAGGAGTTTTGTACAGCAGCTTACAGCATTTCACCACGCGTCTTAAGAAGATCCAAGTCGCCGACGCTATATTTATATTTCAGATATTGCTGATTACTTAATTTACCACAGTTTTAAAACATATTAACTACACAGATTTTTCTATGGCGTGTGTTCAAACATATGTGATCCTGAATGTCCCAGATGAAAGAAGAGAGTAATGCTCAACACCTATACGACATTGCATTGACGTATTTTGAAGCCGATGTGTTTAGGATCCAAGAAAATAAAACTATAAATATTATCAACAAATATTTATAAGTTCTACAGGATACGGTAGATATGCAATTATATGTATGATTTTACACCTTAATAATTTAATTAATTCTAGACTTTTGTTAGCAGAGTTATCTCAAGTTAACGCATTGCAATAGGCGGTTACCCATGTTCTCAAGTGAATGGTACGGCCGTAACGCAGCGTGTAGCAAAATGGATAAATTATATGGCATACTGTTATATTTGACTGAAATATATACATAGTTCTATGAATAGATGAACTGTGACCCTCAAATATTTAGTTACAACCTTAGAAACTGCTTTTTCACAGAAAAGCTACTGATTGTGAGCTCCTCACACTGTACCGACGAGACACCTAGCAATGTCACAACTGCCACCCGCCACACAGCACGTGGTGAGGTGAGAGGTCGTTTCGCAAAGAGCCAGCTGCTGAGGACATTACTGACATGGGCTTATCCAGAACTGACATGGACATGATTGGCCACTGCATGTGACCACAAAGCTGAGGACACCGAAAGCAAATTACACCATGCAATTTGTGTGTGTACACATGCAGTACAGTATCCACCCCATATAAACACGTTCAAATAGACACCCCAGGTAGGCCGGCTTACTGCATAGCGAGCAGGTTTATCAACAACACGCGTTTATACATTGATTACAGACATGCTTATGTAAAAATCAAAGCGAAGCATTACCGTTTTGTCTTATGCAGTTCCTGAACATACGTGAGACGTCATTAGTCCCAAATAATGTAATGTCAGACATATTGAATTCCGAGGGAGGGTTTCTCTGATACATAAGAAACCTGTAGTGACAGAAATTGTGACAAAGGTAAATATTATGTACACCAATTTTATATCAGGCTAGGTCTTATTCTTGACTAACAAGAAATCTGTAAGCGAATGAATTACATATTCTAATACCAATTTGTACTTCAGCACAAATGTTTTTATATAAAAAGAGGTGTGCTGACGTACAAATTAGTATTACAATACGTATCCAAGCACTTCGTGATATCTCCATTCAAAAAATAATTAATTACATTGAAAGTATTGCGTCTTATGTGTAGAGTTAACTTAAAAAGGAGATATCTGTTGGCAGTCCTCTTAAAAACAAACATGTAACAATTTCTAAAATGCAATAAAAATATTGTAGTCGTGTGTGTGTGTGTGTGTGTGTGTGTGTGTGTGTGGACTCAAATGCGCTTACGAAAGGTAAAGCCAAAGATACCTTCTCTTTAGTGCTTATAAAAGACAAAACGCCTTCATAAGGAATTGGTTGCTAGCTAAAGCACAACTTTGCCTTCAAAACACACAGTACGTTTGCTCGCATATTGTTACGTAAAACACTTTATAGTCAATCCGAATCAGTAAAAACAAGTACAATATCACACAATTTCCATGCATTGTGCTTCCTCACAACATTAATTTGTCAATTTGAACCTTAGAAAGTATTTCATTGGTACAGATTAAATTTCCATCACAAAGCAACATACTGAAACCTGTTGAAATCTACCAAACATCAAAGAGTTGAAAACAAAGCATGACCTTGTGTGGGATAATTTAGAAATGTGTTTGAATCTCTTTTCATCTGATTGAGTTCAAGTGATATGACAAATATCGTCCCTACGTAATGTAGTTTCCCATGGCGGGCGAAGTATTAACAGTATATATCACATGGTGTTTTATTTTCAATAAATAAGTAAATGAAATGGAAGGAAGAGAGACCTAACATACACTTTAATACCGTCACACATAATGTTAGTCATTTCTTGAATGAATATATGAAATAATCATTTTTTTCGCAACATAACATTCTTTTTTTGTATCCATACATAGGATTCATTAGCTAGAGCTACATAAGAAGCTGCAGTGAATATACGTGAATACAAAATGTTCTCTCCTTTTTCGTCCAGTGCAAGTGTGAAAATTACTAGCACTTTGTCCTAGTATCAGCAACAAAAAGCCCTACATACTACGTTCATGGAGAAATAAAGAGCACCTAGAATACACGAAATAGGCGGTTTTGGAATTTTCTACCTATCATTTCATACCCGAACTTCCCAATTTACACAAACCTACAGATAAGTTACTGTTTCGTGCGTGCCTGAAGCTTTACCTCTAACCTCTCCTACCCTTGTTTTTTGTCTTGTTTAGGGATTTTAAAAGAAACGCCGGCAATGTAATAATATTGTGTGAATTGTCAGGATGAACATTAATATTTGTGTTATGTGATATATTTATATTATCATCTTAATTTCACTCTATATCATCGCATTTACGCTTCACATATTCGTATAAACATCATAAATTGATAAAACTGGAGACGACAAGTAATTACTTATCTTATAGGGTGATTTACAAAACATATAAACAGAGATAAATTTATTATAGATATAAATCTCTTTAGTTCAACGTTTGATTAAAGAGATTTCGCCGAACTGTACGGATTATGGTCTGACGCGGACCAAATTATCGTTATATAAGGGCCAAAAGCACGTGCTAGCGTGTGATTCCACGTCAGGAAATTAAAAATAGCTTCCGATTGGTTCCCTGGTAAGTGCGCTTATGTCGTTCGATGTACGCTATTCCACTAACAACTTCCTATAGAAATTCACAGATACGTGTATGTGTTGGTCCGACCGTTACATTTTGGCGGCCCATTGCTTGGCAGGAGAGCAATCAGGTCGTGAGCTCAGCACGATTCAAGGATCAACTAAGCAGTAACCTGCGAACGCATGTGGTTAGAAACAAGGGAATGAATAAATGTCTTGGCTTAAAAAAAAGAAGCAAAGCAAGGATCAATGAAATTATTTAATAATTGAAGCGAAGTATGGGGGAGGGGTGAGGAGTGTAAAAGATTTTGATGGGGAAACCTGAAGGAAAGAGACCACTGGGGAGACCCAGGCGTAGATGTGGAGATAATATTAAGATGGATCTTCAGGAAGTGGAATGTGGGGGTGTGGACTGAATCGGCCTGGCTCAGAATAGGGTCAGGTAGCGGGCACTTGTGAATGCGGTAATGAACCTTCGGGTTCCATAAAATACGGGGAATTTCTTGACTAGCTGCAAACCGGTTAGCTTCTCAAGAAAGACTCTGCTCCGTGGAGTAAGTAAGTAAGTGAAGCGAAGTACAAAGTAAATTCAGCAAAGAATATTTTGTTAATGTACTTATCGCGAACACTTTCTTCCCTCGCTTTGGTGTACCTCTCTCGTGCCCCTCCTCCTCATTTCCTACGCACAACTTATATCGTTACAATTGTGGATTATGTTACATCTTTATCTTTAAGACAGCAAATTTCGAAAATGAGTTAACTGTGTAATTAGATGTAGGGGCGTTTCATGTTAGGGGCGTGTAAGCAGTATAACCTGCACAGTCGATCATAAAGCATCAACTTTGCAAGGCGATCAAATTAAGGACATTGAGAGAGTCGAAGCACGTGCTAGGAGGTAGGATACGGGAGTGACCAGTTTATTCACGAATTCGCAAGAAAACCTGCAAGATAAAACCATTTAAGATACATGAGCATCGAAATGGAAAATTTGAAAATGTAAGATGAGTTCCGAAACCGTAGGTAAATAAAACTTATATGTGAACACGGAAGAATAAAAACCAACTAGATGTCATTTATTATTTTATTGTACTTCTTATGGGCTCAACATGTTTCTGGCACTACTATACCCATCATCAGGAGCTCGCGATTATAATATTGATTACCACATTGGTCATTTCGTTCTTGTATAGATCAACTAGCCTCTTCCTCGTCCCAGGTGGCACATGTTGAGCCTTTAAGAAGTACAATAAAATAATAAGTTGCATCTAGTTGGTTTTTATTCTTCAGTTATCACAATGATGCAAGGTCCAACAAATATCAAATTTGATACTGTGAAATTTGCTCGGAATTCAGTGTATTCGTACGCGGCACATGAGCAGCCGATAGTATAAATCAGTTCATAACGTCATCACTGACATTTAAACCTATGAGCCAAGACGACGCCAAGGCTTGTATACTGGGGTCCAAGAAATCGGTTTCTAGTGTCTAAAGAGAGGTGACCGTTTGCATCGTGTCGGGGTCAGCCATACATCATTTGCCAACCAGGCGCTTCACAAGTGGTCCAAAAATAAAAGTCCCTGATGGCGAGATCGGAACTGTAAGGAGGGTAGTCCATGGAGCCTGGCTTAAACACGAAAAATGACGAAGGTTTGCAGCAACAAACCAGATGTTTTGAGACAAATGGCCTGCCAAAACCCCTCAAGTGTACCATAATAACGCTGAGCTGATCCAGTGACATCACGGGCAAGAAACTCCACGATAAGCTCAGTTTTATGATACAAAAAGGCGTTTTCCGTTATCTTTCTCCCTCATGGTGTTTCTTCGAAATTCTTTGCTTCAGCAAGTTAACGGGTTTAATTGAAACTTGTCTTCTCGATCGGCGAAATGTGTCAAAGGTTTACCGTACCATGAGCTTGTAAGAGTCTGCGAGGTTCTTTGGTACTTAGCCTGCACACACACTATATAGTAATACACTTTGTCGCCGACTGTGCTGTGCGCACTGCCCAGCGGAAAGTCCAGCTCTCAGACAAAGTCAGCTAAATGCTTCTGTCTCCTACAATAAGGCATATCCACGACACACACAGCAATCCGTAGTGTACGTCTTTGGACGTCTATGTCGCTGCTTCTCATCGACACTTTTCATGTTGCTATCGAAAGAATTTCGCCATAAGCGAACTAATTTCCCTGACACTACAAGTGCTCCTCACGCCTTCACTAGCTTCGACATTTTGCCGTGTATCCAGTAGGCCTGTCATCGTTAAACGTAGTGTACTACGATAAGACGTGCCTATGTGTTCTCTCTTGTCTGTATGACGATACAGACGATCGACACATGTTCGTTACATGGTGAAATCCCTGGTCGCATGATGCTATTCCACATGAGACACGCTGTTATCTTATTTTTAGAAACTTCCTTATCTCTCATAGAAACAGAAGTTAGACTATGTAAAGGAGTTCAGCGGCTTAAGATAGGTTCCAGAAGCGAACTTGTTTGAACATGGTAAAGAAACTTCGGGTACCGTGAAAGAAGGACAAGCCGGGTAACGCTAGACTTTGCAACAGAAAGACATACAGCATTACGTTAATTAATCAGATAATTCCTATGATAGTGAGTGTTATATAACATCACTCTGATACGTACAAATATGTTTAATAAACTTTCGCCGTGTTGTGAATGTTGTATTCTTTCTTTTGGGCGATTCCCCGGCGTCTGAATTTAATGTTCCGACGTTCAGAACACTTTGTCTGTTTCATCTTCATAGCTCGTGTGAACTAGGAGAAATCTTCTTGTTCACACGACCTATGAAAATGGAATAGAGTGTTCCGAAACGTAGGCACATAACATTCAGACGCTGTGAAATCACACAAAATGAATAATACAACATGTTTAATACATTTAGTTGTTTATTTATTTATGTTAATGTTCTAATACATTTTTTGACGTTTTGCTGACCGTGCATCTCAGTATATTTATCTCAGTATTTAACCAAATTGATGCAAAAAATTTGTTTCACAGTAAGTTTTATTTCATGCCTGTACATGTTTCGAGCACATGAGCTCATCATCAGGAGGTCAAAATTGCATTACACAGCCTCTGGTATCATCACACCTATAGGCTGTGTAATGCAATTTTGACCTCCTGATGATGAGCTCATGTGCTCGAAACATGTAGAGGCATGAAATAAAACTTATTGTAAAACAAATGTTGTGCATCAAGTTTGTTAAATACTGAGATAAATATACTTATACATGTCAAAAAATAGATAAAATGTTTTGTAGAAGTAAAAAGGATGTATTTTATTTTCAGGTTATCGAACATATACCTGTATAGATCTGTGTCTGAATATTAAACAACACAAAATTCCAAAGCAATCTTCCATTTCAGGAAGGGGATATCGCAAAGAATTTCATAATAATCCAGGTGAGAAATTTTAGACGTTAAATTCGAATCTAATTTAAGACTAAAATTTTATATTGAGATTTACATTAGTACAGTCGTGAAGTCAGATTGACAGGATAACAATCCGGCCCTTCTAAAAGATTTCACGCTTAAAAGAAAGAGGGAAAAAATCAATAAATGAATGAATAAATAAATAAATAGTATCCTCCTTTATACACAAAAATATATTCGCACCTCAATATACTCGTACATATCTTGGCGCAAACATTAAATGAAAGCTCAAAGAAGAGCAGGATCAGCACCTACTTACAGTAGGTATAAGCAACCATATTCTGTGGTACTGAAGGGTCACGCAGTCTGGAAGAAGAGTTGAAAGATTTCAGATTAAATAATTTCAAAACTTGCTGTAAATACTCATTCAAAACCTAATTTGTATTAAGTGGAGTGCTTCTATACAGCATATTCTATGATACTCCAATCGACGCCATGCTTCCTTCCTGGTTTCGACAGAAATGTTCTTTTATAGCAGTGGTTCTCAAACTCAGACTGCGACCCAAATCGGCGTCGCGGGTAGTCCGACGTAGGGACGCGAGAGGGTTTTATGCAGAATTCGATAATTATAAAAATATCAACATTTCTCTCTAAATTCAAACAGAATGATCGAGAAAATGTAACTGTTGCATTTATTTATCTCAGTATTTAACCAACTTGATGCACAAAATTTGTTTCACAATAAGTTTTATTTCATGCCTCTACATGTTTCGAGCACATACTGAGATGCACGGTCAGCAAAATGTCAAAATTTGTTGCATTTATGTTTATTAATTTTAAACATACTGGAGCAATTAAATTTAAATAACTAATGGACACACTTTATTGTTGTAGGGTACAAAGTAGTTGTACTTAAAGCCATAGTACTTCCAATGTTCATTACACGTTGCCGTAATAATGAGACGGGAGTCTATTCGACTGTACTGAAGACAGAAGAGAATTCTAGGCGTGACTGTATTTGCAGCAGCTTCCACGGTAGGGTCGCAGGTCACATATCGTTTGCTACTTTTATGGTCACACACGTAAGCTATGGGAGCCGCTGTTTTTCAGGAATATTGGGGTAGTACGTTTATATTGATACAAAACAACCTTTACTTTTTCGTTCAAATTTCAAGCAATTTTCAGTTATAAGACTTAGTGGTATTGATTTTGACAATATATGAGTAGTAACAGGACCCGACAGTCTTCCTAATGCATATTAATTTCCAACTAATCCCAGTTCCGTTTTGAACAGACATTTATTCTGTTCAAAACATTACATGCGTGTAATTCTAGCATCCCATGGAGGAATAAAACAAGGGAGGTATTTCTGGAAGTTCAGCTTAACATTTTCAGCACATAAGCAACTGTAACTCCTAAACGCATAAGATATATTCGTGCCGGAAAATCAGATAAGCAAACGCACGCACATACGTGTACACGCTATACTGATAAAATTCACCTTCAGTTTTAAATGAGTGCTGAAGTAGTCTAGGCTCCTGTACAATGGGTTTCAGTTCTCTTACCCGGAGTTAAAGCGGTCGGGGCGTGGCGCTGACCACCCACTTCGTTTTATCGCTGGGGTCGAATGTGGGTAAAGCTATACGTCTACCGCCCTAGTGTGATTATTTTGCATGTAACGAGACAGCCTCAGCCTTTTACGCAGGTGGTCAATGCGCTTTTCTCATTTTTAGCTTCCGTTATAATAAGATGTGTTGCGTGGACCCTTTGTAGGGACGGCATGAAGCATCTACAGGACGCAGATGGAAGACGGAAAGCAACATTCACACAAGCAGCGATTGTGTTGACGGCTTGGTTGTGGACAGTCCACATGTGACATGAAGAATTCACGTGGAAGGTGAGAAATGTGTTCTAATTTTTGGCTGTAAACCTTAAAAAAATAAAGCTGGAACATGTAAACACAAACAACTGCATTAGGGTTTATTAAATGTTACGTGATAGAAACAGCATGCAAAATGGCACTGTACAAAACACACCAAAGGACCAGGTGAATTGTTGGACACTAGTAACTACGATAACGAACAACGGAATTCTATAAAATCTGAGGAAATTGTGATCAGGCAGGCGAATAACGATTGCCCAAGAATGGTCATACTCCACACTTGTTACAAAATATTAATATATGACCAAATTCTACTGGGAACACAATGTTGCATTAGTCTTTGTCTCGTTTTAAAGGAATAATTGAACTTCAAACAATACTGTTACATTAATAAAAATTTTACATTCTTGAGATACCGCGGTAGCACAGTGGTTAAGGTGCTGTGCTACAAATCGGAAGGTTGCTGGTTCGTTCCCAGCTGGTGTCATTGGAATTTTTCATTGACATAATCCATCCAATCGCAATATGGTCCCGGGGTCGACTCAGCCTCTAACAGAAATGAGTACCAGAAGCATTTCCTGGGGGTAAAGGCGACCGGTGCGTAAGGCTGACAACCTACCACCATCCTGTGCCGTTGTCGTGAAATCTGGGAACCTTAACTTCCTGGAACCCTCTGGGCCACTCCACGCCTGTAACGGGACTGCTTTACCTTTACATTGTTCAGATATACTACCACATACTCTACCTTTCAAGCAAAATATTTAATATAACTACTGCTAATACATAAAGAAGCAAGGACATTTAAAATATGTATAAATTCGCCAACTCCGCACATAAGTAGCAAAGGTCGGATGTATTTTATGGGAACAGAATTGTTTACTGGCAAAGCTGCATAAACGCATCGTACATTCTACATTCTTCAAACTATTTTTCTACATATTCGCCGCCATTATTGAGGTACTTATCGTAGCGGGGCACACGTTTTTGTATACCCTTCTCATAGAATATGGCCTCCGATAACCCAAATGCCTACTAACAATACCATAGAGTAGAGTCCTTGAAATCTGGGGAAAGTGCAGGGACAGGTCAGAAATTGTGAAACGTTTGTCGTCACGCACTCTTTCGTTGACCTTACGCACTAAATCGTCATTCACCAAAGATGGACGCCCACTTCATGCCTCATCGTGCACGTTCTCTCTTCCTTCACTGAACATCCGGACCCATTTCCTAACAATGTCATCACTCATCGCATTATCACCATACAGTTGACAGATCTGGTGATGAATTTCACTTGGTAGCACATTCCTAGCGTTCAAAAAACGATTTACAGACCGTATTTCACAGTCGGCGGCCCCTTCAATTGTCTTAAACATGTTTGACGCACAGGAACAAACATAAACATAATACGAACTTCACGAAATGGCGTCAGTGGCTTCTCAATTGATAGAGGAAGTCACCGCACATTCGCAAAGTGACAGTCTCGAGGATGCGCGAGAGATATGCACAGACGGTACTTACTTTCCGAATAACCTAAGTATATGAAAGAAGTACAACGGCAAAATATTTAAATTTGCACTACTTATAGCTTACAATGAGTTAGAGAAAGAAATCTGGAATCATTTTCGTGTGACAAACTGCATTTAACCTTTATCCGACGAACGCACCCGATCCTTTTAAACAAAGAGTTTGCGTAGAATATATCCCTTGCGTTGCTCGTGGATTTATTGTGGCTGAAATTAACAGTTCCATTAAGATAAAAGGAAACACTAAGAAACGAAGTTTTTTTTTTGTTTTGTGCCTCAACTAATCTGAAACAGAACTGCCTACCAAGCAAGTGGCGGCATAACCCGAACTACATATCTGCTGTGACCGCTGAGATCCATTCAAGCAACAAGCAGTGACCTGAGGCTACCCGAACTCCCGATCGGACTCTTAAAACTTCTAATGGACGTGTCATGTTGCATTTCGAAGTTTCGGGGCATAAATTTTAAGTCCAAGCAGTTTGAAAGAAGAATGTATCAAGTACAAACTCAACAACCGAAACTCGTATTAAAAGATTATACTCAATAAAGAACCCATTTTCAATTACTGACATTTATGTCACTGCAGTACGCACTTGCTGCAAACGTAGAGACCCAAGAATTACCTTGAAATCCTACTATATTTTGACGTATTACAAAACAAATACCCTGCAGAATAAAGTAAAACAATACTTCCCAGAATTTGGTAGCTAATCCTATTCTAGTTTCTACATACATTCTTTGGTTTTAATCCTATTTAATCTCTTTAATATATATATTTCACTACAGATCGAAGAATTATTATTTCACATCTAGTACATTTCAGCTTCTCCTCTCACTTTAGACACAAAATAATTAGTGTTCAATAGAATAGCCTCCTATACTATCAGTACGGGCGTTCTTTCTGAGGGGTAAAGCGACCGGGGCGTGATGTTGACCATTCACCGTCATCTAGCGCCGAGGTTACGAATGAATAGGACCATACTATACCATACCATACCATACCACACCATACCACTACTCCCTCCTTATGCCTTCATGGCCTGTACACGACAATTGTAGCTTTAAGTTATCTTGTAAATAAAGCCAAATTGGTGCACAATTTTTCTTAGTAAATTTATTTCTTTTCTGTACATGTTTCGGGCGACAATGTGCCCACCATCATGAGAAATAACTGTACTATGCGACACTTGGTATTTGTCACTCTGTGTGGATGACTGTTTGGTATGTAGGGTGGCTACCAGACCATCGTCCACACAGAGTGACAAATACCAAGTTTCGCATAGATACAGTTATTTCTCCTGATGACGGGCACATTGTCGCCCGAAACATGTAGGTAAAAGAAACAAGCATACTAAGAAAAATCGTGCACCAAGTTGGCTTTGTTTACAAGATTATACAGGGATGTAGGTCAACAAAATATAAAAACGTAGCTTTATGCATTAAATAGCAACAAGGAAGACTGATAAAAGGCGCAATGCACTTGGTATACCCGCTCGCTTAATTTGTAATAATTAAAATTTAATCCACAGTTACTGTGGAAGGTCAATTTTTATATCAGTTCGGTGACATCTTAAAGTTTTCTGTTTATATTGATGTAATGCCCTGCGTCCGACTTCGAAACTGCAAACCATAAAATTGTAATCTGAACACGCAAAGTCATAAAACCATCAAACCTTACTTCAGCGTGTGCAATTACATTGTGTCTTAGATGTCAACATCAAACTGCGACGCTGATAGATTGTTTGTGTATTTAATGACGCCTTATGCTTTTGTACGGACCAATGTTATGAGGATCTGTAAATAATGGATTGGGGAATATATCGGAAGGAATTTATCAAGGCCTAGTTAAAGCACTAGAGAGAAACCTTTGCGTAAAAGAATTTAGAAGAGAGACGAATTTTATCATTTTAAGCCAGGATAGCCGGTGACTGGGCTGATATCTAAACTCAAGACTGTACGTATGATGCAGTCAATCTAAGGCTATCAACCTAACCTCGATATCTGAGACGATAGGCTAACTATTTATTAGACTATATATTTGTGATAAATATCATCAATATCACTATCGCCATTCCGTCAATAATAATAATAATAATAATAATAATAATAAACATCACACATAATACGGAAAGTACTGCAATGTGAAGCTTCAAGCCTGAGCGGTGGGGATCGCCGCTAGTTCAAGAGAAGTACCACGAAGAAATGCCTGTGACAGAGACATCCATATCGTATAATAATAATAATAATCATAATAATAATATGGTAGAGGGATAGTTAACCCGTAGCGATTGAAAGTGTTAAAGAATAAAGTTTTCCAGTACGCCCCAGTAAAGCACATACCGGGAATTATATTTCATCTGCAATTAACAAATGGAGCTAAAGCTAAAGAACATTATGCTTTACCTCGGCATTACAGTCAGCGTCATGAACCGAGCCTCTTATACTAGGGGAAAGAAACCCAGAAACGCACGGAGAAGGAGGTTGCCTGGACATCTTTAAAAAGAGTTATCTCTTACCCCCTCCGGAATATGAACCCTGGATCATCCAGCCCATAATCTCTATATTATACTTAGTTATTCCGGCTATGGACCAATTTAATACAAGTTGTCAACTTCATTTTCCGTTCATTTGGTCACCGGCAAAAAGCCCGTTCAATCCATTGCATAGGAAGCTGAGCGACCCACAAGGATGGACTGGACGCTTTGGAGAGGAGGGAAAGTTCTTGCTCATATCGAGAACAGAAGCACAATTTCTCCGTCTGCTAGCCCCTGCATCAGTCGCTACTCCGCTTCGTTCCTTTGCCAGGTGCCACACATACGTGCCCCTAAGTAATGGAACTCCTTCCGCTGTATTATTTTTTGTCGTCAAGCTACTCATTGTAATAACTGTACATATGACTTCAACGTTTGAAATTTAGCCTTTCAGATTTCTATATTCACATTCATATAAAAGGTAAAGGTAAAAGTAAAGTGATCCCGTTACAGACCCGGTGTGGCCCAGAGGGTGGGTACAGGTATAGGTCTATTCTTCCACGACCGTGGAACTAGAAGGGGGTGAGTGGTCAGCAGCACGTCCCGGCCATACTTTACCCCCGGGAAAGACCCGGTACCCATTGTACAGGAGGCTGGGTGGGCCCCAGGGCCGGTCTGGACGGACGGAAAATCTCGTCCCCACCGGGATTCGATCTCGGACCGTCCAGTCCGTAGTCAGTCGCTATACTGACTGACCTACCCAGCTCACATTTCATATTCATACACTATACTCAAATTTATGTTGAAATTTTTACAAGGTCAGGTTTACGGATACCTTTATCAGCATATCTCTATTTTCTCCGTCTCTTACGCTACCGCGAGGCAAGTGTGGGAGATTTTCAAGAAAAGCATGGTTTTTGCAATCGCAGCATTGTGTGTTTTCCACACCAAGTGGTGTGTAAGACATTCAGGGGCGTCTGCTCCTTGTTTTCCCCTTTTCCTTCTTTGCTTGTCGCTGAAAGATAAAAACATTTTTGGTGTTGTAGAAGCCGGATCCGAACGAACAAAAAACAGCCCTCCCGTTTTCCATCTCCTTCGTACATTTTCACAACTTCCACTCTACCCCTTACCCAGTCTTTCACCTCTCTTTCTCTCACTCTCCCCTCTTCTGTCATTTCGCTTTCTGTTTTACCCCACTCTTCCTTTTCCTGTTCCTCTTCTTTGCCTCCGGTCCCGAGGCAGATGCCAGATTCCGGATTTGGCAGACACCCAAAATAAACGCCAATCCTCCTCCTTCATCTTCTTACACTTCTCTTCCTCGTTTCTGAAAGTTGCTTCGGCTTCCCACTGCAGAGCAACTACCACAGACAGACCCCCCAGGCGTCTACAGCTTCCAGAAGATGCAATCTGCTGCGAACGCAAACAAATCTCCATAAGGCCCCAAACTCGCTCTTCCCAGAATAAAGTCCAAACATTAGAATAAATAATAGGTAATCACAACAATACACGGCAGTTTTTTTCTTTGTGTTACTCGGGGTCCTGATCCATTCGGTTACATTTAATGCAGCGAGTTTCTGTACTTGTCATAAGTCTCACTAACTACAAGACATACGTATTACCCTTTCAAATACAAAGTAGTTAAGTTTCTACGTCTTATAATTTTTGTTAGTAAATAAACACGGCAATTTCGGAGGATAAATGTTCATTTAATTCCTCTCAAATGTAAAATATTTTCTTCCAAAACACACAAACTGGTGTCTTTCTTGCTGTTAATTGAATCAAACAAGCACGCCTATTGATTTCGAGTATTAGACAAGCACCCCTATTGATTTTGAGTATCTAACAACCACACCTATTGATTTCGAGTATCAAACAAGCACGTCTACTGATTTCGAGTATCTGACAAGCACGCCTATTAATTTCGAGTTAGAGACAAGCACGCCTACTCATTTCGAG
>Ga0123352_10001071_pt1 | contig 35355 bp, 36 predicted proteins | sample TergutLab28metaG_FD_89700 | JGI IMG/M metagenome (GOLD analysis project Ga0123352, IMG submission 89700) | Labiotermes labralis P1 segment gut microbial communities from Petit-Saut dam, French Guiana - Lab288 P1 | ecosystem: Host-associated > Arthropoda: Insects > Digestive system > Gut ...
CAATATCAATAAAATAAAACGAATTAAACATACCATGTACGGCAGAGCAAGTTTCTCAACGCTTCGTACCAAAGTCTTAATGTTTGAAATATGGAAAATTGTCAACTAATTTGGGAAAGAACCTTTATCCCCTTGACAGATGACGTTATTAGAGTTATCGGTCTGTCATTAAATAATATTCCTATGTCATAATCCATTGTAGACTTATTCTCAATAGAGATAAATATAAAATCTCTACCATCAGCATATGATTCCAAGGTGTCAGCACCGCTAGGTAATTTCTGAAATGATGGAATATATGTCGTAATAGATTTGCTTGGAGCAATTGCCTCATCTTCCTTTGGAATGCTATGGCGTTTCTCTATATTCATCACGTAAATATCATTATAATTTCTATAGTAATGGTTAAGACCCATTATACCATTTTTTCTATCAGTATGATATTTGCGTAAAACAGAAGCCTCATCTCGGTTTCGCCGCCATCTTCTTGACTTCCCTTTAATATAAAATGTAATAAGAGATGTTATTATAGCAACAATAATGGGTACTATTATCGTTGTCATGATTGGCGCAAAGCCTGACAGAATGTAAGATAACTCATCAATCATTGCCATGCACCCCGTTAAGCCATATTGTTTTATGAATATCTTTATCCTTTTTAAACAGACCTAATCAAAGTACATAAAAAGAACCATCCTTTTGAATTGGTCAAGTAAAATACATTACCACATTGCGTTTCATTAAAATAAGGATGCCCCAACAAATAGCAATGAAGTACATTAACAAATGATCCAATAAACGCTGTGTCAACAATGCAATATACATCTAAGACTTTTCCTCTAATTATCACGTTGACATGCTTTGCTCTTATATTTGCTAAATAGCTTCTACCAGAAATGGGGAATGTCCCTTCTATGTTATATCCGTCCGCCAAGGGGCTATTTTTTCCGATATAAAACTCAAAAATATATGGCTTCATTATATCAATAGCGTTGAGAAGACCTTGGAAATTATTAGTATGTGGGTTTATCATTGTAATTTTTCTATCAAGAATATCAACTTGTGAATACTCATCGAAGTTAAAAACATCTCTTTCTTTTATAGCATCATTTGCATGTTGAAAAAACATCCTATGTTTAGCTTTTTGATTATCACCACTAAAATCAAATTCAATGCCACGCCAATGGAAAACCCACTCTGCCAATTCCTCGTCAACGCCTATTTTAATAATTGCTGCAAGCAGCTTTTTGAACTTCCCCTTAACACTTTAACTTTCGCCATCCATGTCACATTCCTTTACTTTTTTATAACGTGAACCCTCCCATAAGTTAAAGATTATGAGAGGGTTTATCATGTTTTCACGCTATAACAAACTCTCCTGCCAATTTCAAAAGCATTTGATTTCGCTTACCATCTCCAAAATTAACAAGATTAAACCAATGCTGCGTATCAAAAATAATCTCTTGTGTATATACTTGTTGCCTTCCATTCCATATGCAAAGCTCCATCAGTTCAACCAGTTCATGATTTCGGACACATTTCCTATACCCAACAAACGCAAAAGTTAAATTTAAGAACATATCTTCACTTGCTGTAATTCTTACTAAATCCGATTCATCATCCTGCTTCAACGTTACTTCAGGACAGTTTCGGAGAATATTTGCTAATGCACTGTCTGCGTACAACTTCTGTCCATATAGGTTTTGATTATTTGACATATAAGCAAATATCCACGGTATATTCTCTAATGTTGCACCCATAAAAAAATGACCTAGAGCATCAAAATACGTTCTCAGCATCGACCTCAATAGTGTTGCTCCAAATAAAAATGGCATTTGCTTATTTAGTAAGTAAACAACTCGGTCAAATTGGCTTATCAACATACTAACTATCTCATTCGCTAATTTATCATAAGTCATTGGGCGACGAGCATCCTTTTCATAAGCTTGGTTTCTTGATGCTAAAGGACAATAATCATAAGCTTCTTGATTATATTCTGCTATTCCTTTCAGTGAGTAACGCCTATGTCTCCCATGTGGTTTACCCTTATACTTGTCATTCTTATTATAAAAACCAACAACGGTAATTGGATTTTCACATACTGGACAAATGGCATATTGTTTAAGTTCACCCTTCGAGTTCTTTTGATAATAGGGATACTCCTTCAATGTCGCCATCTCAAACTGTTTTTGAATTATTGGTATATACTTTGCGCCATCTTTATTAAGAAGCCTACAGTAATCCATATAAATCCCCTTTTAAGAAATCTTCTATAGAAGTTGTATTTTTTAGTTCACTTGCAAAAAAAGCATCTACCCACCAGCCTCTATCTATCTCTGGCACAGCACCTTGAATCTCTGCAATACGCAAACATTCTAAAATCGTACTGATTCCAATATTAAGACACATCAATTGTTTCAAGTCGTTTACTTCAAAATAACTTTCTTTAGTATGCCTATGAGCCATTATCTCTTTCAGTTGCAAATATCCTCTGCATCAATGATAGCTCCTTATAAAGCCTACGCATTTTCATAGAAATTTGATAAAGCACATAAAGTAAAAATAAATTCACACCGAATGATATAATAAAAAAATATTCATCTCATTACCGCCCTTCCTTGATAACATATTAGGCTAATATTGTTGATATTTGGGTTTTTAAATCAATGTTCTAATCTTTCTACTCCAAAAAATCTTCTTCCGTCAACGCACTCAATTTAAGTACAATCTCCATGTCTTCTGCATCCGAATAACTCTGATGAACTATTCTTTCAATATCTTCATGGTTTAGGAAGTAAATTTGTTCTTCATCAATATATCCTTCGGACCATAAACTAAGGGTATAGTCGAAAATACCGTGACCTTCTATGTGCGTCACCCTACTACGGATCAGAAGGTCGAGGGTTCAAATCCTTTCTCGCACAAAATAAAAATCCCTGCAATCGTGATGATTGTAGGGATTTTTATTTTTTCGGTAACAGTGTTGTAACTAAGTTCTTACTATATGATATTTATACAGGGTCAGAATCCAAGGTGACAAAGTAATCATAAAACGGCATAAGAAATTGATAGCCGCTGACAATGCGGTCTACCAATTGAGGGGAATACAATTCATCGCCGTTTTGTTGCTGATGCATGAGTGAAAATGCTTTCCGATTATACCATTCTGCTACTTTAGGGGACGGTACTTCTTTTTTACGCTTGTATTCATCCCCGCTAAGGATAAACTCCTTTTGTTCCTCCAGCGGGGCAATGAACTGCTCAAATTGTTTAGGGTTACGGTCAACACGCGCCCTAAACTTTGCCATGGTTGCTGCTTTTGATTGATAATACCCCAAACCATAGCTCCAATTTTCAGGAGATAAATCAAACCAAAACACTGGTGTTGATGTCCAATCTTCACTAGGTTTTTCAACAGAGAACCATAAATTGCATCGGTATGGCTCTCCGCCTCGCACACGCCGTGCATCCTTATAAATACGCGAAACCTTATGGATAAAACCATACTGACTATAGTCTGCCGACATTCTTTCAAATACTTCTTTGCCTAATGCTTTCATGGGGGTTTGAAAATCCTGCTTGAAGTCCTCTTTGTGGGCTTCAAACCAAGCTTTCTGGTTATTAAGGCGGAGATTCCACATAAAATCAATTGTACGGGGAGTAAATCCATTAAACATTTTGTTCAACCTCTCTATGTGCATTATAATATTGTGAGTATTTCTTTAAAAACCATCTTCTTCATTTGCAATCAATAAAGTTATTCGTCCCTTAATATACGACCCTTCAAGCGTAGAAAGGCTAAAACAAACCCTTTCTGGAGAGACACAGTCCACACAATGTCCCACCGATATACACGGCGGGTTATATCCTGCCCGCTTCGCGTTCAACGGGGCAGATATATTTCTAACCCTGTGTAAAGCATCTTCATAGGTGGTGGTTATTTTATTTTTTCCAATCACTAAATAAACTTTGTCAGGCCCATATGTAATAGCAGCCACTCTATTTCCACTATGGTCAATATTCACGATTTTGCCATCTATAGACACAGCGTTTGAACTAGAAATATAACAGTCGGTTAAAAGGGATTTTCGTTTAATGTCTTTTATTTCTTCTTGCGTGCTTCCAAAAGTTTTATCATAAACAGTATTCCCCTTATGGGTAAGTGCTTTGGTAATTTCCATATGCTTTAATGTTTGTGAATTGCCAATGCCAACAGTACTGCTGTCGGGTATTTGATTTAAAAGATATGTTTTTATATTCTCAAAGGTGTTAAACCATAGTACTTCTATATTGCGCTTTTTGAAGTTTGATTCAAGTGCTTTAATTACAAAAGTGTTGCTCATTATTGTAATCTCCTTTAATTAGTATAGGTAATGTATATCATAAATATAATCACTAAATATCAAGTACATTTATCTTTGATAATTTTTCTCTTAACGCTAAAGATTCTTTTTGCTGAACATAAAGTAATCTAGATGGATTATATTGATATCCAAAGACTTGCAAGAGTTGTTTTGCATCATCTTTGTTAACTTCCAAAAAATCTGCAAGTTCAAAGTGATTCCATTCTTTTCTGGAAAAAATTAAATCAAAGTATGATTGCGGAGGAATATATTTTTCCTTTTTACCCTTAAATAGTGAATGCACCCATTTGCCAGCACCACCTACAATTGCAATCAATCCAGTGACTGTAACGAACTGGTCAATTATAGGATAAATTGACATCCATATCTCATATAATTTAATAAAACCAGGGCCGCCTGCTTGAATATGTCCTGTTTTAACGACAATAGTATTATCACAAATATTGTGTGTAACTAAAAAATCCTTTACTTTAGTATCAGCATATAGCATATTCCAATAAACCTTACCATCTGATGAAACAACATACGGCAACGCAATAGTATTAAACGTAAAAATACCGCTTAAAGCATAATATTCAGATAGGTCAGCAATTGATATACTAATAGAATCTAACATTTGTTGAATCGTTGTTTCTTCAAAAATTTCAACTTCATGTATCAATTCTTTATCTATCGTTTGATCACATGGATATAATATATTGTGCGCTACAACTATAATTTTCAAAACGAATCATCTTCCCAATGTTCTAAAATAGTATTGATATACATATTATGCCATGCATCTGCAAATACTGCAATAAGATGCTTTGACCTTGTCCCACCTTTCATCATTTCATAATAAACTTTAGTTATAATCAATCATTACATTGTGCCTATCAAGAAAATGTCATATAATGTTTTTCATCATTAAAAACATAAACGAAAGCGAGACTTTATAACTATGGTTACTGGAAATATAGACGGCATACGTAAGTCATATATTGAACGGCTTGAATCAATTTTTGACATGGAAATTGACCGCAAGCAATTTTGCTCAGATGAAATGCTGGAAACGCTGGCGTTTTTCACTGAAGCCACAGGGCGTGAAGCCATGGTTTATCTCGACCGCGCAGGGCGAATCGAAGCCGTAACCGTAGGCGAACAAGACCGCATAAGCTTGCCCAACATGGGTAAACGCCGTTCAGATACCCGCTTAAGCGGAATCCGTTGTATACACACTCACCCTGGCGGCAATGGCAATTTATCAAAAGTAGATATCCAATCTTTAAAGGCAACCAAGTTTGACGCAATGGCAGCCATTGGTGTATTAGATGGCCGCCCAACTTTTATGCAAGTAGGCATTTTAGATGAAATAATATCCGACGACGATATATCCGTTTCACTATTTGGGCCATATAAAGCGAACGCAATCCCTAGTGATATGTTGTGGGCAGAAATAGAAGCCGCAGACCTTCGCATTCGCCCATCCGAATCAAAAAAAGCAGAAGCCGAAATAGCCCGCGCAATTTTAGTAGGCATAGACAGCAAAGCAGATGACAATGAACCCCTAAAAGAATTACGTCAACTCGCTGACACCGCAGGTTTTATAACCATCGGATATGTTGTACAAGCCAAATCAAAACCTGACAAAACCTACTACCTCGGTTATGGCAAACTTCACGACTTAATTTTAGAAATTCAAAAGTTAAGAGCTGACACCGTTATTTTTGATGATGAATTAACCCCATCACAAATCCGAAATATCCAAAAAGAACTAGGCAAGACAGAACTTATTGACAGAACCGCCCTAATATTAGATATCTTTTCTGGGCGGGCATCCACTCATGAAGGAAGACTGCAAGTAGAGCTTGCCCAAACAAAATACCTGTTACCCAGAATGACAGGATACTGGGGACACTTTACCCGCATGGCTGGCGGCGGCGGCGGTGGCGGCGGTGCGCGCCGTGGCGAAGGCGAAACCCAGTTGGAAGTTGACCGCAGACTACTGCGCAAACGCGTTGTAGAGCTGGAAAAAGAAATTGATAAAGTAAAATCCCGCCGCGAAATTCAACGCATTGCACGTGAACGCTCAAAAATCCCCATTGTTTCATTGGTAGGCTACACAAACGCTGGAAAATCCACCCTCATGAACGCCCTCTCTGGCAGTGATGTTTTGGCAGAGAATAAACTTTTCGCAACCCTAGACACTGTTTCTCGCAGAGTAAACTTTGGCAGTGGTGAATTTTTACTTGTTGACACTGTTGGATTCATCAATAAACTACCCCATGACTTGGTAGATGCTTTCCGCGCCACACTGGAAGAAGCGCGTTTTGCAGACTTGCTCCTTCACGTTGTCGATTCATCATCTGAAAATCGCAACCACCAAATGGAGGTCGTAACCGATGTATTAACCCAGCTTAAAGCCCATACAAATCCCATGCTTACCGTATACAACAAATGCGATGTAGCCAATGAAGAAATCATTACAGGAACAGAAGGTGTAACCATTTCTGCAATCACAGGCATGGGCATGGAAGACCTTAAAAATGCCATCACCCAAAAATTATCAGAAATGCGCATGGACGTTTCATTCATTTTACCTTTAGACGCTGGTGGACTCATTTCTAAAATTTATGCCAATGGACAAGTCCACGAATGCGAATATAAAGAGAATGGAATCCATCTCAACGCAACAGTCACACGAGAAGATGAAGCCCGCTTACAAGCCGTGGCAATAAACTAATAAAAAAAGCCTATACACTATATAGGCTTTTTTTATATTTTCAAAGGGATGTTAAAACATGTTTTGAGTTGCTGTTGCCATAAATCCACCATCTTAGTGAGGATAAAGTCCCTCAATTGTTAAACCTAATTTTTCATATTCTGAAAATATCACAATAGATGAACGGCGATTTTATAAAGTAGGCGCATTTGTGTCAATAGTGATGCTTGCTTCAAACACAGTCGTATTATTGGTTGCTACTTCTTGGGCATTTGCACTCACTGGAGTTGGAGTAGACGCACTTATAAACTCCAAAATCTCACCTGTAGTAACATCAATCCAAAACTCTGAAAAGCCTGTTTCACTGTTTGGGTTATTTACCCAAAAATGCCTAATACCATCATTCATGCTTGCATAAAAACTTGCACCGCCAATTACTGGTAATCCTAAATAAGCTCTAGCTATAGCTATAGCTTCTATGAGCGTCGTATCTCTTTCATTTGAGTTACGGATGATTGCTGATGATTCCGTTACTGCTGAATGAGGTGCTATTATTTCTCGGCTTGCAGGGCTGTTCGCATTAGCAGTAACCACCGCACCTGTCCCTAAAGTGAGCATAAGTACACTGCATAAAATAAATGCTCCCGCTCTTTTCTTACTCATGTCCATAATGGACGAAATTCTGTTTTTCATACCTTTCTTACCTCCATAAAAATTAGTTGATAAAGCCGTTTTCAACTTTGATTGATATTTCACAACACCAATAATGGTTTCGCTATACATTTGACGAGTATCTGTATCCGTACTGTTGACTACTTCTGAATCACAAGACGTTTCACATAAGACGTTAATTGCTCTTACCGACAAATATACAATGGGATTAAACCAATGTATTGCTGTTGTCAATAATACTAAAAGTTTATATAACAAATCTTTTCGCTTGTAGTGTACAAGTTCGTGTTTGAGTATAAACCGCAATTCGTCCTTTGCTAAATTTATAGTTGGCATAAGAATTTTGGGCTTGATAATACCAATCAACATTGGACTGCTTATACATGAACACAGATATATCGAAACAGGCTTTATAATGCCCATTTCTGATTTTAGACTTTCTAAAGCCGATAATGTCCGCTCATCTGTGATGTTTTCGCTCCAACGATTTGTTGTCTTAGTGAAATGATAATGCTTTACTATTTGGTAGGTGGCAAACAATATTGCTCCTATTAGCCACACAGCAAAACCAACATTCCACCAAGAAATACTAAAAAATGGATTATTGACAGCAGTATCGCCAATGGGCAATGAGACGGTAGAGTTCGTTATAATTGGTAACGTGCCACCACCCAATTGTTCAGAGGTTGTTACTGTGTGCGTTGGCACTTCCACATTAACGAGTACATTACCCCATTGAGGGCGAAAAGGAATAATCAAGCCAATTATAATAATAAGCCAAGCGTAATAACGACCCTTTTCAGAATAGCGTTTTGCCAATAATGGTGTAGCCACCATGTACATAATTGCAAGTATTGACATGGTAACGGAGCAAATTAGCAACGTAATTATAAAGCCTTGCATACTATCCCCTCCGTCCCTTAGCCCAATTCAACAACTCGTCTATATCACTATCAGTTAATACTTCATCTGCATATGCAGTAGTAACCAGATTCAGCAATGAGTTATCATGAAATTGTTTAATAAAATTGCCTGTTTCAAATTTCAGATAATCCTCTCTGCTAACCAATGGAAAATACGTACGTTCCTTTCCGTTTTTTTCGGTACGCAAAAATCCTCGCTCAACAAGCCTCAACATAAGCGAAATGGTTGTTGGTGCTTTCCACTTTCTTTCATTGCCGAGCTGTTGCATGATGATGTTTGTTGTTATAGGCGGCTCATTCGCCCACACAATTTTCATGATGTCAAACTCCGCATCTGGCAGTTTTTTCATCTTTTCCATTGTATTCACCTCTTTCCAGATATATTTGACAATTGCCTATAATAATATTATACAGTTGCCGAATATGAATGTCAAGAGTAATTTTGCATTTGCCTAAAATTATTTTTTAATAGCATTGTAATCTCTCAGCCAGCAGTTAACCCACGACTATCTCATCATGCTATTAAGCAAAGGCGGCAGTACAAGAACATATATTGACCAATATTTTTTATCTCATAAAATTACATTTGAACCCCAAATAGAACTGAGCAGTTTAGATTTATTGATTGAATTTAAAAAAGCACTTATCTCCACATTGCAAAACTTGATTCCACAAGGCGCAATCATTGGCAGTGGTGATTCTGTCACCCTAGCGCAAACAGGTATATTTGAGTTTTTAAGAAGTAACGATTATGTAGTGTATAAACTTGACAATATCTAAGAAAAGTCCTAAAATGACATGTTAAATCAAATAAAAAAGGAGTTCTACAGTGAAAAAATTTATCAAAGCAGTAACAGCCACTGCATTATCCGCAGTGATACTGTTCACAAGTGCGCCATTTGTACATGCAAATGATATGGGGCAAACAGCACCTCAGTACCTTCCATTACGTACTACTTTTGAAAATGCAGGAGCAAATGTTGACTGGGAAGACGGTCAAGTCACAGTCGCTATCAACAGTAACACGTGGGTATTTACGCCTGATTCGGGACAAGCCACTCTCAATGATACAGAAGTATCACTAACATCCCCTGTTGTTTTAACCGACGACCATATCGCAATGATTTCCCTTCATGACGCAGCCACAGTGTTTGGTGACACAGGTGAGTTTCCACAAACAGTTATGACTGCCATAGAAACTTCATTATTGCTTATGGAAACATTGAATGTACCCGGTTTAAGCCTTGCTTTTGTTGATGCTGAAACAGGCTTCATGTGGACACAGGGGCTTGGTTTTGCAGATAGTATCAACAATATACGTGCAGATGAACACACTCAGTTTCAAATCGGATCAACATCAAAACCATTTACAGCCATTGCCATCATGCAACTTGTAGAGCAAGGTATCATTGATTTAGATGAACCACTTGTAACCTATATCCCAGAATTTAGTATGCTCCCCAGTATTCGCTTTGGCGGCAATTCAGATGATATCACCGTAAGAATGCTCTTGAGTAATACATCAGGTGTGTCAAGCAATTATGCAAGAGGGTTTATATCCACAGGCGGACACTATCAAGCCCCAATGAATGGCGGATTATTAGAATGGCTTACAACAAGAGAATTGCTTTTTGCACCGGGTACCGCATATGAATACGCTAATGTTGGCTGGACATTGCTAGGCATTTTGGCAGCAAGAATGTCAAACCATACTAACTACTTTGAAGGCTTTGAGCAACTTACCAATGAGAATATTTTTGCCCCGCTTGGGATGAATAGAACCTCTTTCTTGATTCCAAATGATATGACCAATGTGGCTATGTCTTATCTGACAGCAGGGGCGCAAGATGCATTTCATATCATTGGTTCACCAACAAGCGCAGGAAGTATGTTTTCCACAGCACATGATATGGCACGTTTTATGTATGTCATGCTAGGTGATGGCAGTATTGACGGACATCAAGTTTTACCCCCTGCAACCATTGCCTATATGAAACAAGACCACGCCATTCACACACCGATACCCGGCATTATGGATGCTTATGGTCTTGGATTTTTACAATGGAATCCTGTTATAACCAATGGTATACCAACCGTAGGCCATGGTGGAAATATTATTCACCACCATACAGAAATGATTTTTAGTACAGAAAATAACCTTGGTGTATTTGTATCCTCAAATTCTATCACTGGTGCGGCTGTTGTAACCCCCATTGCTACTGCCATTTTAGAATCTGCTATCCTAGAGAAAAATGGCTATGTGAATCGCATAGAATCAAGGGTTTCATTTGATTCTGCTGCCACACCCACTACACTTTCAGATGAAGCACTTGAAGCTTTTATAAACCAATTTGGAGGTCATTATTTCTTTGACCTTGCAGGTTTGTGGAGCCTAACACTTGAAGATGGCATTCTTACCTTCTCTAGTGGTGACATATCTATTGAGCTTACCCCCATGTCTGACGGAACTTTTGATACGATGATTGGCAGATATTCTTTTGAGGTTATAGGTGACAGTGTAATGGCAACAATGCTAGGGGATATGACCCTTGCAGGCGCAAGAATAGATAATATTGAAGACTTTGCCGCACCGGAAGATTTTGCCCAATGGGTTGGTGTTTATCATTTTTCACCGCAAATACCCAACGAAACTTGGATTCTATCCCAAATTACAGTTGATGTAAATGAGATTGGCATGGCTATGTTCACCATGGTACACGCTGTTTCAGGCGCGGCAGGAGTACCTTTAGATTATTTTGAAGGCAGATGGTTTCTGGGCTTTGAACCAGTCACATTTACCATGAGCGATGATGGCACTGCAATGATTGAATTTATGGGTGGGTATTTTGTAAGATAGCCTGTATATCCTCTTCACTAAATTTGTAATCTTTATTACAAAAATGGCAGTGAATATTCGCGCCTTTATCCTCTTCTAAAATAATTTTCAACTCATCTACCCCAATATTTATCAATGCCCTGCGTGTTTTTTCAGTAGAGCAATTGCATAAAAACTCGGGGTAGATTTTTTCTTCATCATAAAATTCCACATCAAAACCTTCAAACAGCATTTTTATAATATCTTCAAGGGTTTTGCCGCTTTCAAGTAAACTTGTAATGGCTGGAGTCGTGGGTAAAATTTTTTCTAAATGGGTGATAACTGCTTCAGATGCGTCAGGCATAAGCTGAATGATATATCCACCAGCTTGTTTCACACTTAAATCAGTGTCAATTAACACACCCAACGCCACTGATGACGGCGTTTGCTCACTTGCCGCAAAATAATATGTGATATCCTCTGCAATTTCCCCAGAAACAAGCTCCACCTGCCCTGATACGGGTTCTTTCAAGCCCAAGTCTTTTATAATCATTAAGTGACCCGCCCCAACTGCACCGCCAATATCAAACTTACCCTGTGCGTTTGTCATAAGTTCAACTTGGGAATTATTTACATAGCCTTTCACACGAGATTGATTGTCTGTTGTAGCAACCACACCCCCAAGCGGGCCATCGCTTTTTATGGAAATGGTTAAAATATCCGAATCATTTTTAAGGGTTGCACCCATCATCGCTGCGGCAGTTAAAAGCCGTCCCAATGCTGCCGTAGCCACAGGCGTTGTATGATGGAGTGATTGTGCCTTTGCCACTAAATTTCTTGTAGTTGCCCCAAAAATACGAACGCTTCCATTGCCTGCCATTGCACGCATAATATAATCTTGTGTAGTTTTCATACTTTTCATTAAGCACCTCTTCTAAGAACTTTGCAAATATTGTATACTGTCTCAGAAAACTTTGCAAATTATAATTCAATAATTTGAAATCAGACTTGCCTATCGTGACAAGAACCCTCGGAAAACGCTTATCTCACGTTTTCGAGTATCACTCTGTCAAGACCGTTTCTCATTGATTTCATTATAAATAGGAATGTGACCTAAATATGACTATGTACAATAAAGAAGAAACTCGCATAATCCACATAGATATGGACGCATTTTACGCCGCTGTAGAAATTCGTGACAACCCTGATTTGGCGGGAAAGCCGCTGATAATCGGCGCATTACCCAGCGAACGTGGGGTGGTAGCAACATGCAGTTATGAAGCGCGTGTTTTTGGCGTGCGTTCAGCAATGAGTATAAAAGAAGCATACCGCCTTTGCCCTCATGGAATCTACATGCACCCTAACAGCCGCAAATATGCCCAAGTATCACAGCAGATTCACAAAATCTGGAGCGATTATACAGACCTTTGTGAATATGTTTCCCTTGATGAGGGTTTTTTAGATGTCACAGGTTCAGCACATTTGTTTGGCGGGGCAACGGCAATTGGACAAAGCATAAGACATAGGGTAAAAGAAGAAACAGGGTTAACATGTTCCGTAGGGATAGGATATTCCATGATGTCTGCAAAACTTGCAAGTGAAGAAAAAAAGCCCAATGGCTTTTTTGAAATTCTCACGCCAAGGGCTTTAAAAAGTTTAATTATTGACCGTAATGTTCGCATAATTTATGGTGTAGGTGCAAAAACTGCCGCCGAACTCAAAAAAATAGGCATAACAACCGTACGGCACATTTACAAGAATCGGCAAGCAGTCATCAACTTATCCAACCAAGGACAGCAAATCGTAGACCTAGCTGATGGCATAGACTTGCGAAAAGTCAGCCCTTACACCGAACCAAAATCAATTGGAACAGAGCATACTTTCCAACAAGACATAAGGGATTTTGACTATCTCAAGGATGTTTTACTTCTAATCGCACAAAAATTAAGCTTCGACATTCGTTTCAAAGGCTTGTACAGCCGCACAATCACACTAAAAATCACTTATGCCGATATGAAGCAAGTCACCCGCGCTAAAAGCCGCGAAGCCACCAACCAAGCCCAAGCCATTTATAAAACTGCCGCCGCAATGCTTGATAGAATCGAAAAACGACCCATTCGCTTAATCGGCATAAGCCTAAGTGGACTAGATACCGCCCCGCCCCTGCAAATGACACTATGGAGCGAAGCAGAGGATAATCATGACAAATTCACAGATGCCATGATGAAACTACAACAAAAATATGGGCAAAATATAATAAAAACCGCAAATGAACTCCGCGCACAAAAAAGAATTGAAGAAGATTATCTATGAATTTGCTTTGGCAGAATTATAAGCTTCTTGTACAGCCTTAGAAAGCTGGTCTGCACAGGAAGTATGACGACGACCACATTTTATTCCACCAAGGTGTGACACGAGCTTGTCAACTGTAAACCCATCCACCAACTTTGGAATAGTGATTAAATTTCCAGGACAACCGCCTGTAAACTCAACATTGCGTACAACATCTCCATCTAGCTCAAAGTTGATTGATGATGGACATACGTCTTTTGTTTGATAACTGTGTGTCATATTTATTCCTCCAATAGTTTTATATTACCTTTCTGTTATATTCAGAAAGGCTTAATTTTGTACCTTTATGATGCTTAATTTAAAATCTTTACAGAAGCATTGGTCGTTGCCAATCTAACCTTTACTTTTCTACTACTCATATTATAATCACGGCTTTCACCGTGTACATACCCTTTAGAAAATTCAGAATAAAGCATATCGTGCCGCTGGCAAGTGATTTTACCATTGCTGGTGGAAGCCTGCACTTGAATCCCTGTATCAAATGGTGCAGAAAAACTTATGCCAGCATTTGTAGTGTGTGCTTCAATGACCCGCTTACCACTCCAGCCATCCGCAAAAGTAAGCGGCAACTTTATACTGGCATTTGTGGTTTGCAAGTGTAAATTTTCTGCATTTACATTAGAAGTTTTAATTTTCGCATTGCGATTTTGTGCTATAAAATCGGTACAGGAAATCCATTCTGCTCTAATATTATCATTCTTGGTGGCAAGTTGAACATGCCCGCCAACAATGCCATCAACAATTACCTTCCCATTCTTACTTGCAATCAGTATTTCACTAATCATAACCCGCGGCACTTCACATTTTATACTCATGTGACGCATCATTTTCTCATCATACACCAGCTGAAAAACGCCGTTTTCCTCATGAAAATAAAGTTCCGCATCAGGATGTCGGGCATTGAATGAACACTCCACACGAATTACATCGCCCTCATAACCATGTACATCAACCCGTGCATTTTTACCAATCAAAGTCAAACCAGAAATGCCTTGGCTCACAGGAGGTGATACAAACACTTCAGTTCCTTTGTAATGACCAAAAGTACCATCCATCAAATCAGAAAAGTTGCCTGGAATATTTAAATCTTGAACGCCCTCAACAATATCACCAGCGACATCATCAACCCATCCAACCAAATTTTCAATCCAATTGCCCGAATGAGGTGTTGGTGTATTCCCCTCTGGGGGTTGCTGTTCAAATGCTGGTGGCGGTGTATTGAGAGGCGGTTCTTGTCCCAACATTGCCAAAGCTTCTTGTGCTGTAATCTTTCCTTCTTCAAGTTGCTTTAAAATCTCTATCTTAAAATCTGCCATGCAAAACACTCCTTTACAATACAAACGAAAAGACCACACACATTGTCTGTGCGTAGCCTTAAAATTTAAGCCAAAGTCCAAAGAAAAGCAATTAAAAATCTAGAAATCAATTGAATCAATATAAAAGCAATCATTGGCGAAAAATCAATCATCATTCCAGAACCGCCCAGAGGGGAACGCTGTAAGAGCGCGCGAATGGGCGCAAGAAAAGGCTCAGTTAAATTAAAAATTACTTCAACAAGTCTATTGCCTCTGCCAAGTTGAATCCATGAGAGAACAATCCTAGCAAGCAATGTAATATATAATATCCAAAAAAATGCATTGACTGTAGTAATTAAGACAGGAATCATAATAAATTACCTACGCATCACGATGACGCGATGAAAAAATGCTACTGCTGCTATCATCATATGATGGGTTTGGATTGCCATATGTGGCAGTTACCCTATGATTCGGCGGAGATACTGTGAATATACCATGATTCACACGGGTAGTCGCACCATCAAGTGCCATGCATACACCACTAAGATAGTCAACGATACGCTGTGCTTCAATTTTATCAAGCCCTGTAAGGTCAACAATGCACATTCTGCCATTACGAATGTGACTGCCTAGTTGAATTGCATCTTCAACCCCATTAGGATGAGAAATAATCGTTTCTGAAACAGCACTGCTTGTAGTTTTCTTGCCAGCAGTATTAAACCCAAGCACATTGTCAATCTTTTCAGGGTCAAATACACGAGATGAAGCGCGCACAGACTTACTGCGGGCAACAGGTTCTTTTACATCACGAAGATTCCTGCCCCTATCACTTTCACGGGAAGTATAATAATTGTCATCATTTTCATACTCATATCTATCATCGTCATCATAATCGTCGTCGTCATAATCCTCATAGTGTGGGTCTTGTGCCCCTGGTGCAAGCATCATTGTCCTAAACTTGTCACCAATTCCCCTAAAAAAGCTTCTCATAGTGATAAATACCTCCCTGTGGTATAAGCAAAATATTTCAACTGCGAAAAAGAGCAGTTCCAATTCTAATCATTGTTGCGCCTTCTTCAATGGCTACGACATAATCACCTGTCATGCCCATGGACAACGTCAATGGAGGTGTATCGTATAATAAATGCCTTGTGATGTCAACACGCAAATTGCGCATTTTTCCGAACAACAGGCGATTTTCCTCTGGATTTTCTACAAAAGGTGCAATACACATCAACCCTGCAAAACGAATGTTCGGAAACCTTAACAATTTTTCCACAAAACCTAATACATCATCTGGAGAAACACCAAATTTACTGGCTTCCATACCAATATTCACTTCCACTAAGAAGTCAATCACACGATTGTGCTTGGCGGCACATTTATCAATTTCTTGTGCTAAAGATAATGATTCAACAGAGTGAATCAAATCTACTTTATCAGCAATGTATTTTACCTTGTTTCTTTGTAAATGTCCAATAAAATGCCATGTAGGTTTTATTGCGTTTAATGCTTCGTATTTTGGCAAAAATTCTTGCACACGATTTTCACCAATATCCTTTACTCCAGCAACCAAAAGCTCATTTATTTTTGAAATTTCAATGGTTTTTGTCACACCAATCAATTTAATATCCTCAGGATATCTTCCTGATTTCATGGCAGCAGAAGCAATGTTTTTGCGTATTTCAGCTACATTTTTCTCAATCAACTTATCACCTGTCCGTTACGCACTGTAATCGCATCTGTAACTATTGTATCAAACTGACGAATACCCGCATTTCGTGCTGGGTCCAGTAAAATATGACTGTCAGTTTCTAAAATTTCATAATCGTAATGGATTTGCCTAAATTCAGCAAAATCAAGGTTTGTACGAAACACACCACGAATAATGCTAGTATGAATTTCTGACAAAACAATATGCGTATCTGCTGGATTCACCGGTGTTAAAATATCCCCCATGCGAAGGTTAACATCATTTATCGGAATATACACATTTGTAGCAGATATATTGTCTGGTTCTAAATTTACCACACGCAACCCTTCATCACTTAGGTGAATGACATGATAATCTAATGTACCTTGACGATGAACATGTGTAAGGGGAATGGAAAGAAATCTTTGCTCTGCAATTGCAGAAACAGGAATTTTTAAGCCGCTTTGTATATTGTAAGTTGTACGTATATTTACATTTCGCTGGTTAAGAAATTCTACTGCATAACGATTGCTTCGCAAAATAACACGACGTTCTCTCAAGTCATTGCTAATATATTCAATACGCATGGGAACAGGCATAAAGCGTCCAGTATTCATGTTTTCCAAGTAAAATACGCGCTGTTGTCCTTCTTCAAAAGTAATCATTTCAACAGGCATAAAGGTTACAACATACCAAGTGTTGTCAACAATTTTAAATACACTATCACCAGCTTCAACTTCACGGGCGGGCACAATGGTCGTATGGTCAACAGTCAAACTTAATTGCTCTCGGCTTAACGAACGCATATTATCCGGGCGAAATTCTCCTACATATTCATCTATAAATGGGGACATAATACCGCTTCTGGCAGCATACATATTATAAGACGTTAGCTCATCATATTGCATGAGCAATTCATGGTCACGGGCAAGGTCTGCACGCGCGCTACTTGATTGCCCTATTTTAATTTGATTGCGGTTACGGGTCACTTGATACAAGTTGTCAAAAAGTGCATAAACATCATTTAAATTTGTTTGAGAGAATACATGTAAATTTCTATCCAGCACATTTAAAATATTGGAGTTTATTCGTGCAATGGCTGGGTCAGGATTCATATTGTGCAAATCTATGATTTGCTCTTCAACAGCACTTAAACTTTCAATATTTCTACTGACTGCATCAATATCCCTTATGGTAAAAACAATATCATTTTGACGTACTCTGCTAAAATCCTCAACACTAGGCATAACTTGACCTGCCCTGTCAGAATAGAATGCGGTTTCATACCTAATAATCATGCCAGAGACAGAAGTTTGCATATCTAGGCTACCCATGCGTACAACTTCTGTTTGTACAGATGGTTGAAAAAATCCATATGCAGACCATACCATATACACAATCACAAATCCAAAAAATAGTGCGGCAACAATTGAAGCAGAAAATGACATACCACCACGTGCGCTTCTTACTGAAACCCTTGGCTTGCGATATGTATCCCTGTTTACAGTCGGCTTACGACGAGGAACTTTATTATCCTGTGCTTGCGCCTTCCGTGGTCTGGGTGATTCTTGCGCTTTAGCCATATTAGCACCCTTTCTGCATGGGTTATATTTTATCAATTTGCTATCAATTCTGTTAAAAAAATGTTAACAAACATACATTCGATTTTCATTTCGCTTAATAAAAATTTAACATCTTTCGGGTGATTAACTTTGATTATAACAATACTTATTATATTTTTCAATATTTTTTTATTAGTTTTCCCAAGAATAGTTTTGTCTGCTGCCAGAAATGGGCTAACGCTATGGTTTAGTAATGTTTTACCATCGTTATTGCCATTTATGATTGCAACAAATATGTTAATTTTGTTAGGCTTCGTTAATTCTGCTGGGAAAGCTTTTGCGCCAATGATGCGCTTTTTGTTTAAACTACCAGGAGCTGCTGGATTTGGATTTATCACAGGGTTGACATCTGGATATCCCATAGGCGCAAAAACTGTGGCAGACCTAAAACGAAAAGGGAAATTAACTGTACGTGAGGCACAACATTTGTTAGCTTTTTCTAATAATGCAGGACCTCTTTTCATTTTGGGTGCTGTAGGCATTGGAATGTTTCAAAGCAGCCGCATTGGATATATCTTATGGGCAACACATATACTTGCAGCAATTACCCTTGGGATTATTTTACGCCCAAAAGAGATTCCTCTTTTACAAAACACACTGAAGCAATACGTTGTGATAAAAGAGCCCATTGGAAAAATTTTAGGAGAGGCAGTAAAAAACGCTATGGAGTCCATAACACTCATTGGTGGAATCATCATTTTTTTTAGCGTAGTCGTTGCTTTGATTGAACATTTACTACTTCCTGAGAATGTTTTGGTTAGTGGGATATTCGCTGGGTTTATTGAAGTTACAGGCGGCGTTCGCAGATTAGCTGCAATAGAACCTTCGACTTTTACACTGGGGGCAGCAGCATTTGCTATTGGTTTTGGAGGATTTTCTGTTCATGCGCAATCTTCCCATTTTATCGCTGGCACTGGCATTAAAATATTCCCATATCTAATAACAAAATTTATTCATGGGGTTATTGCCGCGATTTACACAATACTCTTGTGGCATTTTTTATAATTGTGTGGCAAAATGAAAGAAAAATTTGAGGAGATTTTCATGAGCCACTATTTTATAGAAAATTCAAATCTATTAACAAACGAACGGGAATTGCAATTAGAAATTTTTGGACATTCATTTCGATTTTTAACAAATAATGGACTTTTTTCTTGTGATAAAATTGACGAAGCATCCCTTACTCTATTAAAAAATATGCCCCCTATCGAGGGGGCATTGCTTGACTTAGGTTGCGGTTATGGTGTTTTGGGCATTACATTAGCCAAAGTAAATAAGGTAAAACTTACCCAAAGTGACATTAACAGCATAGCCCTAAGCTATACCATCAAAAATGCTAAGTTAAACAATGTAGAAACTCATGCCATTCATTCAGACGCGTTTACTGCAATTAAGGACAAGTTTGATGTGATTACATTAAACCCACCTATCCACGCAGGGAAAACAGTGATGTATCGTATGTATGAAGAAGCCGCCGAGCATTTAACACCCAGCGGCTCATTATTTATTGTGATTCAAAAGAAGCATGGTGCAGAAAGTACAATTAAAAAATTAAACGAACTGTTTTCAAAATGTAATGTATTGCATAAGAAGAAAGGTGTGTTTATTCTCCAATTATCATTGTGATAGTAAAACTTGTGTCCATGCAAGCTCGAAAGCCTCACGAAAAGCTCCAAGGTCTACAAAAACTTCACCACGGGCAAGAATTTCATCAGCCGGCCAATAAATGGGGTCGTTTTGCCAATCTTCCGGCAATAAGTTAAACGCGCCCATATTTGATGTGGAGTAACGTGTATACAGGGTGTTTAAAAGCGCGATATCAGGGCGATTCATAAAGTTAATAAATTTTTCTGCATTGGCTTGATTTTGAGTGGTTGCCGGAATAACCATAGAGTTAAACCAGAGTTGAGAACCTTCTTGTGGTACAACAAAGTTATGGTCTGGGTTGTAATTGATTATCCACCTAGCACAACCATTATACACTGTAGCGAGTATACCTTCGCCACCAATCATATTGTCAATAATCTGGTCTGCCAAAAATGCACGTACAAGGGGAGCTTGTTCAATGAGTGCGTTTCTCACTTGGTCAAGCTCATCTTGACTTGTGCTATTCATAGAAAAACCAAGCATTCTTTGCACTGCGCCCATTGTACAACGAGAGCTGTCATACATAAAAATTTCTCCTGCAAACTGCTCATCCCAAAGGATTCTCCAGGAATCCACCACTTGGTCTACTTTCGTTGTATTGTACACAATACCAAAAGTTCCCCACTTATATGGCACAGAATATAAATTTTGCGGGTCAAAGGCAAGATTTTTAAAATTGTCGCCAATGTACCGATAGTTAGGGATGTTATCCCAGTTGATTTGTACAAGGAGACCCTCGTTAATCATACGTTCTACCATGTAATCTGATGGTGTTACAACATCAAATGCTGCACCTTGATGAACCATCATTGCATGGAGTTCTTCATTTGTTGAATATGTGGTGTAAATAACTCTAATACCATATTCTTCTTCAAACATCTGTAAAACTGGCTCGTAAATAAATAATCCCCAGTTTGCCACATGAAGCGGCGGATGATTAACAGCGGCGGTTTCAGTTCCTTCATTTGATGCCGCTGTTTGCGTATTTGCAGCGTCGTTGCTACAGCCTGTGAAGATGAGTGTTGCCGCTAAGGCAAGTGTCAGTAAAGCTTTTTTCATTTATCATTCCTCCAAATTTAAGGGGTTTTACCCCAGATTTACACTGTTCAATTTTCATTTCCATCTTCGCCGCGCTTTGTTATTAAATGCTTGTCGCGCAAGTTAATTAAAATAAGCATTATCATGACTACAACAAAAATGATTGTGGATAGTGCGTTAATACTTGGGTCAACCCCACGGCGAGTCATTGAGAAAATCCTAATGGATAGATTTTGTACCCCAGGGCTTGTGGTGAAAAAGCTAACCATAAAATCATCTACAGACATGGTAAATGCCAACATTGCCCCTGTGATAACCCCCGGCCAAAGTTCAGGCAGAATCACTTGAAAAAATGCCCGCGCAGGATTAGAACCAAGGTCGAGTGCGGCTTCATACAGATTTGGGTCAAGTTGTCTAATCTTTGGCGTTACCGAAAGTATGACATATGGCACATTAAAAACAATATGTGCCAGCAACATCGTGCCAAAACCAAGTCCGCCAAAACCAAGCATACGAAAAACAAATTGAAATAACATCATGAGTGAAATGCCTGTAATAACATCAGGCATCATCACAGGCACACGGCTTATAAGCATCACAACAGTACGGGAGCGTTTCTTCATTCTGTCAATGCCAATTGCAGCTAATGTGCCTATAAGGGTTGCAAAAATTGTTGAAAATATCGCAAGTAAAATCGTATTACGCAATGCAGATTGTGTGTGTGGGTCATTAAAAAGCTGTTCATACCACCGAAAAGAAAAACCTTCCCAAGTACCCCGCGAACGAGAATCATTAAATGAAAAAATAATGAGTACTGCAATAGGCGCATACATAAAAAACAACATCAGCCCAAGATAAAACGGTTTTAAAACCACAATAATTTTTGAGAAAAAGCGTGTCATAAGCGCATTCCCCCTTCACTGACTTCTTCCTGACGGTCAAACCGCGAAAGAATAAATGTGCTTACAATCATCAGTATTATCATTACAACCGCCACAGCAGAACCAAAATGCCAGTTGCCAGCAAGCATAAACTGTTGCTCTACAAGATTTCCAAGCAGGAAAAACTGTCCACCGCCAAGTAAGTTAGGGATAATAAACGTAGCCGCCGCCGGCATGAAAACCATGGTAATACCACTCACGACCCCTGGTAAACTGAGTGGAAAAACCACACGCAAAAATACATTTCTAGGGTTTGCGCCAAGGTCTTGCGCCGCTTCAATAATTCGCTTGTCCATTTTCGTCAAGGAGGTATAAATCGGTAACACCATAAATGGCAGGAAGTTATAAACCATCCCCAAAAGAACCGCTGAATCTGTAAACATAATATCAATGGTAGGTAAATTTAAAAGCCTTAAAAAATTATTCATAATGCCATTGCGTTCTAAAATTGACATCCAACCATAGGTGCGCACCAGAAAATTCATCCACATGGGCATAATAAATAGGAAAATTAAAAACGGCTTATTACGAAAACCCTTGCTTGCCAATATATATGCAAGAGGATATCCTAAAATAAAACAAATGACCGCCGTTTGCAATGCTAATCTAAGGGAACGCATAGTGATGACAACATAGATTCTTTGAAAAAAAGGTTGGTCATCTATAATACCTTCAAAGAATTGCCCCATGTTTTGCAGAGTGAAGTACGTATTGCCGTAAGTATCTGTGCCTGTGACGGCAAAAAACACTACAAGCAATAAAGGAGCAATAACAAAAATAGCAAGCCATAAAATATATGGATAAGTAAAGAGCCGCCTCATGAAACATTATCCTCGATAGATGATACGGATTTTTTCATTACATGAATAAGCTCAGGCGCAATGACAAGCCCGACAGATGAACCAGTCGGAGACTGCACTGTGCTGTGAACCTTCCATGATATTCCTGCGGCATCTACACGCATTTCATAATGAACACCTTTAAAAATTACATTTGAAACTACACCATTCACCATGCCTGCGTCTGGCGTGGTTATGCGAATATCCTCTGGACGGACAACAATGTCAACATGTTCATTTTTTGCAAATCCTTTGTCTATACACGTGAAGTTTACACCAGCAAATTCCACATGAAAGTCTTGTAGCATTTTTCCAGACAATATATTACTTTCACCAATAAAAGCCGCAACAAAAGCATTTTTTGGCTCATTATAAATATCTTCAGGTGTACCAATTTGCAGGATTTCGCCCTCATTCATGACTGCTATTGTATCTGACATCGTTAGTGCTTCTTCTTGGTCATGGGTTACATAAATAAAGGTGATACCTAGTTTTTGTTGCATTTTTTTTAATTCTACTTGCATTTCCTTACGAAGTTTTAAGTCCAATGCGCCTAGCGGCTCGTCAAGAAGTAAAACTTCTGGTTCATTGACAAGGGCGCGAGCTATCGCCACACGTTGCTGTTGTCCGCCGGAAAGTGCGGTAACACGGCGATTTTCAAAACCTTCTAAGTTTACAAGTTTTAGCATTGCTATAACTTTTTCTTTAATTTCAGCCTTTGGCACTTTTTTTATTTTTAAGCCAAATGCGATATTTTCCGCAACATTCATGTTTGGAAAAAGTGCATACTTTTGAAACACCGTGTTCAGCTTACGCTTGTGGGGCGGTGTATTCAGCATAGATTTTTCATTAAAAAATACATCACCGCTGCTGGGTTGTTCAAAACCACCAATTATTCGTAATGTAGTGGTCTTTCCACATCCGCTTGGGCCTAGCAATGTAACAAATTCATTCTGTCTTATGTATAAATCGACATGGTTAAGCACTGTTTGTTTTCCAAACAGCTTTGAAACACCCTTGAGTTCAATAAGTCGTGGCATAGGGTTCCACCCCCTTGATTATTTTGGAAAAAATCTCCCCTTTGTTTTGCTTCTAACAGTTCGCTATATTTACATAAAATCAGCAAGTTGTCAAATAAAATTTGATTATATCTAAGAATTATTATTTTGAAGGCTGTCTTTTATGGTATAGTTCTTGAAAACAAGAAAGGATTGCGTGGGATGAAAACAGTAAAAAAAGCGGAAAATATTATGCATTTATTTGAAGGATGGAGTAATATGGTACTCCCCTATTTACATGGCTGTATGGGGCAAGCGTGGACAGACGATGAAGATAATCCTAGGATGGCAATAATTGATAGTGCCGGGTTTATATTTCTTTCAGGTGATGCCAGTTTGCCACATGCTAAAGACTTTTTGGCACAATTACCTACAGTTTGTTCATATACATGGGTAGATATGATACCACGAGGTCATACTTGGCATGAAATCATTGAAGATGTGTTTCAGGAGAATCAGAAGAAATTTACACGTTACGCAATAAAACACGAACACAATTTTAACAAAGAAAAGTTACGCGGTTATATTGATACACTGCCCAGCGATTACAAGATTGTTCCGATGGACGAGGAATTATTTAATTTTTCAGGGACACAAGATTGGTCAAAAGATTTTTTTGCAGGGTTTAAATCTTTTACAGAGTTTAAAGAACATGGGTTGGGTTATATGATTTTGCACGGTGATACCCCAGTTTGCGGGGCATCTTCATGCACATACTATAAGGGCGGTATAGAAATTGAAATTGACACGGTAAAAGAATATCGGCAAAAAGGATTAGCAACGGCTTGTGCGGCACAGCTTATACTTGAATGCCTTAATAAAGGAATCTATCCAAGCTGGGATGCCGCCAATAAAATATCAGTTGCATTGGCTGAAAAGTTAGGATATATTTTTGATAAAGCCTATGATGCTTACGATGTTAAACTAAGGGACTGATTTTGAATGGATTTTAAAATAATTGATGCCCATATGCATTACTCTGAAATTCAGGCATTTTACTCTGCCGCAGAAGACGCAGGTGTAGATTACTCTTATGAAGGTTATATAAAGGAGTGTACCAAGGCAGGCATTGAAGCAATGGTGTGCATGGGACTGACAGAATCCACACCTCATGCATTTCCTGATAAATATGCACAAGTGCCTATGATGGCAAATCTTACAGAAAATCTGCCCTCTGGTTTGCATACATGTTTGGGGATAAATCCCCATCAATTAAATGATGATTCAATTGAGCGAATACGTCAAAAAATCAAATCTGACCCTAAAATCGTAGGTTTTAAAATTTATGCCGGGTACTATCATTATTACATTCATGACCCAATTTATGCACCTGTTTACAAGATTGCGGCAGAATACGGATTAACTGTGGCAATTCACACAGGCGTGACCTATAGCGAGCAAGGGTTAATGGAATATTCTCATCCTTTGGCTGCCGACCGTTTGGCAGTAAACTATAGAGACACACAGTTTCTCCTATGTCACATGGGAAACCCTTGGATTATGGACGCTTGTGAAGTAACCTATAAAAACCGCAATGTGTATATGGACATTTCCGGCCTTGTAGAGGGCAATGCGGCATTATTAACCTACACCGAAAATGAACCACTGCTTATGCAACATTATAAAACAGGATTGCTATATTTGAATAATTATAAAAAGGTGTTATTCGGTACAGATTGGCCCATTGTTCCCCTACAAGCTTATATAAATTTCTGCAAAAAAATAACCCCTGAACACGCTTATGAAGATGTATTCAGGGGCAATGCTTTACAAATCTACAGGCTTCCTGCACTTCCCACATTCTAAACTTAAAACCGACCATGTCAATGGCTCTACAATGCCATCACTTCGTAACCCTGTAAGCCTTTGAAAGGCGGCAACTGCGGCAGATGTTTTACTGCCAAAAATGCCGTCTTCTTTTATTTTTTCAATACATGGATGGCATTGACTGACTCGGTTTAAGCAGTGCTGGAGTTGTTGCACAGCAAGCCCTTCAGAGCCAATTTTCATGACTAAGCCAGAAAAAGTCGGCAATACTCCTTTTTTTTTCACATAGTCTTCTGTCGCTATAGGCAATACTTCATTGATGCCACTGGCTATCGCTTCAGCTACTTTTGATATATCAAAAATTTCCATTTCTTTCGGATTATTGATGAATGCGCATTCTAGCAGTACAGCAGGCATTTCCGTTAAGCGAAGTATTCCAAATGAATCTTGTCCATATTCATTTACGCTAGTCATTACGCCGCGATTCGTAATGCCTAGCGCTGTAAGTCGGCGCAATATTGCTATGGCAAGATTCACTGCACGCCCACGGTCTTGCTTGCTTACGAAGGCTTCCGCACCTGAACCTGGTATACCGTCATTACTATTCATGTGTATTTCTATTATTGCATCAACATTATTTTCCATCGCAAGTGCGGCATCCTGAGCAATGTTTCGATTACAGTTTGTAGTTCTATTATTTATCACTGTGTATCCATGCCCACGCAAGATTTCTGTCACTGCATTGGAAATTTCCAATGTCATATTTTTTTCTCTTAGTCCGTTTGCAACGGCTCCGGCATCAACGCCGCCGTGTCCTGCGTAAACGGCTATTCTTGCCATACTCTACGTCCTTTCATATGGCCAATTCACTATTCCGCCAAAATCATACACATTTGTAAAACCCATTGACAATAGGTCATACATAGCCATTCGGCTTCTTGCACCACTTCGGCAATATACAAGAACCAAAGTGTCTTTATTTGGAATCATCATTTTTGCGCGTTCTGCAAGAGCATATTCCGGTAGAGAAACTGCCCCTGATACATGTCCAATAGAAAATTCTCGTGCAGTGCGCACATCTAAAATTATTGCATCTGGATTTTCTTGCATCATTTTTTTTGCTTGTGCCGCATCAATGATACGGTTTCTATTACAATTGCGATTTAAGCTATGATATTGCACATCTATGCCCCCTCGGGTACTTGGTTTTGTTATTTTAATTATTTCAAAAAAAAATCCTTTACTCATACTATGGTTGCCTCGGACAAAGTGTGCAGAAAAATTTAAAGCATAAAAACAATAACAAAGTATGAATTTACTGAAGCAGAATTTTAACAAATGACTATTTCCATTAAATTTTTCAGATGGGAGTAAATATGGTATACTGGGTTCATGAAACCAATCATTCAACTTAATCAGAGTCTAGTCAATAAAATTGCAGCAGGTGAAGTTGTTGAACGTCCCCTTAGCGTTGTCAAAGAATTGACTGAAAATGCCATAGACGCAGGTGCAAGCACTATCACAGTAGAAATACAGGATGGAGGGCTAACACTTATACGCGTCACTGATAATGGGAGCGGAATTGAAGCAGATTCCCTACCCCTTGCTTTTGCTCGTCATGCGACAAGCAAAATTGCTAGTTTTGACGACCTCATGCAAGTGCAAACATTAGGCTTCCGCGGAGAAGCACTTTCCAGTATCTCTGCTGTTGCGCAGGTGGAAATGATTACGAAAACCCCTTCTGCAATCATGGGAACGCGGGTAGAGGTTCATGGTGGAAAGCTTGTTTCCAGCCGCGATATTGGATGTGTAAATGGCACAACGGTTATTGTAGCAAATTTGTTTTACAGCACCCCTGCCCGTCGTAAATTTTTAAAAAAACCTGCCACTGAAGCAGGTTACATATCCCATTGTATGGAGCGACTGGCCTTGGGTAATCCAAGGCTTAGTTTGCGTTATATCAACAATGGACAAATTATGTTTCAAACCAATGGGAACGGCGATTTAAGAACCACTTTGCTGAATATTTATGGGCGTGAAGTTGCAACAAAAGTTGCAGCAGTTGATGGGTCATTAGAGGATATGTCATTAAAAGGCTTCATAGGAAAACCTGAAATTGCCCGCGGCAATCGTCAACATGGCAGTCTATTTATCAATGGAAGATATATTCAAAGCCAATTGCTAACCAAGGCTATAGAATCTGCAATGAAAACGATGTTGCCTTCTGGAAAGTTTCCAATATACGCACTAAGTTTATTTTTACCGGCAGAAAAACTAGATGTAAATGTCCATCCTACAAAAATGGATGTACGTTTTTCTGAAGAAGATAGAGTTTTTGCTTTTGTAGAAGATGTTGTGCGAGATACACTGGAAGAACATAATTTAATCCCTGCTGTACGACTAAGAACCCTAAAAACTCCTGAAATTGAATCCGAAACAGAGCAAATTCCATTGCCATTTTTGATGCAGTCCAATCCTACACCTGCCTCCCCACCTACCTATCAATACCGTACAGCCGACACGTCTAAAATGGTCAATCATTCACTGCATAGCGAATTGTCATTGCAAGAACAGCCTTTACAACACTTATCTCCATCCCAAACCATTCCAACATATGTTCCTCCATTGGAAAAACTGCAACCCTCTTCATTTGAAATGCACATTGTTGAACCAGAACCTGAGCCACCCAAAAGATTTTTCACCAACTATCAAATTCATGGGTTAGTATTTACAACATATTGGATGGTAGAGCAAAACGAATCGCTATATATGATAGACCAACATGCTGCTCATGAGCGCATACTATTTGAGGAGTTTTTACGCAAAGCACAGGAAGAGGATATTCACGCACAAACACTTATATCCCCTATTCCGCTATACCTTACGACCCAAGAGCGTCAAATTTTACAGGAAAACAAAGATATTTTTGCCCGATTCGGCTTTGAAATATCTAACGACATAGAAAAACCTGAAATTTTGGCAGTGCCGTTTTTAATGAAAGGCCCTGTACAATCAGGATTTTTCAGTGACTTATTAGACAAAATGGGGGAAGTAGGATTTTCTATAGATAGCCCCTACACGCATAAAACTGAACTCATTGCTATGGCGGCTTGCAAAGCAGCGGTAAAGGCTGGTGACAAACTTGATGAAGCAGAAGCTCATGCGCTAATCAAGCTACTTTTAGAGCTAGAAAATCCTTTCACTTGTCCTCATGGGCGACCTACAATTATTGAAATAACAAAAAAAGAAGTAGAACGGCGATTCAAGCGCAGTTAATTCTTAACCTTGGCAACGTTTAATTCTAATGACTTTAGGCAAGGAGAATAAGCATGGCAAAATATTTAATGGCACTTGACCAAGGCACAACCAGTTCACGCTGTATTTTATTTGACAAAAGCGGTAACATCAAAAGTGTAGCCCAAAAAGAATTTACGCAAATTTTCCCTGAACCCGGTTGGGTAGAGCATGACCCAATGGAAATATGGTCGAGTCAGATATCCGTGGCATCAGAAGCCATGGCAAAAATAGAAGCCGCCGCAAGAGACGTTGCCGCAATTGGCATAACCAATCAGCGCGAAACCACAATTTTATGGAATAAGCGCACAGGCAAACCTGTATATAATGCCATCGTGTGGCAATGTCGCCGTACCAGCGAATATTGCGACACGCTAAAAGCCAATGGATTTGAAAAAATCATCAAAGAAAAAACAGGTTTAATCGTAGATGCATATTTTTCAGCCACAAAAGTACGTTGGATATTGGAAAATGTTTCTGGCGCACGTGAGTCTGCTGAAAATGGTGATTTATTGTTCGGCACCATTGACTCATGGCTCATTTGGAACTTAACACGGGGAAAAACCCATGTAACCGATTATTCCAATGCATCCCGCACGATGATGTTTAACATTCACACCCTAGAATGGGATGATGAAATTTTAAAAGCATTAAACATTCCTAAACAAATTCTGCCAGAAGTAAAGCCCTCAAGTTATCCATATGGTCTTACTTCATCTGACAGACTAGGTGGAGAAATTCCCATTGCAGGGATTGCCGGAGACCAGCAAGCCGCACTATTTGGACAATGCTGTCATGAAGCAGGCATGGTGAAAAACACATATGGCACAGGTTGTTTTATACTCATGCATACAGGCGAAAAAGCCATTGCTTCAAAAAATGGATTGCTCACCACCATTGCCTGGGGAGAGGGCGGTAAAGTGGAATATGCCCTTGAAGGTAGTGTTTTTATTGCAGGGGCGGCAATTCAATGGCTTCGTGACGGGCTTCGCCTAATCGATAATGCATCCAAAACGGAAATCTTAGCCTCAAGGGTTGAAAATACTGAAGGCTGTTATGTAGTTCCTGCATTTGTTGGTCTTGGTGCGCCATATTGGGACCAATATGCCCGCGGAATCATCGTTGGCTTAACACGCGGTGTAGAACAAGCACATCTTATCCGTGCCACATTAGAATCCCTCGCCTATCAAAGCTACGATGTAATAAAAGCAATGGAAGCCGATGCTGGAATGGCATTAAAAGCCATACGCGTGGATGGCGGTGCATCTGCAAACAATTTTTTAATGCAATTTCAATCAGATATTCTAAATGTAAATGTAATACGCCCAGCAATTATTGAAAGTACAGCCCTAGGTGCAGTCTATCTTGCAGGATTAGCCGTAGGTTTCTACGCCAGCCGCGAAGACATAAGAAATAACATTCACTTAGACAAAACTTTCACCCCACATATGCAACCAGACACTCGTGCAACACTAATCAACGGTTGGACAGAAGCTGTAAAAAGGTCTTTTGGGTGGGCAAAACCCTAAGACCTTTTTCACTTTCATTGATAAAAGCTCATTTTGTAACCTTCTAAGGGATTATATTGTAAATGCAAATATGAATCTTGAAAAATCATATAGACATGCATTATTTTGACCCAACTTTCATATAATTACCCTAACGAATTATAAGGGAGAGCCATTCTTGAAGACCTATATCGAAGAGAGGGCTGTGGAAGTTGCAAACTTCATCATCAATTCAAATGCAACAGTAAGAGAAACCGCTAAAAAATTTGGCATTAGCAAAAGTACAGTACATAAAGATGTGACAGAGAGATTAGTTAAAATCAATCCCAATTTAGCGGGGGAAGCGCGGCGCGTGTTGGAAGTCAACAAATCAGAACGGCATATTCGCGGAGGCATGGCTACTAAAGAAAAATATCTACACTCGCATGTTAAGAAATTGTAAGTGATACAAATAAAAAACGAGAGGGTTGAATAAAAATTCGGCTGATTCTCGTTTTTTTATACAAATTTATATTAATTGGATTTTTTCATCAAAAACCCAATGGTTGCTAAAACAATAAAAGTCACTGTATATACAATCCCGTGAATGAAACTGCCAATCCAATAGGTGGCAAACATAAAGCCTGCCCCTGCAATGGCAATGAAGGGCAAAATAAACCGCTTAAAAAAATGAACATCATTTGCCCTCATTACAAAGCATATAAAAATAGGAATCAGCAATCCAAAAAAGCTAAAATTATAAAAATCCGGCAAGCTAAACGAAAACGACCCAAACCATCCGGCTTGATTTGCAAAAATGACAAATAACCAAATAAATCCGATACTGACCGCCATGACCATACTGTTATTTGGCACATTGGTTACAGTATCAAGCGCTGCCATGCGCAGGGGCATTGGGCCCATGCCCCTGCGCCCCAGTGAATACATAGCGCGACTCATTCCCAAACAACAAGCATTTAAAATCCCCAAACCAGAAATTATCATGAATCCAACCAATATACTCCCTGCTTGCCCAAAAATACTTTCAAATGCACTATGCGTCCCCTGTGCAAAATTATCTCCGCCACCCTGCATTATTTGTTGCACTGCACTGGGAGATGATGTGGCTATGCCAATAAAATATAGTACATATACAACAATTATCATGCCAAAACCAAGCATAAGCGCAATAGGAAAATTACGCTTGCTGTTTTTTACTTCCGAATTAAATGCAAGTGCGGCTTGCCACCCATTAAATGCAAATGCTGTGGCTGAAATGGCAGCAAAAAGTGAAGCATTCCCCATAGAAACGATAGGCGTATAGGATGTATCAATACCAGACACATCACCCCTTGATACAAACAATCCCACAACAACCCCAACAGTTCCCATAAGTACAAGGGGAATCATGCGCACAACAGTAGTAGCCACATTCAACCTAACAGGCACTTTAGGCGCAAAATAATTCATGAAAAAAGTCATAGCCATAAAAAATGCTGAAATAAAAAATCTAAAAGGCAAATACATTTCATCGCCACGAACCATTCCTGCAAGGGTAGCAGTAAAACCCGAAGTTATCCAAGCAATAATGGCAAATCCCGCAGGCTGATACATCACCGCAAAAAACCACCCTGCTAAATAGCCATATCTCTTGCCAACAATCACCTCAGAATAATCTACAAACCCATGAATTTTCTCATACCTGCCTGCAAAAATACTAAACATGTAAACGCAAGGGGCAATCATAAGCCCGCCAATAACCCAAGCAGCAATACCAAGCCCTACATTACCGCCAACCTCATAAAGCACTCGCCCTGGTAAAAAGAAAATCCCAGTACCCACTAAAAAACCAACAACAAAACAAATGGAAACAAACAAACCATGCTGACGCTTTAATACATTTTTAGAATTATTCATAAACCTTAGACCTTCCTATGAAAAAAAGTTATAATAAAATTGAAATGGAGGTACATCAAATGAAAAAACCAGAACTCTTATCCCCCGCAGGCGATTTAGAGCGTTTAAAAGTAGCCTTTGCCTATGGCGCAGATGCGGTGTATATGGCAGGAAAAACATTGGGAATGCGTGCAAAAGCCCGCAATTTTGAGATGGAAGAAATGGAAGAAGGTATCCGCTATGCTCATGCTTTAGGCAAAAAAGTATATATCACAGCAAATATCATTGCCCGCAATGAAGATTTTACAGGAATTACGGACTATTTCCAAGAGCTTGACAAAATAAAACCTGATGCATTGATTATTTCTGACCTTGGTATCTTTGAAATGGCAAAAAGAACCTTGCCTAATATGGAAATTCACATATCCACTCAAGCAAATAGTACAAATTATATGTCTGTTGGCTTTTGGAAAAAACTTGGCGCAAGCCGAGTTATTTTGGCACGGGAATTAAGTATGAAAGAAATTGCAGACATTCACAAAAGCGTACCCGACGTGGAAGTAGAAACATTTGTACACGGTGCAATGTGCATGTCCTACTCTGGTAGATGCTTAATTAGCAACTATATGAACGACCGTGACGCAAACCGCGGCGGGTGCAGTCAGCCTTGCCGATGGAAATATGGACTTGTAGAAGAAAAATCAGGGGCATTGTTTCCCGTTTATGAAGATGAAACAGGGGCGTACATTTTTTATTCTAAAGATTTATGTATGATTGAACATTTGCCAGATTTATTAGATGCAGGCATAAGTAGTTTAAAAATAGAAGGACGCATGAAAACTGCATACTATGTGGGTGCAGTGACAAAAGCCTACCGTCAAGCCATTGATGACTATTTCACCGCTCCAGAACTATACAAAGCCAATCGGGAAAATTACATGAAAGCGCTAACAAAAACAGCCCATCGGGAATTTACAACAGGCTTTTACTATGGGCCAATGAGTGCGCTAGACCATAGTTATAAAGGCGATTCCCATGCAAATATGCAAGACTTCTTGGCAATCGTAGAAGATTATGATGAAGCAACGGGCATTTGCAAGATAGAGCAACGCAATAAATTTGTAGTCGGTGATAAAGTTGAAGTTTTCCGTGCCACTGCACCAAGTTTTATTCAAAGGATAGAAACAATGTATGATGAGAATGAAACAGAAATTCAATCTGCCCCTCATCCTAAGCAGAAATTAAAGCTAAAAGTCAACGCCCCTGTATCAAAATATGATATGTTGAGAAAAGCATAAAAATGGAGGAATTGATATGAATGAAATCATCCGCAAGCGTAAGTCAGTCAGAAAATACGATTTTACGCCATTGGACACCACCATACTAAAAAATATTCAAAGCCAGATTGAAAATGTTAAGCCACTATATCCAGATATCCCCTACAGCATTGAAATTGTGAACAAAACAAAGGGCATGTTTAATGTAAAAGCACCCCATTATCTCATTTTCGGAAGCGAAGAAAAAGAAGGTGCAAGTGAAAACATTGGTTTTATAGGGCAACAGTTGGACTTATTCCTTGCCGCGTCTGGCATTGGTACTTGCTGGCTTGGTGCGGCAAAACCAGAGGAAAAAGAAGTATCTACCCTACCCCATGTCATTTGCATGTCATTTGGAAAACCTACCGAACCACTATATCGTGAACTTTCCCAGTTTAAACGCAAGCCTTTATCAACCATCAGTGAAGGTTCTGACCCAAGACTAGAAGCGGCTCGCCTGGCACCCAGCGGAGTCAATGCACAAAACTGGTATTTCATTGCCGAAAACGGAAAAATCCACTGCTATCGAAAAAAGCCAAATCCACTACTAGGGTTTTGGCTAAACAAAATGAGTTTTATTGATTTAGGTATCGCTCTATGTCACATAGCAGAAGAAAGCGAAAATTTCCAATTTCAAAAAGAAGCCAACGCACCCAAAAGAAAAGGATGTATCTACATGGGTACTGTTCAAGCCTAACATCTTACATCGCAAGCGACCCTTCTTCCGACCTCATGCAATGCACAATACTATATCATGATGAAGTTGCCCCCCCTCCTGATATCAGGGGGAGCATTACGAAGCGTCTCTGACGGATGAAAGGCGAGATGTTAGAGGATTTTCTAGTGCGCTAAATGAATCTGTAATTTCAATAGTGTTTCATTTTGAAGATAGAAGCGCATCAGAACCTTTTGCATTTTCTTTTTTATCACCCGAAGCCACTAGCGATACGATAGGTAGTGATTTAACAAGAGTAATTTCGTATCCATGCTTGTACTTACTTTATAAGAGATGATTTTTCTTGAGTACAAATCCATAATAGCGTAAATATAGGCAAAGCGACCAGATACCTTGACATATGTAATGTCAGAAACCCACACTTGATTTGGTGCCTTAGGGTTAAACTCCTGATTCAAAAGATTTTCTTCCACGCATTTACGATAATGGACTCGTGGCTTAACTGTAGACATCTTAGGCAAAGTCATAGGCTTCATAAGGCGATATATCTTGCCAACAGAAACCCTCTTATTGTATTCGACTATAAAGCCGCTGCCTTATCTTGTAGGCACCCATACGCTTTTTAGATTTTGAATACAGAACAAGAATATCGCTTTTAAGTGCTTGGTTTTCTAATGTCCTTGCCGATGGGTTTTGGTTAAAGTGTTTATAGTAGGTGCTACGGTTTACTATTAAGACCCGGCATAATGTCTTAATAGTGTGTTGGTATCTTAGGATATGGACAGCTTTCAATCTTTCCTTGAGGCTGGCGTGAATATGGCAAATGGAACGGCTACACTAACCTGCACAAAAAAGATAAGGTCATGTTAAAATAAAGCCCTAAAGGAGGAAAACACATGACCGAAAAACGAGCAAGAAGAGAGTACCCAGAAGAGTTCAAAAAACAAATGGTGCAG
>Ga0123352_10001072_pt1 | contig 35318 bp, 56 predicted proteins | sample TergutLab28metaG_FD_89700 | JGI IMG/M metagenome (GOLD analysis project Ga0123352, IMG submission 89700) | Labiotermes labralis P1 segment gut microbial communities from Petit-Saut dam, French Guiana - Lab288 P1 | ecosystem: Host-associated > Arthropoda: Insects > Digestive system > Gut ...
CAACATCAACATAAGTCGTACTGTTCTGCAAATGCCCACTATCAAAAGGCATACCACCACCCTCCACCAAATCCCTCCGCAACTCCACCGCCGTATCAATCAAAACCCTTCCAGCCTTCTCCCTCGTCATTGCGAGGAGCGAAGCGAGGAAGCAATCTCCCACCCGCATACGTACACCCCCCCTAAACATCCAACAAATCAAAACTCAAATGATGAAACGTCCCATCAGGATTATAACAAGCCCGCCACCCCTTAACCAAAAACTCCCGCCCCTCAACATCAAAAACCATCTCGCCCCCACCATGCAACTCCCCCACAAAATCAACATCCGTAGTAGCCCTAGCACTCACATCATCCAAAACCCCATCCCTCTGCCTATTCCCCCTACTACGCCAAGCAAAATAACACCGTCCAGCCCAAACCTCTCTACCATCCAAAAACAAAGCCCCATCCCAATTCTCCAAAAACTTAGGATAAGCCAACTTACCCCAGGCAGCGCCAGCATTGCGTCTTTTGCAATGCGATAGCGGTTTTTTTCCGTTTGCGGAAAAAAAGCCTTCCTTCTTCATCAAACCACCCCACACATCAAACCACTTTTCATAAGCGTAGTCCAAGCCAAAAACCCACAACCAGCCACATCCCAAGGCTTTTCACTTCTACCCCGCCTATTCCAAACCCGCATATCACCAATACTATAACTCTCCACCAACCCCGAAGCCCCATCCAGCCCCGCAAAATGGTCAACCATCAAACAAACCGCCCTTTTCACCGTTTCCTGCTGAAATTCCGTAAGCCCTTCCCACCTAGCCCTTGCCCTACCATGGGTCAAAGCGTCCACCACATCACATGCACGACCTAAAAAGGAGAGCAACTCACCCCGCTCTCCCTTAAACCCGCCTTTATAAACATTACGATACCACTTGATGTCCGCATACATCTAAGCACCCCCTTTTTTACAACAAAAAACGCCCTTTTTATAAAAGGCGTTGTTATTTTATGAAATTCGGTATTGCAAACCAGACCTAAAATGATGTATAATCATCCTAGGTCATTTATTTGGCTTTAGTGGTACACGCAGGGCGGAATAGTTTTCTAGGCGTATAACGCCCTGCGTGGTTTCCCATTTGGTACGGTGTTCATTGGTGTGATTGTGATGCCTACCACAATAATACAATAATCGCCACCCTTTGTCAAGGGTTATTTTTTATTTTCCACAACAAAAACATTATACCCACCAAATACAGTTTCGTCAACCGAACAAGGACGGGCAATGCCCGCCCCTACCTGTTGTCGGTTTTCCATTATCATAAAAACCACGCAAATGTGGTAGGGGCGGGCATTGCCCGTCCCACTCATGCGGACGACACCCCCCAACCCCAACCCCTCATCTACCTAATTTGCATTAACCGCAATACCACCAACCCTACTATCAACAACAAACAAATCCTGATACTGCCTGTTCTGATACAAATAACCATCCCCCTGCGTATGGCTTCCAGGCGTCCACAACTTAATATAACTATGCTTATTAACCGCAATAACAGCCCCAGGATGCACCAACATCATATGCACCTGCCTACTACCAACAGAAGGCACAAACCCACTATCAAAATCATAAGCCGTACGCATCCTACTAGACGGCACAACCACCACCTGCACCTCATCCAAAACCCTAATACTTCTATTCACCTTATTGCCCTTTTCACGGTCATTAACCCACATAAGACGTGACAATTCATTAGCTTGGTTAAGCAACTTATCAACCCTAGGCGTAACATACAAAATACGCCCCTCTGTCGGCACTTCCGCCTCATCCATCGCCTGCATAAAATCATCAAAAACCTGCAACACATTACCCCTTACCAAACCTCTAACATCCGTCACCCTACCAAGCCCCTCCGCCTGTTGCACAATCTGCGAAATACGATAAGCATCCGTTTCAGGTATGGCATGTTCCGTCTCAAAAACATTGGTAAGGTTAGTCGCAGCAAGCACCTGATTTGTCTCATCCACATCCATGGTGTCAACAAAAAACTCCACACTCCTATCATGTCTCAGCGTCTTAACCATATTGTCATTGCTAACCGCTGCCCGCACAAAACCCCCATCACGGTTATGGTTCTGATACCCCGCAAGGGTCAAAAACGGCAACTTAACCACATTGCCCCCAACAAAATTAACCCCCTGCGTGGTCAGCCCACTGGTAGCAAGCTCCCTACTATACTTCTGTTGCAACTGCCCTTCAAAAACCTTAGCATAATTAACACTATTCCCCATAAAAAATCCCCCTTATAAAATCCTAAAATCACCCAATTAACACAACACCACGGTAACCGTCCACACCGTGGTAGGGGCGGGCATTGCCCGTCCCTCTTGCATATACGACACACCAACTGAAAACAACGTCTTACCAACAAGGACGGGTCCCGTCAAAAGCTCTAATGCCCGCCCCTACCTTAATTACCAAATATCTTGGCAATAACCTCGTCATTGCGAGCCACAGGCGAAGCAATCTCTGCCCCAACCTTAAACCCCGCAGGCTTGGGCTTCTTCTCCGCCTCCACCACCTTCAACAACTGCAACAAAACCTCATAAATCCCAGAAAGGCTCTCATTAATCCCCTCCAGCCCCTCATACAAAGCAACATCAGTCACCTTCTCATAAACCGTATTACCCTCATAATAATCCTTTTCGTACATCTTAAAAATCCTCCTCATCTTTTCCCGCCCACCCTACCCCTAAATCAAATCTTCCTTCAAAAACAAAACATCAATCTGGTAGGGGCGGGCATTGCCCGTCCCATTCCTACATACGATACCGTCCAATCCAAAGAATAGTGCCAACAGGCATGGGACGGGCAATAACGCTTTTGACGGGACCCGCCCCTACCGCATCAACCTAGCGACCTCGTCAGCCTTCTGCTCCTGTGTCCACGTATCCCCATACAACTGCTCCACCGCCGTTTCAAAACTCATAACCCCCGCAGTCACCCCCTTGGCAACCACCTCAATCTGGCTACCAAAATCAGGTGCAGCATACTCCCCAAACTCCACCGCCACCTTATAATCCCGCACTTCCTCACCGTTGGCCGCATCCAAAGCCACAAGCACCACCTTAACAAGCGTAGCCAAAACCCCCCGCAACCCATCAATAATCCGCCCTCTAGTATAAAGCGTAGCCTTCTCCCGCTCCCTCTGTGCCGTGGCATTATCCCCCCGCTTCAAATCCATCCCAAGCGTGGCAGGTGCAAGCACCCCCTGCAAAGCCAAATTCAAAAACCCAGCAAAACTTGCTTCCAACGCATCCGTGTCAATCAAAGGTTGCACCACCTTAACACTATTATCAGCCCCCTCAGCCAAATCCATCTGCGTCTGCACAAACCGACTTTCAAACCCACCAAGCCCCCGCACTTCCCCCGTACGTGGGTCCCGTGGCAACATCTGGCTAGGCACATACTTCTGCACACGCCCATCCCTAAGGGCATCAACCCACTGGCTTATAACCTCATCCAAAGCATCAAAAGCGTGTATCTTCCCATCAAAAACACTCTTACCCCGCCCCGCAAACCGTGGGTTCTCATCAAAAATCAAAGGCACAGCCAATATAACCCCAAGCCCATGTAGGACATCGGCAGGCACTGGGGTGTCCTCCCCCAAAGCCACATACCTAATCCCATCCTTATGATAAATCTCCTCAAACCCATCATGCAAAAACACAACTTCCGAAATCCGCCCCCGCAAATAATTAAACCGCACCCTATCACCGCCAAAAAACTCAATAATAGGCAAACCAGAAACCCCATCATCAAACGAAACCCGAAAAGCCCCATCCCCCAAAGCAAGGCTAGTCCGCACCGCCCTAGCAAGCAACGCACCAAACCCATTCTCACTGGCAACCCGTTGCCACCTTAATTCCTCATCCCTAATCCCTAATTCCTCATTTGCATCCATAGGAAAACTTTTTTCACCCTTCGGATGAAAAAACCGTTCCGCTGTCGCTACACTGTTGACCCGCACACCAAGAAAGTCCCCCAAAGTAATATCAGCCAGCACATCCACCATCATAGCAGGCAACCCACTGTGCATCTTCCTAATCTTATGGTTTCTTCCACCCTCAGCCCAAAAACTACGGTTGCCAACCAAATCATCCACCGACCCATAAAACCCAGCCAGCTCCGAACAAACCCCCCGATACCAAACCTTGTTACGAAAAACCTCCCTCTCAAAGTCCGCATCAGACAAAACCGAAACCCCAAACTCGCCACCCACAGGCACAATCTCCAACCAATCCCTAACCTTACCCTTCAACCATTTCAAACCAACAACCCCCTCAATCAAAAACAAAAAACGCCCCATCATAAGGCGTTACACATATCCGATAAAATTTGACAAACTTCGCATCTATGCTATAATAAACATATCACATCAGGAAAGGAGGTGTGAAGATGCGCAAAAAGCTAAAGAAGTACATAGAAGAAATGTACAAACTGGCGAAAGCCCTAAAGTACGTACTTTATGTACTTAAACTTTTAGCCGAACTTTTCAGCTAAAATACAAAACCCTAGGTAGCCGCCTAGGGTTTTGTATTTTAATCACACAAGATTTTTTGGTGTAACGATGCGCAAATTTATATAATAATACCACACATACGTGTACACGTCAACCCCCAATTAAAATTTTCTTAAACGGCACCGCCCCATACTCCGCACTGTCCAAACAATCCACAGAATAACCCCCACCATAAGGCGTTACACATATCCAATAAAATTTGACAAACTTCGCATCTATGCTATAATAAGCACATCACACAGGAAAGGAGGTGTGAAGATGCTTAACAAACTAAAGAAGTACATAGAAGAAATGTACAAACTAGTAAAAGCCTCTAAGTACATACTTTATGTACTAAAACTTTTAGCCGAACTTTTCAGCTAAAATACAAAACCCTAGGTAGCCGCCTAGGGTTTTGTATTTTAATCACACAAGATTTTTTGGTGTAACAATGCTTAACAATGCTATAATAATACCACACATACACTCACACGTCAACCCCTAATTAAAATTTTCTTAAACGGCACCGCCCCATACTCCGCACTGTCCAAACAATCAACCGAATAACTCCCATCATCAACCCTAACCCAATCCCCACGCTCCCGTGCCTTCTCACACCACCGTGCCTCGTAAAACGCCGAAATCCACTCCTTCAAATGCCCCGCCACAAAAAACCGCCCCTGCTGCACAAGCATAGCAAACAACCGTATCCTATCAAGCACCCCGTCCCTTTTATAAGACGGATGCACCTGAGTTCCAAGCCCCCGCCCCCGCAACTCCCGCACTAAGCTAGCCCGAAACATCTTCTCCGCACTCTCACAAAAAACAGCCCCCGAAAAAGCAAGGCTGTCAAACCTCTCACACCACTGCCCAATCTTCTCCCCAAGCATCCTAACATAAACCTCATGGGTCATACCATCCCCATCCCCCTGCCGATGATAAAACCCATCAACCAAATGCAGTTGCCCACAAACCGTAACCCCCACAAGCGTAGCCACAGTGGCATCTCTGCCACCAACATCCACCCCAACACTCATATACCTATACTTCAATTCCTCATTCCTAATCCCTAATTCCTCATTCGCCTTCCCAAACCCCACATAAATACCACCAACCCCACCTTCCCTAAGCCCCAATATATCCCGCTTATACCACCCAGACCCCTTGTCATAAGAAGCCAGCACCTCCTCCCGCCTCTCGACACTTACCGCCAAATTATCAAATATCGTAAAATGCCCATAATTAACCCCATCCCCCGCCTTCACTTGAAAATCCAAAAACTCCCGATAAAACCAATGCCCAGGCGGTTTCGCATTAAGGTCAAGAAAAACCTTCCTCCCCACACTAGCAATCGTCCTGTCCATAGCCTCAAAGAAAAACCCAGGGTGCATCTCATTAACCTCCGTCAAATAAACACACCCAAAACTAGCCCCCTTAATCCTAGCCGCATCACTAGCCCTGCCCCCACCCTCCACAACAACAACTTTCTCCCCAACAGCCGTCTGCACAACCAAGGCATCCCGCCCCTCGTACTTCCCAAAATAACTTCGCCCCTCAAAAAACCGCCTAAGCCCAAACCCATTACAATCCAAAACATTAAGCAAGGCACAACTCTTAGTAACCCCCGCCACCAAATGCAACCTCTCCGAACTACCTTCCACCGCCATTGCAAAACCAAGCACATTAACCACATTCTTCCCAGCCCGCTTGCCCCCTTCCGCCACATTAAGCCAAGCATCCAACGACCCAAGCAAATACCTCCGCTGCTTATCCGAAAACCCCACATACTCCATCACAAAACCCCCAAATAAAACGGAAATAAAATAAGCTTGACAAAATTCGCCAAGCCCTATACAATATAAATGGACAATCACATAAAAAGGCGGTTGGCGTAAATCCCTATACAAAGGGGGTGAAGCCATGTTATCTGTATACGAAATCATCATAGTAATATTTCTATCCATGTCTTTCGTCATTTCACTAATCACTTTAATGATACATATAGCAGATAAATTCTCAAAAAAATAACCGCCCTCGCAAAAGTGTCGGTTATTTTAATCTTCATCTTTACTCTTTAACAACCAATACGCCAACCGCCGTGATTGTCTTTTTTATTTCCACAACCCCATTATAACACACCCCAACCAAAAACACAACACCTTTTTTCAAAATCCCTTGCAAACCATGTCGAATTGTGTTATATTACTCAGCAGGACAATCACATAAAAAGGCGGTTGGCGTAAATCCCTATATAAAGGGGGTGAAGCCATGTCTGCATACGAAACAATCCTAATAATATTCATCGCCATGTCTTTCGTCACATCACTAATCACTTTAATGATACATATAGCAGATAAGTTTTCAAAAAAATAACCGCCCTTCTCCAAAGTGTCGGTTATTTTAATGCAAGCTTTCAACTCTGCAACAAACACTACGCCAACCGCCGTGATTGTCTTTTTTTCATTCTCACAACCCCATTATAACACACCCCACAAAAAAACACAACACTTTTTTCAAAAAACTCTTGACACCCTCAAATCCCCATGATATAATAACCCTTGTGCTTAAGACAACAGGGTGCAAAACCGCATCACCGTCTAAGGCCCGAGTGGCGGAATCGGCAGACGCGTCAGACTCAAAATCTGATATGGGTAACCATGTGGGGGTTCAAGTCCCTCCTCGGGCATCAAAAGTCCCTTTTCAAGGGACTTTTTTATTACCAACAAGCCTACTTACGTATCAAATCCGCCAACGCCACATAATCCAGACCATCCCTAACCTCCTTCTCCCCCGTCCTTCGCATCCAAAACTCAATCGCCTTCTGGTCGCCCGACAGTGCCTTATTAAAAACCGTCTCCTCCACCAAAAAATCCGCCATCTCCCCATCAACCTCCAAAGCCCGTGCAATCTCCTCATTCTCCAAAGCCCACCTTTTCAACTGCACAAAACTAACCCCCATCCGCTTGGCCACGCCCCGCTCATCCATCCTTCTCCGCAGGCCCCTAATCTTAGCCAGCCCCCCAGCCGTCAACCATTTATCCACTCTACATCATCCCCCTAATTTTCCATACTACAATAATAACACATCCAAAACTAACATTTACTCTCCAATTTCAAAAAACCTAAAACTTTTTTCTTGACAATTAGTTTTACTCATATTATAATATAAGCAATACTAATTTTCAAGGGGGAAACACAAATGAAAAAAGGCTTCATCCTCTACAACGACTACAAACAACACTTCGACCTGCTTTCAAACGAAGAATTAGGCATACTAATCCGTGGCACCTTCGCCTACGAAGCGGAAAACACAGAGCCAAACTTCGACGGCAAACTACAAATGGCATTTTCTTTCATAAAAGCCCAATTAGACAGGGACAGCAAAAAATACGAAAAAAAGGTGGCACAATGCAAGGCAGCAGGACAAGCCAGCGGTCGCAAACGGGCGTTAACGAAACCAACAAATAAAGAAACAGCAACAACTACAGACACAACCACAGCTAAAGAAAAAGAAGAAAAGATAACCTTCGCCGACTGCGTCCACCTCACCCAAACCCAACACCAAACCCTACTACAAACCCACGGCGAAGCCAAAACAAACGCCCTCATCCAAACCCTAAACAACTACAAAGCCAGCCACGGCAAAACCTACAAATCCGACTACCACACCATACAAAACTGGGTAATCAAAAAACACGAGGAACAAACCAGCACCGCCGCCACCAGCGTAGCTAAGCAACCCCCCACCAAATCCCACAACTACCAAGGGCGTACCTGGGACTACGACAAACTAGCCACCCTAGAACGCCAGCGACTAATCAGCCAAACAACATAAAAACCCATTCCAATCAAGGAATGGGTCGCCATAAGCTATCCTACGTTTTCACCTAGGGCTTTTAGAAACAGGCTTTTCCAAAACTCTCCCTTCGACTTCTTCAGCCAAATCATACAACCCTTGTAAAGCCTTAACATTATCACCGCACAAATCTTCCTCAACGGTGATAAGCCTCGAAATCGCATGGAATATCCCTATCCAAGCATCCGATTGAATCATACTACGATAGTTAATTTTGCCGTTTGTGTTCTGGTTTTCCATAAAACCACTCCTTCTAGGTTAAAATTTGGTGTTGCAAATTAGACCTAGATGAGTTATAATCATCCTAGGTCGTATTTTATGTGACTGGGTGGACGCAAGGCAGGCTCGAACGGTTCAATGGTCAAACCTACCTTGCGTTTGTTCCTAAAAATCCCAGTTCACAACGCCATTATACACCAAATATCGACCCCTGTCAAGCACTTTTTAACAATATCGTGGTAGGGGCGGGCATTGCCCGTCCCACTTATGCGGACGATACCGTCCAATCCTAAAGAATATTGCCAGCAGGCATGGGGCGGGCAATGCCCGCCCCTACCAAAACCATTACAAACCTCAATAAATACAAAAACCCAATCAAATAAGAGGTGTACCTGCTAACCACCTCTAAAAATAAAAAACAGGAGGATTTTTTATGAAAATCTCACCCCGCACCATGGCATACATGGCTGTCGTAGCATCGGCATACGCCATAATCACCATAACCCAAGGGGCAATCGGCTTCGGGGCAATCCAATTCCGCATCGCCGAAAGCCTAAACCTACTAGCTTTCTTCAACCCCATCTTCGCCCCCGCCGTCGCCCTAGGCGTATTCCTATCCAACCTAATAATGTCCCCCTACGGCATCCTAGACGCAATCCTAGGCACCCTAGCCACCGTCATCGCCCTAACCCTAATCCGCATAACCAAAAAACTTTTCGACAGCCTACTAATAGCATCCATCTGGCCAACCCTAATAAACGCCATCATAATCCCACTGGTAATCCTAATCTCAGGCGGTGGCATATCCGCCCTAACATGGTCGTCCTTCCTACCCATAGCCCTATCCGTCTTCATAGGTCAATTTGTCGTCGTAAACATCTTCGGTTACGCCCTTTTCCGCATCTTACAAGCCCGCCACAAAAACTTCATCAAAAAACTAGAAGAACTATAACACGTGGTAGGGGCGGGCATTGCCCGTCCCAGTCTGCAAGACGTAATCTAAATCCACAAAAATATTTTCAAATAACCCTTGACAACACCAAACATCTATGCTAAACTATATCCTATCAAAGAAGAAGCCCGCTTCTCACCCCAAGCCCAGCAAAGGGGTTATTAAAGATTAAACTGATTATTTCGGTATCTTTGTGGGCTTTTAACGCCCACTTTTTTATTGGGCTACAGGCAACCGCCAAGGAGGTGCTTTTATAGCAACAGAGTTCTATATCAACGAGCAGATACGTGACAAAGAAGTCCGCCTACTAGACCCAGACGGCAACATGCTTGGCGTGGTTTCTGGCAAAGAAGCCCAGCAAATGGCAGAGGAAAAAAACCTAGACTTGGTTAAAATCTCTCCCAAAGCCAACCCCCCCGTCTGCAAAATCATGGACTTTTCCAAGTTCAAATTCGAACAAGCAAAAAAAGAACGGGAAGCCCGCAAAAAACAGAAAAACGTAGAAACTAAAGAATTGTGGCTAACCCCCAACATCGACAGCGGGGACTTACAAACCCGCCGAAACCGTGCCGTAGAATTCCTGACAAAAGGCGACAAGGTAAAGGCAACAGTGCGCTTTCGCCACGGCCGTGAAATGGGACGCACAGACGTGGGTCAACGCATACTTATAGACTTTGCAAAAAGCCTAGAAGAATACGCCACCGTAGACCGCCTACCAAAACTGGACGGTCGCAGAATGTCCATGTTCCTAACCCCCAAAGCCGACATCATCAAGAAAAAGGACAACACGGACAAAAAAGACAAACACGATAAAAAGGAGAACAAAAACAATGCCGAAAATGAAGACTAAAAAAGCTGCCCAAAAGCGTTTTTCAGTAACGGGTACAGGCAAGCTAAAACGCATGAAAGCCAACAAAAGCCACATCTTGGAAAAAAAGTCCCCAAAACGCAAGCGTAACCTTCGCAAAGCAACCCTAGTGGACAAAACCAAAGAAAAGAACTACAAACAGGCTATGCCATATCTATAGGATAAAGGAGACAAAATAAAATGCCAAGAATTAAAGGTGGCTTAAACGCCAAGAAAAAACATAAAAAAGTATTAAAACTAGCAAAAGGCTACTACGGTGCCAGAAGCAAACAATACAGAACCGCAAAGGCAGCGGTAATGCGTGCCATGGCACACGCCTACATCGGTCGCAAACAAGTCAAACGTGACTTCCGCAAACTCTGGATAACCCGCATCAACGCCGCCGCCCGCATCAACGGCATGTCCTACAGCCGTTTCATGCACGGTCTAAAGCTATCAGGCATCAACATCAACCGCAAAATGCTATCAGAAATCGCCATCCACGACGCCACAGCCTTCACAAAACTAGCCGAAACCGCAAAATCCGCCATCGCATAACAATAAAGAAAAATGCCACTTGGATTTTGCAAGTGGCATTTATTTTTTCAAACAACACAAAACCCGCTACAGGAGGAAAAAATGTCCAAGATAAAAAGCAAAAGAATAAATTGGCTCGGCTGTTTTATTACTTACTTATTTGCAACAAAAATTTTCGTTTGGCACGATAAGCTCATAGAATACGACACACTATGGTCTACATTTCTTCATTACTTCATATTTAGGGACAGCTTCATCATCGTCTTCGTATTAAGCCTTACTCTAATCGCCACAATCATTGATGACTGGAATACACCCCTCAAAAAATTAAGCGAACGCAAAAGATGGGTCGCATATCACATAGTCACTTACACAGCATCAACATTGCTTTACATAGCCCACAACAGGATATTAAATCATTTTTTCCAAACGCCATTTGAAACTTGGCAGACATTGTGGCTAAGATGGACAGTGCTATACGCCTTCATATCGGTCGCATTTTACATAAAATACTTTATGCCAAAACCTAAGAAAAAAACGAAAAAAACCATAACCACAAATCAAAGCATACGCCTGAAAACAGGAGAAGAAGCTGTCGTCACAGAAATTTTTAACGATGGCAAAAGCTACAATGTACAAATACCACAAAAAGACGGCAGTTACAACCAATCAGAAATATCCCATAACGACATAAAAAGCATATTCGAACGCATAGAAACACCCATTTAATCGCCCCCCAAACGCCCCTGCCATCACCTAAAATTTATACTTGACAAAACACCCAAAGTCATATATAATAACAATAATAAAAGAAGGGATGCCTGAGAACACCCCTTCAATACGTACAAGTCAGCAGGCTTTGCGTAATATTATTTGTAAATCACACAACGTCGCTTACTCTTGGTCTGGAGGGCGGCGTTTGTCTTTCTTCTTTCTGTCTATGTAATCAGCAAGCGTGACAAACGCCACAATACCAATAAATATCAGATTGAATACTTCACATATCCACATAGGCTAACCCCCTTTCTATAGGGGTGTCAAAGCCTGCCTCCAAGTACGCAACTAAATTATATTACAAATCTCACCAAAAGTCAACATAAAAAAGGCACACAATCTATGCCTTTTTCATTGCCCATATGCACCAACCACACACCACGTCCAAACTTGGTAGGGGCGACCATTGGTCGTCCCACTCACACATGCAACACCCTCCAACCCCAAAAAATATCACCAACAGGCAAAGGACGTGCAATGCACGCCCCTACCATATCACCCATACATCCTAGCCCTATCATGTATAACAAAAACCCGCACCATATCCATAGACAAATCCAGCCCCTGCCCCGTCCCAGACAAAAACCCCTTATCAACCAACTTCTGTATAGTAGGCTTAGCCCAATCAGGCATCTGTGCCACACTGTTAAACCTAACCACATCAGGCTGCGGCTGTGGCTTAACCTCTGGCTTCGGGTTTATCCCCAAATACTTCAAAACCCCATCAGCAATCGCCCTGCCCATCTCCATATGCCCATTACGCAAAACCTCTAAATCCAAACTGCCCGCAGGTGCATCAATAAAAGCCACCTCGATAAGCACAGCAGACATCTTGGTATGCCTAAGAACCCCCAAATCCTCCCGCAACCAAATACGGCGGTTTTTAAGCCCAGTACGCTCCGAAAAAACATCCTGCACCGTCTGGGCAAACTTCCTATCACTTTCCTGCCCAAAAAGCGTCTCCGCCCCCGTGCCACCACCAGCATTGACATGCACACTTACAAAATAATCCGCCCCCCACTCATTAGCCATCTGCCAACGAGCATTAATAGCACTGGCATTATCAACACCCAAATTGGTCTGCAAGGTAGGGCGACTAAGCCGCACTTCCACCCCAGCCTCCACCAAAAACCGTGCCAAATGCCCCGCCACACTAAAAGTAACATCCTGCTCCCGCATACCATTACCCACAGCCCCCGTGTTAAAACCGCTGTAATTATGCCCAGCATCAATAAAAATCTTCATTCAAAAACCCCCTTTATACAATATATTTAATCATACCACATCCGCAACCAACATTTTCTCTCCAATAAAAAACGCCCCTCTCACAAAGGACGCTTTAGACTAACAACAACACCCTACCGTCAGCCCAAACACCCCCAACAAAAAGCGTCTCATGGTAACAACAAGCCAAACCACAGCAAACACAGCAAACCACCTAATCTTATCTTCCAAAGCCTACACCCCCAATATATAATGTTAAAGCCTATTCAAATCTAGTCAAACCCAAAATAATATTGCCAGCAGACATATGGCGAGCAATGCTCGCCCCTACCCAAGAAAAATAAACCAATAAATCAACCTATGGTTGATTGTTTTTTGTCTGACGTATCGCTATACTAATATTATCACAACAAACCACTTGACCCCAAGCTTCACCAGTGATATAATACCAATAACATATTCAACAAAAGGAGGATAAAAAATCATGCTCGACAAAAACCTAGTGGCGGACGTTCTAACCGCCGCCCTATCAACAGGGGCAAGCTTTGCAGAGGTGTTCGCCGAAAACACCACAACGGGCAACATAGTCCTAGTAAACGGCATCGTAGAACAAGCCCAATCAGGACTAGACTACGGCATAGGCATCCGCATCTTCGACGGTCTAAACGCCGTCTACGCCTACACCAACGACAGCAGCCGTGACAACCTAATACGTGTAGCAAAAGAAGCAGCAGGTGCAGTAAAAGAACGCAAACACACCAAAATCGCAGACCTCGTCGTCCTAAACTTCGACAACATCAGCCCAATGAAAACCCCTTACAACACCATCCCCAAAAAACAAATCGTAGACATGCTTCGCATCTCAGGCGAAGCCTCCAAACAAACCGACAGCCAAATAACAGGCACAAGGGCAACCTACCTAGACGTGGTAACAAATGTCCTAGTTGCCAACAGCGAAGGCATCTGGGGTGAAGACCAAAGAAACCGCACCCGTGTGGCAATCTCCGCCGTTGCAAGCTCCGCAAACGAAAAACAAACCGCCACCAGAAGCCCAGGCGCCGGGCAAGGCTTCGAGTTCTACGAAGGCATGGACTTTGCGGGGATGGGTCGTGACTGTGCAAAAGAAGCCGTAACCATGCTACACGCAGGCTACGCCCCATCAGGCAAAATGGACGTGGTAATCGGCAATGGCTTCGGCGGGGTAATCTTCCACGAAGCCTGCGGACACAGCCTAGAAGCCACTGGTGTCGCCAAACAAGCCAGCGAGTTCTGGGACAAAAAAGGCAAACAAATCGCCAACCCCATCGTAAACGCCATTGACGACGGCACAACCCCAGGTGCATGGGGCAGCCAAAACATGGATGACGAAGGCGGAAAACCCCGCCGCAACGTCCTAATAAAAGACGGCATCCTAAACACCTTCCTAATAGACAAACTAAACGGCTTACGCATGGGCGAAGAAAGCACAGGAAGCGGACGCAGACAAAACTACCGTTTCGCCCCAACCAGCCGTATGACAAACACCTACATAGACAGCGGTGACAGCACCCTAGACCAAATCATATCCGCCACAGAATACGGCATATACGCAAAACGCATGGGCGGTGGCTCTGTAACCCCCGCCACAGGTGAATTTAACTTCGCCGTCCTAGAATCCTACATGATACGCAACGGCAAAATAGCAGAACCCGTCCGTGGAGCATCCCTTATAGGACGTGGTTCAGAAGTCCTAATGAACATCGACATGGTAGGCAACGACATGGACCACGGACAAGGCATGTGCGGTTCAGTATCAGGCTCTATCCCCGCCAACTGCGGTCAACCAAGCCTACGTGTTAAAGACATCCTAGTAGGTGGCAGAAGCGAAGCTTAACCAAAACGGTATCGTCAGCAAGACTAGGACGAGCAATGCTCGCCCCTACCACACACACACCGCATTAACACGCCACCACCAAGGGCTACGCACAATCCGTCGGGGGCTACATATACCGTTGCATGGACTACATATACCATGGTATGAACCGCATATACCGTGGTAGGGGCGGGCATTGCCCGTCCTAGTCCGCCACGCAACACCCCCCAAACAAAACCCCTAACCCAACAAACAAGGAGTGAAAACCATGAACCTAAAAACTTTCAAAGAAAACCTATTCACCCAAGCCAAATCAGCAGGCTTTGAAGAATACGAACTATACTGCCAAAACGGCAACCGCACCACCATCAACATCTTCAACCAACAAGTACAACAATTCACCAACGCCTCCTCCGCAGGCGTAAGCTTCCGTGGCAAATTCGCAGGCAAAATGGGCTACGCCTCCAGCGAACGCATCCACGAAGACATTATCCCCTTCCTAATCTCATCAGCCAAAGCCAACGCCGAAATAATAGAAACAGCCGAAATAGAAGAACTTTTCACAGGCTCGCCCTCCTACCCCACCGTCGAAACCCACAACCCAACCCTAAGCACCATAACATCAGAACAAAAAATCGAAAAAGCCCTAAAAGCAGAAGCCACCGCCAAATCCTTCGACGAAAAAATTGTAGCCGTCCCCTACTGCACCATATCAGACGGGGAAACCGAAATCCTAATCGCCAATTCCAAAGGCTTGGACGTAACCGACAAATCCAACAACATGTACGCCTTCGCCTACAGCCAAGCAAGCGATGGCGTAAGCACCAAAATGGGCTTAGACCTTCACATAGGTTTCGACTTTGAAGACTTCGACCCCGTAACCCTAGGCGAAAAGTCCGCCCAAAACGCCTTAAACAGCCTAGGTGCTTCCCCTGTCCCCAGCGGAAAATACAAAGTCGTCCTAGACGAAAAATGTGCCAGCGACCTGCTAGGCGTGTTCTTCCCAGCCTTCTCCGCCGAACAAGCTGGGAAGGGCTTCTCCATGCTAGCAGGCAAACTAGGCGAACAAGTGGCCAGCGACAGCATAACAATCATAGACGACCCCCTTCTACCCAGACAACTAGGCTCACGCCCATTTGACAGCGAAGGCGTGGCCGCCCACACCAAAACCGTAGTAGACGCAGGCAATTTCAAAACCTTCCTACACAACACAAAAACCGCCCGCAAAGACGGTGTCGCACCCACAGGAAACGGCTTAAAATCCGCCTTCAACGCCCCTGTAACCATCGGTGGCACAAACTTCTTTATCAAACCCAGCACCAAAACCAAAGAAGACCTATACACCGAGGTAGGCGACGGACTGCTAATAACCAGCTTCGCAGGCATACACGCAGGTGCAAACCCAGTAAGCGGTGAATTTTCCCTACAAGCCAGCGGTTTCGTCATCAAAGACGGCAAAAAAGACCGCCCCATAGAACTAATAACCGCCTCTGGCAACTTCTTCACCCTACTAACCCAAGTATCCGCCGTGGCAAACGACCTAAGCTTCTGCGTAATACCAAATCCAAATGGCAACATAGCCAGCCCAAGCCTACTAATCCAAACCCTTGACATTGCTGGCAACTAAACAATGCCAAAAATCCACGAATTTGAAGCGATAATCCAAAAAGCAGACGATATGGACGCCACATACATCCCCATCCCCTTCGACATCAAAACCATTTACGGCAAAGGCAGACTAAAAGTCCACGCAACCTTCGATGACGAACCATACAACGGAAGCATAGTAAACATGGGCATAAAAAACCCCAACGGCTCAATCTGCTACATCATAGGAATACGCAAAGACATAAGAACCAAAATAGGCAAACAAGCTGGCGACACAATAAAAGTAACAATCTCAGCTCGGTAGGGGCGGGCATTGCCCGTCCCAGTTATGCAGACGATACGTTTAGTCCCAAAGTATGGTGCCAGCAGACATAGGACGGGCAATGCCCGCCCCTACCATAACAAAAAAGCGACCAACACATATGATCGCTTTTTTGTTATTTAACACCCATCGGATTGAAAGAACTACTTGACAAAGAGACCTATGTGGGATATAATATCCACTAGGCTTCCTTTTGGGGGTTGTGCGGTGCTTGCCTGAGTTCATTTTCGAGATGTGTAACAGGCAAGCACCTTTAACATTACCCCAATATATAAAAGGTCGCATGCTTCCAGTATAATACAAAATTCTCGTCTTGTCAATAGCCTTTTACAAAAAATACGGAGGACTTCCAATGAAAAAATACATATTTCTTTCAACTTTATTAATAATCACCCTACTATCTTTCACAGCTTGCAATAATAATGATTACGAACCACCAGAAACACCCAACTACACCCGCCACAACTTCTACACCCTCGGCTTTTCAGTCGAACTACCCACCTTTTGGAAAAACAAAGTTGACTTTCACGAATTTGAAACCGAAACAGACCACGGCATAAGACACCACGTGGCAATGCACCACATAGCCACAAGAGAAGAAATACTCGCAGAAACAAACATCCCAGACGGTGGATGGCTTATGACTTTCGGCAAAAGCCCCTACGAAGGTTACGACACACACCACAATCCCCCCGTCATAGTCGGCAAAAACATAATCCTAGCACAAACTGGTGGCAACACATACTTCGTATTCTTCCCCAGCGGTGTAGAGCATGTTGTAAACTCCGAAACATCCATAGAATACCTAAAAATAACAGAACACGGTGAAGCAACCAACTGGCAATTCCTAAAAAACACCTTCAAACCAATCAACTAACCCACACGGTAGGGGCGGGCATTGCCCGTCCTCCTTCTAAATCCAAAACCCTCGGAGGAAAAATGAACATCTTCGACATAATAGGCCCAATAATGGTAGGCCCATCCAGCTCCCACACAGCAGGCGCACTACAAATCGGCTACATAGCCCAAGTAGCCCTACGTAAGCGCCCATCCCATGCCGTAATAAAATTCCACGGCTCCTTCGCCGAAACCTACAAAGGTCACGGCAGCGACAAAGCCGTGGTAGGCGGTCTCCTAGGCTACCGCCCAGACGACGCCCGCATCCGCACAAGCATAGAAGACGCCACCGCTGCGGGTCTAAACTACACCTTCCAAACCATAGACATACCTAACGCCCACCCCAACACAATCCTAATAGAAGCCCACACCCTAGACAACACCTCCACCAGCCTAATGGGCGTATCAATCGGCGGTGGCAACATAATCCTAAAATCCCTAGACGGCATCGAAATAGAATACACAGGACAAATGGACACCCTAATCGTAGACCAATACGACGCCGTAGGTGCAATAAGCAAAATATCCAGCCTACTGGCATCCCGTGGCATCAACATCGCCAACATGCGTCTTTTCCAATCCAAAAAAGAAGCAGGCAAAGCCATAACAATAATAGAAACCGAAGACAAACTAAGCGACGAAATCGCCACCGCCGTCCAACACCTACAAGACATAATAACCTGCATCTATCTACCAAAAATAACATAAAACGGACACTATCGCAAACCGAAAAAGGACGGGCAATGCCCGCCCCTACCAATATGCGGTTATCACCAAAGTATAGGGTGAGTGACAACTGTGGTAGGGGCGGGCATTGCCCGTCCTTGTCCGACATACGAAACCCAAAAAACGAAACTTTTTTACAAAAACCCCTTGACAACCACAAAATTATACCGTATACTGGAAGTGATTTAATCATTCTCTAAATCGGGGAACATAAAAGTGCTTGCCTGTAAAATCCCGCAAAGAACCTCAGGCAAGCACAACCATCCCCAAAAGGACCTAGTGGCATTATAACCCACTTAGGTCTTCTTGTCAAGCGAATCTTCCAAAAAAGCTTAACAAACAAAGACAAAAGAAGGGTAGGTGTCAAAAATGACAACCAAAAAATTAACATATGCCGTAAGAATCATAGACAGCACAGGGTCAGTCCGCATCCCTAAGATAGTTAGAAGCATTCTGGACATGGACATCGGCACATCAGTTACAATATCGGTCGAGGGTAACAGGGTTGTAATCGAACATAGTAATGAAATAGAAAATAAATGCCCCAATTGCGGGCATTAATTGTAGGGGCGACCATCGGTCGCCCCATTTCTAAACAGGAGGTAACCATGTCCATAAACTTCTCATCAATCCAACAACTAATAGAAACAGCACAAACCAAAAACCAACCAATCTCCCAAATCGTCCTACAGCAATCCGCAATCGACACCAAAACCACCGAAGAAGAAATTATATCCAAAATGCAAGCAAGCCTAGAAGTTATGAAATCCTCCGCAGAAGAAGGCTTAGACCCAAACGCCCGCTCCCTAAGCGGGATAACAGGGGGCGAAGCCTACAAACTAAAACAACACATAGACAGCGGAAAGTCCCTGTCAGGCAAACTCCTAGGGCAAGCCCTCTACAGCTCCATGGCGGTTATGACAACCAACGCCTGCATGGGACGCATTGTCGCCGCCCCAACAGCAGGTAGCTCTGGCATAATCCCAGGTTGCCTATTCGCCATCCTAACCAACCTAGACATAACCGAAAACCAGCTAATATCAGGCCTCCTAAACGCCTCTGGCATAGGCATGGTAATCGCCCGCAACGCCAGCGTTTCTGGTGCTGTCGGTGGTTGCCAAGCAGAATGTGGCTCAGCCACCGCCATGGCAGCGTCCGCCCTTGTAGAAATCCGTGGCGGTACACCCGCCATGTGCGGTCACGCCGCCGCCCACGCCCTAAAAAGCCTAATGGGCTTGGTCTGCGACCCCGTGGCAGGTCTGGTAGAAGAACCCTGCGTAACCCGCAACGCCGCATCCTCCGCCATCGCCATAATCTCTGCCGACATGGCACTGGCAGGTATCACCAGCATCATCCCCATAGACGAAGTCGTAATCGCCATGGGTGAAGTGGGCAAAATGCTACCAGAAGCCCTGCGGGAAACCGCCCTAGGTGGCATCGCCAACACCCCCACCGCCCGACGCATCGAAAAAGAACTTTTCGGCACAAACAAAACTTAACAAATTTCCCTATTGACAAACAAATCAAAACCAAGTATAATAAAAACAACAAAAGAGGAGATGCGCTAACATCCCCTCTTACGCACTGACCAACAGGCTTTGCGGATTTATTATGTAGATTATTTGCGACGCCGCTTGTCCTTGCTAGAGGAGCGGCGTTCACGCTTTCTATCCACAAAATCAACAAGGGCAACAATTGCCACAATGCCGAAAAATAACGTGTCAAAGAAATCACGAACATAATACATCATGTGCTTCACCTCCCTTCAAGTTGGATTTTTCAACCCTCCTTTCAGGTGCAAAGCCCGCCACTCAAGTACGCAAGTTCAATTATACGACAAATATAGCCCAAAGTCAAGCCAACTTTTAGCTTGACTTTTTTGTACTTTTATGGCAAAATTAAGAAGCACAATTTTCGACTTAACCAGAATTTACATATATCAGGAGGCACAAAATGGATATATACTTAGAACTAGATGATTTAGCCAAACAAATATACACCGTGGCATTAAATGAAGCAAGCCTAGGCAAATACCAACACCTAACACTGGAGCATTTTCTATACGCCACATCAATGTTTGATGTAGGTCGGCTTATACTTGGCGCATCCAGCTTTGTTTCTGTACACTCCATTTCCGCAGACCTTGCCAAATATTTAGAAGAACAAAGCAAAGACCAAAATTTCCAAGGCACACCCACAGAATCCGAAGATTTTCAAGAATTACTAGAATTTGCCCAACTTTCCGCCAACGAAAAAAACAAAAGCGAAATCGAAATCAACGACATTATAGTATCTATATTCCACTTCCGAGAAACTTTCGCCTCCCAACTGCTAAGAAAGTTCGGTGCAGAACCCATCCTAATCTACAGTTCCTATGAAGATTACAAAAAGGAGCAAAAAAACGCCCATTCTTTGCCAGACATAGAAGACGAATTAAGGGATTACCTGCCACCACTAACAAAACCATTATTTGACACACCCTCCACCTCCACAGATTATCTGGCAAAATACACCGTCAACATGGTGGCAAAAGCACGCAAGGGAGACTACGACCCACTCATAGGTCGGGAAAGCGAACTAGACCAAATCATCCTACTGCTAAGCCGTCGCACCAAGCACAACCCCATACTTGTAGGCGACGGTGGCGTTGGCAAAACCGCCATCGTCCAAGGTCTCGCCAAACTAATATACGAAAAAGAAGTGCCAGAACGCCTAAAAAACACTAAAATCTACCACATCGACATGGGCGTAATGCTTGCTGGCACAAAATTCCGAGGGGATTTTGAAGAAAGGCTAATAAACACCCTAGAGGCCGCATCCAAACAAGGCGATGCCGTCATTTACGTGGACGACATCCACACAATGGTAGGTGCTGGCACATCCTCAGGCGGTGCATTAGACGCAACCAGCCTAGTAAAACCCTACCTAAACCGTGAAGACCTACGTTTCATAGGCACAACCACCTACGGCGACTACAAAAAACACTTCGAAAAATCCCAATCCCTAACCCGCCTTTTCCAAAAAGTGGACATCAGCGAACCAACCATAAACGAAACCATAGCCATCCTCCACGGCATCGCCGATTATTTTGAAAAATACCACAACATAGAATACAGCAACGAAGCCCTAGAAGCCGCCGCAAAGCTAACCGCCAAATACATCCACGATGCCCGCCTACCCGACAAGGCAATAGACGCCATCGACCAAGCAGGGGCAGCCGCCTCAAACACCGACACCGACCGCTTCGTAGGCATTGACGAAATAGAACAAGCCATTGCCAAAATGGCAAAAATACCAGAAACCGCCATCTCCGCAGACGAACGCCAAAGCCTAGCAACCTTAAAACAAAGACTAGAAGCCAACGTCTTTGGACAATCAGAAGCCGTACTCGCCCTAACAAGTGCCATAACCGCCTCCCGCCTAGGTCTTAACGACCCCCAAAAACCCATAGCCAGCCTACTTTTCGTAGGTCCAACAGGCGTTGGCAAAACAGAAATCGCCCGCATACTAGCAGAACAAATGAACATGCCCCTAACCCGCTTTGACATGAGCGAATACCAAGAACAACACGCCGTCAGCCGTCTAATAGGCTCACCCCCAGGCTACATAGGACACGACCAAGGCGGTCTTTTAACCGACACCATCCGCAAAACCCCCGCCACCGTCCTACTACTAGACGAAATCGAAAAAGCCCACCCAAGCATCCTAAACATCCTGCTACAAGCCATGGACCACGGCAAACTAACAGACGTACAGGGCAAACAAGCAGACTTCCGCAACGTAGTATTAATAATGACCTCCAACGCAGGTGCAAGAGACGCATCCCGCAACATAATAGGCTTTGAAAACAAACAAGACACCACAGCCATCAAAACCACCGTAGACAAAATCTTCTCCCCAGAATTTCGCAACCGCCTAACCAAAATAATCCAGTTCAACCCCATAACAGAAGACATGGCATCAAAAATCGCCGTAAAAGCCATAAAAATGCTAGAAGCCCGCCTAACAGACCGTGGCATAACCCTAACCCCCGACAAAAAAGCCCTAGACCACATAGCAAAACACGGCTTCTCCACCACCTACGGCGCAAGGGAAATCATCCGCCTAGTAGAATCCACCATAAAAGAACAAATTGCCACCGCCATGCTAAAAGCCCCCATATCCCCCAAAACCAACCTAAAAATAACCATCAAAAACAACCAACTATCAGTAAAAATCTAAACAAGCAAAACGCCCTTCTCACAAAAGGCGTTTTTTTATTCATCTTCAACTATTTCTTCTCTCATTAGCTTCTTTACGTGCGTCCCTAACAACTTCCTCCAAACGCTCTACAAACTTAACATCTGGACATTCCGGCTTTTCCTTTGCACGTATAAGCACCTTCAAATCTTTGAAAACACTTCCTAAATAGTCAGCTAAGGCAATTGAAGCTTCGTGCCTAGCTTCTTTTAACATCTGCCCTGTATGTTCTAGTAGCTCTTCCTTGCAAATCTTAATTCTGTAATCTTGCATAAACTTTCACCTCTCATCTGATTTTTGGTGTTGCAAATCAGACCTAGATGATGTATAATCATCCTAGGTCATTTATTTGTGGCTGGTGGCACGCAAGATGGGGTTCAGGGTCGGTCAACCATTCCCCTATCTTGCGTGTTCTTTATTTCCCCCAAGGAAAACCAGACCACATGACAGCATTATACAACAATCGCCATCCCTTGTCAAGCACTTTTTTGACATTTCACAGACAACACCCCATGGTAGGGGCGGGCATTGCCCGTCCCAGTCCGATTGACGACATCGCCCAAACCAAAACATTAGTGCCAACAGAATTAGGACGGGCAATGCCCGCCCCTACCAACGACTTCGGCTTTTTGTGGCATTTCCAAGGTCAACCTTCCAAGCTTACCCCCTCGAAACTCATCAAGCAAAATAACCGCCGTCCGAAGCAAATCACTCCCGCCATCCTTAGACTTAAACCCTCGCTGGACAGCAATCTTCTCCAACAAATCCTCCGCACTGTCATTTATCCCTACCTGAACACCATATCTCCCTTGTAGGGGCGGGCATTGCCCGTCCTCCCCCCGCAACATCCCAATCAAAGCCAGTGCCAGCTTCTCCCTATCCAAAATATTATCATTAATAGCCCCCGTTATAGCAAGGTTTAACCCCCCATCAACCTTAGGCCACAAAATCCCAGGGGTATCCAAAAGCTCAAAGTCCTTGGAAATATTAATCCACTGCTTCCCCTTCGTCACCCAGGCTTATCCGCCACCTTTGCCATATTTTTCCCAGCATACCTGTTTATCATGGTAGACTTGCCCACATTAGGCACACCCACAATCATAGCCCTAACAGGCACTAAAAGCCTGCCCCTCGCCTTGGCACGGGCAACCTTCTCCGCCATCATCTGCCTTGCAAGCCCCTCCACCTGCTTCAAACCCGCACCAGCACCCGCATTAGTAACAGCGACCTCAAATCCCAACCCCTCATAATAAGCCTTCCACCTAGCATTTGCCCCATCACTTGCCAAATCCGCCTTGTTAAGCACAACAATACGCTTTTTATGCTTAGCCAGCTCATCAATATCAGGGTTTTTAGAAGAATTTGGTATCCGTGCATCCAAAAGCTCAATCAAAACATCAACCAACTGCAAATTCTCCCGCATCATCCGCAACGCCTTGGTCATATGCCCCGGGTACCATTGTATATTAGTCAAATCACTTTTATCCATATAAGCCTTACTCCCCCAAAAGATTAAAAAACTCATCCGTCTGCGCCCAGCTGTGTATCTTCCACCTATCCCGCCAGTCCATGGAAAGATAGTAAACCCTATACATATCTTCCATATATTCAAAAGAATGTCTAAAAGGACGGCGCACCTCCACCAGTGCCGTCCGCTCCTCCACATAGTCAATGGTAAACTCATAAACCTGCGGGCGACGTGTCACCACGCCATAATCCCCCAAAATTTCTAAACTTCTCCGTATATTGGCAATTTGTTGCTGTGCCGTCGCCATGCCCGCCAACTCATCCGTAAACAAACTACGCTGAAAGTTTACCACCCGCAAAAACATATCCTCACAGGCAATAAAATCCCCATGCAAAAACAGCACCGTCGCCCCATAAAGCTCCATCAATGCCCGTGGCGTTGCGGGGTAGTCATTCTCCATGTCCCGCCCCAGCGTTTCATTATACAACTGCTGTGCCGTATGCCTTCGCTCATGCACAAAAGGCTGCTCCATAGCCTCCTGCACACGCACGGCATAAACGGCAATGCCACCAATAAGCCCCAGCCCCAAAATCAATATAAAAATAAATGCACCTATATTTTTACGTTTTTCTTTCATAAAACCACCTCGGAATATTTTGTATGTCATAATCCTATTATACCAAGTAAGACTAATAAAAACAATACAAAGGAGAAATTATCTTGATAAACTTAAAAACTTGTTTGGCAGTGGCAGTTATGGTGACCATGTGTGCCTTATCCGCCAACCAAAAAATCATTGTCATTGACGCAGGCCACGGCGGTTGGGACCCAGGCAAAGTAAGCAGCCAAAACCATGAAGAAGCCCAAATAAACCTAGCAATTGCAGGTATGCTTCAAATGTACCTAGAAAACGCAGGCGCAACCGTTTTCACAACCCGCGCAGACGACGTTGCCCTAGGCGACACCAAACGTAAAGACCTGCGTGCAAGAACCGATATGCCAAGCCATATGCAGGCACATCTGCTGGTGTCCATCCACCAAAACGCCTTCACCAGCCCAAAAGTCCACGGTGCCCAGGTCTTCTACTACGACGGTTCAGAACAAAGCCAAAAACTAGCAGAAGCCATCCAAACCCAAATAAGAACCTTCCTAGACCACGACAACAAAATGGAAGCCAAAGCCAGCACCAGCTACTTTCTACTTAAAGAAACCGCCACCCCAGCCGTAATAGTAGAATGTGGCTTCCTAACCAACCACGACGAAATGTTAAAACTTGCCACCCCAGAATACCAACAAAAAATAGCCTGGGCAATCTACCTAGGCATCCTAGACTATTTCAAATAACTGGCGGGACACCAACTAACACCACACGGCATTTACTGATAATGATGTGGCATTTAACTGGTAGGGGCGGGCATTGCCCGTCCCAGTCCGACTGACGAAACCGCCCAAACCCAAACATCATCACCAAAAAAACAGGACGTGCAATGCACGCCCCCACCAAGAAAAAAACTCTTGACAAGCATCATCAAATCTTGTATAATTATGCCAGTTGGTTCACTGCCGTGGCCACTACGTTCAATTGTCAGCACATAGGGCGGCGAAACGCCTGAAAACCTTCCCGCCCAATGTGCCTAGACCAAAAAAACGACCTAGGATGATTATACCCCATCTAGGTCTAATTTGCAACACCAAATTTCAGACAAGAGGTAAAAAATTATGGAAAACCAAAACCGCACCCTAGCTTTCATCGACCTTTTAGGCAATTTCTTCGTCAGCACAAAAAAATTAATAAACTCACAAGAAAGCCCAAAAGATGCCGAAAGCATCAAAATCCTAGAACGCCTACAAAGAGAACTAGCAACAATCAAAGAAGAAATCACAAACACCCCCAACTAAGGGGTGTCTTTTTATTGAAAATGGTAGGGGCGGGCATTGCCCGTCCCAATCCCGCTGGCACTACCCCCAATCATCATCAGACTTTTCCAAATAAATATCGTATATATTAACACAAAATAAAACCCCAAAGGAGAAACCAAAAAATGAAAACAAAAAAATTCTTAGCAAGCCTACTACTAACCCTACTGTTCGCCAGCACCACCCTACCCACCCTAGGAGCAGAACAACCCATAACCCCCAGCGGTCTAACCCAAACCCAAATGGAAACCCAAATAAACGCCCTAGCCCACCAACACATAGGCACTAGCGTAGCAGGCACAGCCATAACCGTAGTCCACAACGGCGAAATCATCTTCTCCAGCGGTTTCGGCTACGCAAACACCACCACCCAAACCCCCATAGACCCAGCAACCACCGTCTTTCAACTGGCATCAATCAACAAAGCCTTCGTCTGGGTAGCCGTCATGCAATTAGCAGAACAAAACCTAATAAACCTAGACGCACCCATCACCAACTACCTCCCCCCAAGCTTCTCCTTCCAACACCCCTTCACCATGCGTGACCTACTAAACCACACCCCAGGCTTCGCAGACGTAATAGCCTCCCCACCCTTCGACGGCACAAACCTACCAACCCTAGAAGAATCCCTACTAGCAACCCAACCCCCACAAATCTTCCTCCCTGGCACGGTTTCCGCCTACTCCAATTGGGGTTCTGCCCTAGCGGGTCTTGCTGTCGCCCACGTCAGCGGTCAAAGCTTCGTAGACTACGAACTTAACAACATCCTACTACCAGCAAATATGCAAAACACCCTAAACCTACCCCATTGGCTAAACAACCCCCAATTCCTAGCAAACAGGGCAAGGGGTTACGCTGGCAACGAAGGCGATTTCAGACCCCAACGAGAGGTCTATGTCCTAGACTACCCCGCAGGTGCATTAAACGGCACGGCAGAAGACATGGCAAGGTTCATAAAAGCCCTAACGCCCCCAGCAGGTCAATCAGGACCACTATTCAACAACCCACAAACCCTGCAAACCATGTTTTCCAACAGCTCCCCAGACCCCGCAAACCACCCCATGATGAACCACGGCTTCTTCTCCTACAGCGGTGTCCTAGACGGCTTCGGACACGGTGGCAACCTACCAGGCTTCAGCACAGACTTCGTTATCGTCCCAGAAGCCCGCTTTGGTTTCGTAGTCCTAACCAACGCCGCTGGCGAAATAAACCTACTGCCAGCCCTGCAAGAACTGCTACTAGGCACAAATCCACCAGTAACCCCAGCAGAAAACATCACCCTACCCAGCGCAAGCCAAGTAGAAGGTCACTTCGTATCCGCCAGACGCTTCGACGGTGGTCTGTTTGAATTTGTCGGTTACGCAGGTCTAACAATGCCAATAGCAAATGTAACCGCCCTAGACAACAACCTAATCCGCCTATCCATAGGACAATTCGGCTCGGTAATCTACAGGCAAACCGCCCCCCACACCTTCCACGTCTACGATGCAACCGACAGCCCCTTCCTAGGCACTTTCTTCCCAGAAATACGCTTTCGTGTAGAAGACGGCACTGCCACCCAAATCCTAACCCAAGGCATGAACTTCACCAGCCTACCAGCAGGACGCACCATGCCAGCCCTAATAACATACGCCATAATAAGCCTAGCAGCCACCGCATTTTTCCTACTAACACCCCTAACCCTGCTGGTCATCTTCATAATCAACAAAATCAGAAAAAAGGACATCCCAAAATCCAGACTTAGACTGTTAAACCTAGGCTTGATACTAACAGGCACACTGTTCATCCTAAACATATCAGCAACCAGTATAGGTCTGTTTACAGGGGCTTTCATCCTAACCGTCCTAAACATCCAAGTAGCCCTAAACTACGCCCTCACACTAATCGCCCTAACCCTAACCACCCTATCAGCCCTAACCCTACGCAAAGAATGGCACAACACCAAACCAACCCAAAAAACACTCCTCATCACAACCACCGCCCTACTAGCCCTACTAATCTTCACCCTACAAAACTGGCACTTCTTCACCTTCCTATAAAAATCGTATACAGGCAAAGGACGACCAATGGTCGCCCCTACCACACATAACAATCACCGCACAAAACAAATCGACAACACCATACACGATAACTCTATATCTGGTAACACTGTACTTTGCAACAATGTACTTGGTAACACTGTACTTGGTAACACTGTACTTGATAATGTCATGCGTGGTAACTCTGTGCATGACATTACCATGCGTGGTAACTCTGTGCATGACATTACCATGCGTGGTAACTCTGTGCATGACATTACCGTGCGTGGTAGGGGCGGGCATTGCCCGTCCCAGTCCGCAAGACGTGCCCCAAAACCCAACCAACCCAAAAAGGAGACTAAAACCATGAAAAGACTTTTCACAAGCCTACTACTAATCCTTCTAATAACAATCCCCACCCTACCCACCCTAGGAGCAGAACAACCCATAACCCCCAGCGGTCTAACCCAAACCCAAATGGAACAACAAATAGAAACCCTAATATCAGAACACATAGGCACATCCACCCCAGGCGCCGCCCTCGCCATCACCCACCAAGGCGAAATAATCTTCTCCCGTGGCTGGGGCTACGCCAACACCACCACCCAAACCCCCATAAACCCCGCCACCACCATCTTTGAACACGCATCCATAGCCAAACTTTTCACATGGACAGCAGCCAAACAACTATCAGAACAAGGCTTACTAAACCTAGACGCACCCATAACCAACTACCTGCCCGGGGCTTTCATCTTTGACCACCCCTTCACCATGCGCAACCTAATGAACCACAGCGGTGGCTTCGCCGATGTCATAATCGACATGTACCCCTTAACACTAGACTACCTACCAACACAAGAAGACTTCCTCCTATCCACCCAGCCCCCGCAAATCTTCATCCCCGGCACAGTTTCAGCCTATTCCAACTGGGGTACAGGGCTTGCAGGGCTTGCCCTCGCAAACGCCAGCGGTATGCCCCTATCCGACCTGCTAACCCAAAACATCTTCGAGCCAGCAAATATGCACAACACCCTAATAGCAACCCATCACTTCGACAACCAAGCCCTCCAAGCCAACCGTGTACAAGGCTACGCCACCACATCAAACAGCTTCAACCCCCTCCCCTCCGCCTACGTGATAAACTACGGCTCTGGCGGTACAAACGGCACAGTAGAAGACCTAGCAAGGTTCATAATAGCCCTAACCCCAGCAGACGGGCAACCCAGCCCCCTATTCACAAACACACAAACCCTACAAGCCCTACTATCCCCCAGCTCCCTTAACCACGACACCCGCCCAGGCACACACCACGGCTTCCAACACTTCTCCCTCGCCCCGCCAACCTTTGGACACGGTGGCAGTATGCCCACCACTTCAACCTTCCTAGGCTTCACACCAGAAACCCGCTTCGGTTTTGCAATCATGGCAAACTCAGGCAACGTAGGCGACCTTTTAACCGACACAATGAGGCTTCTACTAGGCACACCGCAAACCGTCACCCCCACAGCTAACATCAACCTACCCAGCACCGAAGGCCTTGCAGGGCGTTACCTAACCGCCCGCCGTTTCCACGGCAACTTCCTAGAAGCAGCAGCATATATAGGTGCAGCAGGTATGCCAATCATCACCATCACCCCACTGGACGATAACCGCATAAACCTAGCCTTTGGCGGTGGCAGGGGTGCAAATGTGGTCTACATCCAAACCGCACCCTACACCTTCCACGTCTATGACGCTGGCGACTACCAATGGCTGGCAAACTCCCTCCCAAGCGTACAGTTTCACGCAGAAGACGGCACAGCAACCAAAATACTACTACCCGCTGGCGACATGATAGCCCTAGAAGGTATGCGAACCATGCCCTTCCTCGTCACATACTCCGTCATCACAATTGCAAGCGTGGCATTTTTTATCCTTGCCCCACTGGTACTTTTGGTGGTATACTTAATCAAACGCAAAAAAGGGGCAAGCCCCACCCACTTCGACCTTTTCACCACAGGTCTAATACTGTCAGGCACAGCCCTCGTAGCCAACAACCTAATGATGCTACTTCGTATGATGTCAAGCTTCACCCGCATGGCATCAGAACTTCAACCCCACATCCTGCTAAACTGGGTTTTCGCCATAACCACCGCATTAATGCTTGCAGGTGCAATCTGGAAATGGAACACAAAACCAAAAGGCAAAACCCTTTTCATAACAACCGCCATCATCTCAACCATGCTAATCATAACACTACAAAACTGGAACTTCTTCACCTTCCTATAAAAATCGTATGCAGGCAAAGGGCGACCAATGGTCGCCCCTACCAGCATTACGCAACATGACAAAAACACACAACAGTATTCACATTAATGTGTCGCACGACTTAATACAAACACCAACACATATGACAACGTCATGCGTGGTAACGTCATGCGTGGTAGGGGCGGGCATTGCCCGTCCTTGTCCGATTGACGACAACCCACTAACCAAGCATCTTTTCCAAATCAGCCTCTGGCGTAGAAATCGGTGTAAGCCCAAACTTCTCAACCAACACACCAAGCACATTCGGCGATAAAAACAACGGCAAACTAGGTCCAATATAAATATCCTTAATACCAAGCGACAACAACGTAAGCAAAATACAAACCGCCTTCTGCTCATACCAAGAAAGCACCAACGTAAGCGGCAACTCATTCACATCACAATCAAAAGCACCCGCAAGCTGAACAGCAACCTGTATAGCCCCATAAGCATCACTACACTGCCCCATATCCAAAATACGTGGAAACCCCCCTATCTCCCCTATATCCAAATCATTAAAACGAAACTTACCACAAGCCAGCGTAAGCACAACCGTATCCTTAGGGGTTTGCTTCACAAAGTCTGTATAATAGCTACGCCCAGGCTTTGCCCCATCACAACCACCAACAAGGAAAAAATGCTTAATCGCCCCACCCTTAACCGCATCAATAATAGCAGGTGCATTGTCCAGCACAGTCTGGCGACCAAAACCCGTAGTAACAGAAGTCCCGCCATTAATCCCTGTAAACTGCCTGTCTTCCGCAAACCCACCAAGCCTTATCGCGTGTCCAATTATCCCAGAAAAATCCTTATGCCCATCCACATCCGCCTCAATATGCTTCATATCAGGATAACGCACAACCGATGTTGTATAAACACGGTCAGAATAACTCTCCCTTGGTGGCATCAAACAATTTGTCGTCCAAAGCACAGGTGCAGGCAAACCATCAAATTCCCTTTGCTGGTTTTGCCACGCAGTACCGTAATGACCCTTCAAATGCGTATACTTCTTAAGCTCAGGATAACCATGTGCTGGAAGCATCTCACTATGGGTATAAACATTTACACCCTTCCCGTCCGTCTGCTCCAAAAGCATCTTCAAATCACGCAAATCATGCCCTGTCACAACGATAAACGCACCTTTCTCCACCAGCATCGACACCTCTGTGGGAACAGGATTTCCATAAGCCCCAGTATTAGCTTCGTCAAGAATCTCCATACACCTAAGATTAACCCCGCCAAATTCCATCAGCAAACCAAGCCATTCATCCACCGAATGTTCTTCACCAAGTGCCGCCATACCCTTTATAAACCAAGCATCCATCTGCACGTCACGCTTACCCAGCACCCGTGCATGATGTGCATACGCCGCCATACCTCGCAAGCCAAACAAAAGCGTAGAACGCAAAGAAACCACATCCACATCACCTCTAAACAACTCACTGGGCTTTATAACCTCCTCACCACCAACCCCTTCACGCTTCGCCCGTATCTCGCCCGAAAGCAATCCCAAAGTTGACACATCAAAACTAACATTGGTAATCGTCGTAAACAACCCATCCACAATCAAATCCACACAAGGCTCACAACTTTTATTTCTATCCCTCATCACCGTCGCCAAACTTATCATTTCGGCGGTCAACACATCTTGCTCATGTGCCGCATCTGGCTTTTTCCCACACGCACCCATCACCGTGCAACCCGCACCTTTCACGGTCTGCTCACATTGAAAACATAACATTGACATAAAAATTCTCTCCTTTTTTGTATTGATTTGTCGCATCAATTATAATATAATAAATACAATATGTCCGTTGCATTTGCAACAAAGGAGTGGCTTTATGAAAAAAATCTTTGACACAATAAAAAACAACCCCCTATTTGCAGAAATCGCCTTTAGCGACTTTGAAACCATGCTAAACTGCCTATCAGCAAACACAAAAACATACAAAAAAGAAGAAATAATATTACTTACTGGCAACCCCGTAAACTTCGTAGGCTTAATCCTATCTGGCGAAGTCAAAATTATAAGAGAAGACGCAAACGGCAACATCAGCATCCTAACAAAACTAACCACATCAGAAATATTCGCCGAAACCTTCGCCTGCGCCGAGATATTTCACAGCCCCGTAACCGCACAGGCAACAGAAGAAACAGAAATCCTATTCATCAACTACAACAAAGTTATCACAATATGCCAAAACGCCTGCGTTTTCCACACACGGCTAATAAAAAATATGCTTAAACTAATCGCAGACAAAAACCTAATCCTCAACCAAAAAATCGAAATACTATCAAAGCGAACAACAAGAGAAAAAATACTCTGCTTCCTAAACCACCAAAGAAGGGCAACAAAACGCTTCAACATCCCCTTCAGCCGTGAAGAAATGGCAAACTACCTATGCGTTGACCGCAGTGCAATGTCCATCGAACTGGGCAAAATGCGTGACGAAGGCTTAATCAACTTCAACAAAAACCAATTTGAAATTCTATAAACACCATTGCCCAATAAGCACCATTAATGCTATACTAAATAAACACCTTGCCTTGGTAGGGGCGGGCATTGCCCGTCCCAGTCCGACTAACAACACCATCCCCAAAAAAGGAGAACAAAATGAAAATCTTCCGCTGCCCCGTCCACGACGTTATAAACCTAGACATGGGCAACCCCACAATAAACAACCTAATAATAAACCTAATAGACAGCCCAGAATTCCAACGCCTAAGACGCATAAAACAACTAGGTCTAGCCGACTTCGCCTACCCAAACGCCACCCACACCCGCTTCGCCCACTCCCTAGGCGTAGCCTACCTTGCCAAACGCATGATAACCCAAATCCTCTCCCTGCAAGGACAACCAACAAACAACAACCCCCAAATAACAGCCTTCTTCGACCAAATAAAAAAGGACGCACCCCTAACCGTAATCGCAGCCCTTCTCCACGACATAGGTCACGGCATACTGTCCCATGTAACCGAAAACGTAATCGGCATCCACCACGAAGAATGGACAAAACGCATAATCCTAGGCGACACAACCATAAACCACCTACTAACCCAGTACGACCCCACCGCCCCTAGCACCGTCTGCGACATCCTATCATCCGCCCCCACCCACCGCCACTCTGCCCGCATAATCGACGGCACAATAGACGTAGACAAAATGGACTACCTCCTAAGAGACAGCCACATGACAGGCTCTGGCTACGGTCGTTTTGACCTAGAATGGCTACTAAACGTCCTAACCGTAGGCATCTATCAAGACCGTGCAGTAATCGGACTAGACGAAGGCAAAGGACTATCCGTAGCCGAAGACTTCATAATGGCAAGAATATACATGCTAAAAAACGTCTACCTACATAAAACTAGCCTAATAGCCCAAAAAATGCTAGAACTCCTATTCAAACGCCTATCACAAATAAACACCAACCCCTACCCCAACCAAGCCATGGAAGCCGTCTTCAAAGGCACTGCCACCCTACCAGACTTCCTGTCAGTAAGCGACGAACACTTCCAAATCCTACTATCAACCCTAACAACCAGCACCGACCCCATCCTAAATAACCTAGCAAACGGACTATACCACCGCAAACTATACAAAGAAATCACAGAAAACCAATTCCACAACTCGCCCCCATACCACGCCTTTCAAATCGACACCTCTACCACTGGCAACAAAATGCAATACCAAGCAGGCAAAGATGAAATCTTCTTGTTCAACAAAAAAGGACAAGGACAAGAACTCCTAGAACTCTCATCCATCGCCCAGCTAACCACAACAACCCCCACAATCTACGCAGGTCTACCCACCCAATAACACCATCATATAAGAACACCATCGTAAACCGAACAAGGACGGGCAATGCCCGCCCCTACCTAATATCAACATCACCCATGGTCGTAACAACCATAATTGTGGTAATGCAATAACGTTCGTGGTAGGGGCGGGCATTGCCCGTCCCCGTCCGATTGACGACACCTTCCACCCCAAACCCCAATCACCTCGGCTCTGGGTCATCATCCAACGTAATAAAATAATCATAAAACGGCATCAAAAACCTATACCCCGCCACAATCCTATCAACCAACCCCGCCGAAAACACCACATCCCCATGCCCCTCATTATGACAACTCAAAGAAAAATTCTTACGATTAAACCACCCCTGCACCCTCTCACTAGGAGCTTGCTTAACCCTCTTATACTCCTCCCCACCAAGCACAAATTCCCCCTGCCCAGCAATCGGTGCAACAAATCTCTCAAACCCCTCAGGGTCCCTTTCAATCCTAGCCCTAAGCTTCGCCATGGTAACAGGCTTAGCATGATAATACCCCAGCCCATAACTCCACCCATCAGGATAAATATCAAACCAAAAAACAGGCACAAAACTCCAATCATCCACAGGCTTTTCAATCACAAACCACATAGATGTCTTATAAGGCTCGCCATCCCGCACCCGCCTAGCATCCCGATATATCCGTGAAACCTTATGCACAAACCCCCGCTCACCAAACTCCGCCATCACCTTCTCAAAAACATCCCCAGCCAGCGCCTTCAAAGGCACTTCAAAACACCGCTTAAACCTTTCCTTATTCTCCTCAAACCAAACTTTATTATTATTCATCCGCAATTCCCACATAAAGTCAATTGTTTCCTGTGTAAAACCATTAAACATCCTAAATTTCTCCTTTTTTCGCAAAAAACCTCTTGACAACCCTAAAATTTTATCGTATACTGGTTACAGTTCTAATATATTTCTTCCAATCGGGGTACTGTAAAAAGTGCTTACCTGACCATTCTTCGCAGGATTAGCAGGCAAGCACCACCCGACCCCGATAACAGGACCTAAGGGATATTATATCCTACCTTAGGTCTTATTGTCAAGCACTTCTTCGACAACAAGGATATAGGAAAGGAGTGATGCCCATATGGAAAAGAAATTTATCAAAGAAAGAGTTATTGATGAATTAAACAGAATTGTTCTTCCTTCAGATGCAAGAGACCTTCTATGCCTAGAAAAAGGCACGAAAG